>PPYF01027677.1_pt1 | contig 19731 bp, 14 predicted proteins | sample 1559871 | NCBI WGS metagenome assembly PPYF01 (sample SAMN08240021, study PRJNA423297) | Human gut metagenome, whole genome shotgun sequencing project. | reverse complement strand
TTTCCAGTATATCCGCTACACTGCTTCCCGACCACCGATAGGGAAAGTCCGGGTTGCGGCTGGAATGGCCCCGCCCAAACTTGCGGTAGGCGTATTCTGTAGGCACAAGTATTCTTTCCTGTTCCAGCCGCTTTGCAATCTGCTCCGGCCCCATGCCCGAAGCGCACAGGCGGAAGATATGCCGCACCTGTTCCGCCGCCTCCGGGGTCGGGAATGATTTTGAACCTGTCCGCCGGGTCTTTCTGGTAGCCGTAGGGGAGGAATGGAGGCAATCCGCACACCCTTTTCCGCCTTGTGCTGAATAACGGCGTTGATCTTCCGGCTGGTCTGCCGGGGATACCACTCGTTAAACAGGTTGGAGAACATGGCTAAATCCTCGTCGCTCTCCGTGTTGGTGGCGCTGTCGTAGTTGTTGGTAATGGCGATAGAGCGCACACCCAGCGCGGGAAAGACGATTTCCAACAGGTTATTGGCTTCCGACTGGTTGCGGTACAGGCGGGTCAGGTCGGTCACAATCAGCGTTGCGGCCTGTCCCTCCCGTATTATTGCCATGACCTTCTGAAAGCCGGGGCGATTGGTCTTTGTCCCGGAAATACCATCGTCATACAGAAACAGGACGTTTGAAAAGCCCTGTTTTGCCGCATAGTCCCGCAGCATTTCCTCCTGGTGCTGTATGCTCAGGCTGGTGCTTTCCCGGCTGTCCTCGTTGGACAGCCTGCCATACAATAGCGTGTATTTTTCTGTTTGGTTTCCCTGCCGTTCCAAATCCTGTTCCATCAGGCGCAAGAGGCGGCTTTTCAGGCTGCCCGTCCCCGTTGTGGGGAGGTACAGGTTCACAAGAAAAGTTGCGCCGCCTTTCTGTATCTCCATCGTTTTGTAAAGATATTCCTGCGGCTCTTTCCTGTTATGCTCCATCTGGCCTCCTTTCCGCCGGATTTATCCCTTGTTTCCGCGAAAAGGTCTTTCCCATGTTACCCCGTCAGGTTTCCGGCTGTTTCTTTGGAAGAGTATCCTTCCTGTATTTAGTATGCCGGATACTGAAATGGGATAGAAAAACCGGGGGACAGATACCGAATATCCGTACCCCGGCCTATTATGCCTTAATTATCTGCTGTGCTTTCTCTTTCTGCTGTAAACAATGGTGCCCGCCATTCCAGCGCCGGCCATGAGCATAACAGCAACCCAAACAATCATATTGCTGTTGTCTCCGGTCTGCGGAGCGTCGGTAGACGGTTTGGTAGGTTGTTCTGTTGTTCCCGTTGCAGGGATTTCTACTGCTGCCTTCGCATAACCGCAGACGGTGCACTCCTCGTGTTTGCTGCCTGCTTCGGTCGCGGTAGCTTCCTCATCGGTAATCCACTTAAAAGTATGGGCGGCTATATCCGTCTTATCTCCGCAGGAGCATTCGTACCAATGGTTTGTATCGTCAAACTTCCATTCTGTACTATAATTGTGTACGTGAGCTTCTATTTCAGCGCCATTTTGGACAGTTTCACCATTCACAGTAATTTCACTGCCGGTTTGGTTTTTTACCGTTACTTTATCCGGTACTGTAATTTTATCTCCCTGGAGAACAGTAATAGTATCCCCCTCTTTTGCTGAATCAGCCATGATTTGAGCGTCACCGCCAGCAGCGTACTGGGTAGTTCCATTGTTTGTGAGTCCTATCAGTGCTGTATTGTCAGCGACAAAAGCAGAAGGGTCTGCGGTATAGCTACCTCCGGCAATCACAACCTGATCTTGCGGCGTTACATTGCCGATCTTACCTACAACATTGGGCGCATTAAAGGTTCCGCCGTTAGCTGAGATGGTTCCGGCTGCCGTGTCGTCCCCTTGCACCACAAAAGCCATTTTTTCAGCATTAACGACAGCAGTAGATGTCTCCGGGAATATAATGTTTCCTGAGCTATTGCTCGCCTTTTTCGAGACAACCCCATAGGCGCCATTAAAAGTTCCGCTATTTACGATCACATCTCCGTATGCAATCAACGCACCTGCACCATTTCCATCAAAGACGCCGCCGTTGACCACTGTTTTGGTAGACGCTGCTGCGCTAATTGCCGCATTATAGGCTGCGCTGTTTGCACCATTGCATTCAAACGTGCCGCCTTCAATGGTCAGCGAATATCCAGCATTTTGAACAGCCGCCAGATATTTCCCGCCATCGTATACAACCTTTCCGGTCCCTTTGCTGTCCCGGATAATTAGATTTCCCATATTGCTGATAACAATAGTTTTTCCAGACACGGTAAAGCCATTTAAATCCAAAATCATGGTAGGCTGCTTTGCCCCGGCTGCATCCCAGTAATTCCCAAATGTAATCGGGGACGTTGCCCCTTGTTGCAGGGTAATATTCTTTTGCAGGGTCACAGTGTAGGTTCCGTCTGTGTTATTCGTAATAATTGCTGCACTATTGGCCCACGTGTCAATGTCACTTTGTGTAGTGTCACTTGTAAAGGTCATTCCATTAGATACTTCTACTGTATCTCCTGCCGCAAATGCCATTGTCGGCATCATTGCCAGTACCATGACAACCGCCAGCAAACTTGCCAGCCATTTTCTTTTCTTCATTGTCTGCTTCTTCCTTTCGTTTTATTGATTGATGATTTGCCAAAGAACTCAAACAGGCTCGTCCCGTTCACAACTCATCTCCTTCCCCTCTGCACGCATTTAAATTTTCCCGCTTTGCAATCGTCTACTTTTGCAAAGTCAGCATATGCCTAAATATACACATTGAATATACCAGAAATCACGCCGTTTTTCAAGACCCTGTAGGGAAAATTCTTCGTTCGCCATACCCCTTTTTTCCTACTTTGCAAAAGTAGGTTTTTCCAAAGTTTCAGGCAGTTTATTTAATCGGCTTTTTCAAATTTGACCGCTTTCGCATAGAATGTGCCTTCCGGCATTCCGCAGGCTTCCGCCGCCTGTCGGAGTGTCATTTTTTTACCCCTCCATGCCCTGTGTACCTCATAAAAGTTGCCCGGCAAGGGGACAGGCGGCCTGCTGAATTTAACGCCCCTTGCTTTCGCCGCCGCAATCCCTTCCGCCTGCCGTTTGCGTATGTTCTCCCGTTCGCTCTGGGCCACGAAAGATAAAATCTGCAATACCAAATCGGCAATAAATGTCCCCATCAGGTCTTTTCCCTGCTGGGTGTCCAAAAGCGGCATATCTAAAACGCAGATATCTACGCCTTTTTCCTGTGTCAATAATCGCCACTGCTCCTGTATCTCCCGGTAGTTGCGGCCCAAGCGGTCAATGCTCAGGATATACAGCAAATCGCCCTGTTTTACCCTCCGTACCAGCCGCTTGTATTTGGGCCGGTTAAAGTCTTTCCCCGACTGCTTATCCATGTAAATCCGGCTGTCCGGTATGCCTTTCCCATGCAGGGCTATGAGCTGTCTGTCCTCGTTCTGGTCTGTGCTGGAAACGCGGATATATCCATATTCCAAAAAACCACCTCCCTTCCCACTTAATATGCAGGGAAGAGAGGCGGAAAACAAATGGAAACGGCCTGCACAGGAGAAAAACGGAATTTCCAGCTTCCGGCGGTTTTATAGATAGTTATCCGGATATGACTGCCGTTTTTCTCCACACGCGGCTGTTTTTATTCCGATAGCTCCGTTTCTCTTTCCCTACCGACTGTTATTTACTTATCCAGATAGTGTCCGGCAATAACGGAAATCCGGTTATGACCTAATTGTCGGCTGACATACAGCATGACCTTTTTGTCGTAGACCACGCCCCGCCTGTCCTTCTTGCACCGATAGTAGGAAGGTACAAGCTGTCATGTTTTGACGCGGCTCCCGTCTGGCTTTTTGAGATAGGTTCCGTCTGGTTTCCGCACCGGCCTTAATTCCCATATGGGCGGGAGGTTTCGGAAATCCCTTCCTTCTGTTTTCCGCAGCTTTTCCTGATAGCTGTGATACATGGCGTTGGCGTACTCCCTCCGGCACCCGTGTACGTCCATGTGGGAGGGGACAGAAGCAAAGACCGGCTTTCCGGCAGGATTTCCCGCAAACTTCAAGACCGCTTCTTCTTTTCCCGGAAGCACGTCAATCTCCCGCACCTTGCCGCCATTATCCGTCTGGACGGGGCCGCTGCTCTTCGAACCCTTTAGCCGCCTCTTTATCGTCAAGGTAGGCCACTGCTTTTTTCACGCCCTTCGTCTTTTCATGCTACATCTTTAGTATGACGAATACTGATAGCACTCAATAAACGCAAAAAAGCGGCGCCCCAAATTTATGGGAGCGCCGCCCGCAGTGGCCCGCCCGACGAAAGGTTCGAAGTTTCGTCAAGCGGCGAGGCCGGTTGTCTATGCATGTCTCCGTCCGTTTCTCCTGTCTCTCCGTTCTTCCGCGTTACTTGCTTCCCTCTTTGTTCTCCGCTGCTTGTTCCCTTCCGCAGTTTCCCGCCTCACTCTTAGTATGACGGAATTTGAACTGTTTGGACGTATAAAGATAGGACAGGTAAAAACGCCTGTCCTTTTCCTTCCCTTATGCCGGTTCCCTCTGCCCTTATACTTCCTTTTCGGGCCGGAGGGTTCCTGCCCTGTTTTTTGTTTTCTTATTGCCGGCATGCGTTGTTACACATATTTTTCCGCCAAAGCCACCTCGCCTCTCTGGCGTGTAAGGTTCATATCTATGACGCGCTGATTGGAGCTTCCGCGAAACAAAAGCGTCAAATCTTTCTGCTCCGCGATAAATCTTCCGTCCACCAGGAGATCTATCTTTGAAAGCAGCTCGTCTACGTCCATGTCTTTCATCTCTGTGAGTTCTTCGTAGGTATATCCGCTGTAGGCCATCAGGTTTAAGTCAGGCCTTGCTTCCTTGAGGGCCGCCGCCAGACTGCAGAAGGCCGCCGGCTGACAAAAGGGCTCGCCGCCACTGAATGTAACTCCGTCCAAAAGCGGATTGGCTTTGACAGCTTCAACTATCTTTGAAATCTCGCAGTCGTATCCGCCGCAGAAATCATGGGTATCAGGGTTATGGCAGTCTTTGCATCCATGGGGACAACCCTGGCAGAATACGGCGAGACGCAGTCCGGGTCCGTCAACGATGGACTCGCGCACGACCCCGGCTATTCTAATAGTATCAAATTCTTTCAAGTTCTGTCCTGACATCGTGTTTTACCCTGTCTCTTTCCTCGGCAGCCTTGGCGCTGTTCCAGTGATCCATGGTTCCGACCAGATAACCGGTTATCCTGCGTATCCTTTCAAAGCCCACATCGCCGTCGCTTTCCTTTCTGTGACACATAGGACATTCGTTGTCGATGATTCCCGTATAGCCGCAGCACGGGTCTCTGTCCACCGGGTGGTTTATGGAGCCGTAGCCTACTCCCGATTCTTTCATAAATCTCACTACTTTTTCAAAAGCGTCGAGATTTTTCAGCGGGTCTCCGTCCAGCTCTATATATGAGATGTGTCCTCCGTTGGTAAGGGCGTGGTAAGGAGCTTCCAGCCTTATCTTGTCAAAGGCGTTGATATCGTAGTATACAGGGATATGGAAACTGTTGGTATAGTAATCTCTGTCCGTAACACCCTCGATTATGCCGTATTTTTCCTTATCTATCCTTACAAATCTGCCGGAAAGGCCCTCCGCAGGAGTCGCTATCAGCGACCAGTTCAGACCTGTCTTTCTGGACTTTTCGTCCATTCTCTTTCTCATATATCCTATGATCTCAAGACCCAGTATCTGTGATTCTTTCGACTCTCCGTGGTGCTTGCCGGTAAGGGCTTTAAGGCACTCCGCCAGACCTATGAATCCAACCGTGAGAGTTCCGTGTTTTATCACTTCTTCTATGGTGTCGTCAGGACCAATCTTGTCCGAATCGAGCCATATTCCTTGTCCCATGAGGAACGGGAAGTTCCTTACTTTCTTCTGAGACTGGATCTTAAATCTGTCGTAAAGCTGATCGCACGCCAAGTCTATCATGTGGTCAAGTCCCTCGAAGAACATGTCCAGATCGCCCTTGGCTTTGATGGCAAGCCTCGGCAGGTTGATAGAAGTAAAGCTCAGATTTCCGCGTCCGGTTACTATTTCTCTCGTCGGATCGTAGGTGTTGCCGATAACTCTTGTTCTGCATCCCATGTAAGCACATTCCGTGTTAGGGTCGCCCTCTACATAATACTGTTTGTTGAACGGAGCGTCCAGGAACGAAAAGTTCGGGAACAGCCTCTTGGCGGATACTTTGCACGCCAGTTTGAACAGATCATAGTTCGGGTCTTCAGGGTTATAGCTTACGCCCTCTTTGACTTTGAATATCTGTATAGGGAAAATAGGCGTTTCTCCGTTGCCCAGGCCGGCTTCGGTGGCCAGCATTACTGATTCCATGACAAGTCTTCCCTCCGGGGAAGTGTCTGTTCCGTAGTTGATGGAACTGAACGGCACCTGCGCGCCTGCTCTGGAATGCATGGTATTAAGATTATGTATAAAGGCTTCCATAGCCTGATAAGTCTTTCTTCTTATCTCATTGTCGGCGAACTTGGTAGCTCTGTCCTGCATTTTCCTGGCTTCATCTTCAGGAACTATCTTTTTAAGTTCCTCAAGCTCCAGCTCTTTGTAATCGTTGTCCCAAGCCATGCAAGGACATACTCCGTGCTCTTCCTCGATCTTCTTTCCAATCTCTTTCATTCTGTCCACGCCGTCTTCCACGTCGTGCAGAAAGTCCAGCATTTTCCCAAGATTAGTAAGATAGAGTTTCTTATATGTCTTTCTCACTCCGGGAGCCATGCCGTAATCGAAATTAGGCACCGACTGGCCGCCGTGCTGGTCGTTCTGATTGGACTGGATCGCGATGCATGCGAGAGCCGCATAGCTTTCTATGTCGTTAGGCTCTCTCAGATGTCCGTGACCTGTGGAAAAGCCGCCTTTCAGCAGTTTCACCAGATCTATCTGGCAGCATGTCATCGTAAGAGTATAGAAATCCATGTCGTGTATATGTATGTCTCCGTTTTCGTGAGCCGCAGTGTGCTTAGGATCTATCACATACATCTTGTAGAATTCTTTGGCACCCTCGGAACCGTATTTCAGCATTGTTCCCATGGCGGTGTTGCCGTCTATGTTGGCGTTCTCACGTTTTATTTCGTTTTCCTTTGCTTCCTTGAAGGTCAGATCCTCGTAGATCTTCATGAGCTTGGTGTTCATGTCCCTGGCTCTTGTACGTTCCGCCCTGTAAAGGATGTATTCTTTCGCCGTTCTGGCATGACCGTTCTCTATAAGGATCTTTTCGACCGCGTCCTGAATCTGCTCTACGGCTGGTACCTGATTGTGGCATACTTCAAGAAGATATAATTCCGTCTGTTTCGCCAGGTACATGGCCATCTCTTTGTCTTTGCCGCCCAAAACCTGAGCTGCCTTGAATATAGCGTCGGCGATCTTATCGACGTTAAAGTCGACTGTGCGTCCGTCTCTCTTGGTTATTTTTTTGATGCTGTCCATGAATCTCTACCTCTTTTCTAAATCAGGCATACCCACAATATGTAGTAGCCGTATTAAAAACTTACCACTAATTACGCTATATGTCAAGGGTCAAATAACTATATTTGATATTTTTTATTTTCTCCTATAATATTCTTCTTTCAGCATGGACATAAGGCGCAGATCGACGTATTTTCCGTTTTTCTTCCCGGCGCACCGCATGACGCCTTCTTCGACGAATCCGACTTTCTCATACAGCGAAGCAGCCGCCATATTATCGATGAAGTGATCTAGAGTCACTCTCTGACAGTCCATTTCCTCAAATGCCCATTTTAACGTCCATCTGAGAGCCTGCTCTCCCAGGCCTTTTCCTCTCATGGCGGGTTCTGCAATATATATCCTCGTTATATCAAGAGAATCATAATGGGGATTGATATTGCTTATATATATTCTTCCTACAGGCGTATCCGTGCCTACGGGCTCACACGTGCCTGCTGCCTCGTCCGTGCCGGCTGTCTCGTCCGTGCCGGCCAAACATACGGTAAGCTGTCTGGCTTTATCATCTTCCTCCCTTTCGCAGAATTCTCTAACGGTCATCTCATAAGTCTTTCCCTCGTCGATAGTAAAAAATTCCGTCACTTCCGGCATACTTTCCCAGCGGGCAAAATATTTCAGATCGTCAAAAATACTTTCTCTGATATTGATTTTCAATGGCTCCATGCCTCTCCTCCTATCTTTCAAGCTCTTTACAAATATGTGAAATTTTTATGAAGTTATAACATTGAGGCTAAAATTGTGATATTATATTTCATTATATACGTTTTCAGACGTAATTAAAATATTTGAAATAAGATTATAGGGTGAACTATATGAATAAAAAGAAAAAGATAATCATCGCAGTATGCGCCGTAATTCTGATAGCATTATTGGCTACGGCGGCATATTTCTATTTCTCCAAGGAAAAGAAAGAGCCTCCTACCATGGAGGAGACCGTCAACAGCAGGATCTCCGCTTACGAAACGGATCTGACCGATTCAATACCGTCGATGACAAGTCAGGAGGCGGTAAGAAAATATCTGGTCAACTGGGCTGAAAATAAAGGCATAGACGTCAAAACAGACAGCGCCGGCAATGTCATATACTCTCTTAAAGCGACGGAGGGTTTTGAAAATCAGTCTCCTTCCGTTATATTATGCGGATATGACTACGCCAGCATGGGTTCTTATGTAAACAGCATCGCCTGCGCGCTTACGGTCGCCAAGAACGACAATCCTCATGGAGAATACAAAGTCATTTTCGTGTCAGAGGAGATGGGAAACAAAAAAGGAGCAGAAGCGCTTTCTGAAAAATATTTTACCGACGATACAAAGGTATTCTGCCTTGGCGATACCCATTCATCGAGGCTTTCCCTTTCGACTGGAGGATTCAGCAAATATGCGCTTTCAAAGAACCTGAACTACACGGATACTTCTTACGATACGGCGTACAGAGTGAGCATCTCCGGACTGCCTGCGCACAGGTTTTCCAGCATGAATTCCAATGTGCCTAACCCTATAAAGACTTTGGGCAATCTGCTGGCTAATTTTAAATCTACTTCCATCCTCTTTGAGCTCTCTTCTTTCTCCGGAGGCGGCGATTCGGACGTTATTCCTCAGGATGCGTCGGTGGTCATCGTTGTCAACGAAGATTCGGCGGAAAAGCTGGAAAAGAATCTCAACAGTGCGATAGAAAAATTCTATGACAAATATGGCGACGACTATCCCGACGCTGAATATGCTTTTGAAGTGGTCGAGACGCCTTCGCAGGTGATAAGCACAGAGGACACGGAAAGCATCATAAGTCTCCTCTACACGGCCATAAACGGCGAGCATTACAAGGACGACAATGGTGAGATCGCTTCCATAGCAAATATAGGCCGCATCTCCACCGAAAACAGGACACTGAATATTGAAGTCGCAGCTTCCAGTTACAGCGACGAGTTAACTGCAGAAATGGCGGAAGCCTATGAAACCATAAGCGCCCTCACAGACGTTAAATATACTTTGAGCGAATCTTCAGCGCCTTTCCACGCCAACGAATCAGGCGAAGAACTGGCGGATGAATTCCACAGCGCATACACAGAATACCAGAACATCAATCTGGACAAGGTCGACATGGCCGAATGGACTCCTGCCCTCACTGTGAGCTCCAAAAATCAGTCCATGGCCGTTATCGCTTTCGGCGTGACTCAGAGAACAAAAGACAATTTTGCGGGAGGACTGATAACTTATCTGCAGACTCCTGAAGCGGAAGAAGAACAGTAGGCAAAACAATACGGCCGCCCAATGGGCGGCCGTTACTTTATTTAATCCTCATCTTTCACTTCTTACTTAGTCGTCATCTTTCCCATTTTCTGTTGCGATCTCTATCGTCGCACTCTGCACTATATGGTGCTGCACATCGTGAGCCGTTATACTGCAGTTCTGCCAGCTGCACTGGAAGGTCTCGCCTTCCTCCGGTATCCTGCCTAAGATTCCGCATATAAAACCGCTGAAAGTATCATATACGTCTGTCGGCAGATCCAGTTCGAGAGCTTCGGCCACATCTTCCAGATCGGCGCAGCCTTGTATTCTGAATTTTCCTTCTGCCAGCTTCTCTATTTCTTCAGGCTTGACAGGACTTTCTTTTTCGGAAAGGTCTCCCAGCAAGGCTTCCATTATATCATGGAGTGTGACTATTCCTGACATTCCGCCGTATTCATCTATGACCACAGCGAAATACTCTCTGCTTTCCTGCATTTTTCTGAAAAGGCTGTTGGCTTTCATGCTTTCAGGCACCAGCATGGCTTTTTCTACTATGTTGTCTATTATCTGCTGCTGCTCTTTTTCTGGATAGAGGAAATATTCTTTCGTGTCCATAATGCCTATTATATCGTCCAGACTGTCGCCGCATACTGGATATTTCGTATGCTTGCTCTCCCTTATGGTTTCTTTCCACTCTTCCATATCGTCTGAAACGCTGAGGGCTATCACGTCGCGCCTGTGGGTGCACATTTCTTCTGCCGTTATATCATCAAATTCAAATATGTTCTGTATGAGCTCGTCTTCCTCAGGCTGAATGACGCCCTTTTCCTTGCCCTCCGCCAGCATCATCTTTATGGATTCCTCGGTGACTGTGCTGTCCTCTTCTTCCGGGTTTATCCTCAGAAGTCTTAGTATAAGGTTGGTGGAAACAGTGAGCAGCCATACTATAGGCGCGAATATTTTAGCCACGAAGTAGAGGATGCCCGACATCCCAAGCGCTATACCCTCAGATTTTTTCATGGCCACCCTCTTAGGAACCAGCTCTCCGAAGACCAGCGTAAAATACGCCAGTATCAAGGTTATTACCACCACAGCCGCAGCTTTTAACACGGCTGGTGAAATAGCAACTCCGGCTGCCATCAGTTTTATGACGATAAGGTCTGCGAAAGTCTCTGCGGCTACAGCACTCTGCAGCAGACTTGCGAGAGTGATGGCGACCTGTATCGTCGCCAGGAACCGAGCCGGCTGGTCCGTAAGAGCCACAAGTCTTACGGCCTTTTTATTTCCCTCCTCGGCCATCTTCTTAAGCTTGACGTCGTTCATGGAAATTACCGCTATCTCGGTGGCGGCAAACACGGCGTTCAGGCCTATCAAAAGCAAAAGTAAAATTACAGCGTTCATCTATTTTCTCCTATTATCTGTTTTCTCCCATCGGGATTTATTGATTTTTTGATTTCACGCGTTTCGTTCGTGTTAACGCGTGTTGATACGCGGTTTTGTATATCTTCAGCGTATAAAGACATGGTACACGCAAAACCACAAAAAGGCACCGCAAAACTCCGGAAATTAAATTCGCAGATTGCAGTACCTTTTGAAAAGCTCCACATATTCATTTATAATGATATTCTCAGTTATAATTTTAGTATAAGCGTTTGTGTATTTACAAGTGTTCCCGTCGCCTTCGGAACTGTCTTCCATCTAATGATTTCCTTTCGTTGTGATGGTTGAAATGGTGTTGGAAAACATGATATCAGAAATTTTGCTGCATGTCAATAACAGTGAGTCCGTTTGCCAATTGTTTGCGAATTGTTTGCGAATCATGAAACGAGCTGCTGCTCCTTATTTTTTGCTGCGTTTTATCTGCTTATTCTTCCGCAGCGGACACAGTAATAATTCCGCTCAGGCTTTCGATATACTCAGCGCCGGATACTGCTTCGCCCAGCTCGTACAAGCTGCTGTTGGGCGTACATGGCGCATAAAGCATGACTACGTCGCCCCACGGCTCATAGTAAGACAGCGAACCCGGCTCGCCGTCTGAAAGCGGCGCATCCGTTACATCCAGTTCTTCCGGATAAAATGTCATCTCGTTATTGCTGAACGGTTCCACTTCGGTTGTAAGCGGCAGCTGTTCGTATAACTGCTCGGCGACTGTACTGTCGTTCAATTCATAGATGATTTCATACTGTTCTGATTTGACAGAAATCCTCATAGTTCTTTCCTCCTGGTCTTGGTCTACTGTGCAGGCTGATACGTTCAGCAGAAGAAGAGACATAAAAACAATGACTATTATTTTTTTCATGGCTGCTCCTTAACCTAAATTCAACCCAGATTCCCGCGCAGAAAGCTCTCTATCTCATCAAATGGGATCTTTGCCATGTCGTCGTACAGATCCACATGGTTACAGTCCGGCACAACGATCATGCGCTTCGGTTCTGCCGCCTTTTCATAGGCCATGTCGCTGAACATGTCCGGAGAAGATACATGGCGCGGCTCTCCGCCGGACTCGCCCATATAGCAAGGGTCAAAGGTCAGAACGACAAATCCTCTCTTTGCCAGCTCATTGGCGTATACAGACGGCCCCTGCTCTTTTACGCCGCCGTAAGGCGCGCCTACAACGATGGCCGCATGTTTTCCCGTTTTGCCCATATTTTTCATTGTATAAAGATCGCCGGCAAGGGCGATACCGTAGCGGTTATTGTAACGTACATGGATTCTCTCCACATTTTCATTGAGTTTGCAGATATATTGGCTCATAAGAATGCTCCTTTCCTTCCAATTCTCTTTAAGCTTATTCTTTCCAGCATCTTACATTTAAATTTAATATTATTATAGTGCGGTGAGCCTTCGATTACAAACAGTTGTCATTCATGATTTTTCATAGTTTTTAAGAATGATATGTATGGTAGAATGTCCGCATAAGATTATAGCGGCTGTGCCGAGAGGAAGCGGCCGTTGAAACGCCGCTTGTCTGACTGGCATTGGGGTATATCGAAGCTAGCGTAGCGGTAAGAAAAAGACAAATGCACGCATAAAAAATCCGGGAGCCAGAACCGTTGTCCAAACAGTCCAAACTCCCGGGAGGTGTTGGTTTATATGCTTTTTCAGTTCCTTATTTCTCCACCCTTGACATCAGATACACCGCTTAACCTTGCTCATCATTGTCCAAACTTATGCTTAGCTCTTCATCTATGATAGGAAGCTTGAAAATAATAGATTTTAGCCATTGCCCGTTTGCTTGTTTCTCTTCATAAATTTGAATTTCTGAAATAAGAGCTTCTATAAGTTGTCTGCGTTCAACATCATTCATCACTTTATATAGTTTATCAAAATAAATTAATACTTTATATATATTATCTCCAGTCAGTTTTTCTGTTTCTATAGTTTCTTTCTTGGTTTTAGCCTCTATTAATCGTCCTTCTAACTCTTCTATTTTATCATACATACGATAAAGTCTATCGTCTAAATCAGATTTTCTTCTTTTATAATGCTTATCATCAACATCTAAACTATCTATTTCCTCAATGAGTTTAAATTTTGTTAAATGGCTTTTCCTTAATTCCTTTTGATAATTATCTATCTCAGTTTCGATAGCTGATGTATCAACTTTCATGTTAATTTTTTCCTGCATCATAGTTGCAAACTTTGGATTGCTCACTAATTTTATTATCACTTCTGATACAGCATCATCTAACAGTTCTTCTCTAATCTGCTTATTAAAGGTGCATTTATGACCTCTATTCATCTGCCTATGTTTGCAACCATAATAATAAAAATCTTTGTATTTCGTTCCATCTTTTTTATATTTAATTGACTTATTCCCAAACATTCCCGCACCGCATAATGGGCATTTTACAATTCCTGACAAGAGGTGAATTCGCATGTTTTTCCCTTTGTTTACATGTTCATATTTTTTAGCTTGTACTTTCAATTTCACCTGTGCTGCTTGCCATACCTCATCAGAAACTATTGCTTCATGGATACCTTCTGCTATCAAGTAATCATCTTGTTCTACCTGTTTATATTCATTTCTTGTCCCATGAACTTTCTCTAATGTTCTTCTCCCAAATGCTATTTTACCGTTGTATACAGGGTTTTTAAGAATTTTCCTTATTAATCCTGCATCAAATAACGGATTTTTACCATTTTGTCTTGGTATTTTTCTTATGCCATGGTTTTCTAAATATTTTGATATGCCGTTTGCTCCAATACTTGTGTTTACATATTGGTCAAAAATAATCCTTATAGCAACTGCTTCTTCCTCATTGATTATTAATTTACCATCTACAAGTTTATATCCATATGGGGCAAATCCGCCATTCCATTTGCCTTCCCTCGCTTTTTGGATACGACCTTCCATTGTTTGAACACGAATATTTGAGCTATGTAAAAAGATCCTAAAAGATGAATATGAATTTGTCCTATCGACGCACATAGATAAAGGGCATATCCATAATCATATCATCTTTAACAATGTAAATATGGTTACCGGAAAATGCTATCAGTCGAACAAGAAAAGCTATCATAAAATCAGATATCAAAGCGATAAATTGTGCAAAGAAAACAATCTTTCTGTTATTGATGAGCACTATGAAATCTATAAGAAAAAGTACAAAACAAAAGGTAAGTCTTGGTATGAAAATGAGCAGGCAAGGCGTGGTTCTTCTTGGAAAAGTAGACTTCAATTTGACATTGATCGTATAATAAAACAATCTCAAAATTGGGATGAATTTCTAAATAAAATGGCTGAGCTTGGTTATGAAATTAAGTATGGTAAACACATCGCTTTTAAACCGAAAGATAAGGCGAGATTTACAAGAGCAAAAACAATTGGAGAAGATTATACCGAAGAAAGATAAAAAAAACGCATTGAAAAAAGAGAAGCCATTAAGACTCCTGCCATAAAAAAACGCATTGGTACGATCATTGACATGAATACCAATGCAAAGGTGAGAGAAACCTTATAACTATCTTTGATATGTCTAACACTTGGTGAGTGCCTCTTGCACAATTAAACTGAATAGTTGCAGTTAGCCTTGAAATATGATAAGTATAAAATAACTAACTATGATCTTACATATGATTTTTGATTATTCCACATAAGAACTGTACTTTTAGGCATTTTGAAGTATTGAAAATCTCTCATTTAATCATGAATTTGCCACAATTAAATGAGGCTTTAATGTAACAATAAAAATTTGAAAAGGACACCTAATAATTTAGGTGTCCTTTTATATTAAAGGTTATTTGTATCTGCATATTGTCGTTATATATTTCATTAATCGTTCGTACTTCTTTTTCGTTTTCTTCCAAATAAAACGGCTAATACACCCATTGAGCCAGCAAGCATAGAAATAAATAAACTTATATTTGAATGGTCTCCTGTTTGTGGAATTTTATCATTAACTGATGTATATGGTACAATAATTGGTTTATTTATATCGTCCGGTTTGTCTGGAACTACTGATGTATCTTTATCTTTTACTGTAACTTTGATGGTTTTAATTGCAAATGCACCTTTACTATCTGTTACTTTATATGTTACATGATAAATACCAGCTTTCGAAGTATCTACATCATTCGCAATGATATTATCCTTTGTCAGCGTAATATCGCCATCTTCTTTGTCCGTTGCACTAACGCCTGACAATGGATCGAAATCATCGCCTACATTCAGTGTGACATCATTTGCTAAAATCATAGGCACATTATTGATAACACTCATATTAGAGGAAAACTTCCATTCACCGACTACCAACATATTGTTATTAACTACTATTTCTTTTCCGTCTTTCCAGCCTGTGAATACCCACTTTCCATCTTCCACCTTGATTTCAGAATCAGCAAAAATAGGTAAAGTTACTTTATCGCCTTTTTTAATGCCACTTATTGGGTCTGGAAGTAAATCCAATATATCACTTGGCAAATCTTTGTCTTCAGTTGTGCTTTTAAATTCAAAAAGAATTTGATATTTTTCAGTTGGATCAACCTTATCCCCATTGATATAGTTAATATCATAGTTTGTCAAAAGCGAATCTACAGGAAAAATATTTTTACCTGTCACAGATGTTTTTGAAAATTTAAGGTTGGTAAATTCATCTGCATTTTCAGGCGGAGCGTAAAGCCCATATGAAGCAGAATTGTTTTCGAAGCTCACATCACCTGCAAGTTTAACAGTCTGATATTTGGTTGCATCCGCCGGATTGCCATAATCAGAGTTCCCAGTATAAATTGCGCCCCCCTGTATCGCAAAATTATCGGAAAATGCACTTTTACTTATATTTATTCCAGCTTTTCTGTGTAAGTATACTCCTCCGCCATATTTAGCTTGGTTTCTCATGAATGTGACATTTTCAATCTTAGTTTCCGCTGAACTTTCTTGAATAAAAATACCACCACCATGTGCTCCTTTATTTCCTTTAATCGTTCCACCTGTTACAGAAAGTCTGCCGGAATCGGATACAGCGATACCACCTCCACTGGCAGTTGTCTTGTTATTAGAAATTATACCACCAGTCATATTCATTGTTCCATGTAACATAATCGCACCACCATTACTGTGATGAGTACTTACTCCAACTGTGACTCTAGTGCCTATCGCTTCACAGCCTTCAATAATACCACCTTCTATGTTAAGCTGTGTGCCTTCATCTACATAGACTGCTCCACCATCATAACCTTCTGAGCTTTTACAGTTTTCAATTACAGCACCTTCCTTAATAGTCGTTACTACGCCTTTGCCGTTACCTAAGGTAACGATTGCTCCACCTGCCCAAGGAGTATACGGATCACTACCCCGTCCAAGGCAGTTTCTTATAACTGCTCCTTCATCTAAGATAATGGTGGTTGCCCTTGTATGTGTTCCAACACCTCCATCCGAATAAATACCTCCCATGGCATTGTTTCCATCAAGGATGATATTCTTCAGAATCAGAGACGCATCACCTCCAAGACTGAAATGCTTTGATGACCACGCCCTGCCCGGGTCTGCACGCGTAATCACAAATTGATGTCCCGGAGATGAAGTAACAGTGACTGTCGCATTCATAGGAATTACTGGAGCCTTATCATCTTCTGTATAATCATGAGTTACCATAATAGTATATGCATTCCATTTATCTTTATTATCACCATTAATAGCTCCCAGTGTCTCCTGAAGCGTATCATAACGGCCAATTTCAGAGCCATCTGTGTCCTTGGTAACGATAAATGTTTTCTCTGGTGTTTCTGCCGGTGGGTTTTTCGATGTTATATTTCCTATTTTAAAGGATTTTGAATACATCGCAAATGATACGGTTGTATCATCTGTTTTGGTATAGTAAGAATCTGTAACATTATCATCCGTCAAAACAGATACATTCATATCATTCACTTTGACAGTAGGCACATTATCAATGAATATTTTTCCATCTGATGCCTTAAGGTTCTGGATATCAAACCTTAAGCGATACTCTTTTCCAGCTTCAAAATACACTGTTTTCGATGTGGATTTTGCGTAATCCCAAGTTCCGTCAGCTTGTTTTACCATCCAATTTACAAATATTTCACTACCGTCTGTACGGCTGTTCCCATCATTTGGCTGAACATAAAAACTATCCGGTACTTCATCTTCATAAATCGGTTCTTTTACCTCGTTTATATCAAACGATAAACTTAAAATTTCTCGTTGAACTTCTTCAGCCTGTACAGACATCGTACCCGAGAACAATGTTCCAATAGCTAAAATCAATGCTAAAAAAATTGAGAATTTCTTTTTTAACTTTCTTTGCATCACAAGCTCCTTTTCTCATTTATTGTATTTTATTATCTTTAATATAGTTTTACTTATTTATCAGCTTTTTCTTTCTTGCAAAAAAGAAGCAAATAATAATCGATAACAATGACAAAAGTAAATACCGTTTTATATTTAACCTATCTTCGGTTTTTGGTATGCTTGCATTTATTTTTTCTGTTTCTTTATGTATCGGCAAATCTTGTTTCAACATGATTTTCTCCGGATCATCTATACTTGTATTTTGATTATCAATAGGAGGTAAAGGTTTGTCCTCTTCTTTAACTGTAACCCAAATTGTTTTTGTTGTATCAGCGCCATTTGAGTCAGTTACTTTATATGTAACACTATAGACTCCTGCTTTATTAGTATCAACATCATTTTTTATTACATTATCAATTGTCAAATTGATTGTTCCATCTTCTTTATCTGTTGCGGTTACCCCTTCTAACGGATTAAAAACATCTCCAGTATTTATTGTTTTATCGCTTGCATGAATAACAGGCGCTTCGTTTAATAGAATCGTATTAGGTCTAAACATCCATGAACCTACAAATTCAGTTGTTATAGATTCTATTGTTTTGTTATCTGCATCATAACCTTTAAATTCCCATACCCCGCCTGTAACAGGTACTCTGAGTTGAACAGGCTGTATAGCGGCAACATGATCTCCCAATTGATACTCTTGGGTGTCAATCGGCAGCAAATCAACGACCTCATCAGGTAATCCTTCCCCTTCAGAATCACTCACAAAACGATATGTAACCACATACTTGTTTTCATATGCTGCTTTTAAAAAAGTAGTATCCTTTCCTAATGGAGCAGTTACATCTATTTCTTGAGCACTATCAGCCTTCCAACGAGGATCATCTAAATACCAGCCTGTAATTTGATGATTCGAATCATCTGTTAAAAGGAATGCATTCATATTTTGAGCAGATGCTAAAGTAAGAGACTCCCCATAATGAGCTATATCATCACCTCTCATGACGGCTTTATTGTTTGCAATAATAGCTCCATCTTCTACAACAGCACTATTACCGTTGTTGCATAAACCTCCTCCTTGTGAAGCAGAATTTTTCGTAATTCTAAAGCTATTTTTTATTACAATATCAGCTCCATTATGCGTAAAAATACCTCCACCAAAATTTGAGCTTACATTTTTTGATATTTCGCCCCCGCTAAAAACAGCTTTTCCAGCATATATCATTACTCCGCCGCCGTAGCCTTGTGCACTGTCAACTGTTTTTTCCACTATATTTTCTCTTATAGATCCACCTTCCATATTAAATGAAGCATTTGATAAAAAAACGCCTCCGCCATAGCCAAAATAATTTGTCAGTGTTTTATTGCCTCTAATACTTCCACCATACATATTAAAAATTACTTTCCCATATCTTCCATCTCCGGCAACTGCACCACCCATTGCAGCTATCGCATCATTTGTATTCCCATGAATATCGCCGCCGTACATATTAAACTGTCCATTCACAATATTAACAGCAGAGCCTAAAGATGCTCCATTGGTCGAACTCCCTGTCAGTTCAACTCCATCATACATATTCAATGTACATGCTTTTTCGGGATTGGTATTTCCAACAAGTATCAAAGCAGTTGAGCGTTTAGGTGCAGCCACTGTAATTTTCAGCTGATTTTCGCTGCCTGTACTGTTGCTTTTCCCCAGCGATAAGACTGCACCATCTCTTATCTGTAATTGCCCATTTGACATTTCACCGCCTAAATTGATTATATGTCCGTTTCCAAATATCTCTGTATTCTTATAAAATTTACAATTATATCCTGTACTTCCAAAATCAATATCCCCTGTCAAACTGATTGTATATGTCCCGTCAGAAGTTTTAGCGTTTATTTCTTCAACCGCAGCTTTAAACTCCTCAAAATCAGATACACTATAAATTTCTTCATCTGCTGATACAGGTATAGTAGAAAAACCCATCAATAGGATAATCGCTATTATACTAACAATTCTTCTTCGCTTCACGTCCATCACCATCCTTTACATCATTTTTCATCACTGTAAATTTTCTTGATTTCATAGCATTTCTACTCTTGCACAAATTAAAACATTTTCATAGATAAAAAATATAGCACAGTTTTTTACGAGCAATGCCATATTTTAAAAAATATATACGAATTTATGCAAAAAGCTGATTAGTTATATGTTTATTTTTCTGTTTCAAAAGCAATTCTTTTTTTAAATATAATCGCACCACTCTTTTCTGCAACTTGCATGATTTATATATAT
>PPYF01027676.1_pt1 | contig 19736 bp, 13 predicted proteins | sample 1559871 | NCBI WGS metagenome assembly PPYF01 (sample SAMN08240021, study PRJNA423297) | Human gut metagenome, whole genome shotgun sequencing project. | reverse complement strand
GGATCATGTCGGCGACAAAACTCCCCTTGACGCCAGCCTCGGACTGCACACAAGGATATTTGACGCCATACTCCTGAGGGATCCGGAGGCCGCGGCCGCCGCCATGAGGGAGCACCTCGACCTTACCCTTGAGGCCGTCGAAGGCCTTAACGAGCCGTAACTAAAGGCTTAAAATTAAAAAAATAATCCTGAGTTTTTCGCTCAGGATTTTTTATTGTATACAAAAGCCGGCGCCCGAGGGCGCCGGAAATAGTTTATTCATTATATTTTCTTATTCTTTATTTACCTTGAAACTACTATAGCGTTGTTCGTTGTCTGTGTAGTCGTTTCGCCGGTCTGGTCTCCGTTTTCATCTCCATCCCTAGTTTCGCCTGTTCCGGTGTCGTCGCCGTCTCCGGAGGTGGAGGGTGTAGATGCCTGAACGGTAATTTGGAATGTAGCTGAATGAGTTTCATCAACTTTGGCGGTGATGGTTGCCGTTCCGGCAGATTTTGCGGTTACTGTTGCTGTATTTCCTTCTGAATTTAATGTAACAGCTTCATTAGGATCACTTGTTATGCTCCAAGTTACAGTTTTATTTGTAGCGTCCTCAGGTTTAACTTCTGCAGAAAGCTGTAATGTTCCGCCGGGTGTGAGTGTTGCGGGACTTGTTGTTGTGCCACCCTGTGCTGAAATTGTTACGCCCGTTACCGGTACGGTTACGGTAACTTCGCAGGTAGCTTTTACTTCTGAGTTAGCATTTGATGTAGCGGTGATAGTAGCTGTTCCACTTGCTTTTGCGGTAACTGTGGCTGTTCCATCTCCATTGGATTGTACTGTTGCAACTTCCGTAGCTGAACTATTCCAATTTACTGTTCCAAGCTCAGCGCCTTCGGGGTTAGCTTTTGCGGTAATGGTAGTAGTTGTTCCTATACCTTCTAAAGTAGCTGTAGTCGGTTCAAGTGTTATTCCACTTAATTTAGGATTTACTGTAATTTCTATGCTGTCAGTAATGTTTTCTCCGCCTCTAGCTGTGGCGGTGATGGTTGCGGTTCCATTTGCTTTAGCAGTAACTGTAATACTTTCTCCACTGGTACTTTGATTCTTGCTTAATTCAACTGCACTAGTATCTCCCGATACACTCCACGTTACCTCTTTGTTTGCGGCATTGTCTGGTGTTACCGTTGCGGTAAGCTGTAAAGTTGCGTCTTTTTCCAACGATTCATTTGTAGCTGGTGTATTTCCATCCTTAGTTATAGAAATATTTGTTACAGCTACAGGTTTTACAGTAATATTTATACTTCCCGTTACATTACTTCCGTCATTGGCTGTTGCCGTTATAGTTACCTGAGTATTCTCTGTAACAGTTTTAGCTGTTACTTTACCATTATTATCTACTGTTGCAACCTGAGTATTACTTGTAGACCAAGTTACTTCCTTCTCTGTTGCGCCCTCAGGTAATACCATCGCAGAAAGCTGTAATTCCTCACCAGAAACCACTTCATTTCCACCTGATACATTTATGGTTTGCACCTTTACATCAGGTTTAGCATTTACGGTAATTTCTTTATTAAATGTGAATTCATTGTTATCCGATGTCTTGACAGTTAATGTTATTGTAGTTGTTCCAACTGATACAGGAGTTACTATACCATTTTCATCTATAGTAGCAACTGCTTTATTACTGCTATCCCAAGTATTTGAATAAGTAGTTGTTGAAGGATTAACTGTTACATTTGCACCAAGAGTAATCGTTGATTCCATCTCTACGGAATCTTCACCTGTAATTTCGGCCTGTACATTTGGTTTAACAGTTACTTCACAAGTATCAGTAAATTCACCATCCTCTGTTTTTACAGTTATTGTTGTTTTGCCAACTCCGACTGGAGTTACAGTTCCATCACTGCTTATTGTAGCAACATTTTCTGCACTTGATGTCCAAGTTACATTTTTATTTGTTGCATTGTTAGGTGCTATGGTTGCAGTAAGTTTTAATGTATTGCCAACTGTAACTTCTTCTCTTTCGCTTATTGTTACTCCCGTTACCGCTACCGTCTCTTCTTCCTTAGCCGTTACCGTCACAGCACAAGTTGCTGTCTTTGAGCCATCCTCTGTCGTTACGGTAATATTAGCTGTACCGGCAGCTTTAGCCGTAACAAGTCCTTTTTCATCAACAGTGGCAATATCCGTTTTATCACTGCTCCACGTTACATTCGTGTTTGTAGCGTTTGTCGGCTGAACCGTTGCGGTGAGCTGGTATGTGTTTCCTGCTTCTACTGTAGCTGTAGTCGCATTAAGGCTCACTCCCTTTACGGAAATTTTCTGATCATCACCCGTTGTTACGGTGCCGCTTCCTGTCTTATCTTTTATTGTTCCGTTTCCGTCTACCTTAATATCCTGGCTTGTGTTAAGCTCATTGATCTTTCCGTCATTGGTTATTGTGCTGTCCTTCGCCGAGCTTGACGAAATACTAAGCTTATCGACGGTAGTTCCAGCTGTGATTGTCAGCTTGCTTGTATTTGCGCTTACATAAAGGTTCTTGACATTTGTGTCTATCTGAACTGTGCTTCCGGTCAGTACATAAACCTTGTCAAGCTTTCCTCCGGCCTTTAAAATAGCTCCATTATCTTCAATAGAGATATATCCTTCAAGATCCTCGGCTGTACTGCTGTCAATTTTAAGTCCTACAGGTCTGCTTCCATGGTCCTTTTTCGCGTAGATATTTCCCTCTATCTGGCAATCCTCAAAGCTGACCGTGTCCTCTCCGCCTCCGTAGATATATACATGACCCCTGATGTCAAGATCCTCAAGATAAACATCTCCGTTCTCTACATCCTCGTCAATGGTAAGATCGCCGTAGATTGTCATATTTTTGAGTGTTACTCCGCCGTCGGCCGTAACTTTTACATCGTCATATCTGCCGCCTTTATAGAGCTTATCTCTGCTTGCCGTCAGGTCGTCATATCTTGAGCCGGGATTATATCCAACGTCGCCCGATGACGTGGACGTGTAATCCGGTTTGGACGCTCCGTTTCTCCTGTCAAGATGGTCGGGTCTGATGCTGGATTTTACTCCGCTCTTGTAGACCGTCATGTTTTTGATGTCACCCTTGCCGGTGATCCTTATGGCGTCGTAGATATCCATATCCTCGACCTCGGCCTTATTGAAGTTGACCGTGGCGTTGTCGGCGTTCTTTGTCGCCTCGAATGTCTCTATAACGCAGTTTTCAAGCAGGCGGACGTTTGTGTCGGCGTCAAGCTCCACATAGTCGATATTGGCGTCAAGCTCGATATAGCTGCTGAATTCCTCATCAATAATAACTCTGGAATATCCGCTTCCGGAGAGCTTGCCGTATTTCTCGAATGTGGTCTTGCCGACCTTTGTTCTGCCTGTGGCGTCAAACTCAACGTCGCTTCTGTTCATTTCAAGCTCGCTGATCTCGCAGTCGTCGGCTGTGACCGTCTTACCGCCCTCAACAATGAGTTTTCCCTCCACCTTTACGTTGTCAAGGCTTACGTTCCTGTTGGAAAGGGAGCTGGAAATAATAAGGTCGCCCTTGATTATCTTGTCGCTGAGGGATGAGGATGTCAGTCTGTAGTCCTCGAATACCTCTCTGTCGTCCTTGTCCTCTTCCACCTTACCGTCATAATTTTTTGTCTTGTCAAGGGAAACTACGGACTCGGCTCTTGTAAGCACCCTGTCGGACTTAAAGTCTCCGTCGGGGTAGCCCGTCATAATTCCGGCCTTTGACACCGCTCCGACATATCCTGCCGCCCAGGAAGGAATATATCTGTAGTCAACATATTTTGCCGCCGAAGCGTAATCCTGATCCAGTCCGAGAATTTTGGAGATCATAACGGCGGCCTCCTGACGGGTCACGGGAGCGTCGGGACGGAATGTGCCGTCGCCGTTGCCGGTGATATATCCGGCCTCAACGCCCTTCATGATCTCGGCGTAAGCCCAGTGAGCGGCGCTGACGTCGCTGAAATAGGCGTTTCCTCTCTTGTTATAGCCCATTGCCTTGTTCACCATTACGACGAACTCGGCCCTTGTGATGGAGTTATCGGGCTTGAATGTTCCATCCGGATATCCGCTTATATATCCGTTAGTCGTCCATTGTATGATTGTGCCCTGAGCCCAGTGTCCTCCTATGTCGCTTGGAATGGCCGCCAAAGCCGTGGCGCTTACGGCAAGCGACAGAGAAAGAGCCGCGGCCAGAGCCATGCAGATCCTTTTCTTCTTCATAATAAACACCTCCGATTATAAATAAAATTGCGTATTGAATTATATGACTTTAATTATATGACACACATTCTATCCGTAATTTTACTTTATAGCATTTTCCGAAAATAAACAACCGATTTTCGGGTTTAGTAAGAAATGCTTAATAATTTGTAATAATTGTAACATGGCGCAAAGCGCCTAAGCGAAAAGTCTTGAGTGTCCGATTGAACTTTGATATTAATATATATAAGGATTGCAACAAAAAAGATCCCCAAAATCACTGGGGATCAAAGTCTTATTATGTATCATTTTATTATTTTTCTTTACCGGCTATGCTTATAAGTCTGAAAATCTGTTTTACTTCTTTTCTTATATTTTTTACGGTGACGCTCCTGTCCATAGCCTCTTCAAGGGGCATAGCCTTATCTATAACTGGGAAAATGGCGTCTATTCCCTCGGAATTGCACAAATACGCGTCATCGGTGACACATCCGGCTATACCTATTACGGCGGCTCCGGCCTTTTTCGCTCTTTTTGCCACTCCCGCAGGAGCCTTGCCCATGGCGGTCTGGCTGTCGATCCTGCCCTCTCCGGTGATTACAAAGTCCGCTCCTTCCATGGCCTTATCCATACCGATGGCGTCAAGGACGATCTCCACTCCGGGCTTAAGCTCTCCGCCCAGATATGCCATAAATCCGTAGCCCAGTCCTCCGGCGGCGCCGCTTCCAGGGGTCTCGGCACAATCAACGCCAAGCTTTTTCTTTGTTACCTCCGAAAAGCTCCTTAAAGCCGAATCAAGGAATATAACCTTTTCCTCCGTCGCTCCCTTCTGGGGTCCGAATATCCTTGACGCTCCCCTTTCGCCGCAAAGGGGATTGTCCACGTCGCAGGCGATGTTAAAGACGCAGTCCTTAAGCTCGGGCATAAGACCGGACATATCCACGTCAGCCACATCGGCCAGATATTTTCCGCCGATTCCCGTCTCTTTTCCGTCCTTATCAAGAAACTTAACGCCGAGGGACTGGAGCATACCCATTCCGCCGTCGTTTGTGGCGCTTCCGCCTATGCCGACAATAAACTCCCGGCAGCCCCTTTTTACGGCGTCTTTTATCATATCTCCCACGCCGTAGGTCGTGGCGAGCATAGGATCCCGCTTATCCATGGGCACCAGCGGCAGTCCCGACGACGCGGCCATCTCCATAACAGCCATACTGCCTACGACGCCATAGACACAGCTTCGCTTTTCTCCCATGGGGCCCGTGACATCCACCCGCACAAGCTCCCCGCCGAGACCGTAAACAAGCGTCTCCACCGTGCCCTCGCCGCCGTCGGCCAGCGGCATAACGCTTACGTCCGCCTCCGGATATGCGTCAAGAACTCCGGCTTTGGCCGCCTCTCCCGCCTCAAGGGACGAAACGCTGCCCTTAAACGAGTCTATGGCAATAACAACTTTCATAAAATACCTCCTTTGTTTTCAATCTCCGATGATTTTATTATATCAAAACAGATTGGAAAAGCGAAGGAATTTATAACACGTTAAGACAAGCGAATCATCTGACGGTTCCTTTGTGTAATTTTTTATCATACGCTAATTTTTCCCCGCCTTGAAAAATAACGGCGCCGCATTTTGGAATGTGCTTAATCCTTTTTCCCTGTACTTCCCGCTGATCGCCATACGATGGATAACCGCGTAGGGCAAATCCGTATTCCATTTGTTTTTCTTGCGCTGAACAAAATAGAACTTAAATATACCCAAACAGAACTTTCTAATATAATATTGGAAATTGCTTCCGGAGAAAAGAGCTTTGATGATCTTCTGAAATGGATAATCACGCATCAAATATGATATAATATTGAATTTTTTTACTTTTCTATATACTTAACAGCCCAAATACCGTTTAAACGATACTTGGGCTGTTTTTTCTTACATCTCTATTATCTCGGCCTCGTTTACGGCCTTTTCAATGAGCTCGTCCAGCTTATCCAGATGGGACTCTATCCTTTCGATGACCGTTGTTTTGGGCTTGGTCTCCGGGTGCTTGTCCACGAAGATGGTACAGCAGTCCTCGTATGGCCTTGTGGAAATGTCGAAGGTGCCTATTTTCACGGCAATATCAATTATCTCCTGTTTGTCAAATCCCGCCAAAGGTCTGAGTATGGGCATAGTCGCCGCCGAGCTTATGGCATGGAGACCCTGCATGGTCTGGCTTGCCACCTGTCCAACGCTGTCGCCGGTAATGACGGCCAAAGCTCCGTCCCTCTCGCCGAGTATGCAGGCTATCCTTGTCATGGCGCGCTTCATAAATATGGTCAGTTTGTCATGGGGCACGTTTTCCAGCAGATAGAGCTGTATATCCGTAAACGGAGCAACATAAAGCCTGAATCCGCCGGTGAACTCCGTCAGTTTTTCCGCCAGGTCAACGACCTTCTGTTTTGCCCTCTCGCTGGTGTAGGGCGGGGAATTGAAGTAAACTCCCTCAACTTCAACGCCTCTTTTTGCCATAAGAAAGGCCGAAACAGGACTGTCTATTCCGCCGGAAAGCATAACTATACCCTTTCCGGACGATCCAACGGGAAGGCCGCCGAAGCCCTTTATCTGTTTGGAATAAATATAAGCGTCGTTTCTCAGCTCGATATATACCGTCAGCTCGGGATTATGCACGTCTACCGTAAGATTCGGGAACTTTTCAAGTATATGCTCGCCCACCGCCGCGGACACATCCCTTGAGACAAGGGGATAATTTTTGTTGGAGCGTTTTGTCTCTATCTTGAACGTCTTATAGTTTTCCGCCCCGATCATAGCAACGTGTTCGGCGCATACCTTTTTAAGGTTGTCAAGGCTCTGATCCTTTGTCCTTACTCCGGGAGACACTCCGATTATGCCCATTATGCAGATTATCTTGGGGATAACCTGATCAAAGTCGATCTCTCCGCCCCTGTCCTCCACAATGAGCCTGCCCTGCTCCTTGACCACATAAAAATCACCGAGGCCGTCAAGGTTCCTCCTTATGGTGCGAAGCAGTTTTTCCACGAAAAATTTTCTGTTGTTTTTTCTTATGGCGATCTCGCCGTATTTCACGATAAGGACGTTCTCCTCCGTCCTTTCGCCGTCTTTTTTTATGTTGTCAGTCATTTTCTTACCTCATATATTTTCTCAAAAAAGCGGTCTTTTCCTTAAGTATCTCAAGGCAGGCGGCCGCCTCGTCCACTGTGTTGTACCGGCAGAAGCTGAAACGGATGGCTCCCTCTATCCTCTCCTCGGAAAGTCCAAGGGAACGGAGCACATGGCTGCCGCCCTTCTTTTTGCTGCTGCATGCGCTGCCGGCGGAAACGTAAACTTCCTTTTCCTCAAGGGCATGGAGAAGCACCTCGCTTCTCAAACCGTTGAAGCTGACGTTGAGGACGTAGGGACTGGCCTCCTCTATTGACGGGCCGTTTATATGCGTCTTTGGGATGTCCCTCAAAATGCCCTCGGCCAGCGTCCTTTTGACCTCCATAACCTTTTCATGGGAGGCGTCCATATTTTCCATGGCCAGCTCCACGGCCTTCGCCAGTCCGGCTATGCCGGGGGTATTCTCAGTCGCGGAGCGCTGTCCCCTTTCCTGACCGCCGCCGTATATTATGGGTCTTACCTTAAGTCCCTTTTTCATATAGAAAAATCCAACGCCCTTGGGGCCGTGTATCTTGTGTCCGCTCATGGAGAGCATATCTATGCCCATTTTTCTGACATCTATAGGATATTTTCCAAATGCCTGGACAGCATCGACATGAAAAAGCGTTTTAGGATTTTTCTCCTTTATCAGCTTTCCGACAGCCGACGCGTCCTGTATCGTTCCTACCTCGTTATTCACAAGTATAATGCTGACAAGGACGGTGTCCTCCCTGATTGAGTCCCTGAGAACGTCAAGGTCTATATATCCGTTTTTGTCCACGTCAAGAACCGTTATGTCCCATCCCTTTTGTCTCAGTCTTTCCATGGGCTCCGCAACAGCGGGATGTTCGATAGACGTGGTTATAATATGCTTGCCGCTTCTCTTGTATCCCTCGGCCGTGCCGAATATGGCCCAGTTATCGTCCTCGGTTCCTCCGGAGGTAAAATAAATTTCCTCCGGCAGGGCGTTTATTGACTTTGCCATTATTTTTCTGGCGTCATTCAGCTCGTTTTCGGCTCTTACGCCCATCATGCTCTGGGCGGACGGATTCCCGAAGTTCTCCAAAAGCATGTATCTGACCCTCTCGGCCACCTCGTCGGCCGCCCTTGTCGTGGCGGCGTTATCAAAATAGATCATTAAGCATTTCCTTCCAAAATTAATTGTTCCAAGTTTGTATTTTAAAGAGTATTTGTTAATCCGGATCTCTGTCGAATTTATCCGCTTTTTTGGCTAACTTTATGCGACAGCAGTAATCGCCGGGGGAATTCACTTCCACCGGCAAAGAAAACCTAAATTCCAGCCACAGCCTGAGTCCAAAAGTTTCCTTGGTAACTTTTGGTCTCCACACCGTCAGATAAGCGGAAAATCCATTAGATTTTTCGCTTAAGATATATAAAACATCACATTAGCCACAACAGCCATTCCCGCCGTCTCGGTTCTGAGTATCCTTTTTCCAAGCGTTATGGGAACAACGCCCTGCTCCGTGGCTCTTACTATCTCGCTTTCCGTAAATCCGCCCTCCGGGCCGATGAATACGGCCAAATGCCCGGCTCTTTCCTCATCGCTCAGTCCGTCAAGGAAGTCTCTGAGGCTTCTGTCCTGTTCAAGCTCATAGGGTATTATGGCGCGCCCGTTTTGAGCCGCTTCCTTCAGAGCCGCTCCGAAATCCATAACAGGGCCGATCTCAGGTATAAGACCCCTTCCGCTCTGTTTGGCCGCCGACTCTGATATTTTACGCCATCTGTCCAGCTTTTTGGCTTCTTTGTTTTTCTCTATTTTCACGACGCATCTTTCCGTATTGACGGGCATGACACGGTACACTCCAAGCTCGACGCATTTCTGTATTATAAGCTCCATCTTATCGGCCTTTGGCAATGCCTGATAAAGGGTCAGGCTCAGTTTTGGCTCGCTCTGGGTCGGGCTCTGGCTGACAGCCTCAAGTATTATTTCCGAAGCCCCGGCCTCAGTTATCCTCGCCTCGTAATCCGTTCCCCGTCCGTCACAGACAGTCAGCGTATCGCCGGGTTTTCCCCTGAGCACTCTGAAAATATGCCCGGCGTCTTCTCCCGTTATCTTTATCACGCCGTCCTTAACGCCGTCGGCGAAAAATCTTGGCATATCCTCACCCCTTATATCTGGCGGCCACCGCCGTCCAGTCCTTTTCCTCTCCAATGTCTATAATATCAAATCCGTTCTCGAAAAGCGCCTTCAAAACGTCCTCCTGCCTCTGCTTTATTATTCCGCTGGCGATGAATACTCCGCCGTCCTTAAGCAGGGAAGGCACCCTCGGCGAGAGGGCTATTATGACGTCGGCCACAATATTGGCCTCTACAACGTCGTATTTTTTATCCGTGAATGTGCGCTCAAGCTCTTTGTCGTTCAAAATGTCTCCGGAAAGCACCGTATACACATCCTTTCCGATGCCGTTCATGGCGGCGTTGGTATAGGCTATGTCCACGGCGTTGGGGTCGATGTCAACAGCGTCGGCATGTTTGGCTCCCAAAAGAAGGGAAGCTATGGAAAGTATGCCGCTGCCGCAGCCTATGTCAGCAATCGTGTCGCCCTCATTCATATATTTTTCGATAAAGCCTATGCACAGCCTTGTCGTCTCATGGGTGCCGGTGCCGAAAACATGTCCGGGATCGATGCGGAGTATTTTCTCATCGCCCTTTTTCGCATATTCCTCCCAGGAAGGGCATATAACGATTTTTTCGCCGACGGCGATGGGCTTGAAATATTTTTTCCAGTTGTTCGCCCAGTCCTCTTCCTTTACGTTTCTGAGCGTCACCTCAAGGCTTCCGAAATCTATATCGCTCTCGTTGGCCTTTGCCGCCTTGAGCATGTCCTTTATTATATTCAGCGTCTCCATACCGTTGGCGTTGTCCCTGACAAAGAAAGTAACTCCGTTTTTGGCGTTTTTCTTCTCCTCCACAAGGCCGTCCTCGATATAGTCCCAGTCCCTTGCCGGATCGTTCAGAAATTCATCGAAATCCCCGCTGTCCTCGATCATTACTCCGGTTATGCCGCACTGGTATATGATTCCGCTGACCGGCTCAAAGCCCTCGTTGTTTGTTTCAACAAAGACCTCTATCCATCCGCATTCGTTTTCCGTCATTCGCTGTTCCTCCGATCTTTTTAACTGATAATTATAAACGCATAAATAAGGGGCGTTGAAAACGTCCCTAAAAAATCAATGTCAAAAGTTATCCACAAAAATGCGAGGTTATACGGCAATTTTTGTTGATAATCCTGAAAATTTCAGATTATTTCCCTTCAAATTCCTCGCACACGCTTCTGTAGCTTTCCGGCGTTCCGATGTCATAGCACTCGCCGTCAAAGGTGTAGGCGTAAACATCCTTCCTTTTGTAGAGCCATTCAAGAAAATATCCCGGAGCGTCGGGCTTATTGCCTTCCTCGATATATGTCCTGAAAAGTGGAACAGTGTCCTTTTTATACATATATGTGGCGTAAACCGCCGTATCGCTCTTGGGCTTGGCAGGCTTTTCCTCTATCTCGAGCACCCTGCCGTTTTCGTCAAGCACAGCCACGCCAAACTGCTTCAAAAGCTCCCTGTTGTCGAACTTTTTGACGCAGACGCAGTCCCTGTCCTTTTCCCTGTAAAAATCATAGTAGTCCTTCAGGCTGTAGGTAAAGAAATTGTCTCCGGCAACGACAAGTATCTCGTCGTCTATCTTCTTTTCCTCTATGGCAAAAAGAATATCTCCGATGGCTCCCCTTCTTGTTTCCTCGGACGTGGTGCCGTCGTCTATGACCGAGAGATTTTTTTTGAACGAGCCGTTTTCCGCCCACTCAAAAAAATTCGGCGCAAACCTGTGATTGGATATAACCACTATCTCCTTTACCTCGTCGATGGTCTCTATCTGCTCAACTATATAATCTATTATTGGTTTGTTGTCAATCGGAAGTAGAGCCTTGGGCATGTTCAGAGTCAAGGGATAGAGCCTTGTGGCATAACCCGCCGCCAATATCAACGCTATCATTTCAGCACTCCTTAAAAATATCGAACTTAAATTCTTGATTATTTTCTTGATTATATCATATTTACGCGAATATTCAAAAACTATTTTATTAAATTATTCCTAATGATTTCGACAATTTTAAGACTAACAGAGTTTTAGCGATCTGTCTACCATAAAACGGTGAAAAAATAAAAAATACCGTCAAATAAAATGCGACTGTATTATTGCACAAATTAATACTATCTGATTCTGATAACATCAAACGCCGGAGGAATTCACTTTCTCCGGTGTCCAATGCCTGAATTTCAGCCTATGCCTTTCACATAACTAAAAATGCCGGGGGAATTCATTTCCACCGGCGTACAATAATCTATAATTTTAGCCCCGGCCTGAGACCAAAAGTTTCCTCGGGAACTTTTGGTCTCCTCACCGACATTTACAAGTCAAAAGTCCTTAAGACTTTTGACTTAAGCGACAGCGTAGTATATATACTCATCCCGTATATCCTCCAAAGGTATGTCCTCGCCAAGGAGCGTCTTTGTCGTCTCAAAATGTATTTCTCTCAGTCTCGGTATATCCTTGCTCCTTACCGTGGCGCTGAGCTGATCCTCCGGAAGGGTGAGCATTTCGTAAACGCTTCTTACGACAAAATGATTCTGCCAGTTAGCGTTCTGGAACTGGGTCCATATAGGCACGAATGACACCTCTTTTATGTAAGTCTTGCCCTGCCATGTTTTTTCGATATCTATGTTGAGCAGTATGCTGGCGTTTCTCGGCGGGGTCGTCTGGGAAGATATGAAATTGCCCATGGAATACATAATAAATCCCGTCCTCGTGCCGCCATCATCGTCGGCAAGCTCCACGGTCTCCATGGGCTGGAGCACATGGGGATGGCTGGCCACCACTATGTCCGCCCCGGCCTCAAGCATCATATGCGCCCAGTTTTTAAACGTATCCCTTACATATTCCTCGTATTCGTTTCCCATATGCGGAAGAACGACTATCATATCCGGTTCCAAAGCCTTTGCCCTGGCGATATCGCTTTTTATAAGCTCCTCGTCAAGGGGATTCACAAGCCAGCTTTCCGGCACCGGTATGCCGTTGGTTCCGTAGGTATATGACAAAAAGGCGATCTTTATGCCGTTTACGTCCCGGATAAGTATGTTTTCCCTCTCCTCGGCGCTCCTGTATGTGCCGATATGGTCCATGCCCCTCTCGTCCAGCACGTCAAGGGTGCGCAAAACTCCGTCCATGCGCTTGTCCATGCTGTGGTTGTTGGCCGTTGTCAGAACGTCGAAGCCGGCATCAGCTATGGCATCGGCAAAGGCGTCCGGCGAGTTGAAGCAGGGATAATCGCTTATGCCAACATCGGCCCCGGCAAAAACCGTTTCCAGATTTCCAACAACCAGATCAGCCTCGTCAAAATATTTTTTCATATCCGTAAAGTTATGGGAAAAATCATAGGTTCCGGTGGAAGCGTCGTAGGCTTCGTTATACTGGTAGCTGTGGCACATAATGTCCCCGGTGAACGTAAGAGTAGCATCGGACGTCTTTTCGCCCGTCACTCCGTCTTTGGTAACCGTGACTACATCAGCCCCGATGCCGAGTATTTTTACGACCGTGTCGGAAAAGTTGAACCCGACAACGGCGAACACGGCCACAATAAACGCCGACAGTCCTATATATTTAATTTTTCCTGTATTTCTCCTTCTCCGTCTCATACAGATCATTCCCCTCGCTGTCGATGATGACTATAAGCGGCATATCCTCCACATAAAACCTGTGTACGGCCTCTGTTCCAAGATCCTCATAATCTATGACCTCAGAGCTTTTTATGTGCTTGGCGATAAGGGCCGCGGCTCCTCCCGTAGCTCCGAAATATACTGCCTTGTTTCTTTTCATGGCCTCTATTACTTCCTTCGATCTCTCGCCCTTGCCTATCATACCCGTGGAACCGTTATCCAGAAGCACGGGGGCGTAGGCGTCCATCCTGCCCGATGTGGTGGGGCCTGCCGAGCCGACGGGTTTTCCGGGCTTCGCCGGAGACGGGCCGACATAATATATTACCTGATCCTTTATATCAAAGGGAAATTTTCCTGTTTTCTCAAAGTCCTCCACCATTCTCTTGTGGGCGGCGTCCCTGCCGGTATATATATATCCCGTAAGGCTTACCACGTCTCCCGCCTTAAGTCCGGCGGCGGCCTCCTTTGTAAGCGGCGTTTTTATTTCTTTTCTCATAATACCACCTCCGCGTGTCTTGTAACGTGGCAGCTTATGTTAACGGCCACGGGCATACCGGCGATATGGGTCGGGAATGACTCCACGCTTACCCAGAGCGCCGTCGTTCTTCCGCCAAGACCCTGGGGGCCTATGCCAAGACGGTTTATCCTCTCCAAAAGCTCCTTTTCCATTTCCATCAGATGGGGCTTTTTAGAATACTCGCCCACGGGACGGAGGAGAGCTTTTTTTGCCAGAAGAGCGGCCGTTTCAAAATTTCCTCCCACGCCGACGCCGACTATCATAGGCGGACATGGGTTTGGTCCGGCCTCGTCAACGGTTTTAATGATAGCGTCCTTAGCCCCTTCTATGCCGGCTGACGGCTTAAGCATATAAATTTTGCTCATATTTTCACTGCCGAATCCCTTTGGGGCGACAATTATTTTAAGCCTGTCACCCTCGACTATGTCATAATGAATAACGGCGGGAGTATTGTCTCCGGTATTTTTTCTTAAGAACGGATCCTCTACAACGGATTTTCTCAAATATCCTTCCGCATATCCCTTTCTTACGCCCTCGTTTACGGCGTCAGTAAGCAGACCTCCCTTTATATGGACGTCCTGGCCTATCTCAACAAAAACGACCGCCATGCCCGTGTCCTGGCATATGGGAACAAACTCGTTTCTGGCTATATCGGCATTATCGGTGAGCTGGCCGAGTATTTCCCTGCCGACGGGGGATTCCTCGCTTTCCTTCGCCCTTTCGATGGCTTCGTAAACGTCGTTGTTAAGAACGCAGTTTGCCTCTATACAGAGCTTTGAGACTGCCTTGACTATGTCATTTACATCAATTTCTCTCAATATTCGACACTCCTCTTTTTGAAAAAACCCCATACAGCTTGTACTATATGGGGTCTGATAAACAATAACGGTTTCAAAGTTTTATTTGTTTACATATATTATAAATTATTCTAATTTAAAGTAAATACTTTATTTTGGTTTTGCTGTTAAAACTGCCTGATTTCAAAAGTCTCCTCGGGAACTTTTGAAATCACTGCCAGCAATCAAGTCGGAAACCTGTTTCCGACTTAATGCTCGTCATCGATTATGTCGTCCTCGTTTATCTTGGCTATTCCGGCAACGCTTACTCCATCGTCAAGATTGATGAGCTTGACGCCCTGGGATATTCTTCCGAAGGTAGAAATGTCCTTTCCTCTGAGCCTTATTATAACGCCCTCGGATGTGACGATCATAAGCTCCTCCGTGTCTCCTACCCTTATGACTCCGGAAAGCGCTCCGGTCTTTTCGGTTATCTGATGGATCTTGACGCCCTTGCCGCCCCTGCGCTGGACATTGAAGGCATCCTCAGCGGTGCGTTTTCCATATCCGTTCTCGGTTACGTTGAGCAGTCTGTCTCCTTCCTCCATAACGTCCGATGAAACAACCCAGTCGCCGTTGTCAAGGGTAATGGCTTTCACTCCGGTAGCCGATCTTCCCATGGGTCTTACATCGCTTTCATTGAACCTTATGCCCATTCCGTTTCTTGTGGCGGCGAAAATATCCTTCGTTCCGTCGGTAAGGAAAGCGGCTATAAGCTCATCGCCGTCCTTAAGTCCGACAGCAGTAAGTCCCGCTTTTCTTATGTTGGAGAAGCTGGACAGATCCGTCTTTTTGATTATGCCGCTCTTTGTGACCATAACGAGATATTTTCCGTCCTCAAAATCCCTGACGGGCACGACGGCCGTTATTTTCTCTCCCTGGCTTACGCTGAGCAGATTGACAACGGCAAGACCCCTTGCCGTCCTTCCGGCCTCGGGCACCTGGTATCCCTTTATTCTGTATACCCTGCCGAAGTTCGTGAAGAACATAAGGTAATCATGTGTCGAGCAGACAAAAAGCCTTGTTACGGCGTCCTCTTCCCTTGTCTGCATTCCCATTATGCCTCTGCCGCCCCTGTTCTGGCTCTTATATGTGTCAAGGGGCGTCCTCTTTATATAGTTGAGGTTGGTCATGGCGATGACGCTGGCCTCCTCCTCGATGAGATCCTCGATGTCGATCTCGCCGGGGTTCTGGACGATCTTTGTCCTTCTTTCGTCATTATATTTCGCCTTGATTTCAAGAAGCTCCTTCTTTATTACCTCAAGCAGTTTGTTTTTATCCGCTAATATTTCCGTCAGCTCCTTAATGAGAGCCATAAGGTTTCTGTATTCCTCGTCAATCTTCTCATGCTCCAGACCCTGAAGCCTTTTGAGCTGCATATCAAGTATGGCCTGAGCCTGTACCTCGGAAAGGCTGAAACGCTCCATAAGTCTCTCCTTAGCGTTGTCATAGCTTGTTCTTATAATGCTTATGACCTCGTCTATATTGTCGATGGCTATGCGCAGACCTTCGAGGATGTGAGCCCTTTTCTGAGCCTTGTCCAGATCGAATTTCGTCCTTCTTGTAACGACGTCCTCCTGATGCTTGAGATATTCCACAAGTATCTCCTTAAGGTTGAGCACCTTGGGCTTGCCGTCCACAAGGGCGATCATAATGGCTCCGAAGCTCTCCTGAAGCTGGGTGAATTTATAAAGCTGATTAAGTATTACGTTAGCGTTTACATCCTTTTTCAGCTCGATTATTATTTTGATGTCATCTCCGGAGGACGAGTCATAAATATCGCTTATGCCCTCTATCTTCTTGTCCTTTACAAGCTCGGCGATCTTTTCAATGAGCCTGAGCTTATTTACCATATACGGTATTTCCGTTACGACTATCCTTTCCCTTCCGCCGTGCATGGGCTCTATCTCCGTAAGGGAACGGACGATTATCTTGCCCCTGCCTGTCCTGTAGGCGGCCCTTATGCCGCTTTTTCCGAGAATCGTCGCCCCGGTGGGGAAGTCGGGACCCTTTATGTATTCCATAAGATCCTCAACGTCGGTATCCTCGCCCTTTATCTTGTTGTCTATCATAAGGACGCAGCCGTCTATTACCTCGCCGAGATTATGGGGAGGTATGTTTGTAGCCATACCTACGGCGATGCCTGTGGCTCCGTTAAGAAGGATATTGGGTATCCTTGAGGGAAGGACAACGGGCTCCTTCTCGTTCTCGTCATAGTTAGGTACGAAATCAACGGTGTCCTTATCTATATCCGCAAGCATGGCGGCTGTTATTTTTGACATTCTCGCCTCGGTATACCTGCTGGCGGCGGCGCCGTAGCCGTCGATGGAACCGAAGTTTCCGTGTCCGTCCACGAGCATATATCTCATGGAGAAATTCTGAGCCATACGAACCATAGCCTGATAGATCGAAGAATCGCCGTGGGGATGATATTTACCCATGGTATCGCCGACGATACGGGCCGATTTTCTGTAGCCCTTATTCGGGTCAAGGTTCATCTCGCTCATGGAATAGAGTATACGCCTTTGAACGGGCTTAAGGCCGTCCCTTACGTCGGGGAGGGCTCGAGCCACGATAACGCTCATGGCGTAGTCGATATAGCATTGTTTCATTTCGTCGTTAATATCGACGGAAATGACTTTGTCAAGTTCGTTGCTCATTTCAATGATCCTTTCAAGATAGTATCAAATAATCTTAAAGCGTTAGCTTTTTGTTTAAGTTTTACGCAATCCGCAGTTTATTAATTTCATTGTTGGCTGGCGGCGGCCAGCTTGTTGCCGAAAATTGTTGTATTAATCGACTTTTTTCCAGTAACTTTATGCTATAACAGTCATCACCGGGGGAATTTATTTCCACTGGCGTAAATAGCCTGAATTTCAGTCCACACCGTAAATCAATTCAAAAGTCCTTAAGACTTTTCTCTTAAACGCTTTGCGAGCCTTCGCCCGCCGGGGGAATTTACTTCCACCGGCGAACAATCAAATAATTTTTTACCTCTGCCTGATTTCAAAAGTTTCCTAAGGAACTTTTGAAATCCCCACCGGCATCAAGTCGGAAGCCTGCTTCCGACTTAAGCGCTTAAGCGCTCCGCGCTCAATAATCCATCTCCGCGTACTGCGCGTTTTCCGCTATAAACTCTCGTCTGGGCTCCACATTGTCTCCCATAAGCATGCTGAATATCTCGTCGGCCGTTATGGCGTCCTCAAGCCTTACGACCTTCAATATCCTGTGCTCAACGGCCATGGTCGTGTCACGGAGCTGGTCAAAGTCCATCTCTCCAAGACCTTTGTATCTCTGCACTTCCTTTATGCCCGTCCTGCCTATCTCGGCATAGAGCTTTTCAAGCTCGTTGTCGTCATAAACATAATAGTGCTGTTTGTTTTTCTCGACCCTGTAAAGGGGAGGCTGGGCGATATATACTTTGCCCTCCTTTATGAGTTCCGGCATATATCTATAGAAGAACGTCAGAAGCAGCGTCCTTATATGCGCTCCGTCCACGTCGGCATCGGTCATGATAACGATCTTGTGATACCTGAGCTTTGTTATGTCAAAATCCTCGGAAATTCCCGTTCCAAAGGCTGTTATCATATTTTTGATTTCCTCGGAATTAAGTATCCTGTCAAGCCTTGCCTTTTCCACGTTGAGTATTTTGCCCCTCAGCGGAAGCACGGCCTGCGTTCTGGGATCCCTTGCCTTGATGGCCGAGCCGCCGGCGGAATTACCCTCGACAATATATATCTCACATTCCGTCGGATCCTTGCTCGTGCAGTCCGTCAGCTTTCCGGGGAGCTTTGTGTTTTCCAGACCCGTCTTTCTTCTGACGAGCTCCCTGGCCTTTCTGGCGGCCTCCCTCGCCCTTGAGGCTAAAAGTCCCTTTTCAAATATGGTCTTTGCCACCGTCGGGTTCTCCTCAAGGAAATATTCCAGCTTTTCGGAAAGAACGGCCTCCACGGCTGTCTTTGCCTCGCTGTTGCCCAGCTTTGTCTTTGTCTGTCCCTCAAACTGGGGCTCGCTTATCTTTATGTTTAAAACGGCCGTAATGCCCTCTCTTATGTCGTCTCCCGAAAGAGCCTTATCGGAGTCCTTTAGAAGGCCGAACCTTCTTCCGTACTCGTTTACTGTCTTTGTAAGGCCGCTTTTGAAACCGGCGAGATGTGTTCCTCCGTCGGTAGTATTTATATTGTTTACGAATGAGAATATCGTTTCGTTATACTCGTCGTTATGCTGGAAGGCAACTTCCACATAAACTCCGTCCTTACTGCCCTCGGCGTAAAATATCTCGGGATAAAGCGGCGTCCTCGTCCTGTTTATGTACTGGACAAACTCCCTTATTCCGCCCTCGTAATGGAAGCTGTATTCCCTTTTGACCTCCTGCTTTACGTCGTCGGGATCCCTTTGGGCGTCCTCACGCATATCCGTAAGATTTATCTTAAGTCCCTTTGTGAGGAAGGCTGTCTCCCTCAGATGATATGCCAGCGTCTTGCAGGAGAATACCGTTGTCTCGAAAATCTCGTCATCAGGCTTGAACCAGACAAACGTGCCATGCTTATCCGTCTCGCCGACCTCCGTCAGAGGAGTTATAACGTCCCCTCTTTCATATCTCTGCCTGTAGAGCTTTCCGTCCACGGCCACCTCAACCTTCAGCCATTCGCTGAGGGCGTTTACGACCGAGGCTCCTACTCCGTGCAGACCTCCGGAAACCTTATATCCGTTTCCTCCGAATTTTCCTCCGGCATGAAGTATCGTAAATACGACCTCCACCGTCGGTATTCCTTTCTGATGATGTATACCGACAGGTATTCCTCGTCCGTTGTCCCTTACGGATATCGTATTGTCCGGATGGATAATAACGTCTATCTCCGAGCAGAATCCGCCCAGAGCCTCGTCAACGGCGTTGTCAACGATCTCGTAGACAAGGTGGTGCAGACCCTTGGACGACGTGGAGCCGATATACATACCCGGCCTTTTCCTGACCGCCTCAAGTCCCTCCAGGACCTGTATTGAACTTTCATTATACTCTGTCGACATTTTTTTCTCTCCTTATTCCGTTCGTAAAAATCCCGGAGGATTTTCGCGATTTAAAATTAATGCATGAAGTCCTGTTTTACCGCTTACGCTTTTTTAAAAGCGTTTCGCTTAAGGTCTTTACAACCTTCTATAAAACTTCTTGCGCGCCGCGGTCATATTTGTTTTAAAAAACGTCGTTTACCAGTCAAAAAACCGCTTAAAATTAATATTTGCGGTGTTTTTTCGATATAAAACGCGGGCGAAAATCTACATATATTTATTATAACACAAACGGCTCG
>PPYF01421779.1_pt1 | contig 19739 bp, 18 predicted proteins | sample 1559871 | NCBI WGS metagenome assembly PPYF01 (sample SAMN08240021, study PRJNA423297) | Human gut metagenome, whole genome shotgun sequencing project. | reverse complement strand
AGGCGCGTGTCTGACACGGACCAACGGTAGCAAGTCTTGCTCCAACATTTGGTCGCGGTGCGATGACCAACCACTGGGTTGATATTAAAAACGCCAACCTGGTCGTAGTGATGGGCGGTAACGCCGCAGAAGCGCATCCGGTGGGGTTCCGCTGGGCGATGGAAGCCAAAATTCATAACGGCGCCAAGCTCATCGTTATCGATCCGCGCTTTACGCGTACGGCGTCGGTGGCTGATTTCTATACCCCGATTCGTTCCGGTACCGACATTACCTTCCTGTCGGGCGTGATCCTGTATCTGCTGAATAACGAAAAATTCAACCGCGAATACACCGAAGCCTACACCAACGCCAGCCTGATCGTGCGTGAGGACTATAGCTTCGACGACGGGCTGTTCAGCGGCTATAACGCAGAAAAACGTCAGTACGACAAAACCAGCTGGAACTATGAGCTGGACGAAAACGGCTTCGCCAAACGCGATACCACGCTGCAGCATCCACGCTGCGTCTGGAATCTGCTAAAACAGCACGTTTCCCGCTATACGCCGGATGTGGTCGAAAACATCTGCGGTACGCCGAAGGCCGACTTCCTCAAAGTCTGTGAATACATTGCTGAAACCAGCGCGCCGGATAAGACCGCATCGTTCCTGTACGCTCTCGGCTGGACCCAGCACTCCATCGGTGCGCAGAATATCCGCACCATGGCGATGATCCAGCTGCTGCTCGGCAACATGGGGATGGCGGGCGGCGGCGTCAACGCCCTGCGCGGCCACTCCAATATCCAGGGTCTGACCGACCTCGGCCTGCTCTCCACCAGCCTGCCAGGCTACATGTCGCTGCCGAACGAAAAACAGGCCGACCTGCAGACCTACCTGACGGCTAACACGCCGAAGCCGCTGCTGAAAGACCAGGTCAACTACTGGGGCAACTATCCGAAGTTCTTCGTCTCCATGATGAAAGCCTTCTTCGGCGACAAAGCCACCGCGGAAAACAGCTGGGGCTATGACTGGCTGCCGAAGTGGGATAAGAGCTACGACGTTCTGCAGTACTTCGAGATGATGAATCAGGGCAAAGTGAATGGCTATATTTGCCAGGGCTTTAACCCGGTCGCCTCGTTCCCGAACAAAAACAAGGTCGTCGCTTCCCTGTCGAAGCTGAAGTTCCTCGTGACTATCGACCCGCTCAATACCGAAACGTCCACCTTCTGGCAAAACCATGGTGAGTCGAACGATGTCGATCCGGCGAAAATCCAGACCGAAGTGTTCCGTCTGCCCTCCACCTGCTTCGCCGAAGAGAATGGGTCTATCGTCAACTCCGGCCGCTGGCTGCAGTGGCACTGGAAAGGCGCGGACGCCCCGGGGATCGCCGTCACCGATGGTGAAATTCTCGCCGGTATCTTCACTCGCCTGCGTAAGATGTATGCCGAAGAGGGTGGCCCGGCGCCGGAGCCGGTGCTCAACATGACGTGGAACTACTCCACGCCACACGAGCCGGCATCGGAAGAAGTGGCGATGGAAAGCAACGGTAAAGCGCTGGCGGATATCACCGACCCGGCAACCGGCGCGGTGATCGTCAAGAAAGGCCAACAGCTGAGCTCCTTTGCGCAACTGCGAGATGATGGCACCACCTCCAGCGGCTGCTGGATCTTCGCCGGGAGCTGGACGCCGGAAGGTAACCAGATGGCGCGCCGCGATAACGCCGATCCATCCGGTCTCGGCAATACCCTGGGCTGGGCCTGGGCCTGGCCGCTCAACCGCCGCATCCTGTATAACCGCGCCTCCGCGGACCCGCAGGGTAAACCGTGGGATCCGAAGCGTCAGTTGCTGAAATGGGACGGCGCCAAATGGGGCGGCGTGGATATTCCGGACTACAGCGCCGCCGCGCCTGGCAGCGACGTCGGTCCGTTTATCATGCAGCCGGAAGGGATGGGCCGTCTGTTCGCTATCGACAAGATGGCGGAAGGACCTTTCCCGGAACACTACGAGCCGTTTGAAACGCCGCTCGGAACCAACCCGCTGCACCCGAACGTGGTCTCTAACCCGGCCGCTCGCGTCTTCAAAGGCGATCTCGAGCAGATGGGTAAGGCCGAGAAGTTCCCGTACGTCGGCACCACTTACCGTCTAACCGAGCACTTCCACTACTGGACCAAGCATGCGCTACTTAACGCCATCGCCCAGCCGGAACAGTTCGTGGAGATCGGGGAAAAACTGGCGAATAAGCTCGGCATCGGCCACGGCGATACCGTGAAAGTTTCCTCCAACCGCGGCTATATCAAAGCCAAGGCGGTGGTGACCAAACGTATTCGCACGCTGAAAGTTGACGGTAAGGATATCGATACCATCGGCATTCCTATTCACTGGGGCTATGAGGGCGTGGCGAAAAAAGGCTTTATTGCCAATACCCTGACGCCGTTCGTCGGTGATGCGAATACGCAGACGCCGGAGTTCAAAGCTTTCCTTGTGAACGTGGAAAAGGTGTAACGGAGACGACTTATGGCTTACCAATCGCAAGATATTATTCGTCGTTCCGCGACTAACGGTTTCACCCCCGCGCCTCAGGCGCGGGACCACCAGCAGGAGGTGGCGAAGCTTATCGACGTCACCACCTGTATCGGCTGTAAAGCCTGTCAGGTGGCCTGCTCCGAATGGAACGATATTCGTGATGAAGTCGGTCACAATGTCGGGGTGTATGACAACCCGGCGGACCTGACCGCCAAGTCATGGACGGTCATGCGCTTCTCGGAGGTGGAACAAAACGACAAGCTGGAATGGCTCATCCGCAAGGATGGCTGCATGCACTGCGCGGACCCGGGCTGCCTGAAGGCCTGCCCGTCAGAAGGCGCGATCATTCAGTACGCCAACGGCATTGTCGACTTCCAGTCCGAGCAGTGCATCGGCTGCGGCTACTGTATCGCCGGCTGTCCGTTCGATGTACCGCGTCTGAACCCGGAAGACAACCGCGTCTACAAATGTACCCTGTGCGTAGACCGCGTGACCGTCGGCCAGGAGCCTGCCTGCGTGAAAACCTGTCCGACCGGCGCAATCCACTTTGGCTCCAAAGAGGATATGAAAACGCTGGCCGGCGAACGCGTGGCTGAGCTGAAAACCCGCGGTTATGACAATGCGGGCCTGTACGATCCGGCCGGCGTCGGTGGCACCCACGTCATGTACGTGCTGCACCATGCCGACAAGCCGAATCTGTACCACGGCCTGCCGGAAAACCCGGAGATCAGCCAGACCGTCAAGTTCTGGAAAGGCATCTGGAAACCGCTGGCGGCCGTCGGCTTCGCCGCGACCTTCGCAGCCAGTATCTTCCACTACGTCGGCGTCGGTCCGAACCGCGCGGAAGAGGAAGAGGACAATCTGCATGAAGAGAAAGACGAGGTGCGCAAATGAAAAGACGTGACACCATCGTGCGCTACACGGCGCCGGAACGCATCAACCACTGGGTCACCGCGTTACTGGCATCACAACCTAATCAATCGGGATGATATCTTTTGGGCGAAGAATATTCGTAAGATCGTCGTCAACGAGGAGGTGGGCGATACCGGGCGCTATAACTTCGGCCAGAAATGCGTATTCTGGGCGGCGATTATCTTCCTGGTACTGCTGCTGGTGAGCGGTGTGATCATCTGGCGTCCGTATTTTGCGCCGGCTTTCTCAATCCCGGTGATCCGATTTGCGCTGATGCTGCATTCATTTGCCGCAGTGGCGTTAATTGTGGTTATCATGGTGCATATCTACGCCGCCCTCTGGGTGAAAGGCACCATTACCGCGATGGTGGAAGGCTGGGTTACCAAAACGTGGGCGAAGAAACATCACCCGCGCTGGTACCGAGAGGTCCGCCAGAAACAGGAAAAGTCATCTGAATGAGTATTCGCATAATCCCGCAAGACGAGCTGGGTTCGAGCGAGAAACGCACGGCGGAAGCAATTCCGCCGTTACTGTTCCCCAGGCTGAAAAATCTGTATAACCGCCGCGCTGAACGCTTGCGCGAGCTGGCCGCTAATAACCCGCTAGGCGATTACCTGCGCTTTGCCGCGCTGATTGCCCATGCCCAGGAAGTAGTGCTGTACGACCATCCGCTGCAGATGGATCTCACCGCCCGCATTAAAGCGGCCAGCGAACAGGGCAAGCCGCCGCTGGATATCCACGTCCTGCCGCGCGACAAGCACTGGCACAAGCTGTTGCACTCGCTGATTGCCGAGCTGAAGCCGGAAATGAGCGGCCCGGCGCTGGCGGTCATTGAGAATCTGGAAAAAGCCTCTGAGCAGGAGCTGGAGCAGATGGCCAGCGCGCTGTTTGTTTCCGATTTCGCCTCCGTCAGTAGCGACAAAGCGCCGTTCATCTGGGCTGCGCTGTCGCTCTACTGGGCGCAGATGGCCAGTCTGATCCCAGGAAAAGCGCGCGCCGAATACGGCGAACAGCGCCAGTTCTGCCCGGTGTGCGGCTCGATGCCGGTCTCCAGCATCGTGCAAATCGGCACCACTCAGGGGCTGCGCTATCTGCACTGCAACCTGTGCGAAACTGAGTGGCACGTAGTACGCGTCAAGTGCAGCAACTGCGAGCAGAGCCGCGACCTGCACTACTGGTCGCTGGACAACGAGCAGGCGGCGGTGAAAGCCGAAAGCTGCGGCGACTGCGGAACCTACCTGAAGATTATGTATCAGGAAAAGGATCCGAAAGTCGAAGCCGTCGCCGACGATTTGGCCTCCCTGGTGCTCGACGCCCGCATGGAACAGGAGGGCTTCGCCAGAAGCTCAATTAACCCGTTCATGTTCCCCGGCGAAGGGGAGTAAGTTCTGCAGTATGATTTCGGGCGGCTCTTGTCGCCCGTTTTCCTTCTTGTGACACGAACGTGCGCAGGGATTATTCACACGCGTCACTGACCGTTATCAGAGGCCAACCTTTGGCTGGAGATATTCGTTTCAGACGAGTCTGTCGCTCACTTGTCGTCCTCCTGCCACTCGAATTATTCAGGGTGGATTTCGTACGGCGTGACTACGCCAGGAATACCGGCAAAATCCTTCGTATTCCGCGTAATTAGTTCCAGACGATGGAGTTGCGCCGTCGCCAGAATGATGGCATCCGGCAGCTTAAGCTTATACTCCTGCCGCAACGCTTCGCTCTGCAATATCCTGTGAGATGTTAATGATATTAAAGGTGCTCAGCGCCATTCGCGTGCGCTGCTCCTGGTGATATTTTTTAGCGCCAACCATCACCTCCATCCAGGTAATCAGACTGATCGCATTCTGCGGTGGCCAGGCCTCCAGCGCCTGTTTGGCTTCGCGACGCCCGCTAAATAAATCAATAAGAATATTGGTATCAAAAAGCGCAGATCCGGAGGTCATTACCACTCCTTGCGTAGCTGACGTTGATATTCCATGCCGTCTTCTTCGCAGTCTTGCCACAGACCCAGCGCACTGGAGATGGTATCTTTAGCTCGATCTTGTTTCTCCAGGTATTGTTCAACCGCTTCACGTAACAGTTCCGCTCGCGGAATGTTACGCTGCACTTTGAGGTCATCGAGACGTTGAATGACATCGTCTGATAAATCGAGAAGAATTCTGCCCATATCCCTTTCAGCCATCATGCTCATATATACCTCAAGTATATCACCAGTGATGAAGTTATGAGCAATCTAGAGCTTTTGGAATCGGAAACAAACAGGATTTTGTCAGGTAAACTCTTTTTTGCGAGCCGCTTTCCATAATGCACAGGCGACCTCAACAGGCCTGTCTTTTCGCCATAATCCAGGCTATAACACTGGATATTAAAACAGTATAAGGAACTTCATATGGCGCTGGAAAAAGGGATTGCTTCGCTGGTCGAGGCATTTATTGCGGCAGGTCGTCCGTCATCACGCGATCAGCATATTGATGATCGGAGGGCCGGCTATATCGCCAGTGCGGTACTCGCCGGGGAGACGGAAACGCGAGTGCGGGTGGAGGATATCACCCTGGAGGGTATGCACTTCCGCGTCGTTTCACCGCCCACTGCCGACGGCCTGCTACCCACGCTTATCTACTACCACGGCGGCTGTTTTGTCAGCGGCGGCTTTGCCACCCATGACAATCAATTGCGCCAGCTTGCCTGGTTCAGTGGGTGCCGGGTGATCGCCGTGCAGTATCGTCTGGCCCCGGAGTACCCTTTTCCGGCGGCGCACGATGATGCAGAACGAGGTGCCACGATTATTCACCAGCACGCAAAACAGCTTGGCGTGGATGCTTCGCGCATCACCCTGGCCGGCGACAGCGCCGGCGGGCATCTCGCCCTGGTCACGGCTCTGCGCCTGAAAGCGGCGGGAACATGGCAGCCTGCACAGCTTATCCTGATTTACCCGATGCTCGACGCTACCGCCAGCATGGCAAGCTACGCCAGCAACGGCGAGGATTACATCATTACCCGGGACACGCTGCTTAGCGGCTACGAAATGTATTTAGCGGCCACACCCGCTACCCATCCGGATGCCAGTCCGCTGTGGCGCGAAGATTTTCACGGTCTGCCACCGGTCCACATTCTGACGGCGGAGTTCGATCCTTTACGTGATGAGGGCGAAGTGCTGTACCGAAGGCTGACGGAGCAAGGGGTGGAGAGTTCCTGTCAGCGCTATCTGGGGGTGATCCACGGCTTCTTTCAGCTGGGAGGCGTCAGCAACGCCGCGCGTGATGCCATGCGGGATATCGCCTGGCGTGTGGCATCGCCAGGACGATAACTGCCCCAGGCGCTTACTCTTCCTCGTTGCCGCCCTCTTCGTACGAGCCAAAGGGCTTCGCCGGCAACACGATGTAGATCCCCTCGAAAACGGCGCCCTGTTTATCGTCGCCAAAAAGCTCCACCTGCATTTGCACGCGGGCTTTACGCCCGCGCGCCAGTCGGTCGAGATCGCCGCTCAGAGAACCGAGGTCGGCGATGGCGCTGGGGCGGCCGCTAATAGGCTGGCTGTAGCGGATATGCGCATCCGCCAGAATAATGGTGCCTCCCAGGTGCCGCTCGCGCAGCATCAGCCAGATAAGCCCCCATCCGGTTAAGGTAGCGAGCGAAAACAGGCTGCCGGCGAACAGCGTATGGTGCGGATTCTGGTTCCCCGCCTCCGGCATGGTGGTAATAAATTTCTGCCCGGTGTACTGCTGAATACGTACGCCCATTTTTTCACTCAGCGGAATATGCTGATACCACGCCTGCTGGAGCTGTGCGCACCAGTCGCCGCGGTGCAAAATATCGTCCAGCGACGCGACCGGTTTGATCATCAGAAAATGACGGATCGGCGTGGTGGTCGGGGTGGTGATCTCACCCTGATTGACAAATCCGAGCTTGGCGAAAAATTCCACCGCATCTTCGCGCGCGCTGCAGGTAACCCGCTTAACCCCTTCCTGACGCGCGACGGACTCCAGGGTCATCGCCATCAGCGTACCCAGCCCTTTATCCTGCACCGAGGGATGCACAGCCATAAAGCGGATGGAGGCTTCATTCTCCGCATTGATATATAGCCGGCCGACGGCAACCAGGTTGCCCTCTTCATCCACTACCATCTGATGATGCGCCATCGCATCCCAGGCGTCACGTTCCGATCCCTTAGGCTGATGCAGCGGCTTACGCAGCATCTCCCAGCGGAACTGGTAGTAGCTCTCTAACTCTTCTGCTGTTTGCGGTACACGAAGGTGATACATAGTCGTACTCTCTTTTGTTACCCGCAGCCTGCCCGGAAGCTGGGTCATACCTGCAACCAAAAGGTCACGGGACCATCATTGACCAAAGAAACCTGCATATCCGCAGCGAATCTTCCGGTCTGGGTGTGCATTTCCTGCTGGCGACAGCGGGCGACGAAATACTCATACAGCGCCTCAGCGCGGTCAGGGGCAGCGCCTTTCGAGAAGCTCGGTCGCATCCCCCGCTCGGTATCGGCCGCCAGCGTAAATTGCGAAACCACCAGCACGCTGCCGCCCGCCTGCTGGACATTCAGGTTCATTTTCCCTTCCGCATCGCTGAAGATGCGGTAGCCCAGCACGCGTTCACAAAGGCGATTCGCCTTTTGTTCATCATCGTCTTTCTCGACGCCCAGCAGCACCAGAAGCCCTGGGCCAATTTCGCCCGTCACCTCGTCCGCCACGGTAACGCTTGCACGGGATACGCGTTGAATTAATGCAATCATGGTTGTTCTGTTTCTTCTGTTTTAAGTTTGCGGTATTCACCGAGAGTGACAGTAATTTCAGCGCCAAGCAAGACGATACACCAGGTCCAGTACACCCAGACGAACAAAATCGGCACCACCGAAATCACCCCATAAATTAGCTGATAGGACGGAAAGGTGGTGATATAGAGGGCAAACGCCTTTTTACCTGCCTCAAACAGCAGCGCCGCCACCAGCGCCCCGATCACCGCGTCGCGGTTACGTACCTGGGTAGTCGGTACAATACTATAGAGCAGCCAGAACGCTGCCCAGGAGAGGATCAGCGGAAATAGGCGGAGCAGATTATCAATTACGCCGTCCAGGTCGCTTGCCCAGCGCAGCGACAGCAAATAGGAACTGATCGCCAGGCTGGCGCCCGCCAGCAGCGGGCCGAGGGTCAGGATCATCCAGTAAACGGCAAAGGAATAAACTTTGGGGCGGCTGCGCGTGCTACGCCAGATGGTGTTTAGCGCGCTGTCGATCGAGTACATCAGCAGCAGCGAGGTGACGATCAGGCCAAAGGCGCCTACGGCGGTCATGCGGCTGGAGTTGGCCACGAACTGCTCGATATATCCCTGGATTACATCCCCGGTCGCCGGAATAAAATTGGCGAAGATAAAATGACGGATCTGCACGCTGACTTCGGAGAACATAGGAAAGGCCGCAAACAGCGCGAACACGACGGCAATCAGCGGCACCAGGGACAGTAATGACACATAGGCGAGGTTCCCCGCCAGAGTGGTCATATGGTCTTCATCAATGCGCCGCCACAGCAGCTTTAGCCACGCCAGCAGCGGCCGGGTATGGTGGAGTAATTTTTGATGAACGGTTTTTAGCATAGCTGTTTCGCGAAATAGTCAGGGATGGTCTCCTTACCAGTCACCAGGATACTGGTGATCCCCAACCGGTTGGCCCCTGCTATATTATCGACGTTATCATCAAAAAAGACCGTATCTGCGGCGGAAAACCCCTCTTCTTCCAGTACTCGCAGATAAATTTGCGCTTCAGGCTTACGCAATCCCATCTCCTGCGACAGATAAATGCGATCGGCGGCCGCGCGCACTTCCGGGTATTCATCGGGCCAGAACGTGGTGTGCAGACGATTGGTATTGGAGAGCACCACCACCCGATGCCCCTGGGCACGAAGTTTATGCATGATGGTAATCACCTCCGGGCGCAGCGCGACAAACACCGCCTGCCAGCCGTGAGCAAACTGTTCATAGCTGAGGGGCATATTCATTTCATGGCACATGGCGGCGGCAAAGTCTTCATCGCTGAGCTCGCCGCGCTCATGCTGATGGAAAGCCTCACCCATGGTGAAATGCTGCTTCAGCGTCGCCAGCGGGATGCGGGTTAAATCGCTCCAGGCTCCCAATACCCGGTTGAAGTCAATGTCGACAATCACATTACCTAAATCAAAGATATAGAGCATTTTTGTCTCCTTCCGCGCCGTGGAAAATTAACTTTAGCGGGAAAGGCTGGATTTGACTATTGGCGTGTGATGCAGGAATGAAAAAAAGAAACCCCGCCGGAGAGGCGGGGTTTAGCGAACAACAAGAAGAAAAAATTACTCTTCTTTTGCACCGCGCATCGCGCGTTTACGGTCGTTCTCGGTCAGGTGACGTTTACGGATACGGATAGAGGTCGGAGTAACTTCTACCAGTTCGTCGTCATCGATGAACTCCAGAGCCTGCTCCAGGGTCATCTTAACCGGCGGAACCAGAACCGTTGCTTCGTCAGTACCAGACGCACGCATGTTGGTCAGTTTCTTACCGGTCAGGCAGTTTACCGTCAGGTCGTTGGAACGGCTGTGAATACCGATGATCTGGCCTTCGTAAACTTCAGCGCCGTGGCCGAGGAACAGCTTACCGCGATCCTGCAGACCGAACAGCGCGAACGCTACCGCTTTACCCTGACCGTTGGAGATCAGTACGCCGTTGTTACGCTGGCCCACTTCGCCCGGACGAACGTCGTCGTAGTGGCTGAAGGTGGAGTACAGCAGACCGGTACCGGAGGTCATGGTCATGAACTCTGAACGGAAGCCGATCAGACCGCGGCTTGGGATCACGTAGTCGAGACGTACGCGGCCTTTACCGTCCGGATTCATGTTTTTCAGGTCGCCTTTACGCTCGCCCAGCGCCTGCATGACAGAACCCTGGTGCTGCTCTTCGACGTCCAGCGTCACGTTCTCGAACGGCTCTTGTTTACGGCCGTCGATTTCGCGGAAGATAACTTTCGGACGGGAAACCGCCATCTCGAAACCTTCACGACGCATGTTTTCAATCAGAACGGACAGGTGCAGTTCACCACGGCCGGAAACGCGGAACGCATCAGCGTCTTCGGTTTCTTCAACGCGCAGCGCCACGTTGTGCACCAGCTCTTTATTCAGACGGTCCAGGATCTGGCGAGAGGTAACGAACTTACCTTCTTTACCGCAGAACGGAGAGGTGTTGACGTTGAAGAACATGGAAACGGTCGGCTCATCAACGGACAGGGCCGGCAGCGCTTCGACATTCTGCGGGTCGCAGATGGTGTCGGAGATGTTCAGCTCGCCCAGACCGGTGATCGCGATGATGTCGCCAGCTTCAGCTACGTCGCTCTCAATTCGCTCCAGACCCAGGTGAGTCAGTACCTTACCGACTTTACCGTTACGGGTTTTGCCTTCGCTATCGATGATAGTGACCTGCTGGTTCGGCTTCACTTTACCGCGCTTGATGCGGCCGATGCCGATAACACCAACGTAGTTGTTGTAGTCCAGCTGGGAGATCTGCATCTGCAGCGGACCGTCAAGATCAACGTCCGGCGCCGGCACGCGATCGACAATCGCCTGGTACAGCGGGGTCATGTCGTCAGCCATGTCTTCGTGATCCAGACCCGCGATACCGTTCAGCGCGGACGCGTAAACGATCGGGAAGTCCAGCTGTTCGTCGGTCGCATCGAGGTTAACGAACAGGTCGAACACCTGATCGACAACCCAGTCCGGACGCGCGCCCGGGCGGTCAACTTTGTTGATGACCACGATCGGCTTCAGACCGTGGGCAAAAGCTTTTTTGGTCACGAAGCGCGTTTGCGGCATCGGGCCATCAAAGGCATCTACCACCAGCAGCACAGAGTCAACCATGGACATAACACGCTCAACTTCACCTCCGAAGTCGGCGTGCCCTGGGGTATCAACGATGTTGATACGGTAATCATTCCATTTGATTGCGGTGTTTTTCGCGAGGATGGTAATCCCACGCTCTTTCTCCAAATCGTTGGAGTCCATCACACGTTCTTGTGCTTCAGTACGTGCGTCGAACGTACCGGATTGCTGTAGCAGCTTGTCAACCAGGGTAGTTTTACCATGGTCAACGTGCGCGATGATGGCGATATTACGCAGATTTTCGATCACAACTTTGCCTCAGGCATTAGAAATAGCGCGTTATTGTACACGTATTAAGCGAAGGACTGAACAGGATCACAAACATCCTCCGCAAACAAGTATTGCAGAGTTTCTTTGTGACCGCTTTCACGGAGCGATAAAAGGGCACCGTAACAAAAATTGCACCAAAATGGTGCTCAATGTTCACACTGAAGCACTATTTTGGTGCATTATCTCCATCATGGTGCAGTCCTTTTGCACTATGGTGCGCATGATACAGCGTTTTATGGGGCATTTAAAAGTTGGCACAGATTTCGCTTTATATTTTTTAAGGCAACAACGCCACTTTTAAGCAGTATGAAGTTTTCGTTACCACGACGACAATGACCAATCCGGGAGAGTTTAAGTATGTCCGCTGAACACGTTTTGACGATGCTGAACGAGCACGAAGTGAAGTTTGTCGATCTGCGCTTCACCGATACCAAAGGTAAAGAACAGCACGTCACGATTCCGTCTCATCAGGTAAATGCCGAATTCTTCGAAGAAGGCAAAATGTTTGATGGCTCCTCGATTGGTGGCTGGAAAGGTATCAACGAATCTGACATGGTCCTGATGCCGGACGCGTCCACCGCGGTCATTGACCCGTTCTACGAAGAACCGACCCTGATCATCCGCTGCGATATCCTCGAGCCAGGCACCCTGCAGGGCTATGACCGTGACCCGCGCTCCATCGCGAAACGCGCTGAAGAGTACCTGCGCGCCACCGGCATCGCTGATACCGTCCTGTTCGGGCCAGAACCAGAATTCTTCCTGTTCGACGACATCCGTTTTGGCGCCTCTATCTCCGGCTCCCATGTCGCGATCGATGACATTGAAGGTGCGTGGAACTCCTCCACCAAATACGAAGGCGGTAACAAAGGTCACCGTCCGGGCGTGAAAGGGGGTTACTTCCCGGTTCCGCCAGTAGACTCTTCTCAGGACATCCGTTCCACCATGTGTATGATCATGGAAGAGATGGGTCTGGTTGTTGAAGCCCATCACCATGAAGTAGCAACCGCAGGTCAGAACGAAGTGGCAACCCGCTTCAATACCATGACCAAAAAAGCGGATGAAATTCAGATTTACAAATACGTTGTTCACAACGTCGCTCACCGCTTTGGTAAAACCGCGACCTTTATGCCGAAACCGATGTTCGGCGACAACGGCTCCGGCATGCACTGCCATATGTCTCTGGCGAAAAACGGGACCAACCTGTTCTCCGGCGACAAATACGCAGGTCTGTCTGAGCAGGCGCTGTTCTACATCGGCGGCGTAATCAAACACGCTAAAGCCATCAACGCCCTGGCGAACCCGACCACCAACTCCTACAAGCGTCTGGTCCCGGGTTACGAAGCGCCGGTTATGCTGGCTTACTCTGCCCGTAACCGCTCTGCCTCTATCCGTATTCCGGTGGTGACCTCTCCGAAAGCGCGTCGTATCGAAGTGCGCTTCCCGGACCCGGCTGCCAACCCGTACCTGTGCTTTGCGGCGCTGCTGATGGCTGGCCTTGATGGTATCAAGAACAAAATCCATCCGGGCGAAGCAATGGATAAAAACCTGTATGACCTGCCGCCGGAAGAAGCGAAAGAGATCCCGCAGGTTGCCGGTTCTCTGGAAGAAGCCCTGCAGGCCCTGGATGCTGACCGCGAGTTCCTGACCGCTGGCGGCGTGTTCACCAATGACGCTATCGATGCCTACATCGCCCTGCGTATGGAAGAGAACGACCGCGTACGCATGACTCCGCATCCGGTTGAGTTCGAACTGTACTACAGCGTCTAATTTTGCTGTAAATCCAGGGTATGTCGTGTTGTGGCGCGAGATGCCCGGGATATTTTGTTGCCGTGGAAACTTTCAGCCCATCTCAGGATGGGCTTTTTTCTCCACCAACACGCTGATCTCGCGAGCTTTTTACCGATAAAAAGCTATACCGCACTAAATTGGTGCATTCATTTTCAGGAGACTGTCGAATGGCAACAGGCACACTGCCCGATGCTGGGCAGATCCTTAACTCCCTTATCAACAGTATTTTACTGGTCGATGATGACCTGGCGGTGCACTTTGCCAACCCTGCGGCGCAGCAGCTGCTGGCGCAGAGCTCGCGCAAGCTGTTTGGCACCCCATTACCTGAGCTGTTGAGCTATTTTTCGTTGAATATCGGGCTGATGCAGGAGAGCCTGCAGGCGGGCCAGGGATTTACCGATAACGAAGTGACGCTGGTTATCGATGGCCGTTCGCACATCCTGTCGTTGACCGCCCAGCGGCTGCCGGAAGGCTTTATTCTGCTGGAAATGGCGCCGATGGATAATCAGCGCCGCCTGAGCCAGGAGCAGCTGCAGCATGCGCAGCAGGTCGCCGCTCGCGACCTCGTCCGCGGCCTGGCGCATGAGATAAAAAACCCGTTAGGCGGCCTGCGCGGCGCGGCCCAGCTGCTCAGCAAAGCGCTGCCCGACCCGGCGCTAACGGAATATACCAAAGTGATCATTGAGCAGGCCGACCGGCTAAGAAATCTGGTCGACCGCCTGCTCGGACCACAGCATCCGGGCATGCACGTTACCGAAAGCATCCACAAAGTCGCCGAACGGGTAGTTAAACTGGTTTCCATGGAGTTGCCGGACAACGTGAAGTTGATCCGCGATTACGACCCCAGCCTACCAGAGCTACCCCACGACCCGGATCAAATTGAACAGGTGTTGCTGAACATCGTCCGTAATGCGCTGCAGGCACTGGGGCCGGAAGGGGGCGAAATTATTCTTCGCACCCGCACCGCTTTCCAGCTGACGCTGCACGGGGTGCGTTATCGCCTCGCCGCCCGCATCGACGTTGAAGATAATGGCCCGGGTATTCCGCCCCATCTCCAGGATACGCTGTTCTATCCGATGGTCAGCGGCCGCGAAGGCGGTACCGGCCTGGGCTTATCTATCGCCCGTAGCCTTATCGATCAGCACTCCGGCAAAATTGAATTCACCAGCTGGCCGGGTCATACCGAATTTTCGGTATACCTGCCTATTCGGAAGTAGAGGTGTTTATGCAACGAGGGATAGCCTGGATCGTTGATGACGATAGCTCCATCCGCTGGGTGCTTGAACGCGCGCTCACCGGAGCCGGCTTGAGCTGCACAACGTTCGAAAGCGGCAATGAGGTGCTAGATGCCCTCACCACCAAAACCCCGGATGTACTGCTGTCAGATATCCGTATGCCCGGAATGGATGGTTTGGCGCTGCTCAAACAGATTAAGCAGCGCCATCCAATGCTTCCGGTCATCATAATGACCGCGCATTCCGATCTGGACGCCGCGGTCAGCGCTTATCAGCAGGGCGCGTTTGATTATTTGCCCAAACCTTTTGATATCGATGAAGCCGTCGCCCTCGTCGACCGGGCGATAAGCCACTATCAAGAGCAGCAGCAGCCGCGAAATGCGCCGATAAGTAGCCCAACCGCCGACATCATCGGCGAAGCGCCAGCTATGCAGGATGTCTTTCGCATTATTGGCCGCCTGTCGCGCTCATCCATCAGCGTGCTGATCAATGGCGAATCCGGTACCGGTAAAGAACTTGTCGCACATGCCCTGCATCGCCATAGTCCACGCTCAAAAGCGCCGTTTATCGCGCTGAATATGGCGGCGATCCCCAAGGACCTGATTGAGTCCGAGCTGTTCGGCCATGAAAAAGGAGCCTTTACCGGCGCCAATACCGTCCGTCAGGGTCGCTTTGAACAGGCTGACAGCGGTACGCTGTTCCTGGATGAAATTGGCGATATGCCGCTTGATGTCCAGACTCGTCTGCTGCGCGTGCTGGCGGATGGTCAGTTTTATCGCGTGGGCGGTTACGCGCCGGTCAAGGTCGATGTGCGGATCATCGCCGCTACCCACCAGAACCTGGAACAGCGCGTGCAGGAGGGGAAATTTCGTGAAGATTTGTTCCACCGCCTGAACGTCATCCGGGTGCATTTACCGCCGCTGCGCGAGCGTCGGGAAGATATTCCACGCCTGGCCCGCCATTTTCTGCAGATAGCCGCCCGCGAGCTCGGCGTTGAAGCCAAACAGCTGCATCCGGAAACGGAGACAGCGCTGACCCGCCTGGCGTGGCCAGGCAACGTCCGTCAGCTGGAAAACACCTGTCGCTGGCTCACCGTCATGGCCGCCGGCCAGGAGGTGCTGACGCAGGATCTGCCGAGCGAACTGTTTGAGACCACGATTCCTGATAGCCCAACGCAGATGCAGCCTGACAGCTGGGCGACGCTGCTGGGTCAGTGGGCCGATCGGGCGTTGCGATCCGGTCATCAAAACCTGCTCTCAGAAGCGCAACCCGAAATGGAGCGCACGCTGCTAACGACCGCCCTGCGCCATACCCAGGGACACAAACAGGAGGCTGCGCGCCTGCTGGGATGGGGACGTAATACCCTGACGCGTAAGCTAAAAGAATTGGGTATGGAGTAGGGTTCAGCAGCATGATGAAAAATAGCCGATCGGCGCAAAGTGCTGCTATTTTGTACTTTACTGTTCCGATGAGTTGAGTATGATCGTGCCCGGCATTAGGGGAGAGCATCATGTTTGAATCACTGGTGAGTATGATATCGAGCGGCGCCGCTGCGAGTCACACGCCACAAACGGCAGTCGCTGCCGTGCTGTGCGCTGCGCTGGTCGGGCTGTTCAGCTAATTGTTCCCCCTCTCCTGCGGGAGAGGGGGAAAATATTAAATAACCCGTGAGAACTGCTGCATCCGGGCCTTTTGCCGTAGGTAGGCATCAAAGCACATACAGATGTTGCGGATCAGCAGGCGGCCTTTCGCCGTCACCTGAATGACCTTATCATCCACAGCCACCAGCCCGTCATGCGCCAGCGGCGCCAGCAGCTTCAGATCCTCGGCGAAATAAGACGCAAAATCCACGTCCCACTGCGCCTCGACCGCCGCGATATCCAGCTGGAAGTTACAGATCAACGCTTTAATCACGTCGCGACGCAGACAGTCATCGCGAGTTAACGCGATCCCGCGCCACAGGGCGTTCCCTTTCTCTGCTACCTGCTGGTAGTACTGCTTGAGCTCTTTTTGGTTCTGGGCGTAGCTGTCGCCAATCATGCTGATCGCCGAAACGCCCATCCCCAGCAGATCGGTATCGCCCTGAGTGGTGTAGCCCTGGAAATTACGATGCAGTACGCCGTGACGTTGCGCGACCGCTAATTCATCATCGGGACGGGCGAAATGGTCCATGCCGATAAACTGATAGCCTGCCGTCGTCAGCGAGCCGATGGTTTCCTGCAGGATCTCCAGCTTCTGTTCAGCGGAGGGCAGATCGGCATCTTTAATCTTCCGCTGAGCGGCAAAGAGCGTGGGCAGATGCGCATAGTTAAACACGCTCAGGCGGTCAGGATTGAGCTCGGCGACCTTTTGCAGGGTAAAGGCGAAGCTCTCCGGCGTTTGCTTCGGCAGGCCATAAATGAGGTCGATATTGGTCGAGGTAAAACCAATCTCCCGCGCATGGTTGAGCAAATCAAAGATGAACGCTTCGTCCTGCTCACGGTTAACCAGACGCTGAACCTCTTTATTGAAGTCCTGTACGCCCATACTCAGGCGGTTGAAACCCTCAGCGCGTAAATGATCGAGGACATCCAGCTCGATTTCACGCGGATCGACCTCTATGGAGATCTCGGCTTCCGCGCTGAAATGGAAATGGCTGCGCAACAGATCCATCAGGCGACTGATTTGCGCCTTATTGAGATAAGTTGGCGTGCCGCCCCCCCAGTGCAGTTGCTTCACCTGGCGAGTGGCAAACAGCGGCGCGCGGTGGATGATCTCCTGTTCAAGGACATCGAGATATTGATCGGCCTTATGCTGCTGGCGGGTGACTATCTTATTGCAGCCGCAGAAATAACACAGCTTATGGCAAAATGGGATATGCACGTACAGCGACAGGGGACGCTGTGGGTAACGGGCCACAGCGGCATCGAATTCCGCCGCGCCAAATTGCGGTGAAAACTCCAGCGCGGTGGGATACGAGGTATAGCGCGGCCCGGAATAGTTATATTTCTGGATCAGGGCCAGATCCCAGTCGATTATCTGCTCAGACATGCTCACTCCTTCCGATGGTGCCGCCGACGGGTACGCCGTCCCGGCCCCACCGCACCGCGGGTCATGAGCCGGTTGCGCAGCCATTTCTGACGCCGCGACAACCGTCGTAGTTTAACGAATAACCACAGCAGATAACATATAACCAGAAGGGTTATAAGGAGTACCGGGAATCCGATGGGATGCAAATGTTAGTTTCCACCCTTCAGCAGACGCATCATATCTTCCTGACGCTCTTCCTCTTCTTCATCTTCATCATCGTAAGAGAGGCCGAGCTGCTGCATCAGCTCATCAATGCGATCCAGTTTGGCGTCCACCCAGCTCTGCTCTTCAGCATTCAGGGTGCCGCCCTCTTCCAGACGTTCCAGCAGCGCGTCCAGGCGCTCATCATTCTCCAGCAACTCCAGCTCAGCCTGCGGTGAAAGCATAGGTTTCTCGCTCTTTGGTTTATGCTGCTTGGGAGCTGGAGCGCTGCTTTCGCTCACGCCCAGCGGGATCGGTTTTTTGCTACCCACGCGCGGATCTTGCGCCTGACGCTGTTTTTTACCCGCTGAAGCCGCATCGCCGCCGTTCGCGCGACTGCCTGCCGCGTGGCCACGATGTTTCTTCTGCCGTTTGCGATCGCGAGCTTCCTGATTTAACTCTTCACGCGACTTGCGGCCGGATTTGCCACGGGTGGCGGATGTCGGTTTTTTCATGATGTGTAATCTTCAGACAGTAGTATTCAGTATAGAATTGAGGCGGAATCTAGCAGAAAGCAAGCAAAGAAAAAAGGCGACAGATTACTCTGTCGCCTTTTTCCTCACTGACCACCCTTAACGGGCTCTTCTTTCCCTGTTCGCTAACGACTCACCCTGTCTTTCCCTTAGCGTCCAACGGTCCCTGTTTCTTCCTTTTCCCTGTAAAACGTCTCCAAGACGCGCGTCATCCTGACTATCCTGTGGTCTTCGCCTCCTGGCGCTTCCTGACTCCTCGTCCTGAGTCCTAATCCTTTCAGCATCCCCGCCGTTGTGTATTACTTTACCTTGTTGACAAAAATCGACAACCAGTCTGGCAGTTAAAAATCTATTTTCAGAATTCTCTATTTCTATAATTGATTAATTTTCAACACTTTAAATATGTTTTGTCTTATTTTCCTCAGGTATGTCCTATACAAAGAATAGTCAATGTCTCACAAACCATATGGTTTTTACTTACAGGAACGGCGTGCGGTAAAAACAGCCTTTTTCTGCTGTTCAGGTATAATCCCTGCCATAGCCTGTTTTAACGGAGACGACCGTCTTGACCAACTGGAATTATCAACTGACGCACTTTGTCACTAGCGCGCCAGATATCCGCCATCTTCCTGCCGATACCGGTATTGAAGTGGCGTTCGCCGGCCGCTCCAACGCGGGAAAATCCAGCGCGCTGAATACGCTGACTAATCAGAAGAACCTGGCGCGTACCTCCAAAACCCCGGGGCGTACGCAGCTGATTAACCTGTTCGAAGTCGCCGAGGGCAAGCGCCTTGTCGACCTGCCCGGCTATGGTTATGCGCAAGTACCCGAAGAGATGAAGATCAAGTGGCAGCGCGCGCTGGGGGAATACCTGGAAAAACGTCTGTGCCTGAAGGGTCTCGTGGTGCTGATGGACATACGTCATCCGCTTAAAGATCTCGATCAGCAGATGATCGAATGGGCGGTAGAGAGCGATATTCAGGTGCTGGTACTGCTCACCAAAGCCGATAAACTCGCCAGCGGCGCGCGTAAAGCGCAAGTGAATATGGTGCGTGAAGCGGTACTGGCCTTCAATGGCGATGTCCAGGTTGAACCCTTCTCTTCGCTGAAAAAATCTGGCGTCGATAAGCTGCGACAGAAGCTGGATAGCTGGTTTAACGAAATCCCGCCGCAAGAAGCCGTCGAAGACGCCGAGTAACCCCCGCTTTTTCCGGATAACGGCGCGTAGCGCCCTATCCGGACGTTCATACTACGTTGTTTTCACAGCCTAAAACTTTTCTTTCGCGCAATAAAAAACGCCCCGGTCATAAATGACCGGGGCGGCTAAAATATTCAGCCAAATCCGATTACGTGAAGTAAAAGGTCTGAAAGATAGAACATCTTACCTCTGTACCC
>PPYF01370566.1_pt1 | contig 19748 bp, 15 predicted proteins | sample 1559871 | NCBI WGS metagenome assembly PPYF01 (sample SAMN08240021, study PRJNA423297) | Human gut metagenome, whole genome shotgun sequencing project. | reverse complement strand
GCCCTCGCCCGTGTTGTAGTAGATGCCGAGCTGCTGCGCCGCCATCGCAAGGCTCTTGTGCGCGTTGTAGCTGATGGCACCGTAGCTCATCGCCGCAAACATAACGGGCATGGACAGCTCAAGCTGCGGGGCGAGGTTCGACGTGTCGATGCGCCCCGCGGCGTCGCGGACGATGGCGTTCGGCTTTTTCCCGAGGAACACACGTGTCTCCATCGGCTCACGCAGCGGATCGATGGGGGGATTCGTCACTTGCGAGGCGTTGATGAGAAGGCGATCCCAGTAGATCGGCATGCGCTTCGGGCTGCCCATGGAGGACAGCAGGATGCCGCCGCTCTCCGCCTGCTTGTAGATCTCCTTGATGGTTTGATTCGTCCAGTTGTCATCGTCGCGGTAGGTGCAGTTGGTGCGTGCAATCTTGAGTGCCTTGACGGGGCAGATCGAGACGCAGCGATGGCAGTTCACACATTTCTCGTCGTCGGCGACCATTATTTTTTGTGTCGCATCGTAGTGGTGCACCTTGTTGGAGCACTCCTTTTCGCAGAGGCGGCACTTCGTGCAGCGGGGGTGACGCAGCACTTCAAACTCGGGGTACAGATAGTTCAGACTCATTTAGAAACACCCCTCTTTTACGTTGACGATAAACGGCTCGCCGCCGGCGGGCGCGTAGATATTCTCGGCATCCGGCTCCATGGCGCGAATGGCGGCCTCCTCACTCGCGATGCAGACGCAGTCATCCTTGCTGCCGGTCACCATCGAGCGCAGCTTCAGGCGGTCGTTCAGCGCCATCATGCCGCCCGTGTAGCCGAGGATGATGGAGAAGGGGCCCGTGATGAGCAGCCCCGCAAAGACTGTGCGCAGATACGTGTGGATCTTCTGCGCGGCCGGGTCTTTGCGCGCGATTGTATCCCAGAACGGCGCGGCGATGACAGCCGCGAGCTCATGGAGTGAGAGCTTCTGGCGGCGGAGTAGGAAGTCGGCGATGTAGGTGATGACCTCCGTGTCCGTCTGCAGGGTGCATTTGTAGCCGTACATCTCAATAAAGCGGCGGTTGGCATCATAGGACGAGATCTCGCCGTTGTGCACGATCGTGCGGTCGAGAAGGCCAAAGGGATGCGCGCCGCCCCACCAGCCCGGCGTATTGGTCGGATATCTGCCGTGCGCCGTCCAGGAGTAGGCCTCGTACGTATCGAGGCGGTAGAACGTGCCGACATCCTCGGGGAAGCCGACCGCCTTGAAGATGCCCATGTTCTTCCCGCAGGAAAAGACGTAGCAGCCCGAAAGCTCCGCGTTGAGCTTCGTGACCGTGCGCACCATGTATTCCTCCTCATCCTGCTGCGCGGCGGCGAGTACCGAGCGCAGAGGGGAGACGAAGTACCGCCAGATCAGCGGCTCGTCTGTAATGGCAGGAATCTTTCGCGTGGGAATGCGCTCTGCGCGGACGACCTCAAAGCTCTCGCGCAGAATCTCCTCGCAGATGCTGCGGCGATCCTTGCTGTCAAAGAAGATGTGCAGGGCGTACTGATCCCGATGCTCCGGATAGATGCCGTATGCCGCGAACCCGCCGCCGAGCCCGTTGGAGCGGTCATGCATCGTCGCAATTCCGCGGATGATGACATCGCCCGCGATCATGCGCCCCTCCTTGGAGATGAGTGCGGCAATCGCACAGCCTGCGGGGATCCTGACCGATCCTTCCCGTTCCATATCCAACAACCCTTTCTGAAAACGATTCCTATTATATAGGAGTAATGTCCTGTACTAATGGACGTGGGGCATAGACTATCATGGATGAAGTAAGAAGTCAATTTGCACACCTGTATACATGCGGAGGTGATAATTCTGTGACAAAAGTTATGGACGAATCCTCGCGCTTGTGTGTATGGTGTCATGTCACAGCATTTTCATGAAGCAGGGTTGACACTTGCACAACGGGGAAAAAGCGAGTAGAATCGGTACGCATGGAAACGTATGGAAAGAGGGATAGCATGACACCGAATATGAACTACAGCAGGCTGAAGGACTCCTACCTGTTCTACAACATCGCGCAGAAGACCAAGACGTATCTCGCCGAACATCCCGGCACGCATCTCTACCGCATGGGCATCGGCGATGTGTCCCTGCCGCTCTGCCGCACGGTCATCGACGCACTGCATCACGCCGTGGACGATCAGGCGGTGCAGGAGAGCTTTCACGGCTATATGCCCGAGTGCGGCGCACCGGAGCTGCGCGCGACAATCGCGGCGTACTATGCGCGGCGCGGCGTGCAGCTGGCGCCCGAGGATGTATTCGTCTCGAGCGGCGCCAGCGATGAGCTGGGCGACATCCTTGACATCCTCGGTAGAGATCAGCGCGTTCTCATCATGGAGCCAGCATATCCTGCCTACGTCGATGCGAACATCATTGCAGGAAACGAGATCATCCATGTCGCATCGAGCCGTGAGGATGGCTTCTTAGCACTGCCCGATCCGTCCGTGCATGCCGACATCATCTACATCTGCTCTCCGAACAATCCGACGGGCGCAGTCTTCTCACGTACGCATCTGAAAGCATGGGTGGATTACGCGAACAAAACCGATGCGATCATCCTCTTTGATGCCGCCTACGAGGCGTTCATTGAGGATGCGGAGATCCCGCACAGCATTTTTGAGATCGAGGGTGCAAAGACATGTGCCATTGAGATCTGCTCCCTCTCCAAGACGGCGGGCTTTACGGGGACACGCTTCGGCTATACGGTCATCCCGCAGGAGCTCATGCGCGGCGGCCTCTCGCTGAATGCGATGTGGGTGCGCAACCGCACGACCAAGACGAACGGTGTCTCCTATATCCTTCAGAAGGGCGCGGCGGCGGTCTTTACGGAGGAAGGCCAGCGCGAGATCCACGAGAATATCCGCGTCTACAAAAAGAACGCAGCGCATCTGATGGCGGCGCTCGATACGCTCGGGATATGGTACTGCGGCGGCAAGAATGCACCCTACATCTGGATGCAGTGCCCGAAGAACATGGGAAGCTGGGCATTCTTCGACTATCTTCTTCACGAGATACAAGTGATCGGCACGCCGGGTGAGGGCTTCGGCAGCGCAGGCGAGGGGTATTTCCGATTCTCGACCTTCGGCTCGCCCGAGGACACCGAGGAGGCAGCGCGGCGTCTGGTCGCCCTGCTGGGGAAGTAAAAAAGAACGGATTGTTTTATCATTATCTAAAGGACTGTTGCACGAAGCTATAAACTTCGTACCAAAGTCCTTTTCTTTGTGCTCCTTTCCTACAATAACAGCATAATAGCTTCCCCCGTTTACGGGGGAAGTGGCGAGCGCAGCGAGCCGATAGGGGGGATATATGCAACTGCGCCTTTTTTCATGACAGAAATAATTTTGACGCTATAGATGCAATATGTTAAAATGTGAGGAGATTTGTCTGTGTCACAATGGATGGAAAGCGACGCTCTGTGCGGCGTCGAATGTAGGTGGTAGAACGTTGAAAAGCGACATGTTTGATGTCATACAGGAGGATCTCGCAGCACTTGAGCCTGCGCTGGAGGAGGCGATTGTCTCCGAGACGCCGCTCATCACGGATGTTGGGATGCACCTTGTCTCCTCGGGCGGCAAGCGACTGCGTCCCGCCCTCTTCCTGCTCGCGGCACGCGGCGGTGCGTCATTTGATCGGGCGCGCGCGATGCCCGTGGCCGTGGCGCTCGAGCTCATCCACACGGCATCCCTCGTACACGACGATGTGATCGACGAGGCGGATACGCGGCGCGGTGCTGAGACGACGAATGCGAAGTGGGGCAACCAGATTGCCATCCTGAGCGGAGACTATATCTTTGCGCGCGCGTTTAAACTTGTGGCGGAGGAGGGCTATGACTCATCCGTCTATGTCAAGCTGGCGCATCTGGTCTGCACGCTGAGCGAGGGCGAGATCCTGCAGGATCATACGGTCTATCAGATCCCCACGGGGGAGGATGCCTACTATGAGCGCATCCGCAAGAAAACGGCGGACTTCCTTGAGATCTGCTGTGAGCTCGGCGGCTTCATCGGTGGGATGAGCCCTGCCGATACGGCACAGATGGCGGAGTACGGCCGTGATATCGGCATGGCGTTCCAGATCACGGACGATCTGCTCGACTTCCGCCGCAGCTCCGAGGACATCGGAAAACCCGCGGGACATGACCTCGCACAGGGCTATGTGACGCTGCCCGTCATCCGTGCACTCTCCGTGCTTGGCGCGGGGGAGCGGGAGGAGCTCGCGGCACTCATTACGAATCCGAAGAAACCCGTAGAGGAGGTCGCGCGTGCGCTTGCGCTCGTGCGTGCCTCGGATGGGCTGGACTATGCGCAGGAACAGGCGGATGCCTATCTGGTGCGTGCTAAGGCGGCGCTGCCTGCGAGCCTTGACCCGCGGATTCGTGAGACCTGCCTCATGGCGGCGGATTTTATCGGTCGGAGAGAGTTTTGAGGAAGTCCTGACAGCGTTAGGGGTTCCATAACGCGTACCTCGATGTACGCATACAGGAGGATGTATTATGTTCGGCATCGGTGCACCGGAGCTGGTATTGATTTTGATCGTGGGGCTGATTGTCTTCGGCCCGGGGAAGCTGCCCGAGATGGGGCGGACGTTGGGCAAGGGCCTGCGCGAGTTCCGCAAGGCGTCAAACGCGCTGACGACGGCGATCAACACACCTGATCCACCGCCTGCACAGAATGCAGCGGCACAGCCGCAGCCTGCCGCAGCACCGACGGCGCAGCAGGCTGCACCAGTAGTGGCAGCAGAGCCGGCTGCACCGGCGGCACAGCAGAGTGCTCCCGCGCCGGCGGCGACCTCGCCGACGACGGAGACCGCAGCTGCTGCGGTCGAGGCACACCGCGCCGAGCAGAAGGCCGCAGAGACGAAGCAGTCCTAAGGAATCACTGAGCTTTTCTAACACGGCTGCGCAGAACATCACGATGATATTGTGCCGAACGGCATGGTTTAGGAGGATATTATGTTTGGATTGGGCGTTCCCGAACTCGTACTTATTTTGATCATCGGCCTCGTTGTCTTTGGCCCCGGCCGTCTCCCCGACATCGGGAAGGCGCTCGGCAAGAGCATCAAGGAGTTTAAGTCGGCAAATAGTGCAAAGGACGAGCCGCCGGCGGAGATCAACGTGACGCATGAGACGAAGCAGCTGCCCGAGAATGCAAAAAAAGAGGAAAAGATCTGATCCATGGCAGAGGAAATGAAAGCGGACGGCGCGGGGGAGGCCTCGGCCGAAGAGACGTCGGTGCCTGCGGTGCAGGAAACAGGGGTCAAGCCGCTGCCGCCGGAGGACGCGGACACGCCGCAGGATGACGACGGCAGCATGTCGCTCATCGCGCATCTGACCGAGCTGCGTTCGCGGCTCATCAAGTGCCTGCTCGCCGTCGCTGTCGGCTCGGCAGTCGGCTACTACTTCATCGGCGACATCATGCACTATCTGACCCTGCCGGTCGGAAAACTCTACTATATGCAGCCCGCCGAGGCGTTTTTTACCTACATCAAGATCGCCGTCGTCGTGGGCTTCCTTCTTGCGCTGCCCGTGATCTTCTATCACGTCTGGCGCTTTTTTCTGCCCGCGCTCACACCGTCAGAACGCATGGTGCTCGCCATCGTTGTTCCCGTCTCGGTGGTGCTCTTCTTCCTCGGGCTGGCATTCTCGTTCTTCCTCGTCTTCCCTGCGGCAATCATGTTCTTCAAGGGGTTTGGCAACGATGAACTCGAGGCACTCTTTTCCGTCAATCGGTATTTTGAGTTCGTCATCATGTTCGTCCTGCCGTTCGGCTTTGTCTTTGAGCTGCCGCTCGTCATTACGATTCTTGGGAAACTGGGCTTTATCACGTCAAAATTCCTGAGCAAGTACGCGCGCATCGTCATCTTTCTCTCGTTCGTCATCGCGGCTGTGATCTCACCGACACCCGATGTGTTCACGCAGTCGATGATCGCTGTGCCGATGATTGCGCTCTACGGCGTGGGGTATTTGATCGTCCGCTTTATCCTCCGAAAATAGGGGATTGACGGACACGTTACGCAGAAGAAACACGATATATTAGGAGGGAATACCTTGGCATATAAGGATCTGCGCGAATACATCGCGGCACTTGAGGAGCGTGGACTGCTCCGCCGCATCACGGCGGAGGTTGACCCCGAGCTCGAGATCACGGAGATCACGGACCGCATCTCGAAGCGCGAGGGCGCGGAGAACGTTGCCCTGCTCTTTGAGAATGTAAAGGGCTCGAAGATGCCCGTCCTCATGAATGCGTTCGGCAGCTACGAGCGCATGGCACTCGCCTTCGGCGTGGAGAAGCTCGACGACGTGGTCGATGAGCTGACGGAGCTCCTCAAGATCCCGCACATCTCCCTGCAGAACAAGATGAACCTCATGACGCTCATCCCGATGGCGCGCAAGGCGATCAATTTCCCGAAGTACGTGAAAAATGCACCATGTCAGGAAGTCATCGAGACGGAGAACCCAAATCTTGACGAGATCCCCATTCTGAAGTGCTGGCCGGATGACGGCGGCCCCTTTGTGACGCTGCCGCTCGTCTTTACGAAGAATCCTGAGACGGGCAAGCGCAACGTCGGCATGTACCGCCTGCAGAAGTACGACAGCCGTACGACAGGGATGCACTGGCATATCCACAAGAACGGAGCGGAGAACTTCCGCGCAATGAAGGCACAGGGCGGCAAACGCATCGAGGCGGCAGTCGCCATCGGCACGGATCCCGTCGTGACCTATGCGGCGACGGCACCGCTGCCGCGCGACATCGACGAGATGGTCTTTGCGGGGTTCCTCCGGCATAAATCGGTCGAGCTCGTGAAGTGCGTTACGGTCGATCTTGAGGTGCCCGCGACGGCGGAGATCATCCTCGAAGGCTATGTCGATACGGACGAGATGCGCCGCGAGGGACCGTTCGGCGACCACACGGGCTACTACTCCCTCGCAGACGACTATCCCGTCTTTCACATCACGGCGATCACGCACCGTAAGGATCCCATCTACGCCGCGACGGTTGTCGGACGCCCGCCGATGGAGGACTGCTTCCTCGCGAAGGCGACGGAGCGCATCTTCCTGCCGCTCTTGAAGCAGATGCTGCCCGAGGTCGTCGATGTCAACATGCCGCTCGAGGGTGTGTTCCACGACTGCGTCGTCGTCTCCATCAAGAAACAGTTCCCGATGCACGCGCGAAAGGTCATGCACGCGCTCTGGGGCATGGGACAGATGATGAACGTGAAGATGATCATCGTCGTGGACGCCCACGTCGATGTGCAGAACATGAAGGAAGTCTGGTGGCGTGTCTTTAACAACATCGACGCGAAATATGACCTCGAGATCGTGCAGGGACCGCTCGACGTGCTCGACCACTCCTCGCCCATGGCAAAGTGGGGGTCGAAGCTCGGCATCGACGCGACGAAGACGTGGCCGGAGGAAGGCCATGCGCGCGAGTGGCCGGATGAGATCACGATGTCGAAGGAGATCACGGAGCGCGTGACGGCGCGGTGGAAGGAGTTCGGTCTGGATTGAGCTGGTGGATGGAGCGCCTGCGGGCGCATATGAACAACACAGCGTTTCACCATACCGTGTTCTCTCTGCCGTTTGCCCTCATGGGGGCACTCCTCGCCGCAGGCGGCGATCCGCCGCTCGGGACGCTCGGCTGGGTCGTGCTCGCCATCACGGCGGCACGGTCGGCGGCACTCGCCCTCGACAACCTCGCCGATCTAAAGTATGACAAGCAGCAGCCCCGCCTCGCCTACCGTGCGATGGTGCAGGGGCGCGTCACGAAGAAGGAGGCGCTCGTCTTTATCGGCGTGTGCCTCCTTGTGCTTATATTCGCCGTGCTGCAGGTGCATCCGGTCTGCATCCGTCTCCTGCCGTTCGCCGCTGTGCCCTTCCTCATCTACCCGTACATGAAGCGCGTGACGGGATGGGTACATCTCTTCCTCGGCATCGCCATCGGCATGGCGCCGGCGGGCGGCTGGGTGGCGGTCAGCGGGAAAATCGAGCTGCCGATGCTCGTGCTCTTTCTCGCGGTCGCCCTCTGGATCGCTGCGTTTGACGCAATGTACGGGGCGCAGGACGAGGCGTTTGACCGCAGTCAGGGACTCCACTCCCTCGCGGTGTCGTTCGGTGCACGCGGTGCATTCCAGATCGCGCGGGCAATGCACGTCCTCTCGATCCTGCTCTTTATCGCCCTCGGCGCGATGATGCATCTGCACTGGCCGTACTTCATCGGCGTCGCGATTGCAGCAGCGACCCTCGTCTACCAGCACCGCATCGTGAGTCCGACGGACTTCTCACGCGTGACGCAGGTGTACTTCATGCGCAACGGCATCGTCTCGATTGCGATTTTTGTCTTTACGTGGATCAGCTATATGGTATAAAGGAGAGCATGATGGCACGAATTCTTTCGGGCAAGGAATTTGCCGCACGGATAAAGGAAGATGCCGCACGCGGCGTCGCAGAGCTGAAGGCGGAGGGCGTCTTGCCGCGCCTTGCCGTCATCATCGTCGGCAGCGACCCTGCCTCCGAGGTCTACGTCCGCAACAAACAGCGGACGTGTGATGAGCTCGGCATTCGTTCGGATCACATTTCCCTCCCCGCCGAGACGACGAAGGAGGAGCTCCTCGCGTGCATTGAGGAGCTGAACGTCGATCCGGAGGTGCACGGCATCCTCGTACAGCTGCCGCTGCCCGCGCAGATCGCGGAGGACGAGGAGGAGATCCTCTCCCACATCGATCCGCGCAAGGACGTGGACGGCTTCCATCCTGTCAACGTCGGACATCTGGTGCTCGGCGCACCGGGGCCGCGCCCCTGCACACCGGCGGGCTGCATCCGTATGCTCGACTACGCGGGCATCCCCATCGAGGGGGCGCACGCCGTCATCATCGGGCGCAGCAACATCGTCGGCAAGCCCATGGCGCATCTCCTCCTCGAACGCAACGCAACCGTGACGATCTGTCACTCGCGCACGCAGAACCTTGCCGCGATCGCGCGCACGGCGGACATCCTCGTCGCTGCGGTCGGGCGGCCGCGCTTTGTCACGGCGGATATGGTGAAGGAGGGCGCGACGGTGATCGACGTCGGCATCAACCGCATCGCGCCGAAGAAGCTCGTCGGCGACGTGGACTTTGACGCCGCGGCGGCTGTCGCGGGGGCGATCACGCCCGTGCCGGGCGGCGTCGGACTTCTCACCGTCGCCATGCTGATGGAGAATGTAGTACAGGCAGCCAAAGCGCAGAACCCCTAAGGAGGATACACCATGAAATCCGATGTCGAAATCGCGCGCGAAGCCAAACTTCGCCCCATTACAGAAATTGCGGCCACGCTGGGCATTGATGCGGATACGATCGAGCCGTACGGCAGGTACAAGGCAAAGTTGACGCGCGAATCCCTTGCGGGCGCCCATGGAAAACAGGGAAAGCTCATCCTCGTCACGGCGATCAACCCAACCCCCGCAGGTGAGGGCAAGACGACGACGAGCGTCGGGCTTGCCGATGCCCTCCATCGGCAGGGCAAAAAGACCATCGTTGCCCTGCGCGAGCCGTCGCTCGGCCCATGCTTCGGCATGAAGGGCGGCGCGGCGGGCGGGGGCTATGCGCAGGTCGTCCCCATGGAGGACATCAACCTCCACTTTACAGGGGACTTTCACGCCATCACGACGGCGCACAACCTTCTCGCCGCACTCATCGACAACCACATCTTTCAGGGCAACGCACTCGATCTCGACGTGAACCGCATCGTGTGGAAGCGCGTTCTCGACATCAACGACCGCGCCCTGCGTCACGTCGTCACGGGGCTCGGCGGGCGCGTCCACGGCGTGCCGCGGGAGTCCGGCTTTGACATCACCGTCGCCTCGGAGATGATGGCGATCCTCTGTCTGGCGGAGGACCTCGCCGACATGAAGCGGCGCCTCGGGCGCATCCTCATCGGCTATACGCGCGGCGGACGTCCCGTGCACGCGGAGGAGATCGGTGCGACGGGGGCCTTGACCCTCCTCTTTAAGGATGCCGTGAAGCCCAACCTCGTGCAGACCATCGAGGGGACACCCGCCCTCATCCACGGCGGCCCCTTCGCGAACATCGCCCATGGGTGCAGCAGCGTCGCAGCGACCAAGGCAGCACTGCGCTGTGCGGACTACGTCGTCACGGAGGCAGGCTTCGGTGCGGATCTCGGCGCGGAGAAATTCTTCGACATCAAATGCCGCCTTGCGGGGCTCGCCCCCGATGCCGTCGTCATTGTCGCCACCGTGCGTGCGCTCAAGATGAACGGCGGCGCGGCAAAGAGTGACCTCGGCACGGAGAATCTGGACGCCCTGCAGCGTGGCGCGGCGAACCTCGAAAAGCACATCGAGAACATCGGAAAGTTCGGCGTGCCCGCCGTCGTCGCCGTCAACGTATTTCCGACGGACACCGAGGCGGAGCTCGCTCTCCTCGAGGAGCTCTGCGCGCGCCTCGGTGCACCTGCCGTGCGCTCCGAGGTCTGGGCAAAGGGCGGCGAGGGCGGACTTGCCATGGCGGATGCAGTAGACGCAGCACTCCGGCAGCCGGCGCATTTTCACCCCATCTACGATGCGGAAAAGCCCATCGCGGAGAAGATCGAGACCATCGCGCGGGAGATCTACGGCGCGGACGGCGTGGACTTTACCGATGCAGCAAAGAAGCAGCTCGTGGAGATGGATGCGCTCGGCATGATGGAGACACCCGTCTGCATGGCTAAGACGCAGTACTCCTTCTCCGACAACCCCGAACTCCTCGGACGTCCGTCGGGCTTCCGCATCACTGTGCGCGAGCTGCGCGCCTCCTGCGGAGCGGGCTTCGTCGTCGCCCTCACGGGCAATGTCCTCACCATGCCGGGACTGCCGAAAGTGCCCGCCGCGATGGGCATGGACATCACGGCGGACGGTGTGATCACGGGACTGTTCTAAGTGAGATAGGGGGCACGGCAGAGATGGACATCGCAAAGCGACTGCAGGAGATGGCAGAGTGCGGCGCATACGGGGAACTTTGTGCGGAAGCACGGGCATATCTTGCGCTCGATGCAGAGAGACAGGACGAGGATACGGCCTATATGGCGCGCGTGCGCCTCGGCGAGACATTGCTCGCTCTGTCGGCAGAGTCCTTCGATGCCGAAGGCTATGCGGAGGGCGTGCGCCTTTTGATGACGGCGTACAATGAGCGCGGCAATATGAGCCTCTTTGAGCTGCTCTCTTCCGTTGTCTATCAGCCTAATGAGGCGGCGCTGCGGGAGAACTACGCCGAAAATTGCCGTGCATTTGCCCTGCTGCGCCCCGATGCAGCTTTGCCGGACTACGATCATCTCCCTGTGCTTTGCTTTCCCATATCCAATACAAACGCGGTGCTCTTTACAAAGGAGCACCGACGTTTTCTTCTGGGGGAACGGGAAGACGGCTGGCAGATGCTCCATCATGCGCTGCTCTTTTTTCGTGGTGATGCAGACGAACTGACACGGGCGACAGAACGCTTTTCACGTGCTGTCCGCGATGCACGTGTGCAGGAATGCGCCGCACAGCTGATGGATGCGGTACAGCGGAATGACTTTGGTGCGGCGATGCAGCGCTGTGCCGAGGAGTATCATCAGCTCTGTCCCGAGGGAGAGGAATATGAGCTCTTCCGTGGGGAGGAAGCACTATGGCGGCAGGATGTGGATGCGGCCATTGCCTATGGAGAAGCGGCATACGAAAAGCGGAAGATGAGTGCGCGTGCATGTGATTTTCTGTCTCGTGCCTATCATGCCGCGGGGGAGTTTGCGCAGGCAGTAAAATATCAGGTGCTCTCCGCAGAGAAGACGGAACTGAGACTCCCACGCGATCCTGCGAAAATGTCTGCCTGTTTACACGCCATTACGGTCGCTGACTCGGATGCACGCTATGCACCGTTTGTGCATCGTGCTTCTTTTGTTGGCGGGAAGATACAGTCTGCCTTCATTGTGCCCCTTGCCGAAGAGGTGCTGCGTTTTTCGGACGATCTTCCTCGTTACTGGGCGGGGATCTATAATCCCTATGGTCAGATGCACGTTAGGGCGAGACTGTTGTCCCTTATGAATGCAGCGATGGAGGCGGATAGAACAAGTCTTTTTTGCGACATGACCTTTGATCTTATCAAAGCGGAGGAAAAAGCAAAGACGGTCATTGCACCACAGGGAAGGGAACCACTTCTCGTTCCGATTGCTGCGAAAAAGGAAAAACAGAGAGTCGACTTTATGGACCCCGAGGGCGAGCACTCCATGATCCTGAGCAGAGGGGAGTTTTCGTTCTATCGTATTGAGCAGCCCACGCAAATTCAATCCGATGCGCCGTTTGCTGTGGGGGCACCCATTGTGCTCCATCATGCCGCGCACCGAAGAAAGATTGTGTTGAATCTTTTGGTGGATGGATTGGCTTGGCAGGAGATGAGGCGGGAAAAATTTCGCCTCGTTCCCAACCTGATGAGATTCTTTCAGCGCGGGGTCATCTTTGACAATAACTTCTCTGCATCTGAGTATACCTATCCCTCGCTTGCTTCCATCGAAACGGGGCTGTATCAACACTACACGCAGATTGCAGAGCCCGGCAGGCCGTTTGTGCTTTCTCCGTCCTATGTCACTGTGTCGGAACAGATGAAACAGCTCGGCTATTACTGTGTCAATCTGATGGGGGAAAGTTCCTTTATTTATAACGGTGCTTCGCGCGGTTATGACCGATTGATCATCAATCCTTGGATTATGCGTGCTGTGGACGGTGTAGAACGAACGATTCGCCATTTGGATGCGTTTGATGAATGTGATAATTTTGTTCTTCTCCACGTTGCGGATTCACATCCCAACAATTGCGATATTCCATCTCCGGCAAAAGCGCAGACCCATCTGCCGATCAAAGATGCACTGCAGGAGCAGGATCCAAGTGCTTCGGTATTTCTCAAGCCAAACCCGCTCAGCCAATATGTCAATCGCTATGAGGTGCAGGCGATGGACCGCCAGCTCGGCTATCTTTTTGATTACATTACCACACATTATGACGACGATGAGTACATTGTCCTGCTCTATTCCGATCACGGTGCGCCTGTGTATGCACGCAGTCCGTATCTCCTCAGTGAGGAACAGACGGGGGCAGCACTGATGGCGCGGGGTGCGGGGGTACCGGCGCGCGGGCGCGTGGACGAGCTGACGAGTACGGTGGACATCTACAAGATCCTCGGTAAACTCGCGGGCTATCCGATTGATGCGCCGTATCTTGACGGGAATTTGCCTGCGGTGTTCGGCGGACAGCGGCGTGCCTATACGGTCAGCAACTCCATCTATCCCGGACAGACGTATAAGATCTGCGTGCGCACGGAGCAGCATGCATTTCATCTCGAGACGACGGAATTTACGCGTGAGGATGGGACGGTATCGTTGGATTCATATACCTACCATATTCACGAGCGAAATGATGACTATCGTGAGATATTTGACGATGCACTGGCGCGGCAGTTCCTTGACATCGTGTGGAACTATACCAAGAGCTTTCGTCGGTAAATCATCGGAACAGGCCGTACCTAGGTCTGCATCTTGCAAAAAACGCGGTTTTGTGCTACTCTAACGAGTGCAATTCATAGATGAGCGGACGCCTTCGTCCCCGCGGGACGAGGGCGTTTCTTTCGGGAGGAATAGATCGATGAGTCAGGAATCCGGTGCCAATATTCCAAAGACATACGACCCGCAGAGCTTTGAGCGGAAGTGGTATGATTACTGGGAGAAGCATAAGCTGTTCCACGACGAGGCAGACGAGAGCCGTACGCCGTACAGCGTGGTGATCCCGCCGCCGAATGTGACGGGCCAGCTCCACATGGGGCATGCCCTCGACAATACGCTGCAGGACATCCTCGTGCGCTATCAGCGCATGCGCGGCAAGAATGTGGTCTGGATTCCGGGCTGCGACCATGCGGGGATCGCGACGCAGGCAAAGGTGGAGGCGGCACTGCGCGAGGAGGGCACGACGCGCTTTGACCTCGGCAGAGAGAAGTTCCTTACGCGTGTCTGGGACTGGAAGCAGCAGTACGGCAACCGTATTATGTATCAGCTGCGGATGCTCGGCGCGTCCTGTGACTGGGACCGTGAGCGGTTCACGATGGACGAGGGCTGTTCCCGCGCTGTGCGCGAGGTCTTTGTCAGTCTCTATGAACAGGGCCTGATCTATCAGGGGACGCGCATCACGAACTGGTGCCCCTCCTGCATGACGGCAATCTCGGACATCGAGGTCGAGCATGAGACGGAGGCGGGACACCTCTGGCATCTGCGCTATCCGATTGAGGGCACGGATGACTATGTGGAGATCGCGACGACGCGCCCCGAGACGATGTTCGGCGATACGGGCGTCGCGGTACACCCCGATGATGAGCGGTACAAGGCGCTTGTCGGCAAGACGCTGATCCTGCCCGTGGTGGGACGCCGCATCCCGCTCTTTGCCGATGCCTACGTCGATCCTGCCTTCGGAACGGGCGCGGTCAAGGTGACGCCCGCACACGATCCGAACGACTTTGAAATGGGACAGCGGCACAATCTCGAGCAGGTTGTTGTCATCCATGCCGACGGTACGATGAACGAGAACGCGGGACGCTACGCGGGGATGGACCGCTATGCGTGCCGCAAGGCACTCGTGAAGGAGCTTGAGGAGATGGGCGCCCTCGTGCGTACGGAACAGCATGAGCACGCCGTCGGACACTGCTCACGCTGCAGGACGACGATCGAGCCGCTCGTATCGAAGCAGTGGTTCGTCCGCATGGAGAGCCTCGCGAAGCCCGCGATTGAGGCGGTGCGCGACGGCAGGATCCGCTTTGTCCCCGAGCGTTTCACGAAAATCTACGAAAACTGGCTTGAAAATATTCGCGACTGGTGTATCTCGCGCCAGCTCTGGTGGGGACACCGCATCCCCGCGTGGCACTGTGCGCACTGCGGCGAGACCTCCGTATCGCGCGACGACCTCACGGCGTGCCCGCACTGCGGCAGTACGGACCTCCACCAGGACGAGGACGTGCTCGACACGTGGTTCAGCTCCGCCCTCTGGCCGTTCGAGACGCTCGGCTGGCCGGAGCAGACGGTCGATCTGCGTCATTTCTATCCGACGTCGGTGCTCGTGACGGGCTATGACATCATCTTCTTCTGGGTGGCGCGCATGGTCATGATGGGGCTGCGCTTCGGCGGCGATGTGCCGTTCCGCGATGTCTTTATCCACGGGCTCGTGCGCGACAGCGAGGGGCGCAAGATGTCAAAGTCCCTCGGCAACGGCATTGACCCCGTGGAGGTCATTGAAAAGTACGGTGCGGATACGCTCCGCTTCATGCTCATCACGGGCAATACGCCCGGCAACGACATGCGCTTCTACTGGGAGCGCGTCGAGGCGGCGCGCAATTTTGCGAACAAGATCTGGAATGCCTCGCGCTACATGCTGATGAATCTCGAGGGATCGGATGCATTGTTCGTGCCGACGGCGGAGGACTATACGCTCGCCGACCGCTGGATCCTCTCGCGCGCGGAGGAGACGACGCGCGACGTGACGGCAAACCTCGAGCACTATGAGCTCGGTGAGGCGGGACGCACGATCTACGAGTTCCTGTGGAGCGAGTTCTGCGACTGGTACATCGAGCTGACGAAGGCACGCCTCTATGACAAGGAGAATGTCCGCGCGAAGGATACGGCGCTCTATGTTCTGCGTACCGTGCTGGAGCGTACGATGCGCCTTTTGCATCCCTTCATGCCGTTCCTGACCGAGGAGATCTGGCAGAAACTGCCGCACGAGGGCGAGAGCGTTATGCGTGCGCCGTGGCCCGAGGTGTCGGAGGCGGAAATCGACGCGGAGGCAGAGGCGTCGATGACGGCGATCATGGAGGTCATTAAGACGACGCGCAATCTGCGTGCGGAGCTCGGCACGCCGCCGAGCAAGAAGAGCACGCTCATCCTGCGCGTGCGCGACGCGGCTCTCGCCGATGTGTTTGCCGCGCACGAGGACTACTTCTTTGCCCTCGCATCCGCTTCGGAGGTCTCCTTCCTCGCGGCGGATGCCCCCGATCCGGAGAATGTGGTGACGGGAGCACTCGCGGGCGCGGCGGTCTATCTGCCGCTCGCGGGGCTGATTGATGTGGAGAAGGAGACGGCGCGCCTGACGAAGGAGCGTGCGAATCTCGAAAAGGAGATCGCACGCCTGACGGGCAAACTCTCGAATGAGGGATTTACGTCGAAGGCTCCTGCCGCCGTCGTTGCCGCAGAGCGCGAGAAGCTGGCCGGCTATGAGGAGAAGATCGCCCTCATACGGACGCGCCTCACGGATCTCGAGAAGCTTTGAGGTGATTCGATGAACTACGAGGAGTCACTGCATTATCTGGATGAACTGAATACTTTCGGCATCCGACTCGGACTCGCGCGCATGGAGGAGCTATGCGCACGGCTCGGACATCCTGAGCGCAGCTATCGCGTCATTCATATCGCAGGAACAAACGGCAAGGGCTCCGTCACGCAGATGATGGACGCCGTATGCCGCGCGTCCGGCATCCGCTCCGGGCGGTACCTTTCGCCGCATCTCGTCTCCTATACGGAGCGCATGAGCGTCGGCGGAGAGGAGATCGGAGAGGAGCAGTTTGCGGCACTTCTTACGCGCGTGCGCGCGGCGGCCGATGCCATGACGGCAGAGGGGCATGAACATCCCACGCAGTTTGAGGCACTGACGGCACTCGCCTTCCTCTATTTTGCGGAAGAAAAGGCGGAGGTCGCCGTGGTCGAAACGGGGCTCGGCGGGCTGCTTGACTCGACGAATGTCGTCCTGCCGGAACTGACGATCATCACCAATGTGGCAATGGATCATGCCGACCGCTGCGGCGGTACGCTCGCGGGCATCGCGGAGCATAAGGCGGGCATCATCAAGGAGGGCGTGCCCGTCATTACGGCGGCAGCGGGCGAGCCCCTTTCCATCATTGCGGCACGCGCGGAGGAGCTGGGCGCCGACCTCTTCGTCTATGGGGAGGACTTTTCTGCGCAGATGCTCCGTATGGAGAACGGCGGTCAGTGCGTTTCGTTCCGCTCCGTTGTCTCTCGTGCACCGGAACCCTTTGAAATCGCTCTTGCGGGACCCTATCAGGCGGAGAACGCCGCGCTCGCCATCATGGCGGCGGAGCTTATGGCTCCTGAGGATGAGCGTATCACCGAGGACGCTGTCCGTACGGCTCTGCGTACGGTGCATCATCCCGCACGTTTTGAGATCCTCTCCTGCGGGGGACAGACTGTCGTCGTGGACGGCGCGCATAATCCCGCCGGAATGCAGGCGCTGCGCGCGGGGCTCGACGCCTATTTTCCTGCGCAGCCGCGCGTCTTTCTGCTCGGAATCCTGAAGGACAAGGACATCGACCGCATGCTGGCGATTCTTCTGCGCCCCGGCGATCAGGTCGTGACCGTACGCCCCAACTCGGAGCGCGCTGCGGGCGCGGATCTCGTCGCCGCTGTGGCAGCGGGCATGGGGGCAGTCACACATGCAGCAGGTGATCCTGCGGCGGGCCTCTCAGAGGCGCTTGCGCGCGCACGCGCAGCGGATGCGCTGCTCGTCGCGGCAGGATCACTCTACCTCGTGGGCGGCATTCGCGCCATGCTCACGGCAAGGAGGTGAGGCGTATGGCAGAGGATATCCAGGAACGCCGCCGCAGGCACCGCCGGCAGCGTTGGGGGGCGCGTCTGGGACGCTGCATGATGTATGCCGTCATCGCCGAGGCGTTCCTTATCCCGCTCCTGCCGCTTGCGGCTCATGTGGCACTGGGGATTGGCTGTGTTGCGATTCTTCTGCGCCTGTGTATTGAGCGAGATTTCCATCTGTGCCGGATGCCGTACGATGCGCCGGCGCTGCTCTTTCTTGTCATCAGCTTTCTGTCAGTGTTTATTGCGCCGGATGTTTCGTTCAGTCTTTATAATTTCTCCCATCTCGTTCCCATCTATGTCTCAACCTATTTGCTTGTCGGTCAAACGGTACGCACATCCCGTGAGGTGCAGCGCGTTGTGATTGCGATGGCCCTGTCTGCTGCGCTAGTCATTCTCTACGGCTTCTATCAGTTCATCTTCGGCATCGACATCTCAGCGATGAAATGGGTGGACGGCGCGGCATTTCCGGAACTGTCGAAGCGCGTTTTCTCGACGTGGGAGAATCCAAACATCCTCGCGGGCTACCTCGACATCGTCGCCTGCCTGGCACTCGGCCTGGCGGTCGGCCTCTCGGGCTGGCGACGCGGCCTGGCGCTCACGATCCTCGTCCTCGCGCTCGCGTGCCTTGGCATGACCTATGCGCGCGGTGCGTGCCTCGTGATCGGTATCCTCTTGGCGGGGTACGGTGTACTGCGTGACTGGCGCGTGCTCCTCGGCATTGTCGCCATTGGCGCGGGGGTCCTCTTCTTTGACCCCGTACTCTCGGATCGCCTGCTCTCCGTCTTTACGCGGATCGACACCTCCTCGGAGATGCGGCTTGCCTTCTGGGAGAGCACCGTGGCGATGATTATGGATCATCCCTTCCTCGGCATCGGCTGGGGGATGTACTTCATGGTCTACCCAGAGTATGACTTCTATCTGCAGGGAGCACCCGTGCAGATCGTTCACGCGCACAATATGTATCTGAACTATGCGGCGGAGATCGGCATCCCGGGGGCGCTCGCCTTCTTCTGGTTCTTCTTCGGCTCGCTGCTGCTCGCCTTCCGCCTGCCGCGCAAAACCCCGCCGTGGGCGGACGTGCTCGCGGCACACGAACACGAGTGGCACGCCGTCGCCGATGTGCGTGAGGCACTCATGGCATGGCGCAGCAAAAAATTTGTGGAGGGCCTTGCCCTCGGCATCGGGCTCGCCATGCTCTCCGTTGCCCTGAACGGGATCACGGATCATCTTCTCTTTAATATACCGTCCTCTATGCTGCTCTGGATGCTCGCCGCGATGGCTGCGGCCGTGCATACGATGGCGGGGGAGATGAAGGAAGGATAACTATGCAGGAACATCCATCGATATCCAAGGCAACCGTCGATCGCCTGCCGCGCTACTACCGCTGCCTGCGGCAGCTCAGTGACGAAGGCGTCAGCATCGCTTCCTCCGAGGAACTCGGCCGCCGTCTCTCGATCAATCCCGAGCAGATCCGCAAGGATCTCACCACCTTCGGACAGTTCGGAAAAAAGGGCGTCGGTTACTACGTCGCAGAGCTCAAGGAGAGTATCGGCGGCATCCTCGGCCTCGACCAGCACCTCAGCCTCGCCATTGTCGGCATGGGGCATCTGGGCGCGGCGCTCGCGAACTATCAGGGCATTGCTCGCCTCGGCTTCCGCCTTGCCGCGATCTTTGACAGCAACCCCGTCGTCATCGGCACGCGTGTCGGGGAACGGCGCGTGGAGGACATTGCCTATCTCGCAGAGATCATCGCCGAGCGGAATATTCAGATCGGTGTGATTGCTGTTCCCGCTGCACAAGCGCAGAGCGCTGCAGATCAGCTCATCGCGGCGGGCATCCGCGGCATCTGGAATTTTGCTCCCGTGAAGCTGCACGTGCCGCCGTCCGTCCCCTTCGTCAGCGAGGATCTCTCGGTGGGACTGAGCGCGCTCTCCTACTACCTGACGCATCGCGGCACGGAAAATGACGTGTTGTCTGAAAAGAATTATAAGGAATCGCCGATAAAATGAAGTACGTCAGATTGGCGTAGATTTTTTCGTCCGATTGAGGAGGCAAACCGGACGCATAGCCAAAGCTATGTGGAGGATTTGCA
>PPYF01603502.1_pt1 | contig 19754 bp, 37 predicted proteins | sample 1559871 | NCBI WGS metagenome assembly PPYF01 (sample SAMN08240021, study PRJNA423297) | Human gut metagenome, whole genome shotgun sequencing project. | reverse complement strand
GTCCGGCTGAATATGATGTTATCGCCTGTATGAACCTGAACGGTGACTACATTTCTGACGCCCTGGCAGCGCAGGTTGGTGGTATCGGTATCGCCCCTGGCGCAAACATCGGTGACGAATGCGCCCTGTTTGAAGCCACCCACGGTACTGCGCCGAAATATGCCGGACAGGACAAAGTAAACCCAGGCTCTATTATTCTCTCCGCTGAGATGATGCTGCGCCATATGGGCTGGACTGAAGCCGCAGACCTGATTGTTAAAGGTATGGAAGGCGCAATCAATGCGAAGACCGTAACCTATGACTTCGAACGTCTGATGGAAGGCGCTAAGCTGCTGAAATGTTCAGAGTTTGGTGATGCGATCATCAAGAATATGTAATCACTACATGTGTTAAATATTGTAACGGGCGTATAACACGCCCGTTGTTTTATGATGATGTAAAATCTTCCCCAAAACTTTCCCCAAAACCCTTCCCCAAAACTGGCTATTTTCTATGCTGTTTTGATATCTACGATAATCCAGTCTTTACCACGATCATCATTGTATCGGTCGGTCATTTTTCTGGATTTATGACCTAACAACTTTTGCGTATCCAGACCCTGTTCCCGATATAACCGTTCTGACAGAGATCGCTGCTCATGAAATGTGGGCGCAGTTCCTGGCTCCCATTTTATGCCACATTTTTCCCTGGCCTTTTTAAAAGCCGTTGTAAGAGTATTTGCAGACACCTGGTCTCCTCTGTTTGCTTGAGAGGTAGTGTGACGGTAATGGACCAGATATTTACTAACAACAGCATCCCTGCACTGAGATATAACTTCACGAAGGGTAATATTCAGAGCATCGCATTTCAGGTTAAGCGGAATAGCAAGTTTTGAACCGGTTTTTTCCTGAGTAATGTGCAACATGTCGTCCCAGATATCAGAGAATTTCAAATTGCAGATATCGCCTAAACGTTGTCCAGTGACAAGAGCAAGTAGCATCCCGCATTTTAAATAGGGCTGCCGTCTGCTTACGCTGTCAAATATTGCCTGCCATTCGGGCAGTGATAATCTTTGGCGGTTTACTCGATTTCGCGGTTGTTTTGTTGCCTGCGCTGGGTTAAATCCTGGCGGAACATGTCCTGCGTGTTGTGCTTCTTTGAAGACGTCGATCAACACCATTCTCACGACTTGCGCCATCCTGTTATGACCTTCAGCCTTTACAGCATCAATTATTTCGGCAATATCAAGTGCGGTAATATCCTTGAGGTGTTGCATTCCACAATGCTCACGGAAAAGACGAATGGGTTTGCCTTTTTGCCGATAGGAGTTGGGTCTTAGTTCATTATGTTGCAGCCTGTCCTCCTGGATAGAAATATATTTATCAAGCCATTCTGTCACCGTAATGTCTGAGCGCCTGCCTTTCATTCTTTCTAGACGCTCATTGACGCTTAATATTTGTCGGGTACGTTGTTCAGCAATAATGGTATTTGCTTCAGTAGCAACTTGTTTTGCTTCATTCTCATCAGTTCCTAAGCTATGAAAACGACCGGATAGTGGATGTTTGTATTGCCAATATACCTTTCCGGTTCGCTTATCTAATTTGCAATATAAATTGGGTATAGAGATTTTGTGAGATCGGGGTCTAGCAGCCATCAGCGATTATCCGTTGGAGTTTTGGGTTTGCGTTTATTGGGAGTTGCGGTTCTGCAAGCGTTCCTACAAAACGGGAATTTCGGTCAATCATCCAGTAGCGACCAACTTTTATAGCGGGTGGGGCCATCATTTTCCCTTGCGCGTATTTTTTCAGAACTCGCTCACTTGGTGCTAAGTCCCCAAATTCTTCTTTAGCCCAGTCCTGTAAAGTGATTAGTCGAGACATTTGTCCTCCTCTTAGCTGCTGAGGGAGTTTGTGACCGATATATCTGACATGATATTAAGCTCATGGCAGGTACATCTCTTGACTGGTCATAGAGATAAATTTAATGCTGAGAAATGCAGTATTGAATTTATCAATTTTTCTATTTCCTGCGTATGGCACGTAACTTCTTAATGTGTTCTGCTGTTTCGATCTCTTCAGCTATCCGATCTGCGTCAGCTTTATTCACAGGTTCAAAGTCATGATTAAAGCGGAACATGCTGGCGATACATGTTCTGCCTTTTCGGATGTAGTGAACTTTGTTGTGAGTGGAACGCAGGATTTTGCAGGGAGTGCCGTGGTGGTCGACGTACCAGGTGTTAGGGTAAATCACTCTGAACATTCTTGACCTTGTGTTGTGCGGATTGTTATTCAGTGCCGATATTTACCTTTATACCCACAACGTTTATCGCGTTGCTGATTTCCGGCGTTACCTGTTTAGGAACCATAACCCAACCATCCGGAGTTACCGGAAGCGAGAACGGCAGCACATCTCTGTGAACAAGTTTTTGCTGTGACAGGTTATCCAGAACTTTCTGTACTGCTGCATCACCGAATACACCAAGCGCATCTGCCATAACTCCTACAACCTGATAAGCCTCAGCGCATACCGTGGATAAACCATCCGGAATTACCGGAGAGTTGCCGGGTTCTTTAATGTGCAAGCGAGGCTCACCATCTTTTGGCTCAGGCCACTGGCGCTCCATGTTGATCTTCAATTTATCTTCCATAGCAACGGTAATTTCAGCATCGCTGATGCCAGCACGGCGCTGTGCATCCCACAACAGAAACTGCATATCAGCCCACTCGCTAAGATCGTCTGGTTCGGCTGCGGCTTCCAGTGCCTCTTTTGAGAGGTGTTTCAGTGGACCAATGGGGCCAACGCAGCCAAATGTGGAGTCAGACCATTTGGCATGCTCGTGGCGAATCTGTTCGCGTTCCAGTGATGCCAGTGCAATTCGTGCTAGTTCCATTTGTTCGCCACGAGTAAGCCCGTTTTCAAGCGGATTTTTAATGAACAATTCAATACGTTCTTTGGTAATAGTGGTCATGTGTTAATCCTCAAAACTTTATGCCCGGGCGCAAAAGTACGTGTTTTGTCTTTGCTTATTCGCCACCCGTCTTTACGGGCCTCTTTTGCACAACCAGACCATGACGTACCGATATACTCACCGAAGTCTGGCACTGGATATACACCTTCCGTACACTGGCGACAATCACAATAGAGATGCATGGTGTAACTTGCGGCAATAGCCATATCACTCTCTTTTTCCCTGAAGCATGGCAGCGTGGCAGGCATCCTCTACGCCCTTAACTGCATCTGCGCAGTAGTTATAGCGATTGCATTCCACTAACTTCTGCCTGAGATTTTCAATTGCTTGCGCGACATCAGCCTGTATTACAGGAACTGGCGGAACGGCTGTCTGCTGCTCTCGAACGTCATTAGTCGCTATCGGTTCTGCTGCCAACTGACTGGCATATTTGTTAATGGTAACGATAAGCTCTTGCTCAGCCTCATCCAGACAATCACCGATACCTCGCCTGTCGCCGTCAAAATCATCGAAATCAGCACGAACTCTGGCAAATTTCAGGATTGCGGACAACACCTCACCAGGAATTACCGGAGAGTTGGTTGACGTTTCCGAAATTTCCCGAAAATTATTGGTTGACGAATTCGCGTTTTCCCGAAAGTTTCCGGCATGAAGCATAGCCGCGCGGCAGGCGTTCCAGCCTCTCACCTCTGCAATAGCGGCAACAGCATCGACCGCGTACATGCTAAGAGGGTTAGGCATTGGTTTTTCTTCAGGTACTACTGGCACTGGCTTGGCATATATAGCGGCTGAACATACCAACCCTTTGATAACCAACTGTCAGCAATGTTTTTACTCCTCGTTATTGCCGGAATACCTAAGCCATTGTCTGAATGCAGCCATGCCACCGGATTCTCTTCCAGCGATGCCAGAGCAATTTCATAAGCCCGGCGCTCAACATTGTCTCGCACATCCAAACTGCTGATACGCTCTTTGATTTCTTTAATCAGTTCTTTGTCGGTAAAAGTGCTCATATCAATCTCCATTGGTATCAATGTTTACAGCCTGACAAGACTCTTTGAGCACCCAGTCAATAGCGTCTTTCCATGCCTCTGTTTCGACTGGTGGATTTTCACGCTTAACCTGTTCATAGAAGCGCACTGCTTTAACCAGTCCTTCCGGTACTACTGGTGATGGCTGTTTAGCTTCTAAATCAGCAATTCTGTCAACCACGGCATCGACAGCATCTGAAAAGCCGAACCAGTTGCTCCACTCCGGCTCATCCCCGGTTGCTGCAAAGTACATATCTGCTAAAGCAGATTCAGCATGGTCACGCTCGTTAATGAGTTGCTCTTCGCTTTTCTCCAGTTCAGCAATACGCTTACCCCCATCCGAGATAACACCTTCGTAATACTCACGCTGCTCGTTGAGTTTTGATTTTGTCTCCTCAAGCTCAACTCTCAGCTTCCCAACAGTAAGAGCAATATCCTCGTTCTCCTGGTCGCGGCGTTTTATGTATTGCTGGTTTCTTTCCCGTTCATCCAGCAGTGCCAGCACAGTAGCCGGATTGGCTGCGGCGATGAATTCAGCATTGGCCTGCTGTTCCATTTGGAAATCTTCATCGAAACCGCTTTCTGGATGCGCTCCTTCAATTCTGCAAATGGGAATATATCCAGCAACTTCACGATGAATTAGCGCATAATCACCATCAAATCGGCTCTCTCCATATTCGAGCGACCACTCACCACACGTTGCTTTTTCTGCCGCTTCACGCAGTGCCTGATAGTTAATTTCGCTCACTTCGAACCTCTCTGTTTACTGATAAGCTCCAGATCCTCCTGGCAACTTGCACAAGTCCGACAACCCTGAACGACCAGGCGTCTTCGTTCATCTATGGGATCGCCACACTCACAACAATGAGTGGCGGATATAGTCTGGTAGTTCAGACGACGCATTTTTATTGCTGTATTGCGCTGTAATTCTTCAATTTCTGATGCTGAATCAATGATGTCCGCCATCTTTCATTAATCCCTGAATTGTTGGTTAATACGCTTGAGGGTGAATGCGAATAATAAAAAAGGAGCCTGTAGCTCCCTGATGATTTTGCTTTTCATGTTCACCGTTCCTTAAAGACGCCGTTTAACATGCCGATCGCCAGGCTTAAATGAGTCGGTGTGAATCCCATCAGCGTTACCGTTTCGCGGTGCTTCTTTAGTACGCTACGGCAAATGTCATCGACGTTTTTATCCGGAAACTGCTGTCTGGCTTTTTTGATTTCAGAATTAGCCTGACGGGCAATGCTGCGAAGGGCGTTTTCTTGCTGAGGTGTCACTGAACAAGCCCCATGTCGGCAAGCATAAGCACACAGAATATGAAGCCCGCTGCCAGAAAAATGCATTCAGTGGTTGTCATACCTGGTCTCTCTCATCTGCTTCTGCTTTCGCCACCATCATTTCCAGCTTTTGTGAAAGGGATGTGGCTAACGTATGAAATTCTTCGTCTGTTTCTACTGGTATTGGCACAAACCTGACTCCAATTTGAGCAAGGCTATGTGCCATCTCAATACTCGTTCTTAACTCAACAGGAGATGCTTTGTGCATACCGCCTCCCGTTTATTATTTATCTTCTCAGCCAGCCGCTGTGCTTTCAGTGGATTTCTGATAACAGAAAGGCCGGGAAATACCCAGCCTCGCTTTGTAACGGAGTAGACGAAAGTGATCGCGCCTACCCGGATATTATCGTGAGGATGCGTCATCGCCATTGCTCCCCAAATACAAAACTAATTTCAGCCAGTGCCTCGTCCATTTTTTCGATGAACTCCGGCACCATCTCGTCAAAACTCGCCATGTACTTTTCATCCCGCTCAACCACGACATAATGCAGTCCTTCACGCTTCATACGCGGGTCATAGTTGGCAAAGTACCAGGCATCTTTTCGCGTCACCCACATGCTGTACTGCACCTGGGCCATGTAAGCCGATTTTATGGCCTCGAAACCACCGAGCCGGAACTTCATGAAATCCCGGGAGGTAAACGGGCATTTCAGCTCAAGGCCGTTGCCGTCACTGCATAAACCATCGGGAGAGCAGGCGGTGCGCATACTTTCGTCGCGATAGATGATCGGGGATTCAGTAACATTCACGCCGGAAGTAAACTCAAACAGGGCTCTGGCGTCGTTCTCGTACTGTTTTCCCCAAGCCAGCGCCTTAGCGTTAACTTCCGGAGCCACACCGGTGCAAACCTCAGCAAGCAGGGTGTGGAAGTAGGACATTTTCATGTCAGGCCATTTCTTTCCGGAGCGGGGTTTTGCTATCACGTTGTGAACTTCTGAAGCGGTGATGACGCCGAGCCGTAATTTGTGCCATGCATCATCCCCCTGTTCGACAGCTCTCACGTCGATCCCGGTACGCTGCAGGATAATGTCCGGTGTCATGCTGCCACCTTCTGCTCAGTGGCTTTCTGTTTCAGGAATCCAAGAGCTTTCACTGCTTCGGCCTGTGTCAGTTCTGACGATGCGCGAATGTCGCGGCGAAATATCTGGGAACAGAGCGGCAATAAGTCGTCATCCCATGTTTTATCCAGGGCGATCAGCAGAGTGTTAATCTCCTGCATGGTTTCATCGTTAACCGGAGTGATGTCGCGTTCCGGCTGACGTTCTGCAGTGTATGCGGTATTTTCGACAATGCGCTCGGCTTCATCCTTGTCATAGATACCAGCAAATCCGAAGGCGAGACGGGCACACTGAATCATGGCTTTATGCCGTAACATCCGTTTGGGATGCGACTGCCACGGCCCCGTGATTTCTCTGCCTTCGCGGGTTTTGAATGGTTCGCGGCGGCATTCATCCATCCACTCGGTAACGCAGATCGGATGATTGCGGTCTTTGCGGTAAATCCGGCATGTACATGATTCATTGTCCTGCTCAAAGTCCATACCATCAAACTGCTGGTTTTCATTGATGATGCGGGACCAGCCATCAACGCCCACCACCGGAACAATGCCGTTCTGCTTATCAGGGAAGGCGTAAATTTCTTTCGTCCACGGATTAAGGCCGTACTGGTTGGCGACGATCAACAATGCGATGAACTGCGCATCGCTGGCATCACCTTTAAATGCCGTCTGGCGAAGAGTGGTGATCAGTTCCTGTGGGTCGACAGAATCCATGCCGACACGTTCAGCCAGCTTCCCTGCCAGCGTTGCGAGTGCTGTACTCATCCGTTTTATACCTCTGAATCAATATCAGCCTGATGGTGAGCAATGGTTTCAACTATGTACCGGATGTGTTCTGCCATGCGCTCCTGAAACTCAACATCGTCATCAAACGCACGGGTAATGGCTTTTTTGCTGGCCCCGTGGCGTTGTAAATGATCGATGCATAGCGATTCAAACAGGTGCTGGGGCAGGCCTTTTTCCATGTCGTCTGCCAGTTCTGCCTCTTTCTCTTCACGGGCGATCTGCTGGTAGTGACGCGCCCAGCTCTGAGCCTCAAGACGATCCTGAATGTAATAAGCGTTCATGGCTGAACTCCTGAAAATGGCTGTGAAAATATCGCCCGCGAAATGCCAGGCTGATTAGGAAAACAGGAAAGGGGGTTAGTGAATGCTTTTGCTTGATCTCAGTTTCAGTATTAATATCCATTTTTTATAAGCGTCGACGGCCTCACGAAACATCTTTTCATCGCCAATAAAAGTGGCGATAGTGAATTTAGTCTGGATAGCCATAATTGTTTGATCCATTTTTTGGGACTCCTGGCTGATTAAGTATGTCGATAAGGCGTTTCCATCCGTCACGTAATTTACGGGTGATTCGTTCAAGTAAAGATTCGGAAGGGCAGCCAGCAACAGGCCACCCTGCAATGGCATATTGCATGGTGTGCTCCTTATTTATACATAACGAAAAACGCCTCGAGTGAAGCGTAATTGGTATGCGGTAACGCCGCGCTCAGGCGGCCTTGATAGTCATATCATCTGAATCAAATATTCCTGATGTATCGATATCGGTAATTCTTATTCCTTCACTACCATCCATTGGAGGCCATCCTTCCTGACCATTTCCATCATTCCAGTCGAACTCACACACAACACCATATGCATTTAAGTCGCTTGAAATTGCTATAAGCAGAGCATGTTGCGCCAGCATGATTCCAATAATCAGAACAAGTCGGCTCCTGTTTAGTTACGAGCGACATTGCTCCGTGTATTCACTCGTTGGAATGAATACACAGTGCAGTGTTTATTCTGTTATTTATGCCAAAAATAAAGGCCACTATCAGGCAGCTTTGTTGTTCTGTTTACCAAGTTCTCTGGCAATCATTGCCGTCGTTCGTATTGCCCATTTATCGACATATTTCCCATCTTCCATTACAGGAAACATTTCTTCAGGCTTAACCATGCATTCCGATTGCAGCTTGCATCCATTGCATCGTTTGAATTGTCCACACCATTGATTTGTATCAATAGTCGTAGTCATACGGATAGTCCTGGTATTGTTCCATCACATCTTGAGGATGCTCTTCGAACTCTTCAAATTCTTCTTCCATATATCACCTTAAATAGTGGATTGCGGTAGTAAAGATTGTGCCTGTCTTTTAACCACATCAGGCTCGGTGGTTCTCGTGTACCCCTACAACGAGAAATCGGATAAACTCTATTCACCCCTACAGAGAGCAAAAGAGAAACGCCGATGAACAACTCATGGTGGCAGGAACTAATGCATTTTTTCCTGCAAGGAATGACACTTAAACAGTTGATTCATATGCTAATCATCCTGATCATATTGATTATTGTTATGCCGGTAAGCGTAAAAGAATGGATAAACCTGCATAGTCCAGAAATCCTTCCTCATTACTGGATGTATTACATCCTGTTGTTTTGCGTTAGCTATGTGCTTAACGGCGTTGTTAATTCCGCTTATCACGCTGTGACTGAAAGAATTGAGGTATTCGCTGCTCAGAAGCGCAAATCTAAAGAAGAAAAATATGTGCAAGATTTGTTTGATTCGTTAACTCTTGGAGAAAGAGCGTATTTGGCATTCGCTGTAGCCGCTAATAACCAGCTACAAACGGAAAAGGGCGCTCATGAATCAATTTCATTGCTCAAAAAAGGACTCCTCGTTCGAAGGCCTCCTGCTGTTGGATATCCTGATACCGACCGTTTCGTTATCCCTGAAAGCTATAGACATGAGTGCTACATTAGGTTTGCCGGGAAGGCAGACAGCCTTATGGATGAACTTATCGCTCAGGATAAGCATGGCAAAAACAAGTAATTAGCAAATGAATTTATCATCTCGCCGTCAGTTGTTTTGATTTCCGGTAGCCTGCCGCGTAAAGAGCTACGTTCGGAAGACAAGTTGAACCTTCATATTTTCTGGTCAACGTTGTCAGAGTTATCACTTCTGCTCTCATTGCTGGTTTGAGCTTGCATTGCAAGACCACTCGTGAAGGGGTTGGCCTGTGTAGCTTGTCGGAGCTGATCGCCTCCTGACTTTGCAGATTTGCGCGACGAGCTCTACGGCGAGAAGCTGCGGTGCCTTTAAATTCTGTTTTTCTGGACATGGATTCCTCCCGAATAAACTTTGGCGATGCAATCTCGAAGCTCCTCCTGAGACGGTTGCTTCGGCATTGCATCCCACAGCTTATGTGGTTGGGTGATCTGGCTTTTCAGCCACGTAGTCGAGAGTCGACGTTGTTTAAAGAGCCTGCCAGTCTGTTCCATTTGGCTTCCAGCGTCCTGCTGACGGTTAAATAGTACGATATGTACTTTACAAGATCAATACAATTTGTTGTAAGTTGGCGTGGTTTTTTATAACGCTTTGTATTTAATAGTGTTGTTTTTTAGCGTGGATGTATTGCCTCGGCGATGTAAGGAGAGATCAGAATTGCGTGGTTTAGTGGGTTGCATCTATTTATTTTTCAATAAATATAATTGGTTATGTGTTTTTAGGTGGGCGAACGTGAGGCAAAGAAAACCCGGCGCTGAGGCCGGGTTGTATTATGCTGCAAGTCTCTTAACCCAAGTCTCTCTTTTGGAGAATGGTAGAACTTGGCTTGATTCATGGAAGAGTAAGGAGAGTTGTTGCATTTGATCACCAATTGCTTCGCTGTCTATAACAACAAATCTGTTGTTATACTCCTCACTTGAAGCTTTAAGATCAATTAGTTTCCCAAGCAATGAGTAAGCACTATTCCAGCTTCCTCCGTGTTTCACGCTTGATGTAAAAACGTATTTAGGTATGTCGGTTTTTATTGTTACAGGGACGGTAATTTGATGTCCACTCAAGCCATATACGTTTTCACGAAGAGAAAGTGCGTCTCTAAGCTCTGTGTGATATAGATAATCAATAACCATACTTTCAAACTTTTCAGCTTGAACTGGCTGATACCAGTCTAACGACAAAGTTGATGCGAGTATACCAGCTCTAATTATGTTCGATGTAATCGCACCGACATCCTTTTCTGTTGCCCAAGCAATGATTTCTCCTCGAGCATTGAGTTCTGCGCCTTCTTTAAGCAGTAATTGTCGTATCTCATCAAGTCGTTTTTTGGTAAGCGAGATCCCTCTTGCCTCCATATTCATTAAGGCATCGCATCTGTCACTAACTAAATACCTACCATTGACTTCACGGATAAAGGCACCGACATGCTCTCCATCATCACAGTAAGTGAATGGACTGATAATTCTCAAGGTCTTGCCTATTGGATGGCATTCGAAACCTAGTTGTGAGATCACTGTTGAGCACATCATATTCCAAACCCCATTTGCCCCGACTCATCTTCAAGCGGTAAAGGTATTCTCCCAGAGTAAGTTATGTTCAGATGTTTACAGAAGTAATTCCAATACCCTACCAGGTCATCTGGGTTTATGTCATCTTCGATTGGAAACGCTATTCTATCACTATAGTATCCAGCTTCTTCATAGTATACATGGTAGTGAGCACCGTAAATGATATCTTGGTACTTCGGATGATCGACCTTGTAACTATTCGTGTGTTTGTCAAAGTGATAGGTATCTACCGCGAAAACCCTCTTGTTATGATAGAAAGCAATAATATTTATTTTAGGGTAAGAAATCGGGTCATCAGGTTCTGAATCCTGATCTGGTTTCCATTTCAGTTCAAACTTTAGCCCTTGTATAGGTATACAATCCTCATCCAAGGGGATGATATGGGCTTGTAGCCACATATCAGAGCGACTTGGTTTCTGTTTCCATTTAACGCCAGAAAAGTTAACTATTTTTTTACAATAAAGTACTTTATCAACTTCTACTTGGCTTGGCTGATAATCATCTATTTTTGCCAATGTTTACCGCCCTGTAAATTGTAGATAAAAGTGGTTTCATCACCCAAACGTCTCTTCAGGCCATTGGCTGGCGATAACTTTCCCCACAACGGAACAACTCTCATTGCATGGGATCATTGGGTATTGTGGGTTTAGTGGCTGTAGAAACACCTGACCGCTATCCCTGATCAGTTTCTTGAAGGTAAATTCATCACCACCAAGTCTGGCTATGCAGAAATCGCCGGGCTCAACAGCTTGCTCAGGGTCAACCAGAATTAACATCCCGTCAGGAAAGCTGGGTTTGGAACCTGTTGGTGCGGTCATTGAGTTACCTTCAACCTCAAGCCAGAATGCAGAGTCACTGGCTTTTTTGGTTGTGCTTACCAATCTCTCCGCATCGCCTTTGGTAAAGGTTCTGAGTTCTGGAGAGAACATCCCAGCCTGAACATGAGAAAAAACAGGGTACTCATATTGTTTTTTAACTGGGGCCGATGAGTATTCGCCAACAGGTGAAAATGTCCCGTCGTGGTTGAATGATATGTTATCAATACCAAGGTATTTAAACACCACACCAATATCACTAAGAGATGGATGACGAGATCCGCGCAACCAGTGTCCAATCCCACCCTGCGTCATACCTAGCTCTTCGGCTAACTTCTCTTGAGTTGGATGCACACAGGGAGCTATCGGACATTGGGAATCTGGTCGTCGCTTCCCAGACCTTAAAACATGCCGTGCTCTTGTTGCGTGCCTAAACAAGTTAGGCGCAAAAGTCAGTCTTGATGACGTGTTCCCGCCGGAACACAAAGCCGCTTAATAAGCGGATCCGCTCTTTGTAACAACGGACATTCGTCCTACGTCGCTGAAAAGCGAGTTCCAAGATATCTGACCAACTAAGGCCATATGCGTTTCCACGCATACCTTTCAACTAACTATTCACTATTGGAAATCTTAAGAAATGGAAAGAACAAGTTACAGCAAACTATCACAGCGTGACGTTGATCGCGCAGAAACAGATTTACTTATCAATCTGTCAGCTATTACCCAGCGCGGTCTGGCAAAGATGATTGGCTGTCATGAATCGAAGATAAGCAGAACGGACTGGAGATTTATTGCTTCGGTCTTGTGTGCTTTCGGAATGGCATCAGACATCAGTCCGATTAGCAGGGCTTTTAAGTATGCGCTTGATGGACTCACCAATAAAAAACGCCCGGCGGCAACCGAGCGTTCTGAACAAATCCAGATGGAATTCTGAGGTCATTACTGGATCAATCCACAGGAGTCATTATGACAAATACAGCAAAAATACTCAACTTCTGCAGAGGTAACTTTGCCAAACAGGAGCGTAATGTGGCAGATCTCGATGATGGTTACGCCAGACTATCAAATATGCTGCTTGAGGCTTATTCAGGCGCAGATCTGACCAAGCGACAGTTTAAAGTGCTGCTTGCCATTCTGCGTAAAACCTATGGATGGAATAAACCAATGGACAGAATCACCGATTCTCAACTTAGCGAGATTACAAAGTTACCCGTCAAACGGTGCAATGAAGCCAAGTTAGAACTCGTCAGAATGAATATTATCAAGCAGCAAGGCGGCATGTTTGGACCAAATAAAAACATCTCAGAATGGTGTATCCCTCAAAACGAGGGAAAATCCCCTAAAACGAGGGATAAAACATCCCTCAAATTGGGGGATTGCTATCCCTCAAAACAGGGGGACACAAAAGACACTATTACAAAAGAAAAAAGAAAAGATTATTCGTCAGAGAATTCTGGCGAATCCTCTGACCAGCCAGAAAACGACCTTTCTGTGGTGAAACCGGATGCTGCAATTCAGAGCGGCAGCAAGTGGGGGACAGCAGAAGACCTGACCGCCGCAGAATGGATGTTTGACATGGTGAAGACCATCGCGCCATCAGCCAGAAAACCGAATTTTGCAGGGTGGGCTAACGATATCCGCCTGATGCGTGAACGTGACGGACGTAACCATCGCGACATGTGTGTACTGTTCCGCTGGGCATGCCAGGACAACTTCTGGTCCGGTAACGTGCTGAGCCCGGCCAAACTCCGCGACAAGTGGACCCAGCTCGAAATCAACCGTAACAAGCAACAGGCAGGTGTGACAGCCTGCAAACCAAAACTCGACCTGACAAACACTGACTGGATTTACGGGGTGGATTTATGAAAAACATCGCCGCACAGATGGTTAATTTTGACCGTGAGCAGATGCGTCGGATCGCCAACAACATGCCGGAACAGTACGACGAAAAGCCGCAGGTACAGCAGGTAGCGCAGATCATCAACGGTGTGTTCAGCCAGTTACTGGCAACTTTCCCGGCGAGTCTGGCTAACCGTGACCAGAACGAACTGAACGAAATCCGCCGCCAGTGGGTTCTGGCTTTCCGGGAAAACGGGATCACCACAATGGAACAGGTTAACGCAGGAATGCGCGTAGCCCGTCGGCAGAATCGACCATTTCTGCCATCACCCGGGCAGTTTGTTGCATGGTGCCGGGAAGAAGCATCCGTTATCGCCGGACTGCCAAACGTCAGCGAGCTGGTTGATATGGTTTACGAGTATTGCCGGAAGCGAGGCCTGTATCCGGATGCAGAGTCTTATCCGTGGAAATCGAACGCGCACTACTGGCTGGTTACCAACCTGTACCAGAACATGCGGGCCAATGCGCTGACTGACGCGGAATTACGACGCAAGGCTGCCGATGAACTGACCTGTATGACAGCGCGAATTAACCGTGGTGAGACGATACCTGAACCAGTAAAACAACTTCCTGTCATGGGCGGCAGACCTCTAAATCGTGTTCAGGCGCTGGCGAAGATCGCAGAAATTAAAGCTAAGTTAGGACTGAAAGGAGCAAGTGTATGACGGGCAAAGAGGCAATTATTCATTACCTGGGGACGCATAATAGCTTCTGTGCGCCGGACGTTGCCGCGCTAACAGGCGCAACAGTAACCAGCATAAATCAGGCCGCGGCTAAAATGGCAGGTAATCGCAGGCCTTTTTATTTGGGGGAGAGGGAAGTCATGAAAAAACTAACCTTTGAAATTCGATCTCCGGCACATCAGCAAAACGCTATTCACGCAGTACAGCAAATCCTTCCAGACCCAACCAAACCAATCGTAGTAACCATTCAGGAACGCAACCGCAGCTTAGACCAAAACAGGAAGCTATGGGCCTGCTTAGGTGACGTCTCTCGTCAGGTTGAATGGCATGGTCGCTGGCTGGATGCAGAAAGCTGGAAGTGTGTGTTTACCGCAGCATTAAAGCAGCAGGATGTTGTTCCTAACCTTGCCGGGAATGGCTTTGTGGTAATAGGCCAGTCAACCAGCAGGATGCGTGTAAGCGAATTTGCGGAGCTATTAGAGCTTATACAGGCATTCGGTACAGAGCGTGGCGTTAAGTGGTCAGACGAAGCGCGACTGGCTCTCGAATGGAAAGCGCGATGGGGAGATCGGGCTGCATGACTATCAAATCAAATACGCCAGCACACGACAAGGACTGCTGGCAAACGCCGCTTTGGCTTTTTGATGCACTGGATATTGAGTTTGGATTCTGGCTGGATTCGGCAGCGAGCGACAAAAATGCTCTGTGCGCTCACTGGCTAACTGAGGACGACGACGTGCTCAATTCTGAGTGGGTAAGCCACGGTGCAATCTGGAATAACCCACCGTACAGCAATATCAGGCCGTGGGTGGAAAAAGCCGCTGAGCAGTGTATACAACAGCGACAGACGGTAGTGATGCTTGTGCCAGAGGATATGTCTGTCGGATGGTTCAGCAAGGCTCTGGAGAGTGTTGACGAAGTTCGTATTATCACTGATGGACGGATTAATTTTATCGAACCATCGACAGGGCTGGAGAAGAAGGGAAACAGCAAAGGCTCCATGCTGCTGATTTGGCGACCGTTCATCAGTCCTCGACGGATGTTTACTACCGTATCCAAAGCGGCATTGATGGCGATCGGGCAGGGCGTCAGGAGGGCTGCATGAGACGACAGCGACGAAGCATCACCGACATAATCTGCGAAAACTGCAAATACCTTCCAACGAAACGCTCCAGAAATAAACGCAAGCTAATCCCAAAAGAATCTGACGTAAAAACCTTCAATTACACAGCCCACCTGTGGGATATCCGGTGGCTAAGATATCGTGCGAGGAAATGACAATGGATTATTCACAGTTAAGTGATTTTGAAATTAACAGAATGGTAGGAGACATAATTTTTAAAGGCCTTTGGGCAAGTAAACCGGAAACATCAGGGAATAACACCAACAAATGGTATTACGGAAATGCTGATACAACTTTTGAGCCATTAAATCATTTGCCTGACTACTGCAATGATCCGAGCGCTTCATGGCCGATTATTGAGAAATACAGGATTTCTATCTTAGACCAGTTAACTGAATGGTGTGTGGATGCAAAAGGCGTAAGCCCAAGTCGATGCTGCATATGCAAAAGAATGCGCGCTGGAAGGTATGGCGAGAACACAGGTTATGTGGCTGAAAGAGGGGGTTATTAAGGCGTGAATACCTACAGCATCACATTACCCTGGCCTCCGAGCAATAATCGCTATTACCGCCATAATCGCGGGCGCACGCACGTCAGCGCAGAGGGGCAGGCATACCGCGATAACGTCGCCCGAATCATTAAAAACGCAATGCTGGATATCGGCCTGGCTATGCCTGTGAAAATCCGCATTGAGTGCCACATGCCGGATCGCCGTCGCCGTGACCTGGATAATCTGCAAAAAGCCGCTTTTGACGCACTCACTAAAGCAGGTTTCTGGCTGGATGATGCTCAGGTCGTTGATTACCGCGTTGTGAAGATGCCTGTTACCAAAGGTGGGAGGCTGGAACTGACCATCACCGAAATGGGGAATGAATGATGTTTGAGTTTAATATGGCAGAACTTCTTCGCCACCGCTGGGGGCGTCTGCGCTTATATCGTTTCCTCGGTTCTGTTTTGACCGATTACCGAATACTGAAGAATTACGCCAAAACCCTGACAGGAACAGGAGTATGAAGTCAGAGATAACAATCAACTAATACTGTTTTGTTGATTTTTGCTTGTAATTGGCGTTCTGGTCTGATTTTTGTGGAGTAAGTTGATGCGTGATATTCAGATGGTTCTTGAGCGTTGGGGTGCGTGGGCGGCTAATAATCATGAAGATGTGACCTGGTCGTCCATTGCCGCCGGTTTTAAGGGATTAATTCCTTCAAAAGTAAAATCTCGCCCGCAATGTTGTGACGATGACGCGATGATCATTTGCGGGTGCATGGCCCGTCTGAAAAAGAACAACAGCGATTTACACGATTTATTAGTAGATTATTATGTATGTGGTATGACATTCATGTCACTGGCAAGTAAGCATTGCTGCTCGGATGGTTATATCGGGAAAAGGTTACAGAAGGCTGAGGGCATAATTGAAGGGATGTTAATGGCATTAGATATCCGGTTAGATATGGATATCGTTGCTAATAATTCTAATTGATATGCAATTGTTTACTAAAAGTTATTAAAAATGGGGCGTGGAAACGCCCCCAAAATAAAGGGTAATATATAACAGAAGGTTTATATAGTAAGAAGCAAGGTAGTGCTTCTAAAGGAAGTGGCTTGAGGGCTCCACTTATATGTTGCGGAGGCAAAGCCTCCCGCAACATATCTTTTTCGTAAGTCAGATTAGAACTGATAAACCAGACCTACAGCGACGATGTCGTCGGTATCAATACCAGCTGTTTTGGTAAACTTACTATCGTCAATTAAGTTGATTTTGTAATCAACAAAAGTGGACATGTTTTTATTAAAGTAGTAAGTAGCACCGACATCGACATACTTGACTAAGTCTCGGTCACCATGAACACCAAGGTCTTTACCTTTTGACTGAAGGTAAGCAACAGATGGACGCAGACCGAAGTCAAACTGATATTGTGCTACTGCTTCAAAGTTTTGTGCTTTGTTTGCAATATGGTTATTACCAAAAACGGTCATATTCTGAGTTTCAGAATATGTGGTAGCCAGATAGATATTGTTCGCATCATATTTCAGGCCTGCAGCCCATACTTCCGCATTTTTGCCGGAGGCATTGAATTTGCTCTTACCATAGGCGACCTGACCGTCAGTGCGATCTGATTTAGCATAGGTTGCACCCACGCCGAATCCTTCATACTCATAAGTAGTGGAGAAACCGAAACCATCACCATTGGCTTCAGTTACGTCAGTGCGGTCATTTTTACCCTGATACTGAGCAGCAAAGTTCAGGCCATCGACCAGACCAAAGAAGTCGTTGTTACGATAAGTTGCAACACCAGTAGTGCGACCAGTCATGAACAAGAACCTTGAGATTCAGCACGGTTGCCTTTGAATTCATATTCCCACTGACCGAAACCAGTCAGTTGATCGTTGATTTGGGTTTCACCTTTGAAGCCAAGACGGGCATAAGTAGTATCACCATCATCTGCATCATTAGAGGAGAAGTAGTGCTTGGCATTAACTTTCCCGTATAGATCCAGCTTGTTACTGTCTTTATTATAAATTTCAGCTGCCTGAGCAGACATCGCCATCAGTACTGATGCAGCTACAGCAGAAATTGCCACTGTTAATTTTTTCATTGTACGCCCTTTTTTTGAACTTTTATTAAAAAATGATGTCACTGCGCGATAAATATTCATCTAATCAATGTGATTATTTCAAGATGTAAGTTTTAGTTTCTCATTTAATTTGTGAAGTAGATCTCTATTTTTATCTGAACCTTTTCTATCTAATCCTATTCATGGCTCTTGTCTGAACAAAAATAAATCTATTAGCTAATTTATATTAATGGCACTTATTTATAAGTGCTCTATAATTCTTTAGCTTAATTTAAACAAACTAAAAATAACATCGGAAATTATTAACTGGTTATTTGTTGAAGTTTTCTTATGCATTTGTGGTGGTGTTTTGAACACTCGGTGGCATTCTCACAAATATCATTTAGTAGTTTACGTACGTAAAAAATTGGTTATGCTGTTAAGAGTGGTTACTTCGTCACACAGCTTAAACCCGCCGTCGAGCGGGTTTTTCCATTTTTTGAGTCTCGATATTAGCTGATAACCCAATACCTGAGTTATTCACTGACTCCGAATCTGTTACGTTTCTGCCTTTATTGCGATACGTAGTATCCCCTTAATTTACACCCGCTTTGTCTGCGAGGTGGGGTTATGAAATCCATGGATAAGTTAACAACGGGTGTCGCCTATGGTACCTCAGCAGGTAGTGCCGGGTACTGGTTTTTACAGTTGCTCGATAAAGTCACGCCCTCACAGTGGGCGGCAATAGGTGTGCTGGGTAGCCTGGTATTTGGCCTGCTGACGTACCTGACAAACCTTTATTTCAAGATTAAAGAAGATAAGCGCAAGGCTGCGAGAGGTGAATAATGCCTCCATCATTACGAAAAGCCGTTGCTGCTGCTATTGGTGGCGGAGCAATTGCTATAGCATCAGTGTTAATCACTGGCCCAAGTGGTAACGATGGTCTGGAAGGTGTCAGCTACATACCATACAAAGATATTGTTGGTGTATGGACTGTATGTCACGGGCATACAGGAAAAGACATCATGCTCGGTAAAACGTATACCAAAGCAGAATGCAAAGCCCTCCTGAATAAAGACCTTGCCACGGTCGCCAGACAAATTAACCCGTACATCAAAGTCGATATACCGGAAACAATGCGCGGCGCTCTTTACTAGCCACCACCGCCTCCGGCGTGGATAATGCAGCCTCCCCCCGACTGGCAGACACCGCTGAACGGGATTATTTCACCCTCAGAGAGAGGCTGATCACTATGCAAAAACAACTGGAAGGAACCCAGAAGTATATTAATGAGCAGTGCAGATAGAGCTGCCCATATCGATGGGCAACTCATGCAATTATTGTGAGCAATACACACGCGCTTCCAGCGGAGTATAAATGCCTAAAGTAATAAAACCGAGCAATCCATTTACGAATGTTTGCTGGGTTTCTGTTTTAACAACATTTTCTGCACCACCACAAATTTTTGCTGCATCGACAGTTTTCTTCTGCCCAATTCCCGAAACGAAGAAATGATGGGTGATGGTTTCCTTTGGTGTTACTGCTGTAGGTTTGTTTCCAACAGTAAACGTCTGTTGAGCACATCCTGTAATAAGCATTGCCAGAGCGGCAGAAAACAACATTTTTTTCATCTTATTATCCTGCATTGTTAAAAACGGCAGAATCCTATGTGACAACAATTAAACGATAGTTAAATGGATTGATGAAAATTAAAACTACACAGGTGGGCTCAGACTATTGGAGGAAGTTGGGGACACTCAGAATCCTGTGGAATGAAATAAACCGGTCTATCCGTCCATTACCCTTTTAGCTGCGCTGTATCGTCGCCGTATTCCCGCATTAACCATGACCGTAGCCCGACGGGGAATTCCTTCTGCGTGAGTGTGCGGGAATAATTAAAAACGATGCACACCGGGTTTTTACCGCGTTAATGATTCGCGGGTTTATCCCGGTGCGATGGTGGAAGAAAC
>PPYF01114472.1_pt1 | contig 19757 bp, 16 predicted proteins | sample 1559871 | NCBI WGS metagenome assembly PPYF01 (sample SAMN08240021, study PRJNA423297) | Human gut metagenome, whole genome shotgun sequencing project. | reverse complement strand
TACATGGCCAGTTGGTCAAGGGGTTAAGACGTCGCCCTCTCACGGCGAAAACACGAGTTCGATTCTCGTACTGGCTGCTAGAAACTTCCGAAGTGATTCGGAAGTTTTTTTGTTGTCTGAATATATTTCTGCCGCCTGGGTTATGCCTTCTTTTTTTATGCAAAAAGACGCCGCAAAGCGACTTTTTTCGTCAACCTTGCGGCATCTGGATTCAGACCTTAGAAGTCAGAATCTTAATTTTTTTACTGAAAATCTTCGAAAGCAAGTGCATCGGCGTCAGCTTCTGCATTTTTCCATATTGCAATCTCACATCACAATACAGCGGCTTTCCTTATTTTTCCTAATTCACTTCAACTTCTTACTCTTCCACATCCTCCGCAGGTTCTGCCGGGATGAAGACTCTGGAATTTTCATGTTTTTCTTTTTTCTTTAACGCTTCTGCTTTCTCAGTGGCCTCCCTGCAGAATTCCATCTGGGAATTGATCAGAAGCTTGCCTCTCTTGTCCTGCTTCTCGTAAGTTCCATCAGGCTGAAGAATATGGGCTTTTACATTATCACGGAACTCCAGATCCAGAACATGCTTGATCTCGTACTTGATCTGCTCGTCCTCAACCGGGAAAACAATCTCCACACGGCGGTCCAGATTACGAGGCATCCAGTCCGCACTTCCCATATAAATCTCGTCACTGCCATTATTGTGGAAATAGAAGATACGGCTGTGCTCCAGGAAGTTTCCTACAATGGAACGTACATGGATATTCTCGCTCACACCCGGGATTCCCACTCTCAGACAGCAGATACCTCGGATCAGCAGGTAAATCTGCACGCCACAGGAAGATGCATGATAAAGAGCTGCAATGATCTTCGGATCACAAAGAGAGTTCATCTTCGCTACGATCATAGCCGGCATTCCTTTCTTCGCGTGCTCTGCCTCTCTCTCGATCAGCTTCAGGAAACGATCCTTCATCCAGATTGGTGCCACGATCAGACGATTCCAGTTCTTCGGCTCAGAATATCCGGAAAGCATGTTAAACACTGCAGTTGCATCCTCGCCGAAGCGCTCGTCACAGGTAAAAATGCCGCAGTCTGTATAAAGCTTTGCAGTGGAGTCGTTATAGTTACCAGTTGCCAGATGGACATAACGGCGGATTCCGGTGTCCTCACGGCGAACCACCAAAGTAATCTTGCTATGTGTTTTCAGGCCAACCAGACCATAAATAACATGGCAGCCTGCTTTTTCCAGCATTTTTGCCCACACAATATTATGTTCCTCATCAAAACGTGCCTTCAGCTCTACCAGAACAGAAACCTGTTTGCCATTCTCCGCTGCCTGGGCAAGTGCTGCAATGATCGGGGAATTTCCGCTGACACGGTACAACGTCTGCTTAATCGCCAGCACATCCGGATCCTTTGCCGCCTGACGCACAAAATTTACCACCGGATCAAAGCTCATGTATGGATGGTGTAAGAACACATCACCCTCACGGATCACCTGGAAAATATCCTTACTGGTATCTGCAAATGCAGGCACTACAGCAGGGGTATATTTCGGCTCTTTGTACTGATCAAAGCCATCCTGTCCATAAACCTTCATCAGCATGGTAAGGTCCAGTGGTCCGTTAATATAGAAAATATCCTCTTCTTTAATGTCAAATTCCTTTTTCAGAATGCCAAGAAGTCTGGAGTCCGTTTTATCCTCCACTTCCAGGCGGATTACCTCACCCCACTGGCGCTTCTTCAGCTGCTTCTGGATTTCTACCAGAAGATCCTCCGCCCCATCCTCATCTATGGAAAGATCCGCATTTCTCATAATACGGTAAGGATGTGCACAAACCACATCATATCCAAGGAAAAGCTTGTCAATATTGCGCTCGATAATCTCCTCCAGAAGGATTACGGTAGTGTCCTCTTTATTCCCGGATGGAACGACAACCACACGAGGCAGTACAGAAGGCACCTGGACAGTGGCAAATACCAGTACATCCTTGCCCTTTTTCTTATCCTTCTTGGAGATCAAGGCGCCAATATTCAATGTCTTATTTCGAATCAATGGGAAAGGTCTGGAAGAATCCATTGCCATAGGGGTAAGAACCGGATAAACATTATCCTCGAAATAACGATCCACATACTCCTGCTGTTCTTCGTTTAATTTCTCGTGCTCCATCACCAGATGAAGCCCCACCTTCTCAAGTGCAGGAAGAAGGGAACGGTTCAGAGTGCTGTACTGGGAACGGACGAGCTCATGTGTCTGGACACTGATTTCCTTCAGCTGCTCTTTTGGCCCCATTCCTGCAATATCTGTTTTCTCATAGCCAGCATGAACCTGGTCCTTCAGGGAAGCCACACGAACCATATAAAACTCATCCAGATTGGAAGATACAATGCTGGTAAATTTCAGTCTTTCAAACAATGGCAGACTTTTATCTCTTGCTTCTGAGAGAACACGGTCGTCAAACTTCAGCCAGCTCAACTCCCTGTTCACAAAATACTCCGGTTTTTCAAAATTTTTCAGATCCATTGTGCCCCTCCTCACACTTTTCTCTTACGTCTGAATACCAGACGGATACCAAATACCTCTTCAAAAAATTCGACTTTATCCATAAGAAGTCCAAGTTCCAGGGAGATATCCTGCTCTGAATCAACTGTAAGAAGCAGGGTTCTGTCCTTCAGCATAGCCTTCATATTCTTTACCTTCTGATAATGGCTGCGATCCATGGCATTTGCAATACGAAGGATTGCAGTCAGCTTGGCGATCAAAAGATATACGGAACGATCCATTCCGACTTCTCCTGCGATCTCGCTGTAATAAACAAATTCTGTGGTATTGTAGCGCACCGCATTTGCAATAATCTGACGTTCTTCTGTGGAAAGTCCGATGATCTCCGTAGCCATAATGATCTGATAGGAGCACTCTGCCACATCTCCCATACTGATATATTTGCCACAGTCATGAAGCTGCACTGCGATCTGAAGAAGCAGACGCTCTCTGTCTCCCATTCCGTGCACTTTCTTCATGCTGTCAAAAATCGCCAGGGCAAGGTCGGTAGTACCCTTAATATGATCCTTTCCAGTAGAATAACGTTTGGCAATGTTTCTGGCTGCCACCAGAATGTCATTTTCAAAATTGTGTGCACTCTTAATAAAATTCTTCTTTTCCCCGAAATCATAGGCAATACCATCAAGAAGAGATACACCTGGCATCCAAAGCGCTTCTGCATTGAAAAGATCCATAAAATCTTTACAGATAACCATAGTTGGCACGATCAAAGCGGCATACTCCGGATCAATATCCATTTCCTCTGACAGTGAAGTCTCGGTCTTATAAACCGTATTCTCATACCGCTTCTCGAATTCAGCCCGTGTAATAATGTTATCCTGTCTCTCCTCACGGAAAATAGTCTCAGTAAGAAAATCCCCCATAAGGATCAAATTCTTTATCTCGCGGTCTTTCAGATAAAGTCGCTTAAACCCGGTCAGGTCATTACGGATAAACTCCTCCACCAGCTGTGCATAATTCGTATTGGTTTTCTCCAGCTCTTTCAGTCGCTGACGGATACGCACGCTTCCCATTTTCAGGCTCTGGGTGGTTACAAGCGCATCTTTGTCAAACAGGGAAATCTGCAGGTTTCCACCGCCCACATCCAGAATAGCGGTTCCTTTCTGGATCATTTTCTTAAAGCCATTCTCAATGGCCGCAATAGATTTATAGCCCAGAAAATGCTGCTCGGCATTGCTTAAAACCTCCACATGAATTCCGGTTCTTCTGAAAATCTGTTCAATGATAATCAGCGGATTCTTCATCTCACGGAAAACACTTGTGGTACAGGCGCGGTATTCTTTCACACCGTACTCTGCCATGATTCTCTTAAAGTCGTTAAGTACTTCACAAATAGTATCTACCTTATCCACTTCCATGGTTCCGCCGGAATATACCCCTACTCCAAGATTCAGACGATACCGGATATCGTCCACAGTCCGGAAACCACCCTTTTTGGAAAATTCAAAAATTTTCATGGTGATCTCATAGGAACTGATATCAATTGCCGCAAATGTGGTCACTGCCATACTTTTCTCCCTCCTGCCAAGGATTATTTCTTCTGTCTGTGCCTGTAAGTCAGACACAAGCAAAAGCTTTTTCTATTGTACTGCCCGCTTTTGCCAAAACCTAGAGCGTGTTTGAAATAACTATACCACTCACTTATCTGTGAATCCGATTGCACAGGTATAAATTTCAGATAATCTCTGGTATTCTTTTACTGTTCCTCACTTGTTCCCAGAACATGATCAATAAACTGCTGCGCCGTTCTTCCAGTGAGACCGCCGTGAGAAAGCTCCCAGGCGTTTGCCTTCATCAAAAGCTCTTCTGCAGGCATTGTAACACCATAGCGCTCTGCAAGTGTAGTAACAATATTCTGGAATTCCTTCTTGTTCGGTGCACCGAAATAAATCCGCACGCCAAAACGGTAAACCAGGGAGAGCTTCTCCTGCACAGTATCGGAGGAATGCAGATCTTCATCGTCTGCCACCTCCAGCTTATCCCCGGATTTCTCCCGAACAAGATGACGTCTGTTACTGGTTGCATAAATCAGAATATTGTCCGGCTTTTTCTCAAGGCCGCCCTCGATCACTGCTTTCAGATATTTATATTCGATTTCAAATTCCTCAAAGGAAAGATCATCCATATAAAGAATAAATTTGTAATTACGGTTTTTGATCTGTGCGATCACATCATTCAGATCCTGGAACTGGTGCTTGTACACCTCGATAATACGAAGTCCTTCGTCATAATAACGGTTCAAGATACCTTTGATACTGGAAGATTTACCAGTTCCTGCATCACCAAAAAGCAGGCAGTTGTTGGCCTTTCTTCCTCTTACAAAAGCCTCCGTGTTCTCGATCAGTTTCTGCTTGGGGATTTCATATCCAACCAGATCATCCAGATTCACATGGGCGATTCTGGTAATCGGTGTGATCACCGGCTTGCCATCCTTGCCATGCTCAATACGAAATGCCTTGTTCAATCCCAGCTTACCTACGCCGAAATCTTTGTAGAACTGCACCATATCTGCCATAAACTCTTCCACTGTAGAAGCCTCTGCCAGTGTTTTGCTCATATCACAGATTCTGTCACAGATACGCTGGTTGTATACCTTGCTGTTGCATCCTGTATTCACATAATTACAGAGAAAATCAGCACAGTCTGTTCCAAACGCACTGTCAAAAACAGCAAGATCAAAGTCATAAAGTTCTTTGAAAATTCCAAAATCATGAAGAGCCAGATGGTTAATGCTTCCCTCCACTGCCCCTCTGATCTCGGAAGCGGTACTGAATGCATTCTCGTGATTGACCAGAAGCTGTGTCAGATAAGTGTGCCACAGATTCCCGGAAAACCCATACATTCCTGCCATTTCCACCAGGCTTCCTGCCATATGGAAAAATTCCTCTTTACGATTCTCAAAGCCTTCTTCACCAGCCTCATAGCTGTTCATCAGTGATGTCATTATGTCCAGTACCTCACCGTTGTCGAAATTGCGGTAAAGGATACATTCTTCTGTTCTTGCCATTTTTGTTTCCTCTCAATTCCATGGCGCATTTGCGTGTCTCTTCTCCTTTTTGCTGCCCGCACAATTCATGGCAGCATACTTTCGGATATACAGGCTCTCGCATTTGCAATGTTTTTCATTCTACTTTTCTTATATTAAAAACAGATAAAATCTTCTTAAATTCTTTGGTTAATTTTAACAATAAATGAAATTGCTGCCACTCTCTGCCTTCGCAGCTATAATCTTAATAATTGCCCAGAATTTTCAAATAGCTGGTCTCTGCTTCCATGCCCCGCAGTGCATTCTTTACCGCGCTGTCCCGCAGGTTTCCCTCGAAGTCCACGAAGAAACGGTATTCCCAGGTTTTTCCCGGAATAGGCCGGGACTCGATCTTGGTCATATTCAGACCATTATAGATCATATGGGAAAGTACATTGTAAAGAGTTCCGCTTGCATGACGTGCCTCGAAGCATACACTGATCCTGGAGCTGTTATTCTCATAAACAGGTTTCTTTGCCAGAATAATAAATCTGGTCACATTGCTGTCATTTTTGCAGATATTCTCTGCCAGAACCTTCAGATTGTAAATCTCTCCGGCAGCCCTGCTGGCAATTGCTGCGTGAGTCTTATCCTGATCTGCGCTGACCTTTTTGGCCGCTGCGGCGGTGTTGGTTACTGCTGTGGTTTTCCAATCTCTATGCTCTTCCAGATATTCCTTACACTGGGCGAGCCCCTGAGGATGGGAATATACCCCGGCAATATCGGAAAGCTCAGCCTCCTGCAGGCCAAGCAGCACATGCTCAACCTTCAGGATCTGCTCTCCCACGATAAACAGATTATATTCTGTCAAAAGGTCATAAATATCTGTCACAATCCCAGCTGTGGAATTTTCAATAGGAAGGACTGCGTAATCTGCTCTTCCTGCTGCAACTTCTTCCATGGCATCCCGGAACAGCTTCACATGATAGCTCTTAATGTCTTCCTGAAAGTAGGCACGCATGGCTCCATAGCTGTAGGCGCCCTCTACCCCCTGGAAAACAACAGTCACATTATTTCTGGGAAGCTGCTCCACCATTTGGAAGTCTTCCTTTTCTTTCGGACCATATTCGGTGAGAAGCTGATACTGACGCTTTCTGCTGATGGCCATGATCTGCTGAAAAAGCTCCTGGGCTCCAAGTTCGTTGAACTCACCGTGCGCTTTTTTCCTGATCTCTTCCAGTTTGGCATGCTCTCTCTCCGGATCCAGCACTTTCTTTCCGGTATGGATCTTATACTCTGCAACCTCTTCGCAGACCTTCATCCGCTTCTCAAAAAGTTCCACCATCTGATTGTCAATTTCATCTATTTTTCGTCTGCATTCCTGCAAATCTGTCATATTGTTTTCTCTCCAGTTTTTGTATTTAATCATGCAAATTCAGCTGCTGCACACTTCAATTTCCACAATGTACTGCCATTACCGTTCAATCCGTGACCAGTAACACGCTGCCATTTCAGTACCCGGCACTTATCCGACATATTCTTCCACCGCATTTGTAAGCGCTCCAATAAAGGAAAGTGAACCAAATGCCAGAATCACACTGTTCTCGTCATCTCCTGCACAGGAAAATGCCTTTTCTACAGCATCTTTTATACTTTTTGTACTCTCGGCACTGGAATTATATACCCTTGCCGCCTTCGCCAGTTCCTCTGCCGGCAGTGCACGGGGATTATCCGGTGTCTCTATGGTATAGATTTTTTCTGCAAAATGGGCTGTTTTTTCAAGGACAATCTTATATTCCTTGTCTGCAAAAACACCCATAATGTAGATCAGTTTTTTCCCATTAAAATAGTGCCGGACAGATTCTGCCATCTTGTCGGCTGCTCCGGCATTGTGAGCGCCGTCTACAATAAAAAGAGGCCTTTTATTGATAACCGTAAATCTTCCCTTCCAGCTTGTGTGGAGAAGACCGTCCTTCCGCTGTTCCATGGTAGTAGTCCAGCCAAGTCTGTCCAGTTCTTCAAGGGCGTTTAATGCCAGCACTGCATTTTCTTTCTGGTAAACACCGGCAAGGGAAATTGCAAATTCCTCTCCTTTATAAGAAAAGGTCTGACCGAATACGCTCTCTTTTTCCAAAACAGCCTCATCAGGGTCAGATACCACACAGGGTACATGAAGCTTTTTGCAGGTATCTGCAATCACCTGTGCCGCTTCCGGCTTCTGCTTTGTGGTCACAACCCGGCAGCCAGGTTTGATAATTCCCGCCTTCTTCTCTGCGATTTCTCCAAGGGTATTTCCAAGAAATGACATATGATCCATGCTGATAGAAACCAGCACAGCCAGTTTGGTATTCTTCACAATATTGGTGGCATCCAGATTACCGCCCATTCCGGTCTCCAGAAGGACCAGATCACAATTTTCTTCCTTAAAATATAAAAACGCTGCTGCAGTCTCAATCTCAAAAGGGGTAGGATGATTCATGCCAACCGCTGTCATCTGGTCAATTGACCTGGAAATTTCTGTCACATACTTTGCAAAATCTTCCTGTGAGATCTTCTCGTCGGCAATCTCAAGACGTTCTCTGTAAGAATAAAGAGTTGGGGATATGTATCTGCCCACTTTATAGCCTGCCCGGGTAAGGGTGGTGTATAAATAAGCAATCACGGAACCCTTTCCATTGGTTCCGGCTACGTGGACATAAGGAACTGCATCCTGAGGATTTCCAAGCCTGTCCAGCATTTCACGCATATTATCAAGTCCCAGCACGGAACCGTATTTCGCCGAATCATCGATATATGCACGGCATTCTTGATAGTTCATAATAAAAGCTCCTCGTTTATCAAATATCTTTTTCTCTCCATTATAACCTTGCAGCATAAATTTAGCAAGAATGGGAATGTTATTTTTATCATTTTACCCAAGGAGACCAAGCATATGAAAAAATACCCTTTTCTCTTCTGTGGTTTTACCGGCTTGTGTCTGGAGATTCTCTGGACCGGGCTCCATTCCCTGCTCCGGGGAGATGCGTCCATGAAAGGGACTACCTCTCTTCTTATGTTTCCCATTTATGGCTGTGCATCCCTGATTCTGCCTGTATACAAAAAGCTGAAAAGCCTTCCGGCACTTCTGCGAGGCTCCCTTTATACTGCCGGATTTTACCTGGCAGAATTTGCCAGCGGTTCTATCCTGCAGGCTTTTCACATGTGCCCTTGGGACTATTCCGGAGTGCCCCATCAGTACAAAGGAATCATCCGTCTGGACTATCTCCCGGTCTGGTTTCTCACAGGATTGTTTTTCGAAAAAATACTTACAAAATCTTCTTGAAAAATCATTCCAAGTAGTATATGATAGGTCGAAGAGATTTTGCGTTACCACTCACAGAAGAACCTTTTTGAAAGAGTTTTCGTGAACCGTAACACTCTACCCCAAAACCACACACTCATAACGGAGGTATATCATGAGACACTTAATGAGTCCGCTGGACCTTAGTGTTCCGGAGCTTGAGAAGCTTCTGGATCTTGCCAGCGATATTGAGAAAAACCCCAAAAAATACGCACATACCTGTGACGACAAACGACTTGCCACACTTTTCTATGAGCCAAGTACCCGTACCCGTCTCAGTTTTGAAGCTGCTATGATGAACCTTGGCGGTAAGGTTCTTGGTTTCTCATCTGCAGATTCCAGTTCCGCAGCGAAAGGGGAAACTGTTGCCGATACCATTCGTGTTGTTTCCTGCTATGCAGATATCTGTGCTATGCGTCATCCTAAAGAAGGTGCTCCGCTGGTAGCTTCTATGGTTTCTAATATTCCTGTTATCAATGCCGGTGACGGTGGTCATCAGCATCCAACCCAGACTCTTACAGACTTACTTACCATCCGTTCCTTAAAGGGACGTCTTGACAACATCACTATCGGTCTGTGCGGAGATCTGAAATTCGGACGTACTGTTCACTCTCTGATCGAGGCGCTGGTTCGCTACAACAATGTTAAATTCGTACTGATCTCTCCGGAAGAGCTTCGTATCCCCAGCTATATCCGTGAAGACGTACTGAAGAAGAACAACATCGAGTTCATAGAAGTAGAACGTCTGGAGGATGCAATTCCAGAGCTTGACATTCTTTACATGACACGTGTTCAGAAGGAGCGTTTCTTCAATGAGGAAGATTATGTTCGTATGAAGGATTTCTACATACTGGACAAGCAGAAGCTTTCCCTTGCAAAGGATGACATGTACATTCTTCATCCGCTTCCACGTGTTAACGAAATTGCAGTCGAAGTAGACAATGATCCGAGAGCCGCATACTTTAAACAGGCCCAGTACGGTGTATATGTTCGTATGGCCCTGATTCTTACATTATTGGAGGTGGAACTGCCATGTTAAATGTTGGAGCACTTCGTGAAGGTTTTGTATTAGACCATATTAAAGCAGGCAAGGCTATGACCATTTATCATGATCTGAAGCTGGATAAGCTTGACTGTACCGTAGCGATCATCAAAAATGCAAAGAGCAATAAGATGGGCAAAAAGGACATCATCAAGGTTGAGTGCCCGATTGAAGATCTGGATCTGGATATCCTTGGTTTCATTGATCACAATATCACCGTAAATATTATTAAGGATGAGAAGATCGTTGAGAAAAAAGACCTTCGTCTTCCGAAGCAGGTTGTAAACGTGATCAGATGTAAGAATCCCCGCTGTATCACTTCCATCGAGCAGGGACTGGATCAGGTGTTTGTTCTGGCTGATGAGGAGAATGAGGTTTACAGATGTAAATATTGTGAGGAGAAATATTCCGGTCACAGAAATAAATAATTCATCTCTGTAAATCATTGTTTTTTATAACAATATTGATATTTTATTGTGGAAGCTGAATACAGCTTCCACTTTTTTTGTAACAGAAAATTCCGGTGAAATTTCCTGTCCATCTGGTCGCATCCTCGCGGAGCGTTTTTTGCTTTATCGGAACATTACGGAGTAATTTCCTATAAAACAAAAAAACCTAAGAAAATCCAGCAGAACTGAACCTTCTCAGGTTAAATATCACATTATATGTATCATACAATTTGATTCTTAAATACGCAAGCAGACCGATAAGCCGGGTTATGTCGTTGAGTGATCATCTGTCTAGGCCTTCCGTTGCCGAAAGGCTCAAGCGACCTACCTGAAAGCACGACGGGCCGCCGTATCGCTTTCTGCTCGGTCTTGCTTCGAATGGAGTTTACATGTGCCCGGCCTGTTACCAGGACGGCGGTAGTCTCTTACACTGCCTTTCCACCCTTACCATGGCAAGCCATGGCGGTTTATTTCTGTTGCACTGGTCTGGGAGTCGCCTCCACCGGACGTTATCCGGCATCCTGCCCTGTGAAGCCCGGACTTTCCTCGTCTGAACCCTTTCGTCTGTCCAGCCGCGATCACCTGGTCTGCTTGCGCAAGTGCTATTTTAACATTATTGTGGTAAGATGTAAAGCACTATTTCTCATTTCTCCCTGTCGTATAACCTGTTAAGATTACGGTAAACGGAGTAAGCAGTAACCCGGTAAATAATTACTGGGGTAAGTCTTTATACCCTTCAAGTACCTTCTCATATGCAGCATAGGCTTCTGACAGAGAGTTATACACTTTACCATCCCCTGCTTTAATAACGCGTTCATACCCCCATTTATTAAAAAGGTGATCGGAGATTGCCACATATGTTACATTTCCTTTTTTTCTCTCTGCCGTTAGAGATTTCGAGACGTAATATTTTCCATCTCCTCTTTGAATCAATATTGGTATTGTCTTACCAGCTCCCACCTGATTAGTATCAAATGAAGTCCAGAACAAATATCTTTCAGATGCTTTGTCTGAATTTCCATTTCCAAGAAACGCCCATGTACCATTCTTCAGCAGACTTTGTTCGCCCAATACTTTTTCGATTTTCGGGACAAAAGTTGAAAAACTCGCTTTCGAATCAATTTCAAAATTACTGTTTGAACTTATATTCGCATCACTCAGACAGCCACTTTTTTCCAGAGTTGTAAAGAAATTCTCACTCATGTCATAGCTATTTGACGCAGAAGTCCCATCCCCGCTCCACACAAATTTGGTTCCCTTTTTCTGATCAAACGAAATCTGACATTCTCCATTTGCTCCTGGTATTCCAATCCAGTTCTCCGTATCGCCTTCCTTTACCGAATGGCTGATTCCTCCAATTGTAATTACATCCGCCGACTGCCAGTCATACTGTTTCTGTTTCAGCTTGACAGTAACCGGTTCATTATAAATCCCCATATTTGCCTCAGTCAGCACCTTCGCATAAGCAGCGCGTACATTTGCAAGGTCTGCTGCTTCCCTGCTTTTTTCCAACTGACTTCCGAAAACAGGTATTGCAACAGCCACCAGCACCGCAATAATTGCAACCACGATCAAAAGCTCAGCCAATGTAAAGCCTTTGCGACTTATTTTCATAAAATACTCCTCAACTTCTTACAAGCACATCTGCATCATCAGGTGTTAAAACAGCTTCCCCCTATAAATTCTCTTAACAGGGAATTATTAGGCACTTCCTCGCTTGGCACAGCTACAAAATAATCAAAAAATTTCAGCAGCCTGTTTGCCTCCAGATATTCCGGCTCCTCTTTGGAAATTCCGAAGAGAAGAGGCTCTGCGTATACCTTCAGACAGGCCAGTTCATAGATCAGTGCCGAGTTAAACATAACATCCGCTTCTTCCTGGTATGGAAAAATATTCTTCTCTTCCCCTCTTCTTACAGATGGCCACCTTGCAATGGTATCCTTGGCAGAGGTTCCTCTGGTTCTTGCATCCCGGACGATTCTGCGGATCAGTCTGCCGTCTGTGGTAGGAATCCGATTGTGTTCATCAATATTCAGCTGGGTGAGGGCACTGATATAGATTTTGAACTTGCTCTCCTTCGGAAGCGCATAGCTTAATTTGTCATTCAGACCGTGAATTCCCTCAATAACAAGGATGTCTTCCTTCCCCAGCTGGAGAAAATCGCCTTTATATTCTCTCTGCCCGGTCTTGAAGTTGAACACCGGAAGCTCTATTCTCTCTCCATTAAGAAGTGCCAGCATATCTTTGTTGAACTGCTCCACATCAATGGCTTCCAGACACTCGTAATCCTTTTCCCCGAATTCATCCAGCGGGGTATGCTCTCTGTTTACAAAATAATTGTCAACAGCAATGGGATGTGGCTTCATTCCGTGCGCCGCCAGCTGAATGGACAGCCTGTGGGAAAAGGTAGTCTTGCCGGAGGAGGACGGACCAGCGATCATGACAAACTTCTTGTTTCCAGCCTCCACGATTTGCTCTGCAATTCTGGCAATTCCAGACTCCTGGATTGCCTCCTGCATGAGAAGGATCTTCTGTATCCCCTGGGAAACGATCTGGTCATTCAGCTCGCCTACTGTGGAGATTTCCAGCTTTCTGCCCCACTCTTCAGAATCCTTCTGCACCTGAAAGATCTTCTCCTGGGGCTGGAATTCCGGAAGCACATCCGGAGCCTTAGCCTCCGGCAGAATCAGCACAAAGCCTTCATCATACAGTTTCAGGTCAAAATATGGCACATAGCCGGTATCGTAAGCCATTGCCCCGTAAAAATAGTCCTCAAAATTCTCTATGCTGTAAATATTCACCCTGGAAACCCTGCGATAGCGGAACAGCTTCTCTTTATCATACATTCTGTGATGATGAAAAAGTGCAATTGCTTCATCCGTTCCTACACTTCGTTTCTTCACCAGGATTTTCTGCTCCACCAGCTCTGTCATCCGCTTCTTTACCTGGTCAAGAAATGCCTGATCCAGCTTCTGTTCTCCCGCCATAGTAAAGTAAAAACCGCTTCCTACAGAATAATGAAGCACCACTTTATCTACTTTTTCTTTGCCTGCAAGATCGTAAATTGCCTTTAAAAGCACCAGACATGCAGTTCGCTTATAGGTTTTATTTCCAATGCTGTCTTTTGTGGTGACCAGCCGGACTTCACCGTCCCGTTCCGCTTTTTTATGAAGCTCACAGATCTTGCCTCCTGCAATTACAAGAATAACAGGGACCGGACTGGTCTTTTCGTACTCTTTTACAACTTCTTTATAGGTAATTCCCATGGGAAACTCTCTGGTTTCCCCATTGATTGTAAGTTTCACTGCATGATCCATAAAATCTCCTTTTCTGATCCAAAAGACCAATTAGGCTAAACATAAATCACATTTTCCCAAACCAGACAATATTATTCTGACAACTCATTTTATCTCCGGGCTGGCGAACACCATCACGCCCATCCACACCAGGTCTTAACCTTATAATATCGTATACGGGCTTCTCACCTTTGCGCAGCTGACTGTAAGCTCCGGAAACGCTTTTGCCAGTCTTTCCTTCATATCTTCCATAAAAATATATTCCGTACCGTAATGACCTGCGTCAATGATTGCAAGCCCCTGGGCTACGGTGTCAATTCCGGTATGGTGGTCAATATCACCTGTCACATATACATCTGCCCCGGCAGCAAGCACATCCTGGATCATACTTTTACCAGAGCCGGTACATACGGCAGCCGTTTTCACAGTCTGTTCCAGATTTCCGTACACTTTCACATCTGAAAGCTTCAGGTTCTTTTTTACAAGAAGGGCGTACTCCTTTAAAGTCATCTCACAAGGCAGATTTCCCACACGTCCAAAGCCAATGGGCTCCCCGTCTTTTTCCCCGGTAGCACAAAGTACCTTCGTATCTGACAGTTCCAGATATCCAGCACTTAAATCTGCCATTCCCAGAATATCATAGTTGGTGTGCATCGCATAATAAGATATTCCATGGCGCACCAGACTGATAATCTTCCGTCCTGTAAAGCTATGATTGTTAATCTTCTTAATACCGGAAAAGATCATAGGATGATGGGTAACGATCATGTCAGCGCCAGCCTGGATAGCCTCGTCTAACACCGCTTCGGTAAGATCAAGGGCAAGAAAGACATGTTTTACCTCACTCTCGTCATCTCCTGTAAGAAGTCCCACATTATCCCAGTCCTCTGCAACTGCTGCCGGAAAATTTCCTCCCAGCCATTCTGTCAGTTCTTTAACCTTCATATTCTGCCAGCGCAGCAGCGATCAGCTGCGCCTCCTCCTTTACTTCCAAAATGCGGGCAGTAACTGCCTCTGCCTTCGGTGCCGTTTCCAATTGGTCCAGAATCTGGGAGCGGATCCGGGATTCCCGCTGAAGATAATGGTAAAGCACCTGGTTCTTTTCCTGAAGAAGATATTTGCCAAAGGCTTCCTCCAAGGTGTAAGCAGCTGGATTTTCCGGCATTTCTGCCCATTCATCAGCATGTAGGTTCTCAGAAGAAGCAGCTTTCACAGACGTATTTTTTGGGAAAGAATCCACGTTAAGTTTCAAACTGCTGTGAACATTTTCCCCAGGCACCACCCGCATCATGGGATAAAATTTCCCATCCTCTTCCACCATTTTCTCTTCTGTGATCTCCCAGCCTTCAGACTGGATAAATCTGCGAAAATGGGGAATGTCGGACTGTGGCTGTAAAATCAGCTCAGAGAAAGAATTTCTCACAGACCTGCCATCTGTGAGAATCCTTTCCATAAGGGGACCGCCCATACCTGCGATCACAAGGGTGTCACCCTCTCCGGCTTTCAAGCCTTCAAGTCCGTCTGAGAGCCGGGTCTGTATGTATTCCTCCAGTCCATACTGCCGGATATGTTCCTGTGCCCTGGAAAGTGGCCCTTTTCGCACATCCATTGCAATGGCGGATGGAATTTTTTTCTGCTGTATCAGGTATACCGGCAGATATCCATGATCGCATCCCACATCTACCAGCCGGTTTCCTTCTGTCACCAGGTCTGCGATTGCAGACAGTCGTAAGGATAACTGCATAGTCCTCTCCTTAATCCAGATAATCCTTCAGCTTGCGGCTGCGGCTTGGGTGACGGAGCTTACGAAGAGCCTTTGCCTCAATCTGACGGATACGCTCTCTGGTAACATTAAACTCCTTGCCAACTTCCTCAAGTGTTCTTGCACGTCCATCATCAAGCCCGAAACGAAGGCGAAGAACCTTCTGTTCTCTCTCAGTAAGAGTGCCAAGAACTTCTACCAGCTGTTCCTTCAAAAGAGTAAATGCTGCAGCATCAGCCGGAACCGGAACATTGTCATCCTGGATGAAATCTCCAAGATGGCTGTCCTCCTCTTCACCAATAGGGGTCTCCAGAGAAACCGGCTCCTGGGAAATCTTCAGGATCTCACGCACGCGGTCAACCGGCATGTCCATCTCTTCCGCGATTTCCTCCGGAGTAGGTTCACGTCCAAGCTCCTGGAGTAACTGTCTGGAAACGCGGATCAGCTTGTTGATCGTCTCAACCATATGAACCGGAATACGAATGGTACGCGCCTGGTCTGCAATGGCTCTTGTGATAGCCTGACGGATCCACCAGGTAGCATAGGTACTGAACTTGTAACCCTTTCGGTAATCAAATTTTTCGACAGCCTTGATAAGACCAAGGTTACCTTCCTGAATCAGATCCAGAAAAAGCATTCCACGTCCTACATAACGCTTTGCAATGCTGACAACAAGACGAAGGTTGGCTTCTGCCAGACGCTTCTTGGCATTTTCGTCGCCCTGTTCCATTTTCTTTGCAAGCTCGATTTCTTCTTCTGCTGAAAGAAGCGGAACTTTACCAATTTCTTTCAGATACATACGAACCGGATCCTCAATGCTCACACCTTCCGGAACAGAAAGATCGATCTTGTCCAGCTCTACTTCTTCCTCATCGTCCAGGCCATCAATATCCATGTCATCGTCCAGCATAAGGTCATCTGCACTGTTCTCTGTGATACGCAGCACATCTACCCCACTTGCCTCAAGGAAATCGAAGATCTTGTCCATCTGTTCCGCATCCAGTGGCTGGTCTTTGAAATAATCACTAATTTCCTGATATTCCAGTACGTTTTTCTTCTTTTTTGCAAGCTCCAGAAGTCCCACCAGTTTCTCACTGAATTTGCCCATATTCATTTCCATAGGTACTCTAACCTCCATATAGTGTTAATATTTTATCCTTATTCAAAAGAAATATGCAATTGCTGCCTTTTTCTTCCAAGCTCCTCCAGATCCTTCTTGGCCTTTACAAGCTCCTGTAAAGCCCCCATATCTGCAGGATCCCAGTTTTTATTTTTCTCCGCCAGACTCTCCTGTTTAATGCGGATCAAAGCATCGGAAAATGCTCTCTGCTGTTCCTCCTTTGTCTCAAGGTGGATCGTGGCATTAAAGAGAGAGGCCACCTCTTTCTGCTCTTCACTGTCTGTAAAAGCATTCAGAAGTCTGGCCGGATTCACATCTCCCTCTTCGTGCTGCTTCCAGAGCATTTCTGCCACCTCTTTATAAAGAGGAACTACAAAATCTGAAGGGGAAAGATATTTCTCCACAGTATCAAAAATTGCCGGATAGGTAACCAGCCAGGTAAGCATCAGCTTCTGGGATTTATCTGCCGCGCTCTCCTTTTTTCTCATTGGAGAGCCGCCGGATTTTGGCTGGATACGCTTCTCTGCAGGCGTACCCTTCAGAGCAAGGGTGTTTACACGCTTCCGAAGGTCTTCCACACTGATTCCATATCTGCGGTATTCTTTTACAATTGCTTCAATATACAGATTCCGCTCCAGTTCATCAGAAAGTTCCAGAAGATACTGGGCACACCGCTCAAAAAACCGGTTCTGTCCCTGTGGCTCATCCATAGGAAAATCACCGGAAGCAATACTTACCCGGAACATAAAGCTGTCCGTAGCTGCCTCCAGCCTTTTCTCAAAAGCCTCTGCGCCTTCTGCTTTGATAAATTCATCAGGATCCTTGTGAGGCCGTAAATTCACCACTCTGGAATTCACGCCGGCTTCCCGTAGAATGGGAATGGCTCGCAAGGCGGCTTTTACACCAGCTTCATCACTATCGTAAAGAAGAAGCACTTCCTGTGTATACCTCTTCACCAGACTGGCATGTCCGGATGTAAGCGCCGTTCCCAGAGAAGCCACTGCATTGGTAAATCCTGCCTGGTGCATGGAGATTACATCCATGTAGCCCTCGCACAGGATCAGGTAATTTTTCCTGGTGGTTCTGGCTATATTCAATCCGTACAGATTACGGCTCTTGTCAAAAATACGGGTCTCTGGCGAATTCAGGTACTTGGGCTTGCCGTCTCCCATCACTCGCCCGCCAAATCCAATCACCCTGTTATTGACATCCATGATTGGAAAAATAACACGATTCCAGAATTTGTCATACATGCCCTGGCGTTCATCCACATTGAAAAGGCCGGATTCCCGAAGAAGTTCATCACTGTAATTCTGGGATTTCAGATATTTATACAGGTCATCACTGTACTTGTCTGAATACCCCAGACCGAATTTCCTGATCGTCTCTTCGCTGAGACCTCTGCCTGTAAGATAATCGTGGGCATTTTTTCCACCTTCACGGCGCAGCTGGTAATAAAAATACTGAGCCGCTTTCTTATTGATCTCAAGCAAGGCTGCGCGCTTCTCCGCTTTCGCCCTTGCCTCCTTGGAATATTCGATCTTGGGAAGTTCCACACCGGCACGCTCTGCCAGATGGGAAAGTGCTTCTCCAAATGAATAATTCTCATATTGCATTACAAAATTGTATACATTTCCTCCAGCTCCGCAGCCGAAGCAGTAATACATCTGCTTGGACGGCGTTACGGAAAAGGAAGGGGTCTTCTCATTATGAAAAGGACACAGACCAAAATAGGAGCTTCCTCTTCTGGTCAGTCTTACATACTGGGATATCACGTCTACAATATCATTTTTCATTCGCACTTCTTCAATGATATCGTCGGAATAGCGCATGCTTATCCTCCTTTGATTTGATATGCCGCATATCCAAGAAAATGCGACATCTTTCGCGTAAATAAATATTATATCTCATTGCAAGAGTTTTGTCCACGTTCTAATAAACCTCCCAGGCTCTTGGTATGAAAATCTCCTTGAATTTCTTCATGGAATACTGATCCGTCATTCCTGACAGCCAGTCACATACCGCCCGGTCTTTGGGAACTCCCTTTTTCTCAATAAGAGCAACGTACTCCCTGGACATTGCTTCCGGGTGATCTATGTAATAGGCGTATAATTCTGTCAGCATTTTGATTGCCTTGGATTCCTCACGCTTCGCAATGGGATTCAGATATACTTTCTGGAACATCTCTGATCGAAGATCCATGAGTGCCTGCTCTACAGGAGCAGACATCTGAATGGAAGGCTGGTCAATGCTGTGCTCAATCACATCATGTACAAAGGTATTCAACCTTTCTCTTGTGGTCTGTCCAAGAAACTCCCTGAGACTGGCAGAAATATCATTCTCTGTAATGATCCCAGCTCTCTGGGCATCGTCCATATCATGATGAACATAGGCAATCTTATCAGAAAAGCGGACTACCTGTCCCTCCAAAGTGGACGGATGACCGCTGGTACGGTGATTCAGGATTCCGTCTCTTGTCTCCCAGGTAAGATTCAGTCCGTCTCCATTCTTCTCCAGTACTTCCACCACGCGGACGCTCTGACGGTAGTGGGCAAAGCCCTCAGGATGAACGGTATTAAGTGCGGTCTCTCCTGAATGTCCGAAAGGCGTGTGACCAAGGTCGTGTCCCAGTGCAATCGCCTCCACAAGATCCTCATTCAGGCGAAGTGCCTTAGCTATAGTACGTGCGATCTGGGATACCTCCAGAGTGTGCGTCAGCCGGTTCCTGTAATGATCTCCTTCCGGAGCCAGAAAAACCTGAGTCTTATCCTTCATCCTGCGAAAAGCTTTGCTATGCAGGATCCTGTCCCGGTCTCTCTGGTAAACCGTCCGGACGTCACACTCTTCTTCCTCCCGGTCTCTTCCTCTGGAACATCCACTGTATGCGGCATAAGGACTCAGCAGTTCCAGTTCTCTTTCTTCCATGCTCTCTCTGATATTCATATATCTTCTATCCTCCAAAGACTGACAGGTACGCCGATAATCTTCCTCCTATTAATTATATTCTACACAAAATTTCAAATTCCTCTTTTTTTCAAAAAAAACTTGAAAATTTTTAATTTTTTTTAAAAAATGTGTTGACAATCATATACCCCTTTGTTATACTAATATCCGTCGCAGCGAGAAAGAAATCTTTCTCCGAGAAACGCGATATGCGGAAGTGTCGGAACTGGCAGACGAGCAAGACTAAGGATCTTGTGAGCATTGCGCTCGTGTGGGTTCAAGT
>PPYF01129905.1_pt1 | contig 19759 bp, 14 predicted proteins | sample 1559871 | NCBI WGS metagenome assembly PPYF01 (sample SAMN08240021, study PRJNA423297) | Human gut metagenome, whole genome shotgun sequencing project. | reverse complement strand
GAGGAGAACCAGGAGGGATATGCCAGGGGTGTCCGCGAGATATTGGCTTTGTGCCGGGAGAATCGGTCGTTTGGCAGCGGCATTCATGGAGCGGTTGCCCAGCTCGTTACCGTTCCGGCGAAATACGAATTAGCGGTAGAGACTGCGCTGGGCGGAGCGTATCAAAACATAGTAACCGAGACAGAGGAGGACGCAAAACAAGCCATTCGTTACCTGAAAGACAAAAAACTGGGACGAGCTACGTTTTTGCCGATTAGCGCGGTAACGGGACGGGTCTTGGAGACGGAAACCAAGCGGCGGCTTTCCTCTATTTCCGGCTATTTGGGTTCTGCCATGGAATTGATCTCCTACCAGCCCCAATTCCAGAATATTGTTGCCAACCTTCTTGGGAGGGTGGCCGTATTCAACAATTTGGACGCCGCCGTGGAAGCGGCGCGCCAATTTCATTATGGATTTGTATGCGTCACACTGGAAGGAGATATTTTGAGAACTTCCGGCGCCATTACCGGGGGAAGTGCTGACAGCGGAAGGCGTACCGGCGTTCTGGCTCGGACAAGGGAGATTCCGGAGCTGGAGCAAGCTCTGTCTGGTCTGAAACGGGATATGGATGTGCTTTCCTTAAAACGAGAACGCTGCAAAGCAACCATATCGGATAGGGAACAAGAGCAGGCCTCGATTTTTGAACAGGTCCGGTCGGCGGAAACCAAAGCGACGGAATGCCAATCTCTTTGCGGCAGCAACCAAAAAGAGAGGGAGAATCTAGCAAGACGGATGGAACAGCTCCAGGGCGATATTCAGGAACAGGAACGGTATTTGGTGACTTTCCGTTCCGCTATCGTTTCCCTCCAGGAGGAAGAAAAAGCGTTGTTGGGGCAGATTGCGTCCCTGCAACAGGAGCTGTCCCGGTATGAGGAAAAAAACCGTACCGCGGCGGAGGTGAAAGATGCCCTGCAGAAAGACTTGACGGCACTGCAGTTGAAAGAGAATGAATGCCGGTCCAGGCTGGAGCATCTGGAGGAGGATCGGAAACGGGTGGAGCAGGATTTGCTGGATGTCCAGGAACGTCTGACCTATCTGGTCGTCCAGGAACAGGAGCAGGAAGAACTGATTCGGGTGATGCAGGAAGAAAATAAAGGGCTGGAAGGTCAGCTGCGGCAGCAGACCGAACTACAGACCGGCGCGGTAGCGGCAGCGGAGCGCATTGCAGAAGAAAAGAAGGAAGTGGATGAGGATCTGTCCGGCATGCTGGATAGGAGTACTCAGATCAACGACACGATTGGAACCTTGCGGGAAGAAGCGGGCCGGCTGGAAATCCGGAAGGTAAAGGCAGAAGGAGAGGTAGAGGTCAACAAAAACCGATTATGGGAAGAATACGAGCTTAGTTACACCAAGGCATTGGAGCTGACAGGCGGCACGCCTCCCGCCAATTACAGCGCCAGTCAGAAACGGATCGGTGAGCTGAAACAGTCTATTAAAGCACTGGGAACCGTCAATATAAGCGCTATTGAGGATTTGGAGAGCACAAAACAGCGCTATGATTTTTTGTTCAATCAAAGACAGGACATAGAAGAGGCCAAAAGAAAGCTCCTGAAAGTAATTGGTGAAGTAACCCAGGTGATGAAGCAGCAATTTTTAGATCAATTCAAACGGATTCGCGAGAATTTCGCCGTGGTATTCAGCGAACTGTTCGGCGGCGGAAAGGCGGATATTGTTTTGACGGATCAAAATGATGTTTTGGAAAGCGGTATCGATATCCAGGTACAGCCGCCGGGGAAAAAGCTGCAGAGCATGCTGCTGTTGTCCGGCGGTGAGCGAGCGCTGACCGCCATTGCGCTGCTGTTTGCCATTCTTCGGATGAATCCCTCCCCTTTTTGTCTGCTGGATGAGATCGAAGCCGCACTGGACGAGGCAAACGTGTATCGGTTTGCTGAATTTTTACAGGGTGCGTCGCAGACGTCGCAATTTATTGTAGTCACTCACCGAAAGGGAACCATGGAGTCGGCCAATGCGTTATATGGCGTGACCATGGAGGAGAAAGGCGTATCCCGGGTGGTATCGATGCGCCTGGAAAAATGAGAAAGAGGAGAGCGTTATGGGATTTCTGGAAAAGTTAAAAAGCGGGTTGAAAAAAACAAAGGATAGTTTTTTGGGCAAGGTGGATACGGTTTTAGCAGCCTTCGGCGTGGTGGACGAAGAGCTGTTTGAGGAGCTGGAGGATATTTTGATTGCTTCCGATTTTGGCGTTCCTACTACCCAGAAGATCCTGGAACGGTTACGGGAACGAGTGAAGGAGGAGCGTGCTACGTCGCCGGAATCCGTTCGCCGGTATTTGCAGGAGGAGATCGCCTTGCTGCTGACACAGGGAGGAAAGCAAGGCCTGGATCTGGATGCTACCCCGGTGGTGATCACCGTGATTGGCGTCAATGGCGTAGGAAAGACTACCTCCATCGGAAAAATGGCTCATGTTTATCAAAGCGCAGGGAAAAAGGTTCTTCTGGCCGCGGGGGATACGTTCCGAGCTGCGGCGATCGATCAGCTGGAAATATGGGCGGGCCGTGCTCAGGTAGAAATGATCCGTCAGGGAGAAGGCTCCGACCCGGCCGCCGTGCTGTTTGATGCTTGCCGTGCGGCCAAAGCAAGAAAAGCCGATGTGCTTATTTGCGATACGGCGGGAAGGCTGCACAACAAGAAGAATTTGATGGAGGAATTGGGGAAGATGTCCCGGGTGGTAGATCGGGAATTACCGGATGTACGGCGGGAAACGCTGCTGGTTTTGGATTCGACCACCGGACAGAACGCGGTAAATCAAGCAAAAGCTTTTGCCGAAGTAACCGACATTACCGGAATCGTTCTGACCAAATTGGATGGTACGTCGAAAGGTGGCATCATTGTTTCTATTTGCAGTGATTTGGGCATTCCCGTGAAGCTGGTGGGCGTGGGAGAAGGAATGGATGATTTGCAGCCTTTTGTGGCGGAGGATTACGTAAAGGCGTTGTTTGATTAGATACCAGAACAAGAAGGTGTGAACCGAAATGGTACTGACATTGGAAATGGTCCGGCAGAATTGCGAATATCCATCTGCTTGGAACCGGGGTCGGTTGTTGTATCTCCAAAAGGCTGTTTCCTTATTTGAGTGTAAGGAGACCAAGCAGGGTTATCGGGTAGCCGCAATGGTCCAGGGAAGCCGGAAAGAACCTTATGTTGTGCTTCTCCTGCTGCAGGAGCGGCATGGCGGCCCCTCCATCGAGTATCAGTGTGAGTGCCCGGCCTATCAATCTATGGAAGGCTTGTGCAAACATTGTGTTGCTGCGCTGATGAAAACAAGGGAATTTTTCCAGGGTGAGGAGCCGGAGCGGGATGCCGTCCTGCCGGAAAAACAGAATCCCAGTTCCGGTTCTTTGAAACGAATTCTGAATTATTATACGACTCAGGAGCAGATCAAGTATGCGCCGCAGATCAAACCGCTGGTGCATCTGGAGCCGGTTCTCTCGTTTGCCTATGCCGATACGTATCCCGGTTACCCGCGGCTGGAAGTTCGGTTGGGCGAACAGCGAATGTATGTTATGAAACACGTTCCGCAGTTTATTCGGGATTGTCAGAATGCCAGAGAGGCGGAATATGGTAAAAATTTGAGGTTCGTTCATACGGAAGCTGCTTTTGCAGAGGATTCCCGGCCTTTTTTGAGGTATTTGGAGGAACTGGTGCGATCTTCTCATACGATGGACCAATTATTTTCGATCAGTTCTGCCGACGCCAGGTATTTGACTCTGAATGCTTATTTCTTTGAACGGCTTATGGATCTTTCCCTGGGCAGGGAGCTTTCTTCCGACCGGGGCATTCTCACGGTGGCGGATCAGCTTCCTCCGCTGGAAATTGTTCTCCAGAAGACCGCAAACGCAGGCTTGCAGCTATCCTTTCCCGACTTTTTGCTTTACCGCGGCAATCAGCATTTATATGTGCTGCTGGGACAGACGTTTTACCGTTGCAGCGAGGAATGCACCCAGGAATTGGAGCCTTTTCTCAGTGAAATTCAGCGATCTCAGCGAGGCGCTTGGCTCTCCGGCAGAAAATCGGAACGAGTCTTCTTTTTGAGCCAGGGAGATTATCCCTTGTTCTGCGCTTATATTTTACCTCGGCTAGAGCGCTTTTTGACGGTCCGTTCCGAGGTGGATCTGGAAGATTACCGCGTAAGGGAGCCGGCGTTCCATCTGTTCCTGGATTTGCTGCCGGATGGTACGGTGAGTTGTCAGGCGGATGTGCTGTACGGAGATCGGAAATACGATTTGCTGGCCCCGGCCAACTTGTGGCAGGAAGTTCGGGACAACGCCAGAGAGGCTGAGTTGCAGGACGTATTGCGGGAATATTTTACCGTCCGGCAGACGGAACAGCGTTATGAAGCCGTGATTTCCGAAGAGGAAGCAATTTATCGTTTTCTCTTTGAAGGCATGGAACGGCTTCGGTTATTGGGCGATGTATACCTAAGCGAAAGCATGAAACAGGTCAAGGTTGGCCGCGCCCCTAAGGTAATCGCCGGCGTGTCGGTTTCCGGCGACCTGCTGCAGCTGGAGCTGACTGCCGAAGGACTGTCGCCACAAGAAATCGGTGAAATATTAAGCGCTTATCAGGCCAAGAAGAAATTTTACCGGCTCCGCAGCGGGGATGTGATCCGCCTTCAGGAAAGCGGGTTTGATTTTCTGGCGGAGCTGTCCCAATCCCTGCATTTGCCTGCCTCTACCTGGCAGACGGGGACGGCTTCCGTTCCCAAATACCGCGCCGCCCAACTGGATGCTATGATTCAGCAAATGGCCGGGGAGGCATCGGTTAGACGGTCCTCTGACTTCAAAGAAATGATGAAGAATTTGAAGCAGATCGAAGATACGGATTTTGAAGTACCGGACGGCTTGCGTACTACGCTCCGTCCCTATCAGGAGACCGGATATCGCTGGCTCTGTACGCTGGCCAGCTACGGTTTTGGAGGGATTCTGGCAGACGACATGGGATTGGGAAAGACGGTCCAGATGATTGCTTTGCTGGCGGCTTATCCGGGCCTTTCCTGCATTGTTTGCCCTGCCTCGCTGGTGTACAATTGGGAAAGCGAACTGCACCGGTTTGCGCCGGAGCTGGAAACCTTGATCCTATCCGGTACCCAGGAGGAGCGTCTTGCTCAGCTGCGCTCGGTATCCTCGCACAGTATTTGCATTACTTCGTATGATTCCTTAAAGCGAGATGTGGACGCCCACCGGCAGAATCAGTACCGTTTTCTGGTATTGGATGAAGCGCAATATATTAAGAATCCCGGTACATTGGCGGCCAAATCGGTCAAATGTCTTTCTGCCCGCCATCGTTTTGTGCTGACGGGTACCCCTTTGGAGAACCGTCTCAGCGACTTGTGGAGCATTTTTGATTTTTTGATGCCGGACTATTTGTATTCGTATCGGACCTTCCGGGCGGAATTGGAGCAGCCGATTGTGAACGCGGAGGATTCTCTGGCGCTGACCAGGCTGCAGCGGATGATACGGCCCTTTATTCTTCGCCGAAAAAAGATGGATGTCTTAAAAGAGCTTCCGGAAAAGGTCGAGTCTGTGTTCTATGCCAAGATGACGGAAGAGCAGGAAAAGTTGTATCAGGCCAATTTGGCGCGCCTAAAGCTGCGCATCAAGAAGGAATCGCCGGAGGAATTCCGGCAGGATCGTTTTGCCATTTTGGCGGAGCTAACCAGGCTGCGGCAAATTTGCTGCTCGCCGGCGCTGTGTTACGATTCTTATGAAGGCGGATCCGGTAAGCTGGAAACTGGCGTAGAATTGCTGCAGAATGCGGTAGATGCGGGCCATCGCGTGTTGGTTTTTTCTCAATTTACCACGATGCTGGACATTTTACGAAGTCGGATGACCGCGGCGGGCATTCCTTCTTTGCTGCTGACGGGGAAAGACACGAAGGAACAGCGCAAGCAAACGGTGGAAGAGTTTCAAAGCGGCAATGTTTCCTTGTTCTTTATTTCCCTGAAAGCGGGCGGCACAGGACTGAACCTGACCGCGGCGGATATGGTGCTCCATTACGATCCTTGGTGGAATGTCGCGGCAGAGAATCAGGCGGCGGACCGGGCGCACCGCATCGGGCAAACCAGCCGGGTCACCGTAATCAAGTTGGTGACCAGGGACACAGTGGAAGAGAGGATACTGGCTTTGCAGGAAAGAAAAGCAAAATTGGTAGACAGTGTCATTGCGGACCAAAGCCTTTCCGAAAGCACTTTCAGCAAGGAAGAACTGCTGAGCATTCTGGGATAGCTTTCCGGTAGAAGCAGCGACGAAAAACATTTTGAAAATATTTCCCTGCCCCCTTGACAAACGGAGAAAAACAGTGTATCTTGTAAAGACCTTGACCTTTACAGTAGGAAGAGGGTTACCAAAGAGAAAGGACGGATTGCGGAATGGTGGATGTATACGAGATCAGCATGCTGCTGGATTTCTATGGCCAGCTCTTAACGGAAAGCCAATTACGCTGCTTGGAGCTGCATTACAACCGGGATCTGAGTCTGGCGGAAATTGCGGAGGAGCTGCAGATCAGCCGTCAGGGCGTCCATGATTTTATCAAACGAGGCCGTCTGGCCTTGTCGGAATACGAAGAAAAATTGGGGATGCTGTCCCGATTCCGGGAAATCAAATCCCAACTGGAAACCATCCAGGATGATCTTGCTTTTTTGGGCCGGAATGATTTGCCGGAGGAGGGCAAGAAGCTTCTTTCCCAAGTAGAGGAAAAGCTGGTACGCATCATCACCAAACTGTAATGCAAGCGGCGGAGGAAGGGTTATGGCATTTGAGAGCTTGTCGGCCAAGCTGCAGGCGACGATGAAAAAGCTCCGCGGCCAAACGCGGGTGACGGAGAAAGACGTGAAGGAATTCATGCGGGAAATCCGTCTGGCGCTGTTGGAAGCGGACGTAAATTATAAAGTGGTCAAGGATTTCATTGCTTCGATTTCCGAGAAGGCGGTGGGTCAGGCGGTGATGGAGAGCCTGTCTCCTGGGCAGCAGATCGTCAAGATCGTAGATGAAGAGCTTACCGCGTTGTTGGGCTCCAAGGAGGAGAAATTGGATTTCTCCAAGACGCCGCCTAATATCATTATGATGGTTGGCTTGCAGGGCGCTGGGAAGACCACCGGTTCCGGTAAATTGGCGCTGCACTTGAAAAAACAGGGAAAAAGCCCCCTGTTGGTTGCTTGTGACGTCTACCGGCCTGCTGCGGTAAAACAGTTGGAAGTATTGGGAAGCCAGATCGCCGTTCCGGTGTACAGCGCAGCCGGAGCCAAACCGGTGGAGATCGCAAAGGATGCGGTCAAAAGCGCTGTGCGGAATCTGAACGACGTGGTCATCGTGGATACAGCCGGCCGGCTGCAGATCAACGAAGAATTGATGCAGGAGCTGGAAGATTTGAAGAATGCTCTGCGGCCTTCTGAAATTTTGCTGGTGGTAGACGCCATGACAGGGCAGGACGCGGCCAATGTAGCGCAGACGTTTCATCAGAGACTGGATATTACCGGCGTACTTCTATCCAAATTGGACAGCGATACCAGAGGCGGTTCTGCGTTGTCGGTACGGGCGGTAACCGGAAAACCCATCAAGTTTGTTTCCAGCGGTGAGAAAATGAATGACCTGGAGGTCTTCTATCCGGACCGGATGGCAAACCGGATTCTGGGAATGGGAGACGTCCTTACCTTAATTGATAAAGCGGTGGAACTGTATGACGAGAAGAAGGCTGTGGAGCTGGAGCAGAAGATGCGGACACAGACCTTTACCTTGGATGATTTTTTGGAACAGATGCAGCAAATCAAAAAAATGGGCGGTTTCGGGAAACTGCTGAGCATGCTGCCCGGTGTAGCGGGAAACATTCAAGAAGGCGATGTGGACGAGCGGCGGATGGTTCGGATCGAAGCCATTATCCAATCCATGACGGCCAAGGAACGAAACAACCCCGGTTTGCTGAATGCCGGCCGCCGAAAACGGATCGCTGCGGGAAGCGGGACGTCGGTCCAGGAGGTCAACCGCTTGATGCGGGATTTTGAGAATATGAAGCAGATGATGAAACAGATGAATGGGAGATCAGGTAAAAAGGGATTCGGTAAAAAGAAATTCCCGTTTTTATGATAATATAGATTTATCTGATACTTTATTCCTAGGAGGTGAACGAATATGGTCAAAATCAGACTGAGAAGAATCGGAGCAAAGAAGGCGCCCTTTTACCGTGTAATCGTGGCGGATTCCAAGTATGCCAGAGATGGCCGTTTTATCGAAGAGATCGGCACATACAATCCGTTGGTCCATCCCGCTGAGATCAAAATCGATCTGGAGAAAGCGAATCAATGGATCAAGAACGGCGCACAGCCCACGGATACGGTGAAGGCGTTGCTGAAGAAAGCTTCCCAGGCGTAAGCCAAGGCGGGAACGTACGGAAGGATAGTAAGGAGGGTTGCCATTAATGAAAGAATTTTTAGAATCCATTGCCCGTTCTCTGGTTGATCATCCCGATCAGGTTCGCGTAGAAGTGGTAGAATCCGAGAAAAATATCACGCTGCAATTGTCGGTTGCCAGCGAGGATATGGGGAAAGTGATTGGAAAAGAAGGACGTATTGCGAAAGCAATCAGGACAGTTGTGAAGGCAGCTTCCAGAAGAGAATCCAAGCCGGTCTACGTTGACATTGTTTGAGGAGGGCGTCTGTTTTGCTCGAATATTTGTCGATAGGCGAGATTGTAAACGTACACGGGGTCAAGGGCGCACTGAAGGTGCTGCCTTTGACGGACGACCCGTCCCGTTTCCACCGGTTGAAAACCGTTCGCGTTGTCCGGGGGACTTCGGTTGCTTCCTATCCCATTCTGCATGTGGGAGGCAGCGGCAGCTTGATTCTGCTGACGCTGGAGGGAGTGGATACTCGGGAGAAAGCGGAAGGCTTGAAAGGGGCATTTTTGGAGATTCCCCGGCAGGAAGCCATCTCTCTGCCGGAGGATTCTTTTTTTATCGGTGATTTGATTGGCTGTCAGGTGTATGAGATGGATGGCACATGTCTGGGTACGGTGAAGGATGTTCTGCAAACCGGCAGCAACGATGTGTATCAGGTAGTAGATGAACAGGGAAGGATGCTCTTGTTGCCTGCTCTGAAACAAGTAGTCCGGGAGGTGCGGATCGAACAAGGCTTGATTCGAGTGGAACTGTTGCCCGGATTGAAGGAAATTTATTATGAAAATTGACTTTTTGACGTTATTTCCGGATATGTTCCGTGCAGCGCTGGGAGAAAGCATCATTGCCCGGGGAGTGGAGAAAGGACTGCTGGAGTTTTCTTTTTATCAAATCCGGGACTATACGGAGAACAAACAGAAAAAAGTAGATGATTATCCATATGGCGGCGGCCCGGGACTGGTACTGTCGTATCAACCCATTGCGTCAGCCATGAAGGCGATTCAGCAGAAGACCGGTGAAAAGCCATATTGTCTCTATATGACGCCGCAAGGCAAGGTGCTGGATCAGAAGATGGCCAGAAGACTAAGCAAGATTCCGCATTTGGCTGTGCTGTGCGGGCATTATGAGGGTATCGATGAACGCGTTATAGAAGACTTTGTAGACGAAGAGGTGTCCTTAGGGGATTTTGTTCTGACCGGAGGTGAAATTCCGGCTATTGCTTTGGCGGATTGTGTGGCTCGGCTGGTGCCGGGGGTGCTGGCTTCTGAGGAGGCGGCAGACAGGGAATCCCACTCGGACGGGCTGTTGGAATATCCCCAATACACCAGGCCGGCCGAGATTGCCGGAAAGAAGGTTCCGGAGATTTTGTTAAACGGCAACCATCAGGAGATTGCCGCGTGGAGGCTGGAACAATCCGAAAAACGGACACAGGAGAAGCGTCCGGATCTTTTTACGGCCTATGTGGAAAGACGGGACCGGGATAAGGTGCTTTACTTTGATAACAGTGCAACGACCAAGCCGTTTCCGGAAGTATCGGCGGAAATAGAGCGAATTCATAAAGTTGTTTACGGGAATCCTTCTTCCCTGCATCATTTAGGCCTGCTGGCGGAGAAGGAGCTGAAGCGTTGCCGTGCTGTCTTGGCGGAAACGTTACAGGCGGCTCCACAGGATGTTTTTTTTACCTCCGGGGGCACGGAATCCAATAACTGGGCTTTGCGGGGATATTGGGAGGCCAATCCCCGGAATGGGCGTCACCTCATTGTTTCCGCGGTAGAGCATCCTTCGGTTTTGGAGACTGCCCGATATTTGGAGAAACAGGGCGCCGAATTGTCGATTCTGCCGGTAGGCCGCAATGGCGTGGTGGATCTGGCCCGTCTGGAAGAGTGCATCCGGCCGGATACGACGCTGATTTCCGTGATGCAGGTGAATAGCGAAACAGGGGCTATCCAGCCAATTGAAGAAATCGCGCGGATCCGAAATAGGCGGAATCCACAGACGGCGCTGCATGTGGATGCCGTTCAGAGCTATGGCAAATTGGCGGTAACGCCTTCCCTGCTTGGCGTGGACATGCTGTCGGTGAGCGCACATAAAATTCATGGTCCTCGGGGTGTGGGGGCGCTCTATATCCGGAAGGGGCTACGTGTGGGGCCGCTGCTGTATGGCGGCGGACAGGAGGAAGGACTCCGTTCGGGAACGGAAAATCTGGCGTCAGTATCAGGCTTTGCACTTGCCGCCGCTAGAATGGCGGAGACAAGCGCCGAGCGGTATGAACATGTTTGTGCCTTGCGGGACCGCCTGGTTTCCGGCTTGAAAGAGGGGGTGCGCGGTGTGGTGATCTTGACGGATTGCTCCGTTTCTTCTCCTTATATAGTAAGTGTTTCTTTCCCGGGACTGCGGGCCGAGGTATTGCTGCACAGTCTGGAAATGCGCGGCTTATATGTGTCTGTGGGTTCGGCCTGTTCTTCCCATAAAAAGAACCGGAGTCATGTTCTGACGGCCATGGGGTATGGACCGTCCCTGATAGATGGCGCGATCCGTATCAGCTTCTCGGGCGGCAATACCATGGAGGAGGTTGAGCGGGGCGTGGAAATCATTTGTGCGGAAGCCAAGAGGCTGGACCGGCAAAGACGCCGGACAGGCAGGAAAGGGTGAACGAAAGATGCAACAGGTTATATTGGCTAGAATTGGTGAAATTGCGCTGAAGGGACTGAATCGTTCTACTTTTGAGCATCAGCTAGCTAGGAATATGAGATTGGCTTTGCAGAATTGCGGCCCGGCTGATGTGCTGTGGTCTCAATCTCGGTTCTATGTGGAACCGCAAGACGATACGTTTCTATTTGATCTGGCTCTGGAACGTTTGACAAAGGTATTTGGACTGGTTTCTCTTAGTCCGGCCCGCCGGGTGGCGTCGGATTTCGATGCGATCCGTCGAGAAGCGGTAGAATTGGTCGGAAAAAAGCTTCGTGAGATGGAGAGGGAGAACGTTTCCTTTAAGGTAGAAACCAAGAGAGGCCTCAAGAGTTTTCCTATGACATCGCCGGAGATTTCTGCCGAGCTGGGAGGCGTCCTTCTGGATACGTTTCCGACGTTATCCGTGGATGTCAATCAGCCCGATTTCGTTCTTTCCGTAGAAGTACGGGAATGGTCTTATTTGTATCTGGATACCGTTCCGGCCCAGGGCGGCATGCCTACCGGCAGCAATGGAAAAGCTTGTTTGCTGCTATCGGGCGGTATTGACAGCCCGGTTGCCGGTTATATGATTGGAAAAAGAGGCGTGAAATTATGCGCGGTCCATTTTCACAGCTATCCTTATACCAGTGAACGGGCCAAGGAGAAAGTGTTGGAGCTGGGCGAATTGCTGTCGCAGTATTGCGGACAGATACGCATTTTCGTGGTACCGTTTACGGAAATCCAGCTGGCGATACAGGATCGCTGCCGGCCGGAATTGGGGACGGTGCTCATGCGGCGCTCCATGATGCGTATTGCGGAGCGGCTGGCCCGGAAAGCAAGTTGTTCTGCGTTGGTGACAGGGGAAAGTATCGGTCAGGTTGCCAGCCAAACCATGCAGGCGCTTTACTGCACGGACCAGGCGGTAAACATGCCGGTTTTTCGTCCGCTGATCGGGATGGATAAAATGGAAGTGGTTGCGGCTGCCAGGCGGATCGGAACGTATGAGACCAGCATTTTACCATATGAGGACTGCTGTACGGTTTTTACCCCCAAGCATCCCAAAACGCGGCCGTCGCTGCAGGAGGTTCAGGCGGAAGAAAAACGAGTGAATTTTGCTGATTTGGAAGAGGAAGCCATCGCCGGCACGCTGGACGGGGATCATTCGGAAATTTTGTGAAAAAATCCTTGACAAGCCATGCCATTTGGTGTAAACTACTCAAGCGCTCAAAATTTGAGTGGGACTCATTAGCTCAGTCGGTAGAGCACCTGGCTTTTAATCAGGGTGTCCGGAGTTCGAGCCTCCGATGAGTCACCAGCCTTAAACTCCATTGAAACAGTTGGTTTCTATGGAGTTTTTTTTGGAAAAATGTCAGAATCCGGGAAGGACGTCTTGACTTTTTCTCTATTTGGCAATACACTTAATGACACAGTTGTTTGGAGGATGGATATGGAGAATCAAAATAGAGAGAAACAACACATTGTCGAACCATCGATTTTGTCCGGCTTTTTAGAATTGCTGCCGGAAGATCAGGTCCTATTCAATCAGATGCTGGATACCATCCGTCATACTTTTGAGAGTTATGGTTTTATTCCGGTTGATACGCCCGTCATCGAAAAAGCGGAGGTCCTTCTGGCTAAGAGCGGGGGAGACACGGCAAAACAGGTTTACCGTTTCCAAAAGGGCGACAACGATTTGGCCCTACGTTTCGATCTCACGGTACCGTTAGCCCGTTATGTTGCGCAGCATTACAGCGAGTTGACTTTCCCCTTCCGGCGATATCACATTGGGAAGGTATATCGCGGTGAACGTCCTCAAAAGGGACGCTTCCGGGAGTTCTACCAATGCGATATTGATATCATCGGAAACGGTTCCCTCAGCGTCATCAACGACGCAGAGATCGTCAGCGTGATCTACTCTACTTTTGAGGCGCTGGGATTTGGTGATTTTACTATCATGATTAACAACCGCAAGCTGCTGAATGGTTTTTTCTCCTGGCTGTCGGTAGCGGATCCTCTTGAGGTGCTGCGTATTGTGGATAAACTGGATAAAGTGGGCGGTTCGGCGGTCCGTCAGGAGCTTTTGGAGCATTCTCTGTCTGAGGATGCCGCCGATGCGGTTCTGCGTCTGGTGGCTCTTTCCGGATCGCCGGAGGCCATCCTTCGGGAACTGCGTGGTTGGCCGGTGGAGCATCCGGATTACCGCGCAGGTTTAGAGGAACTGGATTCCGTTTGCCGAAATATTGCCTTTTTGGGTGTTCCGCTGGAGTGTTTCCAAATCAACCTGAAGATTGCCCGGGGGCTGGATTACTATACGGGTACGGTATACGAAACCGTTTTGAATGATTATCCGGGGCTGGGGAGCATTTGTTCCGGAGGGCGCTACGATGAATTGGCTTCTAATTATACCAAGCAGAGCCTGCCGGGAGTGGGAATTTCCATCGGCCTGTCCCGTTTGTTCTATCAGCTGCGGGAAGCGGGTATCTTAACGGGTGGCGGGAAGTCGACCCCGACGGAGTTGCTGCTGATTCCCATGCAGGAAACCGTGGGCTACTCCCTGACATTGGCTTCTTTTTTTCGGCGTGCCGGCGTACGTGCAGAGGTATATCTGAATGAAGGAAAGATGGCGAAAAAATTTCATTATGCGAACAAATTGGGAATACCTTATGTGGCGGTGATGGGAGAAACAGAACAGACTGCTTCTTCCGTGACGCTGAAAGATATGAAAGACGGATGGCAAAGAGAGCTGTCACCCGAGGAAGCCATTCGGCTGATCCAATCGGGCAGGTCATAATGGGGTCAGAGAGGAGATAACAATGGTAAAGTCATTTACGGTAGATCATTTAACCATGCATGCGCCGGATATCCGTGTCAGCGATGAAATCCAGATTGGGAAGCAGCATAAAATCGTCAAATACGATATTCGTTTCAAAAAGCCCTATCAGGATGATCCTATGTACCCCGCGGCAATGCATTCCATTGAGCATATGATGGCCACCGCGCTGCGGGAAGTCAGCCATGCCCAAATCGTGGATTTTTCTCCCATGGGCTGCCGGACCGGCTTCTATTTGACTGTCATCGATCCGCCGGAGAATTTTGTGACAAACGATATCAAGGGAGCGATGATCGTTTCTCTCGATATGGAGGAAGTACCCGGCGCGGAGAAAAAAACCTGCGGAAATTATCTGTATCACGATATCGATGAAGCCAAACGGGAACTGTTGGATTTCCTGGAATTTTACTATGGGATTCGTCTGGTATTGAAATAATGGCACAAAAGAATTAAATTTGACAGAATTGTGAATTGCTCTTACAATAAAGGACGTATCAGTTTCATCATTCTGGAGGGACCATAGCAATGAGAAATAGAAATTTACTTACCAACATTTTTTCCATCGTTATCATTCTGGCACTGATAGCGTTTATGTTGGCAACCTTTGGCATCCTGCCCGGTGCGGCGGACAAGGCCGGAACAGTTTCCTATTATGTGGCCAAAATTTGTTTGCCTTTGGCGCTGGCGGCGGTTGCGTGCATGGATATTGTCCTGCCTTTGCTGGATAACCGGCGGAAGCTTGCAGAGAAGAGTTATTTGCTGAAAGTGATCGTTAAAGTTTTCTTCTTCCTAGCGGCGGTAATGGTTTTGGTTTTGCGCAACGCGCTTCACATTGAGAGTCAAGTGCTGGCGCTGGTGTTGTTTATCATTTTCTATTTGGCTCAATTCTTTATCAATTTGGATCCGAGACAGCCGGTTTCTCCGGATTACCGTGAGCCGGAAGAGCGTGTTTTGCCGGAGGAAGAGGATCCGGAGGATGAGGTGGAATTTACCCGTCTTACGTTTTCCGAAAAAAAATCATCCTCGGACAGAATTCATGAATACGACGATGACGACGATACCTAACGAAATCGATATGGCTTAACAGGCTCCTTTCTGTGGAAGGAGCTTTTCTTTGGCGTCATCCCGCTCAAGGATCCGCTGCGGTCATGTATTCGTAGATAATATCCTTGCTGCCCGACAGATTCTGCGGAAGTGAGGTGGCCTGGCGGCGGTATTCGGTGGGAGTCATGCCAAACTGCTTTTTAAAGGTTCGATTGAAGAATTCCACAGAGCCGTACCCGATGGAATAGCAGATTTCCAAAATCTGCAGATTGGTGCTGTAAAGCATTTTACAAGCCTTTTGCAGCCGGATATTCTGCAAAATTTTGACAAATGTGCTGCCTGTTTGTTTTTTGATCATTTTACCTAAATGGTCCGGTGAATATTTAAAATGCTTTGCCAGCTCGTGCAGCGTGACGGTTTGATAGTTGTTCTGCATATATAGTAAAATATTTTTGATGACGGAGGACTGCCTGGATGCTTGTTCCGCCAGGAGAACCGGTCCTTTGTGCCGCATGAGATAACAAAAGACGGTTCGCAGAAGGTTTTCCGCTGCTTTTTTATCTCCATCGCCCTGTGACCAGCTTTCTGCGGTTAGCAGCTTCATGGCGGCAGACAGGTGCGGATTGGAAAGCTGATGAAACCAGATGTAGTTGCTGATGCTTTCCGTATTATAGAAGATACGCTTGAAAAATTGGGAAAGGGGATTCTCCCCGGTGAACAGATCAAAGAAAAGCTCTCGGAACGTGGATTTGCGGATGAGGATGTTGAGAACGATGCTGTTGTCGTCAAAAACGCCAAGGGTATGACTGGTGTCAGGGGCGATCAGACAGAAGTCTCCTTGGTTCATCACGATGGGCTGTTCCTCGATTCGATTCACACAGGAGCCGGAATAGACATAGGTCATTTCGAAAAAAGCATGCATGTGGCGGAATTCAGGGTTATAGCGTTGATGCTTGGTCACCGTGACATTGGTGCCGATGTCCTGAATGAACGTTTCCGGGAAATAATCCGCGCTGTCCCGCTTTTGCTCCGGTATCCAGATGTCCTGAGCCAGAAGTTCCTTTTGGTTGACCGCTTTCATAAATTCTTTGAATAGGGCAGGATCTTGTTTCGCCCGATGGTACTTGCGGTAGAACGTTTCCTGCGTGGTAAAGGCGCGCAGGCCGCCATCCAAATCGTCAAACTCATCCATTTCCGTTCACCTCTGCTATTACAATACCGAAACCGGAGGAAGAAGTCAAGAAAAACACTTATATTAGAAGGCCTTTGCCCCATGAACAATTTGTAACAAATGCGTAAATAACGGAATAGGTCAACTGCGCAACGGAAATGTTCAAGAAAGTGCAAAGAAGAAATGCTATAATCCAAACATGTTTAGAAATCAAATTAAGGAGGAAAAAAGATGAAACATGTTTTAAAAACAGCGCTTGTTTTGCTGCTGGCGTTTCTGACTCTTTTTGGTGTTGTGGCGTGTAATCGTCTTCCTGAGCCCGATATGGAAGGTAATGTCGAGGAAGGGTTCGAAGTGGACGGTACGATTACATTGACCTACGATGCTTCTACCAAAGATCTGGAACGGGCACCGAATGCGATGATCCAGGCCTTTACCCAGAAGTATCCGAAGGCCAAGGTGAATACGGATTTCTCCGTTGGCGACATCAACGCCCGGATTTCCACCGGTGACATCGGCGACGTGTTTATGACAGCGGATATGAACGTATATACCTATGCTGCTACCAACAAAGCGCTGATGCCTTTGGATGCTTACGCGGCAGAGCTGGAGATTGATACAACGCAGATTTACAACGCGATTTATCAAATGGGTGTGGTAAATGGCCGGCTGTATATGGCTGCCCGGGACTTCAACCAAATCTGCTTGTTCTATAACAAGGATGCGGTTACGTCGAAAGGATTGCCGTTGCCGAAGGATGGTTGGTCATGGGAAGATTTTAAGCAATATGCGCAAACCTTGACGGAGACGTCCGGAGAGACCGGAGAGTACACCCGTGTCGGCGCGATGATCCAGATGCAGTACAGCCCGATTTACACGGCGTTTCTAGTTGGATTTGGCGGCGGGAAATGGTACAATGAGCAGAAAAAAACCGTTGAGTTTACGGGGAATGAGAAGGTTCTTCAAGGCGTACAGGAAATGGTAGACGTTCTGCAGGCCGGATATGTGTACTCCGGTAAGAATTTCCTTCCTTCCGCTGAGGACAACAAATACGCGAAGATCACGGATACGGACTATGTGTTTACGCAGATTGTTCATCCCGGTATCCCGAAGTTCGGCACCATGTTTGACAACAAGGAAATCGATTGGGATATCGTTAGCTTCCCGCAGCTTCCGGTTCATTCCGTAGGTTCCGGCGGAATTGGCTTCAGCGTATACAATCGGTCCAGAAATGCAGGAACTGCCGCTGCGTTCGCGTTGTTTATTTTTACGGAAGAGGGACAGATTGCATACAATGGAGAAATTGGTGGATCCGTGCCGCATATCCAATCGCTGGCGGAGCAGAATTTCTGGAAGTATCCCAATGATAAAAACTGGAGCAACAAGAACTTCGATGCGTTCGTTAGTTTCCCGGATGCCGCTATCGTGGGTCAGGTATACAACTTAGTTCCTTACTCGGTGGCAAAGATCATTGATGAAGGAATGGCAAGCCTCCTGAAGTCCGTACTGCAAGGTGAAGGCAGCGTGAGCGACCTTCTGGGTCAGTTGGAGTCCAAGGCGACGGCTGAGTGGAAGAGTCTCCAGGAAGCAGCATAATAATTTGATTCTAAATAGTCTTTCCAAAAGGACCGCGCACGCGGTCCTTTTTTTGTATCAAAATTGTTGACACATATCACTGCTACGGCTGTCACGGACGATGGCCGATGCCCCCCTGACAAGAAGAATCGAAACAAATATTCCTTTTTTTGAACGTTCGTGTTCCGTTCTCGTGACGGAATAAGTCAATTGGATTGCACGGAAAAGAGCAAGAAGGAATTGCAATTGTTTGGTACAATAGGAACCAGTAAGACTGCCCAGACATGTTCGCAGCGGCGATTGAGCACCACAGAAAACTGAGAAAGGATGCGCGTCACATGAAAAAATGGATTTGCTTTCTTTTGGCTACGGGAATTCTGGTCTCCGCCTGTACCGGATGCACTCCGGCCAGGCCCACTCCGATCAATCCTACGGATCGGCCGGGAGAAACAGATAAGGAGTTGAACGAATTGGATTTTCAGGATATTGTCTATGAAAAGGCGTCCTATACGGTGGACGACAAGAGCAAAGTACGGGTGAAGCTGGATGAGAAGTCCCCGGAGGCAGGACAGATCGTTAACGCAATCGTTGTTTTTAGCGCCGGCGCTTCCACGCAAGGCGCCCTGTACTACATTGTGGATTGGGGAGACGGCACAAGAAGCCATAAGGGTCCCTATAGTCCTACCGCCACCGCTTCGCTGCCTCATGCATACAAAAAAGCAGGTACTTATGAGGTCAGTGCATACGGCATCAATCTGGACAAAAATGAGTCCTATGGCTGGTCCAGAACCGTATCCGTTACCGTTACGGGTGAGGACCTTTCCAGTCCGTATCTAAAACGGGTACAGGTTATTTCTTCTGAAGCGGCCGGAGAAGAGTACGCGAATCAAAACGTCTGCGACAACCAGAACGATACGATTTGGCGGAGCCAGCCGGTTCAGCGGGACGGAGACGAGGCTTGGATCGGTTATGAATTCAACACGTATTACCGGCTGCAGTCCTTGGAGGTTAAGATTCCGTCTCAGGCAACCGTGTTTCCTTCTGACTTAGCGGTTGAATTTACGACAGACCGCGGAGAGCATTGGTACAGCCTGTCCAAATATTATTACCAATATTCCTATGTGGGTGATGGCTATCTGCCCAACATGAAGTATCCCAATCCGGCTGGTGCCACGCTGGTATTTGACTTAGACGGCATTTCGGCAAACGGTATTCGAATTGTGGCAAAAGGGTTTTCCTCTTATGGAGACGATTCTTATTTTGAAGTCGCAGAGCTGCGGGTGACAGGTGATTCGGAGCCATTGTTCTACACATCCCAAGGCGGTATGTTTGATGCGGATCTGAACAATATGTGGCTGGTTTATGGCACTGCGGTAACGGAGCCGGCTTACGATGGCCGGGAACAAATCCGAAATCAAACGGAGCCGTTCCGTTCCGGCAGCGCATCTATGATTGGATCCAACGAGTGGCTGGAATGGGACTCTCTCCAAATCACTTGGATCGGTGACGAAAATATGCGTCAGTTTCTGAAGAATCAATTAACCTCTGTTTTCTTGGGTGACGATGGATGGAGTGATAGTAAAAATTTGGTTTGGGCCACCAATAGCTCCAAATATCATCTCAGCGCGGATTACGGCGTGCATTATTCCACCAATTCTGCTTTTATTCTGGCTACCAGAAATTATCTTGTTGCCAGGAATGACATTGAAAATTTTCTGGATAGGAATAACTCGCAGAAGAAAACGCTGCTGGAACGGGTGGAAGCGGCAATGGACTATATGCTGACGGAGCTGGACGGCAGCACCGGCCTGCTGACTATTTACGATCCGCAGCACGATGGGACTACCAACGGTACCTCCGCCAACTATTGGGATTCCATGCGAGTTTTCGGATACCAATCTTCCTATGAAAACATTCTGTTTTATAATGCGCTGCTGGCCATGGCAGAAATTGAGTATATGCAAAACAATCTAGAGGAGGGGGCCCGCTACCTGGAGCTGGCCAACAAAACCAAGGAGGTATTT
>PPYF01219923.1_pt1 | contig 19765 bp, 10 predicted proteins | sample 1559871 | NCBI WGS metagenome assembly PPYF01 (sample SAMN08240021, study PRJNA423297) | Human gut metagenome, whole genome shotgun sequencing project. | reverse complement strand
ACACGCCGCGACTAAAAGCACAAATATGCCTTATTGAGGGCAATGGCTTCGTCTGTAGTTTGCTTAATGAATTAAATAGCAACATCTTATTGTTAACTTTATTTTTTGTTACGGTTGACAATATCTTTTTACCATGTTACAGTAACAAATAAGAGAATTTTAGAAATAAAATGCAATAAGAATTATCGGGCTTTCATTTTGGGAGCTATTTTGTGAGGTTAAGAAAGGATTCATTATGAGTGAAGCAGTAACTATTGACACAATTAAAAATATATTAACAAAAAATGTAAATAAGGAATATTCTCTTTCACGCGAGGAGGCCATCGCTATTATGAATCTTCCAGAAGACGATATGCCTCTTCTTATGGAAATGGCCGGAAGTCTTCGTAAAAAATATAAAGGCAATCATGTGAGTATTCATCTTCTTACAAACGCCCGCAGTGGAAACTGTTCTCAAAATTGTGCTTATTGTGCCCAGTCTTGCCGTTCAAAAGCAGAAATTGAAAAATATAAATGGGTAAATGATGAAAAGTTATACAGTGATAATGCATTTGTGCATGATAACCATCTTTCCAGACACTGTATTGGTCTTAGCGGAATGAAGTTTACCGATGAAGAAATAGAAGAACTGGCTGAAAAAATTCGTGTTATGAAAGCACAGGGAACACATCTTTGCTGTTCCATCGGTTTTCTTACTGAAAAGCAGGCATTAATGTTAAAAGAAGCCGGTCTTGACCGAATTAATCATAATCTAAACAGCAGCCGTTCCTACTATCATAATATATGTACCACTCATACTTATGAACAGCGTGTAAATAATATCCATATGTTACAAAGACTTGGTTTTGAAATTTGTAGCGGCGGTATTATCGGTATGGGTGAAAGTAAGGAGGATATTGTAGATATGCTCCTCGATCTTCGTGAAATACAGCCCGAAGCTCTGCCAATCAACTTCCTTCTCCCTATTCCAGGGACTCCTTTAGAAAATGCAGATACTTCTGTTCTCACACCAGCTTACTGTATGAAAGTACTGTGCCTTGCCAGATTAATGGTTCCACAATCCGATATCCGATGTGCTGCTGGAAGAGAAGTTTACTTTAAAGGACGTGAAAAGGAACTGCTCAGTATCGTAGACTCTATCTTTGCCTCTGGTTATCTCACGGCAGATGGACAGGGAATCTCTGATACGATAAAAACAATTACTGATGCAGGATTTACATACGAAATAGAATCTGATTAATCCTGATTTGCTGCAGACAATTGCAGTTTTACGGGGGATTGTCCTTCTGAAAGATTGAGACTGGAACTATTTGTGAAAAATATCTTTTAAACTGATTTTCCAAGCTGCCAACGAGCAGAACTCAGGGAGATAAATAAAGCATATCTGTGGTCTCGGAACAAGTGTTAAATGTGAGCGCGTTCAAGCGAACATTCAACACGCTGCGACTAAAGTCACAAATATGCTTTATTTATCTCCCTGAGTTCGTCTACCTTGCCTGCGGCAAATCAGGATTCAAATATTTTTTCAGATATTTTCCAGTATAAGATTCTTCTACCGCAGCAACTTCTTCCGGTGTTCCGCAAGTCACCATCGTGCCGCCGCCTTCGCCACCTTCTGGTCCCATATCAATGATATAATCGGCTGTTTTGATGACTTCAAGGTTATGCTCAATGACTACAACTGTATTGCCACCTTCCGTTAACCGCTGCAAAATATCAACCAGTTTATGAACATCGGCGAAGTGTAGTCCCGTTGTTGGCTCGTCTAAAACATATATTGTCTTTCCGGTACTCTGGCGACTTAATTCTGTGGCAAGTTTTACTCGCTGTGCCTCTCCACCGGAAAGAGTTGTCGATGGCTGTCCTAACTTGATATAGGAAAGTCCCACATCTCGAAGTGTCTCTATCTTTCTTCGGATTGATGGCACGCTCTCAAAGAATTCACATGCTTCATCGACATTCATATCTAATACTTCAAATATGTTTTTGCCTTTGTATTTTACTTCCAATGTCTCTCTGTTGTAACGCTTTCCATGACAGACTTCACATGGTACATATACATCAGGAAGAAACTGCATTTCTATCTTTAAAATACCATCACCGGCACAGGCTTCACAGCGGCCGCCCTTTTTATTGAAACTGAAACGTCCTTTGTCATATCCTCTTGCTTTGGCATCTTTTGTCATAGCGAACAATTCGCGGATATGGTCAAATACTCCTGTATAAGTGGCTGGATTAGAACGTGGAGTACGTCCAATCGGAGACTGGTCAATGTTGATTATCTTATCCAACTGTTCTGTTCCTTCAATATCTTTATGTTTTCCTGGTTTAATTCTTGCACGGTTTAATACGCAGGCAAGCTTCTTATAGAGTATCTCATTGACAAGGGAGCTTTTTCCTGAACCGGAAACTCCTGTTACACAGGTAAATACGCCGATTGGAAACTTCACATTGATATTCTTTAAGTTATTCTCCGAAGCTCCTTTCACCGTCAGATAACCCTGCGGCTTTCTCCGAACTTCTGGAACAGGGATTTTCATTTTCCCGCTAAGGTATGCTCCTGTAATGGAATCTGGATTCGCCATCAGTTCTTCTGCAGTTCCAACTGCGACAACTTCCCCACCATTTTCGCCTGCCATTGGTCCAATATCCACAATGCAGTCTGCCTCTCGCATCGTATCTTCATCATGCTCAACGACAATAAGTGAATTGCCCAAATCCCGCAGACGTTTTAAGGCAGAAATGAGTTTGTCATTATCTCTCTGATGCAGACCAATACTCGGTTCATCAAGAATGTATGCTACTCCAACAAGTCCAGAACCAATCTGCGTTGCAAGACGAATTCGCTGTGCTTCTCCACCAGAAAGCGTTCCTGTTGGCTGTGAAAGACTTAAATAGTCAAGACCAACATCATTTAAAAAGCCGATTCTTCCACGAATTTCTCTTAACACCTGTTTACCGATAAGTTGCTGTCTTTCTGTAAGTTCAATTTCATTAAAATAGGAAATTAATCGCTTTACGGAGAGGCATGTCAATTCGGAAATATTGTACTGACCTACTGTTACTGCCAGAGATTCAGGCTTTAATCGCTGACCGTGACAACTATCACATGGAGTCACTGTCATAAAGTTTTCATATTCTGCTCTCTGACGTTCAGAATGATTCTCGCGATAACGACGCTGTACATTACGAAGCAAACCCTCAAAAGCAACGTCATAGACACCCTCTCCACGCTTTCCTTTATAGTATACTTTTACCTCATGTCCATTCGTTCCATGAATAATAATATCCTGAACTTCCGAACTTAAATCACAAAATGGCGTACTCAAATCAAAATCATACTCTCTTGCCAATGCATCAAGAACTGCTCTCGTATAACTCTTTGAATCTGTGCAAGACTGCCAGCCCAATACAGTAATTGCCCCATCTGCAATACTCATTTTTTTATCAGGAATCATCAGGTCAACATCAAACTCCATCTTAAATCCAAGCCCGTGACAGACTGGACAGGCTCCAAACGGATTATTGAAAGAAAAGCTTCGTGGCTCAATCTCATCAATGCTGATACCACAATCCGGGCAGGAAAAACTCTGGCTAAAATTCATCGGCTCCCCACCAGCAACATCAACTAATAAAAGCCCTCCTGTAAGACGCATGACTGTCTCAATCGAATCTGTAAGACGATTTTCAATACCTTCTTTTATCATCAGACGGTCTACAATAATCTCAATGTTGTGCTTTTTATTTTTTTCTAACTTAATCTCTTCTGCAAGGTCATATAGATTCCCGTCAATACGAACACGGACATAGCCACTCTTTTTTGCATCTTTTAATATTTTTACATGTTCTCCCTTTCTTCCTCTTACAATCGGTGCAAGAAGCTGAATCTTCGTCCGCTCTGGAAGCTTCATTAAAATATCTACAATCTGGTCTACTGTCTGCTTGGAAATTACTTTTCCACACTTTGGACAGTGAGGAATACCAACTCTCGCATAGAGAAGCCGCAGATAATCATAGATTTCCGTTACTGTACCAACTGTAGAACGTGGATTGCGGTTCGTGGACTTCTGATCAATCGAAATGGCAGGAGAAAGACCCTGAATATCGTCAACGTCCGGCTTTTCCATCTGTCCTAAAAACTGCCTTGCATACGAAGACAGTGACTCCATATATCTTCTCTGTCCTTCCGCATAAATCGTATCAAATGCCAGTGAGGACTTACCAGAACCTGAAAGTCCTGTCAGTACTACAAATTCATTTCTCGGTATATCTATATTAATATTTTTAAGGTTATGCTCACGCGCCCCTCGAATGCGAATGTATTCTTTCTTTTCGCTCATTATATTGTATCCTTTCTAATCGTCATAATCCCTCAAAGAAATCTTATACTTTTTCAGTTCATCTCTTAATTCTGCCGCTTCTTCAAAGTTCAGTTCTGCCGCTGCCTTATTCATCTTCTTTGTTAACTTAGCTATCATTTCCGTAAGTTCCTTACGGTTCATAGATTCCGTATCTTTCTTTAAGGAACCTCGGCTCTTCTCTGGTGCTTCTTCATTGGTAATAGAAATGACATCTCGAATTGCCTTTTGAATAGTCTTTGGCGTAATGCCATGTTCTTCATTATATACCATCTGAATTTCACGACGCCGCTTTGTTTCTGTGATGGCGGCACGCATGGAGTCTGTAATCGTATCTCCGTACATAATAACGTGCCCTTCTGCATTTCGTGCGGCACGTCCGATTGTCTGTACAAGAGAAGTTTCTGAACGTAAAAATCCTTCCTTATCCGCATCAAGAATAGCAATCAGCGTAACCTCTGGAATATCCAGTCCCTCTCTTAAAAGGTTAATTCCAACAAGAACATCAAATACACCCATTCGCAAATCTCTTACGATTTCAATTCTTTCTAATGTATCAATATCGGAATGGAGATATTTCACACGAATATCCAGTTCTTTCATATAAGCAGTCAAATCTTCTGCCATCCGCTTCGTCAGGGTAGTTACCAGAACTTTATTTTTCTTCGCTACCTCTTTATTAATCTCACTAATCAAGTCATCAATCTGTCCCTCTACTGGCCGGACATCAATCGGCGGGTCAAGAAGTCCTGTCGGACGGATAATCTGTTCTGCCCGGAGCATCTCATGCTCTCCCTCATACACATTCGGAGTCGCAGATACAAAAAGCATCTGATCAATTCTCTCCTCAAATTCATCAAAATTAAGAGGACGGTTATCTAAAGCTGAAGGCAGCCGGAATCCGAAATCAACTAACGTCTGCTTTCTCGAACGGTCTCCTGCATACATTCCCCGCACCTGCGGAATCGTAATATGTGACTCATCGACAATCATAAGGAAATCATCCCCGAAGAAATCAATCAGCGTATACGGAGCCTTTCCCGGCTCTAATCCCGTAAGATGTCTCGAATAATTCTCAATTCCAGAACAAAATCCTGTCTCTTTTAACATCTCTATATCGAAATTCGTTCGTTCTGAAATTCTCTGTGCCTCTAAAAGCTGATCGTTCTCCTTAAAATATTCCACTCTCTCGTCAAGTTCTTCCTTAATCGTCTTCACCGCACGCTCAATCTGTTCCTGCGGCACAACATAATGCGAAGCCGGAAAAATAATCGCAAAATTAAGACTCGCCTTAATCTCTCCCGTCAATACATCGACCTGCATAATCCGGTCAATCTCATCACCAAAAAACTCAATATGAATCGCATCTTCAAAAGAAGAAACCGGCACAACTTCCAGCACATCTCCACGTACACGGAAACTGCCTCTCTTAAAATCAAGCTCATTACGCACATACTGGATATCAATCAGACGGCGTACAACCTCATCCCTGTCAATCTCCATTCCTGGGCGCAGAGAAATCATCATCTTCGCATAATCATTCTTGCTACCAATGCCGTAAATGCATGAAACTGATGACACAACAATGACATCCTTCCTTTCAATCAGCGCTGCTGTCGCACTGTGGCGCAACTTATCTATCTCATCATTAATTGAAGAATCCTTTTCTATATAAGTATCCGTAGAAGGAACATATGCTTCCGGCTGATAATAATCATAATAAGACACAAAATATTCTACCGCATTATGTGGAAAAAATGCCTTAAACTCACTGTAAAGCTGCGCTGCCAGAGTCTTATTATGTGCCAGAATCAGCGTCGGCTTATTCAACTGTGCAATGACATTCGCCATCGTAAATGTCTTACCGGAACCAGTAACTCCAAGCAAAGTCTCAAACTGATTCCCCTCTTTAAATCCCTTCACCAGCTCCTCTATCGCCTGTGGCTGGTCTCCAGTCGGCGCAAAGTCCGACACTAATTCGAAATGGTCCATGAAGCAAATCCTCCCTCTTATCGTAGTATGTTTCCGATTATATCAAATATACGAACAAATGTACAGACAAAAATCCAAATATTTGTTCTGATTTAATTCATATAAGACATAGAGGCACCCGAAGAGAGAAGCCGCCCTATATCTGTGACTCTATCACTGTGGACTGAATGTTCTCTTGACGGCTCACATTCAGTCCTCGTTCTAAGTCCACAGATATAGGGCGGCTTCTCTCTTCGGATACTGTCTTTGGCTTGGTTTTGTTTGAATCAAATTGGCTGGTGTAGGAATTTAAGGATATAAGTAGAATTTTTCTACTTGCTTTAAAATTATTAAAATTCAGTATAACTATATATTATTATCAGTGATACCCATAAAATGTAGTTAAAAAATGGTAACCAATTCACTCATATACGGAAAGTATCTTCATACTGAAAACGCTATATCACGCTTTATTCACTTTTTCGTCTTCTTGCTACAAGGAAGATAATCACAACGGCTGCGGCCACTCCAATGATAATCCATGTCAGGATTGGTGTAGTATCGCCAGTCTTACCACTCTTAGACTTCTTAGTATTATTAGTTGGTTTCTTTCCCTTTTCTGTTGAAGTAGTCTCCTCTTCACTAGAGGTTGTCTCTTCCTCCTCGTCACCTTTTTCTCTATTTGTAAGAGTGATCGTACCAGTTTGCTGTTCCATAGATAATTCTACATTGCCCTCACCACTGATCTTATAAGCAAAATTATCCGGATCAATCGTGTTACCATCTGCATCTGTCTCTTCTATGTAAACTTTCGTTGTGCTGCCATCCTTCTCAACTCGAACAGGTACAGTCACCTTACCATTCTGCTGTAACTGTACTGTCTGAATAAGTTCATTCTCTACATTATCGTCTGAACCTGTCTGCTTGTAGACAGAAGCATAGAACGTATCATTTGTTGTTGTCTGCTGTCCATTCTGATCAAGCACTTTCTTCTCAATGGTCAGCTCTGCTACAACCATGAAATCATCAGGGATCGTAGTAAATACATTACTGATATTCATCTTTCCCTGTGGACGACCCTGTAACTGCACTTTATTATCTGCAGAATCACCGGAGCCATCTCCAACTACACATTTATATGTTCTATCCTTCTCTGTATGTGTCTCTCCCATAGCATATGGAACACCATTCTCATCTGTTTCGAACAGATAATAAATACCGTCTGGAAGATTATCATACTTTATTGTCTCACTGTGGCTTCCATTAAAATCAATTGTCTTCAAATAATTCTTTCCATAAGGAATCGTTCCTTCGGCATCGCAGAACAATCCAACATAATATCTTGCTCCTGGAACAGTCTCTCCATTCTCTTCATAAGATTTCGGCGCCTGCAGATTATAAATCTTCCCTGTTTCCGGGTCCATATAAACTAAAGCCTTTGTTACTTCTAAAGAACCCTGCTGATTACTTACTCCCTTGGTATAAGTCTCCACATCATAAATCCAGTTCTGTCCATCTTCCATATATGGAATCGCAACTAAAAATGGAGAAAACATTCCATAAGAAGCGCTGTCTTTTTCTTCGACAAGATACATTCCCTGCGCCAGATTGGTAAAACTAACTTTACCGTTACTATCTGTTTTCTTTGTTACTGCTGAAATACCAGAATTGTCAATGACAGTAGTAAGCTTCTTCGCCGCATTCAGGTTCTTATCACTTGTTGTAATGTCATTGACATCTACACCTGTAGATTCCAAAGAACTAACAATATCAAAAGAAATATTTACTTCATCATGACTGATAGATGCAACCTGATAAATGCTAACAGAAACGCCGGCCTTATTGGTAACGCTGTCTCCCTGCTTTACATCATCTAAATTAATTGTTATGCTGCCTTTCTTATCTTTGTTATAACTGTCTGCCGCTTTAATCTGGGTCGGCATTAATAATCCTACTGCCATCGCAGCTACAGCTAACAAGGTAAGAATATATTTGCTGTATTTGATTATTATAGATTTCATCAATTGTTCCTCCTTTTTCATGATCGGTTATGGATTTGTTTTATCACTTTCTCTTTTTACTGCCTGACTTCTTTTTATGTTTGCGTCTCTTTTGCCGCCTTCGCTGCCTGCTACGCACCAGACTGTAAATAATCAAAAGTACAAGAACTCCTGTCGAAATCAAGAAAGTCCTCTGCTTCAATAACCACCTCCATAACGTATTCTTCTGGGAGTTAGTACTTTCTGTCTTATATGGTACTCTTCTTGCATGAACTAACAAACGATGTGTATTAATTCCATATGGAGTACAAGTCACCAGTGTTACTCTGTCCTGCCCTTTTGCGATAGTCAGATGCTCCATTTCTTCCGGTTTCACTGTCTCCACATTAAACACCTTATACGCAAGGGTCTTTCCCAAAATATGAATATAAAATTCATCATTCTTTTCTAACTGATCTAAGTTAGAAAAAAGTTCCGCACTCGGAAGTCCTCGATGCCCTGTTAATACAGCATGCGTATTCTTGCCTCCAACCGGTATGGAAGTGCCCTCAAGATGCCCTATTCCCTTTTCCAGTACTTCCTGCGATGTTCCATGATAAATGGGAAGATATAGCGAGATTTTTGGAATCTCCAAAGCCCCCATGACTCCGCTTTCTTCCATATCCAAAACATGATTATACGCACTGTCCGACTTCTTCTCTTCCTGTGAAAATGCATCAGAAAGCTGTGGATTCTCTCTTGCCAGCATCTCATTATACTTCTGCGCATCTTCCAGATATTTCTGAAGTTTCTCTTTGTTCATCGTATGGACTGCATGATCATAAGAGTCGATTACCTTTCCCTCACGAATCTGATTATAAAGCGTCCCAAGTACCGGATAATTCAACGTCGCATATCCTGCCACAAAAAGCAGTGTGATCAGTATTCCTAATATCTTACTTTTCATTTCGCCTAACCTGTTTTTTCCTTGCTTTTTTCTTTTTACCAATTGATAATTTTTTATCAAAGTTATTGAATTTTTTCTTTGGAAGTGACATCTTCCCCCACCTGTAGAAATCGGGAAGCCCCCACTGATACTGATTTGTTGCTCACCACCTACAGGTGGGAGTCATCTCACATCTGATATATCTGAAGGAAAAATAACACTACTTCTTCTCAATTTATTAAAAGCAAAAAATAAAAAAGTACCGCATCAAAGAGGTGAGACGATACTTTTTTATTACTTTTAATAAAATGTACTCTCGGAGTCTTTCCTGCACTTGCTTTTGTGGCTGATTTTCCGCCAGTCGCACCCGAATTTCATCAACGTACGTACCGCGTACGCTTCAGAAATTTGGACACAACTTACAAAAAATCTTCTCACAAAATCAAGCACAAAAAGATTCCGAGAGTACATTAAATTGTTTTAACGAATATATTTTTCTGCTATTTTCTTAAGTTTTTCTGGATTTTGGGTATACCAGCTTTCATAGGTTAAATGCTCTGCCGAAATCATCAGACCAAGTTCTACAAAGAAATCCGGGATTTCTTCTGCAAGCATTGTTCCCCATTCTTCTCCAAAATGTTCTTTTCCCTGCTTATCCTCTCCATTTACATGAAAAGCAAATGCCGGCTGCATTTTTCCATTCACACGTTTAGATGCTCCGTGAAAACCAAGCTTTCCAATCTGATGTGTTCCGCAAGAAGAAGTACATCCAGATATATGAATTCTTGGAAGTACCCCATCTGCAAAATGATAAGGCTCTACTGTCGCCACAATACTTGCAAGCAATCCCTGAGAATCTCTAAGTCCAATCTGGCATACGGTACTTCCAATACATGATACAGATGTTTCAAACAAATTTTTTGCCCCGTCTTCTGTAATTGCAGCAATCTCCTTTGCCTGTGACGCATTCAGATTAATAATATACAATGTTTCATCTGGAGCAATGCGAACTTCTGCGTCTTCAATATCTTTTATTATATTATAAATTTCTCCAAACTTCTTCACTGGGACGATTCCACCTATTGGGTGATATGCCACTGCATATAGTCCCTGTTGTTTCTGTGGAAGAATACGTTCTGATGCTGCTTCTTTTTGTGGATAACTTTCTGCTGTTTCTAATATAACATTTTCATCCGTTTTTACTATGTTGTCTGCTACATTCCTGGTTATGCTCTCTGTTATATTTTCTGACATATCAGCAGTGTTTTTTCCTTCAACATCATCCGCACTATTATTTCCCATATTATTTATTGCATTTTCGGCTACTTTTCCTTCTAACTTTATAAGAAGAGAATCTTTATATTCTGCCTTTACTTCTGCTAACTTTTCCTGATATGCTTTGCGGTAGCCATCTGCCCCTAATGTCTCCTGCATGTATCTTGTTCTTGATTTAGCACGACTCTCATAATTACCATAAGTAGTAAATGTCCGAACCATTGCTTCTACATAATAAAGTACCTCTTCAGGCTTTACATTTTCCGCAACCTTTACTCCCATTCGGTAATTATTTCCCAGTCCGCCGGCACTGTATACATCAAAAGTTCCTTCTTCTGTTGCTACAAATCCAAGATCTCTAAATGTTGCATGTGTTACATTCGCCGGAGAATTAGAAAATCCTACTTTTAACTTTCTTGGAAGCTTCACCGTCTTGATGATTCCCATCAGATAATCTCCCGCTTCTTCCGCATAAGGAAGTACATCGAAATATTCCCCCTGTTCCACCCCAGAGAGGGGAGAGACCATAGTATTTCTTGGGAAATCTCCACCGCCTCCTCGAGTAACAATGCCAGCATCCATTGCCTGCTCCATAATATCGCAAACCGCCTTTGCATCTAAATCATGAAACTGCACTGTCTGGCAAGTTGTGATATGTGCTCTTTTCACATCATACCTTTCAATAGAATCTACGAGGAACTTTAACTTTTCCTTCGTCACTCTGCCGCCTGGCATACGCAGGCGGAGCATGCTCGCTTCTCCACCTTTTTGTGCATAACTTCCAAAGCCGCCAGAGAACCCTTTATAATCTTTCACACTGACTTCTTTTGCATAAAATTTCTCTGTCATCTCTCGAAATTCTTTTAAATCTGCTTTAAATTCCTTCATTAATTCCTGATTCATATTTCCTCGACCTTACTTTCTATGTATTCTCTATAACGAATTATGATTTTCTCGCAATAATAACGAATTAAATTATATCATACTTATCCTACCTGCGAAAGTAGTAATAAATTTAATAGTAATTTGTTGAGCTAAACAAAAGCGACAGGCTAACCAGGAAACTAATTGGTAAAGTTATTGTTTGACAATTTGGGGATTTCTCAGAAAATTGTACTCATTAGGAAATTAAATTTGAAAGGGCCAATACTCAAACTACTGGCATAATGTAGCTAACGCGAAGCGCAATTGTTAGCACTCATTTAAATTGAGTGCTAATTTTTTCTTGACATTCCTGCAAACTGGTATTAGTATAAGAATGGTATTGATAAAAATACAAAGGCAATATTCCAGTCAGAAGTTTTTTTGACTTAGTTCATAGAATATTAGCCTACATTTATATAATTAATTTTAAGGAGATGCTTATTATGGCTAAACAGGGAAGTTTATCAATTAACAGTGAAAATATTTTTCCTATTATAAAGAAGTGGCTCTATTCTGACCACGACATTTTCATCCGTGAGTTAGTAAGTAACGGATGCGATGCTGTAACAAAGCTGAAAAAGCTTTCTGTTATGGGTGAATTTGAAGAAGCTGACGATGAGAAGTATAAAGTAGAAGTTCGTATTAATCCTACTGACAAGACTCTCACCTTTATTGATAATGGTATTGGTATGACAGAGGACGAAGTAGACGAATACATCAATCAGATTGCTTTTTCTGGTGCTGCTGCTTTCATGGAACAGTATAAAGACAAAGCAAGTGATGAGCAGATTATAGGTCATTTCGGACTTGGTTTCTATTCTGCATTTATGGTTGCTGATAAGGTTACTATTGATACTCTTTCTTATAAAGAAGGCGCTACACCAGTTCACTGGGAATGTGATGGTGGTACAGAATTTGATATGGAAGATGGTGACAAAGCAGAGCGTGGTACAACAATTACTCTTTACCTCAACGATGAGAGTTATGAATTCTGTAATGAATACCGCTGCCGCGAAGTTCTTAACAAATACTGTTCTTTCATGCCAGTTGAAATTTACTTTGTAAATGAGGAAGAAGAAGCGAAAAAGGCTGAGGAAGCTGCCAAAAAGGATGCTGAAGAAAAGGTAATTGACGTAGACGTAAAGGACGCTGATGCAAAAGAAAATAACGCTGATACAGAAGATGGTGATTCCGAAGTAACTCTTGAAGAGGAAGAAGAGGAAGAAGATGATGCACCTAAGCCAATCAACCAGATTCATCCATTATGGACAAAGCATCCAAACGACTGTACTGATAAAGAATATAAAGAATTTTACCGTGATGTATTCCACGATTATAAAGAGCCTTTATTCTGGATTCATTTGAACATGGATTATCCATTTAACTTAAAAGGTATCCTTTATTTCCCTAAAATCAATACAAAATATGATACAATCGAGGGAACAATTAAGTTATATAACAATCAGGTATTTATCGCAGATAATATTAAAGAAGTTATTCCTGAATACCTCTTATTATTAAAGGGATGCATTGACTGTCCAGACCTTCCACTGAACGTATCAAGAAGTGCATTACAGAATGACGGTTTTGTTAAGAAAATTTCTAACTACATCACTAAGAAAGTTGCGGAAAAGCTTTCCGGTATGTGCAAAACCGATCGTGAAAACTATGAAAAATACTGGGATGACATCAGCCCATTCATTAAGTTTGGCTGCATCCGTGACCAGAAATTTAACGATAAGATGAAAGATTACATCATCTTCAAGAACATGGAGGGCAAATATGTTACACTTCCAGATTATCTTGAAGCTGGTAAAGAAAAATACGAAAACAATGTTTTCTATATCACAGATGAAGTAGCACAGTCTCAGTATATCAATATGTTCAAAGAACAGGAAATTGATGCCATCTACCTGACACACCAGATTGATACAACATTTATCACTCACTTAGAGCAGAGAAATCCAGAAGTAAAATTCCTGCGTATCGACTCTGAACTGACTGATAACTTCAAAGAAACAATTGATGAGAACGAAGAAAAAGAACTCACCGAAAAGCTTTCCGAGAAGTTTAAAAAGGCAACTGGTGTTGAAAACTTAATCGTAAAAGTTGAAAAGCTGAAAAATGCCGATATGCCTTCTATGATCACCGTTTCTGAACAAACACGCCGTATGTCCGAAATGATGGAAATGTACGGAATGAGCAACAGCTCCACAGGACTTGGTGCGGAAGGTGAAACTCTCGTCCTTAACATGAACAATGACTTAGTTCAGTATGTTTTAAACAATGACGAAAGCGAAAATACTACTACAATCTGCCAGCAGCTCTATGACCTTGCACGTCTGGCAAACCATCCGCTGAAACCGGAAGAGATGACTTCATTTGTTGCACGTTCCAATAAAATACTCTCCATTCTGACGAAATAATTTCTGATTTGCCGCAGGCAAGGGAGACGCCCTCTGGGAATGAAATAAGGATTATTTCATTCCCAGAGGGCGTCTCCCTTGCTGCACAATCAGAAGTTAATAAAATCCATTATATTCTTTGTCGTTTTTCTTTAATTCCTGATTAATATATCCTCTTCCTAATTTCTCTGGAAGTGTTTTTTGACCAGAGAACAGATTCGTTCCTAATCCCAGGCGATTTCCATCAATCTGTACTCCCAAAGCTGCTAATGTCGTTGGAAACATATCCATTGTAGAAAAATCTCTGTTTTCGGTCACATTTTCTTTATAGGTACAATCAGCATTGATAATTGTATTATACACGGTTCTTTTATAATTATTATTTAAATTACCCCATATCGGATCGGACGTATCGACCATTGTCGTATGATCACCAGCTATAACAATTGTCGTATTTTTGTAAAAATCCTGTTTTTTTATCCATTCTACAAAGTCATATACCTGCTGGTCTGCACAGGCAATTACATTAGCATATTGTCTGTTATATTTATCTTTACAAAGCCGGCATTTATAACCTCGTGGAAAATGCGTATCCACCGTCAGCATTGTAAGATTAAATGGTTTGTCAGACGAAGAAAGCTGTTCGAGCTGCTTCTTCGCACGTTTATATAATATTTCGTCTTCATGACCCCAAAATACTTTGTAATCCGGCGCAATGAATCCTTCTTTTTTCGCTGCATTATAATCTTCTATATGAAAATCTTTGTGGCTTGTAAAGTATGTATCTCTTCCGGCAAAGTCTCCCTCACTTCCACACAAAAACACCTGCTGGTATCCTTCTTTATTAAGAATATCTCCCATTGTTGTTAAATTAGGAAGAAAGTTTCCAAACATAGATCCCGAATTATGAAGCTTTAAATTAATTGCTGCTGTCTGTGCAACCATTCCTCCAACCGTATAAGCCGTTGCCTCTAAACAAGTTGGCCCACCTAGCTTTCCATCCGCTTTATCTGAAAAATTTATATTTTTCTTCGCCAATTTTGTCAGATTCGGAATATAATTATCATCCATGATACCGCCATCTTCCTGATCGGCATAACTACTTTCCATTGATTCCATAAATATATAAATCAAATTTCTTTTTTGAGATGGAAAATCAAGTTTTGTCTTAGCTGGGTTTACATAATATTTTTCATAGAAATCCGTTTTCTCCTGAACACTTTTTATATACTCCCACATACCTACTTTTGTTCCCTGAACTTGTATTGTTCCAACCAGGGCAATGAGCAGAATAATTTCCAGACAGATTTTAGTCCATGCAGGAACCTTTTTTACAGGTAAATCTTCAAGATTGTATAATACTCTTACCATAATAAGATAAACTATGCTAATCGTAAGCGTAACAAGGAGTGGCGGAATAATTCCTGTTTTTATAATACTGTTTATTACGCCACTGTCCGTTCCTTTTATCGGACTGGTAAGCTGCAGCACAATAATGGAAAATGAAACATCCCCACATGTACTTTTAAGCCATGCAACCATACTACATGCCAGCAGTGTTATAAATAAGGCTATCGGAACTAATAAACCAAACGGAAATGATAATACTTTCAATATTTTGTTCTGATTCGTCCTCTTCTGAAGTTCAACCGCATGAGATAATAGCAAATAGCAAGCCGGCATAAGCAAAAACATCATAAAATAAATTATCATTGTTATCTGTTTTTTCTGCACACGCTCCCTGTAATTTGCATTTAATTCTATATGATCTAATGCAAACTGCTGCCCTATCTTGCTTCCAAAACGAACTTTTATCCTTGTTATTCCAGTAGCATCTACCTCTCCAAATGCTATTTTTTCTCCTTTTTTTATATTAGCCCATACTCTTGGGTTCTGTTCATAAGTAGGCTTTTCTTTGGTCTGGTAAGAAATTTTTACATCTGTATCCTGCGCCACTGGTTCTGCAAAATATACTTTTACATTGGCAATTTTCGAGGACTGCATCTTATACTTTATAAAAGGTCTTGCTTCTTTAATAAGAAAATGATTTCCATTTATCTCATACCCACGAAATTCTGCTTTTTCCAGATTCACATTCTGCGGTTTTAATGCTTTTTCCTGCGGAATTCCAGAAATATGCCATGCAAAAAATAAACTAAGAAGCACAATAACTATTATCCCTGCTACTTTACTGACAGATTTTTTAAAAAAATGTCTCCAACACACAGTAAGGCCAAAGAGCAAAATGCCTGCAATCAGTCTTTTTAATACTGGTGCCATCAGGTTTTCCATTCCTTTTTCTTCTCTCATAAGATAAAGGGCAGTCATAATTCCTGCACAGAGGATTATTGCAGCCAAAACAAATCCTACTACAGCTTTTATATAATTCTTTTGTTGCTTATTCATCTGTTTCAATCTTCTCCTAATAAAACTGATTATACATTTTATCGTTTCGTTTCAGTTCTTTATTAATATAATTAGCACCTAATTCTTCTCTCAACGTCTCTTCTCCTGAAAATAAATTAGTTCCTAATCCAAGTTTATTCCCATCAATTTCTACACCAAGAGCCGCTAATGTTGTTGGGAACATATCCATTGTAGAAAACTTTCTCTTTGTCGTAACTTTTTTCTTATATGCACATTGCGGATTAATTATTGCATTATATACCGTACGCTGATAGTCATTGCTTAAACTTTTCCAGAACTTACTTCCTGTATCTACCATAGAAGTATGATCTCCGGCAATAATAATTGTCGTGTCTTCATAGAAGTCCTGTTTCTTTATCCACTGTACAAAGTCGTAAACCTGACGGTCTGCACAGGCTACTGCATTCCCGTAAGTGGTATCGTATTTGTTCTCACATAAATCACAAATATATCCATTAGGGAAATGTGTGTCTACCGTCAGCATAGTAAGATTAAAAGGTTTACCTTCCTTAGATAATTTTTTCAGATTCTTTTTTGCTCTTTCATATAGAACTTTATCCTCATGACCCCAGTACACTTTATAATCTTTTGGGATATCTCCTTCTTTTATTGCGGCTTTATAATCTTCAATCTGATAGTCTTTATGTGTTTTAAAATAGGCATCTCGCCCTGCAAAATCTCCATCACTTCCACACAAAAACATCTGATTGTATCCCTGTTTGTTAAGGATATCACCAAGTGCTGTCAGGTTAGGAAGGAATGAGTCAGATACTGCCCCAGAATTCATTACTTTTAAGTTAATTGCAGATGTCTGTGCTACCAATCCACCGGCAGTATACGCTGTTGCTTCTAAACAGACAGGTCCACCCACTTTTCCATCTTTCTTATCAGTAAACTGTACATTTTCTCTTGCAAGCTTCGTCAGGTTCGGAATATAATTATCATCCATAGTTCCACCATCTTCCTTATCTGCGTAACTGCTTTCCATAGATTCCATAAATATGTAAATCAGATTTTTCTTTTCCTTAGGAAATGTCATCTTTACCTTTGCAGGATTCACATATTCTTTTTCATAAAAATCAGAACTCTCCCTCACACTTTGTATGTAATCCCACATACCTATCTCTGTTCCCTGTACCTGTACAGTATGCAGAAAAAATACAACCATAACTACTTCTATACAAATCTTACTCCATCTTAGAATTTTCTTCACTGGAAGATCTTCTAATGCATACATTCCCCGCACAATGAAAAGATAGCACAGTACAGCTGCTACGGCAAGAAGTACCGGAGGAACTACTGCAGTCTTGATGATACTGTTTATAATTCCGCTATCTGTTCCTTTTATCGGACTTGTAAGCTGTAAAAGGATAATGGAAAATGAAACATTTCCACATGTCATCTTCACCCATTCTACTAAATTCACTACAAGGAAGGTAACAAATAGTGAAAGAATTGTTATAAATCCAAATGGAAAAGATAAAATTCGCAGGCAAATATTTTTATCTGTTTTCTCCTGCCACTTCTTTCCCGACGCTAATACAAAATATCCTGCCGGAATCAGCATGAAAAACACAAAATATTTCACCATGCTAACTTTCTTTTGATGCATACGTGCCGCATAATTTCCATTGATTTCGGTATATCCATAATCAAACTGTGTTCCAATCTTTCTTCCGATACCAATTTTAATTCTCGTAACATCTTTTACTTTCATTGAAACACAGCCTACTGTCTCTCCCTTATGAACTTTTACACGCATTTTTCTTGTTTTATTATCAAATCCATGCTGTGTCTTTGTCTCATACAGAACACGCACAATAACTTTCTGTGTAACTGGTTTTGAAAAATGTACCGTAACATTATCAAGATAATCTACATTAATTTCTTTTACAATATTTGCGTTTGCCTCTGCCACTGTAAAATGACCATCTTTAATATCATAACGATCAAATTCACTTTCCGGTGTTTCTAATCGCTGCGGCTTCAACTGGCTTTCCTGCCAGATTCCAGAATTCTGCCATGAAAAAACTCCCGCAACAAAAAGAAGAACAATAATACCTGCTATCTTTCTATTTCTTTTCTTTAGCAGATGACGTACTGCTATTGCAATTCCTAATAATACTGCTATTTCTACAGTCAGTTCCACTTTTTTTACCAATTCTTCAGCAGAAAGGCCAAGCTCTCCTTTTAAATAATTGGCCCCTGCAATTCCTATGCACGCAATAAAAAAAGCGGCCAGAAAATAGATTACTGCCGCTTTTTTCCTGCTCTGCATGTTCCCCTGATTTTCCATCTTTTCCTCCTTATGTATTTTATGTAATTTGCTATATTACATTTTTTAATCTTGTTTTTGTTTTATACTTCTCAAACGTATTTCATAAATGCTTTCTGCAAGATATGAAGCACACACGCTCTCTAAAACAAACCAATCAAGAATTATAGCATGAAAAGATAGAATTGTAAATGCAGGTACTACATAAAACAGATACTATTTGAAATATTTATCTACGCCATTCGCAATTCCCTTCGCAAGTTTCTTCTGGTAAGAAGAAGAATTCAACTGACGGTCCTCTGTTGGATTTGTGAGGAAACCACACTCTAAAATCATTGTAGGAATCTTTGCCCAGTTAATAGTTGTATAATAATCTGAGCGGATCGTTCCGTGACTTTTCTTATTCACAGCTTTTGCTACGGAACTTAACAGGCAGCTTCCAAGACGACGTGAACTGTTAAATATCTTCTTTCCAACATAACGTGAACTTCCCGGAACACAAACCAAAGGACCTCTCGCACTTGCTCCTGATGCATTACAGTGAATACATATATGGATATCCGCACCACTCTTATTCGCTTTCTTCGTTCTCTGCTGGTTAGAAAGAGGACAATTATTTGTTGTTCGGAGCATGATTACTTTATATCCTCTCTTCTTCAGTTCTTTTTTTGTCGCTTTTGCAATTGCAAGATTAGTTTTATATTCTGGGATATGCGTACGTACACCAGCAGTACCAGATGTCAGTTTTGCTTTTCTTCTGGAAGAACCTGGCGCTAATCTTTCTGTAGAAGAGATTCCTCTCTGCTGGTGTCCAGCCGCTATAAATACAGTTCTCTGCTTCTTTGCTTTTGTCTTTTTTTTCTTTTTTGCTGTCTTTGTTGTTGCTTTCTTTGCCTGTGTAGTCGCTGCCGCTGCTTTAGCAGATACTTTCAATGTACTTGCCGGAATCATCGTAAAAACCAGCATAAAAATCAGCAGCAAACTAAACATTTTTTTCATCATTTTCTTCACTTTTTATTCCTCCCTGTAAAATTTATAAGTCCATTATACACTCTGCAAAAATATACGTCCACTGATTTAATTTATTATTTAATTCATTGGAGAACAGACGCCCGAGAAGAGATAAGATGGTATGCTCCCTTTTAGGTAGACAGTTAAAAAAATAAAACTGTTTATCTGAAAGGGGGCATTTTTTATGGATAAGA
>PPYF01188309.1_pt1 | contig 19766 bp, 19 predicted proteins | sample 1559871 | NCBI WGS metagenome assembly PPYF01 (sample SAMN08240021, study PRJNA423297) | Human gut metagenome, whole genome shotgun sequencing project. | reverse complement strand
TTATTGCAATTGTTAATTGATGGACCAACATATATATCCCTGAGGAGGGATGACAAATGCACTCCTGGAAAAAGAAACTCGTAGTATCACAATTAGCATTGGCCTGCACTTTGGCGATCGCTTCTCAGGCAAATGCGGCGACGTACGACACCTTTGGATATCATGACGGCGCAGACACTGCGTTCAGCTGGAACGACTGGACGAACGCAGATAAACTCGACTACGTCTCTTATTACGGTTTTATCTACAACAACGCCAATGACAGTGACTACGGTAACTCCTTCAATGGTGATGTGGTAAACGGCGTTCTTTCAACGTATTACCTGAATAACGATTACGCGGACAGTACCGATAATTCGCTGACCATTAAGAATTCAACCATTCACGGTATGATTACCTCGGCTCGTCCATATGCCTACGTTGACGATGCTGGCTATAGCTATACCTGGAACAACGGTACCGATGCTGATTATGCATGGCATGATGGCGATGTCTTTACGCTGAATGTGGCTAACTCCACTATTGATGATGACTATGAGTATTTCTATTTTACCGACAGTTATCTGAATGGCGAAGCTAAAACTGCGACTGAAGATTACCGTACGGCGTCTATTGCGGCTCAAGGCGTAGCGGTTAATCTGGGCGTTGAAAGTAATATTAATATTACCGATAACTCTCGCGTGGCCGGTATTGCGCTGTCTCAAGGTGACACTTCCAACGTTGATTACACTTCTGAATCCCACACTTGGGACAACAACATTGTTGTAACCAATTCTACCGTCACCTCCGGTGCTTATTCTGCGTTGGAAAGCACCGGTTTCTACGGTAACTCCGCAGAGCCGAGCGATTATACAGGCAATGGCGGTGCGGACGATGTCGCGCTCTCCTTTAACGACAGCTCTGCTTCCAACTACGCCATGAAAAACAACGTAGCATTCAGCAACTCAACGCTGACTGGCGATGTTGTATTCGCCAGCACCTGGAATGCAAACTTTGATCCAGCGGGTCATGCTTCTGTAAACGGCGGTGTTGTTGATACTAACGGTGGCTGGGTCGACGATGGTCTGAACGTTGACGAACTGAATATTACCCTGGATAACGGCAGCAAGTGGACCGGCGCGGCTGTCTTTAGCTACGATGCAATTGGCACTGCCGATATGTATGACGTGGCGGTCAATAGCCTTGAACCAGCTTCAACCTACGACAAGTGGGGTAACGTTGTTGATGACCAGACTTTCCAGAGCGGCGTATTCAACGTTGCGCTGAACAATGGTTCACAGTGGAACACGGTTAATGATTCCAATATCGACACGCTGACCGTGAATAACGGTTCTCAGGTTGACGTGGCCAACGGCTCTACTCTGCTGTCTGACTCCATCACTCTGACCAATGGCTCAGCGATGAACCTGAGCTCCGGCGGTCAGGTGGCGACCGATCATCTGACCGTTGATAGCTACAGTACCGTGGATCTGAACAACGAAACCACCTACCTGTATGCGAATACCATCACCGTTTCTAACGGCGGTGAATTCAGCATCGGCGCGGGCGCTTATGAAGCTAACGCGTTTGGCACCGATACCATGGAGCTGAAAAACGGCGGCGTATTTAACATCAACAGCAGTGATTATGTGTTAGATGCAGACCTGGTAAACGGCCATACCAACACCACCAATAAGTCTGATGCAACCTACGGCTACGGTGTGATTGCGATGAACGCTGATGGTCACCTGACTATCAATGGTAATGGCAACACCAACAACGCCGATCAGGAGTTCAGCGTAGATGACGCTGCTGATAACGTCGTTGCGGCAAGCGGTAACTATAAAGTTCGTATCAACAACTCAACAGGTAAAGGCTCCATCGCTGATTACAAAGGCAAAGAGCTTATCTATGTTAACGATCAGAACAGTACGGCGACCTTCTCTGCGGCAAACAAAGCTGACCTAGGTGCATACACCTATCAGGCTCAACAGGCTGGTAATAGCGTTGTACTGGAACAGACTCGTCTGACCGACTACGCCAACATGGCGCTGAGCATTCCGTCTGCGAACACCAATATCTGGAACCTGCAGCAGGATACTCTGAATACCCGTTTGAGCGCTTCTCGTCACGGCTTCACCGACAACGGTGGTGCGTGGGTGAGCTACTTCGGCGGTAGCTTCAACGCTGACAATGACACCATCAAATACGACCAGGATGTTAACGGTATTATGGTGGGTGTGGACTCCAAAATCGACGGCAACAACGCACAGTGGCTCGTCGGTGCGGCAGCAGGCTTTGCGAAAGGCGACATGAGCGAACGTTCAGGTCAGGTTGATCAGGATAGCCAGTCTGCCTACGTCTACTCTTCTGCACGCTTTGCGAACAACATCTTTGTAGATGGCAACCTGAGCTACAGCCGCTTCAGCAACGACCTGACCGCGACGATGAGCGATGGTACTTACGTTGATGGCGATACAACCTCTGATGCATGGGGCTTCGGTCTGAAACTGGGCTATGACTGGAAAATCAACGACGCTGGCTATGTCACTCCGTACGGTGCGATTTCTGGTCTGTTCCAGTCCGGTGATAACTACCGTCTGAGCAACAACATGAATGTTGGCGACCAGGATTATGACAGCATGCGTTATGAACTTGGTTTCGATGCTGGTTACACCTTCGGCTTCGGCGAGCAGGCGGTATCTCCATACTTCAAACTGGCTTACGTCTATGACGACTCAAGCAACGATGCCAATATCAATGGTGACAACATCGATAATGGCGTGAAAGGTTCAGCGGTTCGCGTGGGTGTGGGTAGCCAGGTTAGCTTCACCAAGAACTTCAGTGCTTACACCGGTGTGAACTACCTCGGTGGCGGCGATGTTGATCAGGATTGGGCAGCTAATGCTGGTGTGAAATACACCTGGTAATCCTTACCACACCGGGAAGCTTGCTTCCCGGTGTCTTACGCTTTATTCAACGCCCGTCATGATGATGGGCTTTTTTGCAGGGATTGCACAACATGCCTTCTTCAAGCAAGCCGATCGATGAATTTATGGCTCTTGATAAAAAACTGTCGCAGTTGGGAACGCGCTTCCAGATTGCTGCGGGAGAGTTGATCTTGCCCGCCAATTGCACCATGAATGATTCAACCGTTGTCGTTCAGCAGGGGGTTGTCTCTTTACATCGCAACGAGGGGCACGTTCTTTATGGCATTCTGCAAAGCCCTTCGATTTTTGGACTCGCTGCTGCCGCTAATGCTATCCGTAACGACTACACGTTGGTTGCAGAAAGCGACTGTCGTGGCTTCTATCTTCATTCGCGAGAAACGCTCAAATGCCTGGAACGCTATCAGCTATGGCGAGAAGCGTTTTACTGGATGGCGTGGCAAACGCGTATGCTGGAAATGCGTGACAGGCAGCTTATTGGCACAAACCATTACCAGCAGATTCGCTCGACGCTATTAACGATGATTGACTGGAACGATGAAATCCGCTTGAGGATTGGTGTGCTGAACTATATCCAACAGCGTACGCGAATCTCACGCTCGGTCATTGCCGAGGTGTTATCCGCGTTGCGCAAGGGGGGGTATATCGAGATGAATAAAGGCAAACTCGTTAATATTACGCGTTTGCCTACCCACTATTAAGATGCAGGAATGATAGCCGCTTTATTGCCGCTTAACTCCGTCACCAGCTCGTTAATCCCGTCGCTCATATTCACAAAACGGGTGAGGGGAGAGCGCGTGACGACCACAAAGGCACCAACGTTAGACTGTGGAATCATTGCCATATAGGTGATAAAGCCGCCGCCACCGCCGGTTTTCTGAATAATCCCCGGACGACCATTTTTGGGTGCCATATAGACCCAGCCAAGCCCTAACGCATCGGCATGCCCTGGAACGTCCATTCCCACTACGCGCGTGAGTTGGTTACGTTTGTAGACCAGCGTCTGCATACGGTCTGCCTGGCTGCTGCGATGATAAAAATCAGACGAAAGATACTGCTGCATCCAGCGCATCATATCGCCAGGTGTAGAGTAAACCCCACCGCTGCCCATCGCCGCGAGCGTGTTATTACACGGGCTCGCGCCTTTCTCAGCCACCATTAAACGGCCACACTGATCTGGCGATGGCGTAAAGGTGGTGTCCTTCATGCCCAGCGGACGCGTAATTTGCTCTTCAAATAGCTGTGGGTAGGGCTTATGCGCCGCGTTACCCAGCGCATCGGCCAGCAGGTCGAACGCCAGGTTTGAATAGCTGGCCTGCGACCCCGGTGCCGCGTGCAGCTTGGCGTTGCTGAGATAGGTCCAGCGCTGTGACTGCGTTGGCCAGACAAAAACGGGACGATTTGCGGCACCGCCCGGCATCTCACGCGGCAGGGAACTGGTGTGGGTTGCCAGATTCACTAGCGTAATAGGTGCGCCGTTATAGGTTGGGACTCGTGATCCCGGTGGCGCATATTTACTCAGCGGATCGCTCAGCTTCACGACGCCCTGGTCGAGCAGTTTCACCAGCATTTCACTGGTCATCAGTTTGCTTAGAGAAGCGATGCGAATAACGGAATCGAGCTGCGGATGCACGTTGTTGCCAGGGCGCGTCTCGCCAAAGCTTCTGAACACCCGTTGGTTGCCATCGATAACCACCAGCGCCATGCCGGTAGCACCACTGCCGTAATAGATATGGTTGGCATAACGGTCAACGATATCGGACGCAAACGCGGGGGTGGTAAGAGGCTGTGCAGCCTGCACCGAGGTCAATGACGCCACGCAGAGCGCGGCAGAAAAAAGCAGACTACGTTTCAACGGAGGCATCCATGAATTGAAATGGGGAAGTAACGCGTATTTATACTAAAAATACAACGAATCGGCATCAGGCGCAGCGCCATTAAACGGTATGATAGCGGGAAAAACGTAACCGAGCGTAAACGCAATGATTATTCATCAAGGCGGATACGCACTTTTGTGATCCGGCGCGTATGATACATACGATGCCGTCTGGCGAACTCTGTCGCCGTTTTCCGGTCTGATTGCACAGTTACATTGCCTAATACCTCTTTACGGTAAAAATGATCCGTAGCGGTATTCTGTTGTCACAGCACAAAGCAGAATCATAAGAAGTTAGCAGGAGAGCACTATGTTTAAGTCTTTTTTCCCTAAGCCGGGTCCCTTTTTTCTCTCGGCGTTTATTTGGGCAATGATAGCGGTCATTTTCTGGCAGGTGGGCGGCGGTAGCTGGCTACTTCGCCTGACCGGCGCGAGTAACGATGTTCCGATCAGCGCCGCGCGCTTCTGGTCGATGAACTACCTGATCTTTTATGCCTATTACCTGGTGTGCGTTGGCCTGTTTGCCGGTTACTGGTTTATTCGCAGCCCGCACCGCTGGCAGTATTGGTCCATATTGGGCACCGCGCTCATCATCTTCGTCACCTGGTTTATGGTTGAAGTGGGCGTGGCGATAAACGCCTGGTATGCGCCGTTCTACGACCTTATCCAGACCGCATTGGCGGCGCCGAACAAAGTCTCAATTAACCAGTTTTACCAGGAGATCGGTATCTTCCTTGGGATTGCGCTTATCGCCGTGGTGATTGGTGTACTGAACAACTTCTTTGTCAGCCATTACGTCTTCCGCTGGCGTACCGCGATGAACGAACACTATATGACGCATTGGCAGCACCTGCGCCATATCGAAGGTGCCGCGCAGCGTGTGCAAGAAGATACGATGCGTTTTGCCTCGACGCTGGAAGATATGGGGACCAGCTTTATCAACGCCATTATGACGCTGATTGCCTTCCTGCCGGTGCTGGTGACGCTCTCTGCGCACGTGCCTGACCTGCCGATTATTGGTCATGTGCCTTATGGGCTGGTGATTGCGGCTATCGTCTGGTCGCTGATGGGCACCGGGATGCTGGCGGTGGTGGGGATCAAACTGCCGGGGCTGAACTTTAAAAACCAACGCGTTGAAGCGGCCTATCGTAAAGAGCTGGTATACGGTGAAGATGACGCCAGCCGTGCCACACCGCCAACGGTGCGAGAGCTGTTCAGCGCGGTACGTCAGAACTACTTCCGCCTCTACTTCCACTACATGTACTTCAACATTGCCCGTATTCTGTATCTGCAGGTGGATAACGTTTTCGGGTTGTTCCTGCTGTTTCCGTCGATTGTTGCCGGTACGATTACGCTCGGCCTGATGACGCAGATTACCAACGTGTTCGGCCAGGTACGCGGTTCCTTCCAGTACCTGATAAGCTCCTGGACTACGCTGGTGGAGTTGATGTCCATCTACAAACGTCTGCGCAGCTTCGAGCGTGAGTTAGATAATAAACCGCTGACGGATGAACTTGCCCAGCCGCAGAGCCAGGCATAACGATTAAATTTTACAAGGAAAACGCATGGCGACTGCCGCAACGTATTACCGTTCATTACCTCTTACTCTGCTTGGCGGCCTGATGCTCAGCGCCTGTACCAGCCAGCAGGCACCGCAGATGAAAGCGGGAGAAAAACCGGTAGATGTGGCAAGCGTCGTGCGGCAAAAAATGCCCGCCAGCGTGAAGGACCGTGATGCCTGGGCGCAGGCGCTGGCGAAAACGTTTGAAAGCCAGAAGCTCGCGCCAACCGAAGAGAATATCTGTTCGGTACTGGCGGTGGCCCAGCAGGAGTCTAACTATCAGGCCGACCCGGCGGTGCCGGGACTGGGCAAAATTGCCTGGCAGGAGATCGACCGTCGTGCCGAGAAGATGCATATCCCGGTCTTCCTGGTGCACACGGCGCTGAAAATCAATTCGCCAACCGGTAAGAGCTACAGCGAGCGGCTGGACGCGGTGAAAACGGAAAAGCAGCTAAGCGCTATCTTTGATGACTTTATCGGTATGGTGCCGATGGGGCAGAAGCTCTTTGGCTCACTGAATCCGGTACATACCGGCGGGCCAATGCAGGTGAGCATCGCTTTTGCCGAACAGCACCAGAACGGCTATCCGTGGAAGATGGATGGCACCGTGCGTCAGGAGGTCTTTACCCTGCGCGGCGGCCTGTGGTTTGGTACCTATCACTTGTTGAACTATCCGGCTAATTACACGGCACCTATTTATCGCTTTGCCGATTTTAATGCCGGCTGGTACGCCAGCCGTAATGCGGCATTCCAGTACGCGGTTAGCAAGGCCACCGGCGTGAAACTGGCGCTCGACGGTGACGTGATTCTTTACGGTAGCGATGAGCCGGGGAGCACGGAGATGGCGGTCAGAAAGCTGGCTAATCAGCTATCGTTGAGTAATAGCGATATCCATCGTCAGTTACAAAAAGGCGATAGCCAGGCGTTTGAGACCACGGCGCTCTACAAGGGCGTTTATAAGATTGCGGAACAGAAGGCGGGTAAACCGCTGGCGAGAGAGATGCTGCCAGGCATTCAGCTTGAGAGCCCGAAGATCACCCGCAAATTAACCACGGCGTGGTTTGCAAAGAGAGTGGATGAGCGTCGGGCCAAATGCATGGCCATCAATTAGTCGCGATGACGCAGGCGGTGCACGAGGGAGACTACTCCCAGAATAGCGCAGCCTGCCAGGAACGGCACTACGCCAAACAGCGTGCTGACGCCAAGGCCAATTTCAACGCGCGGACGGCCACTGTCCTGCATTTGCATCAGGTGTTCATAGACACCTGGTGCGTGAACCACCAGAGTCAACAGCTGCGCGCCAACCGAAAAGCAGAGCAGTACGAAAAGCGCGTAGGCCAGATTGCCTGAGGCGGAGGAGTCCCTCTTTTTCCCACTGAACATGAGTTTTGACAACGTGAAATCTGTCATTGAGACCTCCAGGATAACGTGAATGCAGATTGTTTCGTGATACAGGGGTGAGTGTGGCAGCAGAAGGGGATTGTCAATATCGGATTTATGGTAAATTTTGAGCAAGAATAATCCTGGAATATCACTCTCGCTTATCCATTGCCGGTTTTCGGCTTGACGTTAATTAATTTAACATCTGCTAATTGTTGTTCACACCACAGACGCTGACGCGGCTTTATGGCATCATCTTTTTTTTTGCTGGAGCTGCTATGAACCTGCCTGTAAAAATTCGCCGTGACTGGCATTACTATGCTTTTGCCATCGGCCTGATCTTTATTCTGAATGGAGTTGTCGGGCTGCTCGGGTTTGAAGCCAAGGGGTGGCAAACCTATGCCGTGGGAATGGTGACCTGGGTGATTAGCTTCTGGCTGGCGGGATTTATTATTCGCCGTCGGGAGGAGTAATTTATTCTACGCATGTATTTCCGACGTCGCTGCCCAACCGACAGCGACGCCGGGGAAAAGCCTTAGCCGTTCATCGACGTTTTCAGCGCCTTATCGGCCTCATGACGTTCCAGCGCCAGCTCAATCAAACGCGTAATCAGCGAGGTGTAATCCAGACCGCTGGCCTGCCACAGTTTTGGATACATGCTGATATTGGTGAAGCCCGGCAGGGTGTTAATTTCGTTAATCACCACGTCGTTGTTTTCAGTCAGGAATACGTCAACGCGCGCCATTCCGCTACAGCCTAAGGTCTGATAAGCCTCAATGGCAACATGGCGGATTTTGTCGTTCACATCGGCGGAGATCGCTGCCGGGACCACCACTTTTGCGCCGTTATCGTCAATGTATTTGGTATCGTACGCGTAGAACTCGCTGTTCAGGACGATCTCGCCACAGGTACTGGCCTGCGGGTCATCGTTGCCGAGTACCGCGCACTCAATTTCACGCCCTTTAATACCCTGCTCAACCACCACCTTATGGTCAAACTCGAAGGCTAGCGCTACGGCCTGCTGATACTGCTCGGCGCTGTTGACTTTGCTGACGCCGACGGAAGAACCCTGGTTTGCCGGTTTGACGAACAGCGGCAGGCCGAGCTTCGCTTTAATCTCATCGAAGGAGAAGCTGTCGCGGGTGCGGCGAGTTAAGGTCACAAACGGCGCGATAGACAGCCCGGCGTCGCGGAGCAGACGCTTGGTGACGTCTTTGTCCATGCAGGCGGCGGAGCCCAGCACGTCAGAGCCAACGAATGGCAGATTGGCCATGCGCAGCATGCCCTGGAGGGAGCCATCTTCACCCAGGGTGCCGTGGACAATCGGGAAAATAACATCAATGGCGTCCAGCGGCTTGCCGCTTGCCGCATTGATCATCTGTTGATGCTCTTTGCCTGGGATATGGGCCAGCGTGATTTCGGAAGGGCGTAGCGCGATGTGTGCCGGGTCGTGGGCGTTTAGCAGGTAGTTTTGCGCATCGCTGATGTGCCACTGCCCTTGTTTATCAATCCCCAGCAACACGACTTCAAAACGCGTTTTATCAATCGCTTCTACGATATTTTTAGCAGACTGTAGGGAGACTTCGTGCTCCGCTGATTTGCCGCCAAAAACAATCCCAACCCGCAACTTTGCCATCTCAAATTCCATCCATTCCAAACGCAAAGCACATAACATACCACGGGCGTGGTGAGGCATCTGCCTTTTCCATACTAAAGTGAGTGAATCACAGACAAGGCTTAAGAATAAGTGACTGCGTAATGGCATCATAAGCGTGATATTTATCACACAAAAACGCTGAGTGGCTGATATTATTCTGAAATAATGGATTAAGCATCTCTGACAATACGGCGCAAAGCGCATCTTGCTAACCTGTTAACTCGTCCCTGCAAATTGAATCAATACGTGTAGTTATGGAATCCTGGAAGGTTAACCTTATTTCTGTTTGGCTCGGTTGTTTTTTCACCGGGTTGGCTATCAGTCAGATTTTGCCCTTTTTGCCGCTTTATGTGGCGCAGTTGGGGGTCACCTCCCATGAATCTCTCTCCATGTGGTCCGGGTTAACGTTCAGCGTCACCTTCCTGGTTTCTGCCATTGTTTCGCCAATGTGGGGCAGCCTCGCCGACCGTAAAGGCCGTAAGCTGATGCTGCTGCGTGCTTCCCTGGGCATGGCGATTGCTATCCTGCTTCAGGCTTTTGCCACCAACGTCTGGCAGCTCTTTTTCCTGCGTGCGGTGATGGGCTTAACGTCTGGCTATATCCCAAACGCGATGGCGCTGGTGGCCTCTCAGGTACCGCGTGAACGTAGCGGTTGGGCATTGAGCACGCTTTCTACGGCACAAATCACCGGCGTGATTGGCGGCCCGCTGCTTGGCGGCTTTCTGGCTGACCACGTGGGTCTGAGAATGGTCTTTTACATCACCGCCTTCCTGCTGCTGGTGAGCTTCCTGGTGACGTTGTTCTTGATAAAAGAAGGCCCGCGCCCACAGTTTAATAAAAGCGAAAAACTCAGCGGCAAAGCGGTGTTTGCAACGCTGCCTTATCCGGGGCTGGTTATTAGCCTGTTTGTCACCACGATGGTTATCCAGCTGTGTAACGGTTCTATTAGCCCCATTCTGGCGCTGTTTATTAAATCGATGTCGCCAGACAGCACGAATATTGCCTTCTTAAGCGGCATGATCGCCGCCGTCCCCGGCGTGTCGGCGCTGATATCGGCACCGCGGTTAGGTAAGCTGGGCGACCGTATCGGCACGGGTCGCATACTGTTAGGCACGCTGACGTTTGCGGTGATACTGTTCTTTGCGATGTCGTTTGTCACCACCCCATTCCAGTTGGGGGTGCTACGTTTTATTCTTGGTTTTGCCGATGGTGCCATGCTGCCTGCGGTACAAACTTTGCTGCTGAAGTATATTAGCGAACGCGTCACCGGACGTATTTTTGGTTATAACCAGTCCTTTATGTATCTGGGTAACGTGGCGGGTCCGCTGATCGGCGCATCCATTTCGGCAATGGCGGGGTTCCGCTGGGTATTTATTGTGACCGCGGTGATTGTGTTGATTAACCTATGGCAATTAGCGGTGATGCTGCGCCGCGCTCAGCCTGTACGCCAGTAATATGCCCACAACAGGGAATAAATGCGCTCTCTTTTATTCCCTGATTCCTGCCTCAACGATTTTATAGCGATTTCTGTTTTCCTATTATTATCGTGAGAAAAACGTTTCGATGACTGCATTTACAGCCAATTCCATGATATTGATGAGGATTATATTTTTAACATCAGCTATTGCAGAATGCGAAATATATTGTAATTCTATTCGATGTTGCTAAAGGGGGAATAGAACCGTATGTTTTATCGGTCTATTTATTTTTCAGAGCCCGAACTCTGCCCACGCCGTCATACAAGGAAAACGCGCGATGAAAAATTTCATTGCAGAACTGCTGGTCAAGCTGGCCGAAAAGGAAGATGAAGCAAACGCGTTACGCATTCAGGTCGATGCACTTGAAGTGGTGGTGACCACACTTTTACAGCATTTGAAGCAGGAATCCAGCCCGGCGCTGGAAGATGAAATGAGCGCAACGCTGAATAAGCTCGCTGCTGCTGAACACGTCCGCGATCATAATAGCGAACTCTTATATAACCATGTTAAACGGTTATTTCTACACCCCGAAAATTAGTAGGTAATGGCACTGGTTATGGTGTCATTAAAATGTAACGCTCTTTTCTTACAGTCTCCGTGTTTCATTATTTAAGTATTTGTACATGGAGAAACTAACGTGAAATACAGTGCTATTTTTGCCGCATTATTACCTCTGCTGGGTTTACCTGCCGCGCACGCGGATACTTCTACTGCCGTTCTTGATAACCGCGCTGCGCAAGGGGATATAACCCAGCCGGGCGGTGCTCGTCGTTTATCTGCCGATCAAACCGAAGCGATTCGCGCCTCCTTGAATAATAAGCAGGCCAAAAACGTTATTTTGCTGATTGGCGATGGTATGGGCGATTCTGAAATTACCGCCGCACGAAACTATGCCGAAGGGGCGGGCGGTTATTTTAAAGGTATCGATGCGTTGCCGTTAACCGGGCAGGACACGCACTATGCGTTAAATAAGAAAACCGGCAAGCCGGACTACGTGACCGACTCAGCGGCATCCGCAACGGCGTGGAGCACCGGGGTGAAAACCTATAACGGCGCGCTGGGCGTCGATATTCACGAAAAAGATCATCAGACCATTCTTGAGCTAGCAAAAGCAGCCGGCCTGGCGACAGGGAACGTTTCTACCGCCGAACTACAGGATGCCACGCCTGCGGCGCTGATTTCACACGTCACCTCGCGTAAATGCTATGGTCCGAGCGTCACCAGCGAGAAGTGTCCAACCAACGCGCTGGAAAAAGGCGGCAAAGGCTCCATCACTGAACAGATGCTGAACGCGCGTGCCGACGTGACGCTTGGCGGCGGCGCGAAGACCTTTGCTGAAACCGCGACCGCGGGCGAATGGCAGGGTAAAACGCTGCGTGAACAGGCGCAGGCAAGGGGCTATCAGCTTGTCGACAATGTGACGACGCTTGATGCCATTACTCAGGCAAATCAGGATAAACCGCTGCTGGGGTTGTTCTCTGACGGCAATATGCCAGTGCGTTGGGAAGGGCCAAAAGCGTCTTACCACGGCAATCTGGATAAGCCTGCGGTAACCTGTACGCCTAACCCGAAACGCGATGCCAGCGTGCCGACCCTGGCGCAGATGACCGATAAAGCGATCTCTTTGTTGAGCACCAGCGAAAAAGGGTTCTTCCTGCAGGTTGAAGGCGCGTCCATTGATAAACAGGATCATGCGGCGAACCCATGCGGGCAGATTGGCGAAACGGTCGATCTGGACGAAGCGGTACAGAAGGCGCTGGAGTTTGCGAAAAAAGACGGCAATACGCTGGTTATCGTGACGGCTGACCACGCGCACTCAAGCCAGATTATTCCACCAGAAACCAAAGCGCCCGGCCTGACACAGGCGCTGAACACGAAAGATGGTTCGGTAATGGTCATGAGCTACGGCAACTCGGAAGAAGAGTCGATGGAACATACCGGCACGCAGCTGCGCATTGCGGCCTATGGCCCACACGCGGCGAACGTCGTCGGTCTGACCGACCAGACGGATCTGTATTATACGATGAAAGCTGCGCTGGGGCTGTAACCCTGCGCTCACCACCTGGCGGTAAAATTTTGCCGCCGGGTTGGTAATTTTCCTTCCAGCGACCAGACTTACAGAGTTCTACTCACAAAAGGATGGTGCAATGAAAACAACATTACTGGTTACTCTACTGTGTGGTCTGTTTACGGCGGGTGCCGTGTCGGCGGCAACAACGGCCGCAGCGCCGGAGAAAACCCTGACGCCACAGCAGCAGCGTATGAGCACGTGTAATCACGAAGCGGCGTCAAAAACCCTGAAAGGCGATGAGCGTAAAACCTTTATGAGCAGCTGTCTGAAAGGAGAAGGGGCGGCCGCCGCTGATGGTAAAAAGCTCACGCCACAGCAGCAGAAAATGAAGGACTGTAACGCACAGGCGGCAACCAAAACCTTAAAAGGTGACGAACGTAAAACCTTTATGAGTACCTGCTTGAAAAACAAATAAGTAATGGCGCCGTGGGCGCTTTTTTTATGGCAAGTGAATCAGGCCCGGCAGTGTGCCGGGCCTGCAACTTATGACTTGCTCATCTTCTCTGATTTTTCCATGCATTTCGCCATCGCTTCGATGACCGCAGAGCGGAAGCCTTTCTCTTCCAGCACGCGCACGGCTTCAATCGTGGTCCCGCCCGGCGAGCAGACCATATCTTTCAGCTCACCCGGATGCTTACCGGTTTCCAGCACCATTTTGGCCGAGCCCATGACCGCCTGCGCGGCAAACTTGTAGGCCTGAGCACGTGGCATACCACCCAGCACGGCCGCATCGGCCATCGCTTCGATAAACATAAATACGTAGGCTGGCGCTGAGCCGCTCACCCCGACGACCGGGTGAATCATGGCTTCAGAAATCTCTTCCGCCGCGCCAAAGCAGCGGAAAATGTTCAGCACATCGGCGATATCTTCTGGCGTCACCAGCGCATTTGGGGTAACGGAGGTCATGCCAGCGTTCACCAGCGACGGGGTATTTGGCATGGCGCGGACAATTTTACGGTCATGGCCCAGTGCGCGAGCCAACTGCTCCAGGGTGACGCCTGCGGCAATGGAGACCACCAGGGAATCTTTGTTCAGGCTGGAGGCAATGTCGCTCAGCACTTTAACCATGATACCTGGCTTGACGGCACCGAAGACGATGTCGGCAACCTGAGCGACTTCCTGCGGGCTCTGCGCCGCATTAATGCCGAATTCATCGCGCAGCGCGGCCACTTTATCCGGCGACGGCGTATAGACCCAAATCTGCCCAGGAAGTACCTGACCGCTGGCAATCAGGCCGCCAAGAATAGCTTTGCCCATGTTACCGCAACCAATGAAGCCAATTTTCTTCTCCATCTTTCTCTCCCTCTGTCTGTTTTTTTCGTAGTTTACTGTTATAGGCGATTCACCGCGATGGGTAACGCACTTTTATCATTCCGGCGGCAATTATTACGTTCGCACCTCCGCTCTCTGTATAATCACGCTTTGCGATAATTTTCACCGTGGAGTGACGATGACCATTTGGGTTGATGCGGACGCCTGTCCGAACGTGATTAAAGAGGTGCTGTTTCGCGCCGCAGACCGCACTCAGATTGAACTGGTGCTGGTGGCTAACCAGTATTTGCGCGTGCCGCCGTCACGCTTTATTCGTGCGATGGTCGTACCGAAGGGATTTGACGTAGCGGATAACGAAATCGTGCGTCTTTGCCAGCCTGGAGATCTGGTGATCACCGCGGATATTCCGCTAGCGGCAGAGGTTCTGGAAAAGGGCGGTGCGGCGCTGAATCCGCGCGGTGAACGCTACAGCGACGCGACCATTAAGGAGCGTCTGACGCTGCGTGATTTTATGGATACCATGCGCTCCAGCGGTATTCAGACCGGCGGGCCGGCTGCGCTCTCTCAGCGCGATCGCCAGCAGTTTGCCGCCGAGCTGGATAAATGGTTGCTGGCGGTAAAACGCGGCTGACGTGATTTCTGTCACAATAATGTGCTACCTTTTGCCGCGACATCCGGCTTGTCAAAGCAAGATACTTTCATGTACTGTTAGCGCAACGCTTTGTGGCATGTTTTTTTTACGCCTTAGTTGCCGTTGTTATCAATGCATACCGATGCAGCATGTCTCAAAATACATCAGAATGTAATATAAAGTTTACACTTACTTGCGTACTAGTTTGATGGTATCATCCACTTTTCAATCACCGATCCCGCATTTACGCGTTATCAAGGGGAATTCCAGGTCATGACACAGCCTATTTTTCTTATCGGAGCCCGAGGCTGCGGAAAAACGACGATAGGCCAAGCGCTGACTCATGCCTGCCATTTTCACTTTGTTGATACTGATCTGGCGTTGCAGCAGCAGTCTGGTATGAGCGTGGCGGAGATTGTCGCCCTTGAAGGCTGGGCAGGTTTTCGTGCCAGAGAGACGCAAACGCTGATGTCGGTGACGCAACCTGGCACCGTGGTGGCGACGGGCGGTGGGATTATCCTTGCGCCGGTTAACCGTGAATTTATGCGCCAGAACGGCGTGGTTATCTACCTGAATGCACCTGTGCCAGTTCTGGCGCGTCGTCTGGAAGCATTTCCAGAAGAGTCTCAGCGCCCGACGTTGACCGGTAAGCCAATTAGCGAAGAAGTGGCAGAAGTGCTGGCTCAGCGCGATGCACTATACCGTGAAACGGCTCACTACGTTGTTGATGCTTCTGCGGCGCCAGAGCGCGTCGTGACGCTGATCCTTGACGCTCTGCATCTGGCAACCGCCAGCTAGCAGGGCGCGTTTGCTCCCTGGTTTTACATCCCGTTTATTCCCCTCAGGTTTCTCTTCTGATTGCCGATATAACCACTTTTAATTCGTGGTTATATTCTGCGTAAGTCACATTTTTAGCTTATCATTAATGTTATAAAAAAGTTAAAATCAAACCATATCAGGAGAGTACTGGAAACATCTGGAATCTTTACATTCCACCCGTTGGCTGAACTGCTACGCTTCTGAGCGGTGTTTTTCATCCATCCAGGTGGCTATGTGTAAAACGAGCATGTGAGAAGCAGAAGGTAGATAACATGAGTGCAACGATGGCGATTCTTACTATAGGGGTGGTGCCCGTCAGTGAAGTGTTGCCGCTTTTGACCGAGCACATCAGGGAAGATCAAACCACCCACATTAGCCTATTAGGCAAAATGAGCCGTGCGGAAGTCATGGAAGAGTATGCACCAGAACCCGGTGAAGACCGTTTGCTGGTTCTGTTAAATGATAACCAGTTTGTCGAAGTTTCCCGTCTAAAAGTTGAGCACAGCCTACAGGCCGTGATTGAGGTGCTCGACAATCAATCTTATGACGTCATTCTTTTGCTGAATACGTTTAAATTACGCAGTATGGTGGCGCGCAACGCGATATTGCTGGAGCCTCAGCGTATTATTCCACCGTTGGTCGCCTCTATCGTCGAGGGACATCAGGTTGGGGTATTGGTCCCCATTGAAGCCATTCTCGATGCCCAGCAGGAGAAGTGGCAGATGTTGTCTAATTTGCCCTATTACGCGCTGGCAAACCCGAATATCGATACTGACCAGCATCTGATTTCTGCGGGCAGTTCGTTGCAGGAACAAGGCGCTGATGTGCTGGTGCTTGATTCATTGAGCTATCACCAGCGTCACCGTGATCTGCTACAAAAAGCGTTGGACATACCGGTTCTATTGTCGAATGTGCTGGTGGCCAGGCTGGCGGCAGAATTATTGTGTTAAGCGTATGATTTCGCGTGACAGGCTTCTGTTTGCAACTCTATATTGGTCTTTTGACGACAAGATAATAAGGGCCTGTTTATGCTTCAGAGCAACGAGTACTTTGAGGGAAAAGTGAAATCCATTGGCTTCACCAGCAGCAGCACGGGTCGTGCCAGCGTGGGCGTGATGGCGGAAGGCGAATACACCTTCGGTACCGCACAGCCGGAAGAAATGACCGTGATTAGCGGTGCGCTGAACGTGCTGTTACCGGGTGAAATTGAGTGGAAAGTCTATTCCGCAGGGGAAGTGTTCAACGTGCCGGGCCACAGTGAATTTAACCTGCAGGTTGCAGAACCAACCTCTTATCTGTGCCGCTATCTGTAATCTATTCCCTTCCTGCTGCGGCAGGAAGGGAATATCTCGCTTAACGCTGGGCTTCGCCGCCTAAGCCTTCTACCAGGCTTTTAATCATTGCAGCCAGTTCACCGGTCATCAGAATAAAGTCCGCGTCGAAACGCTGAGCATAATCATCACGGTCGATATCTTCGTTCTGATCGCGCAGTTCATCGCAGAACTTCAGACGCTTGATGGAGCCGTCATCGCACATCACAAACTGAATGCGCTGCTGCCAGTCGAGCGCCAGCTTGGTCACCAGCTTGCCAGCTTCGATATGACAGGCAATCTCATCGCACACCAGATCCTGTTTCTTCGCGCGGATCACGCCGCCGTCTTCGAGGATCGCTTTCAGCTCGGCTTCATCCAGGATCTGGAAGCTTTGCGCAGCCGAACCAGACCGTACCCATTCAGTCAGGGTCAGTTCGATCGGATTTTCCAGCGTCAGCGGCACCACCGGCAGCGAGCCGAGGCTTTTACGCAGCAGCGCCAGCGTATCTTCCGCCTTTTTGGCGCTGGCGCAGTCGACCATAATCAAATCGTTAACGGTGTCTATCCACATCATCGTCTGGCTGAAGCGACTGAAAGCGCGCGGCAGCAGAGAGTGCAGGACTTCATCCTTCAGCGAATCCTTTTCGGTTTTCTTGAGCTTGCGGCCCTGATCGGCTTCGAGCTTTTGGATCTTCGCTTCCAGCGCCTGTTTAATCACCGGAGAGGGCAGGATCTTCTCTTCTTTGCGAGCGCAAATGATGATCTGACCATTTACTGTGTGCGTCAGCGCATCGCTGTGTGAGCCCATCGGCGGTACCCAGCCGGTTTTTGCCATATCCTGGCTGCCGCATGGGGTGAAGGTCATCTCAGCGAGCTGTTTTTCCATCTCTTCCGCGCGCAGAGAGATGTCGCGGCTGAGACGATAAACCATTAAATTTTTGAACCACAGCATGATAATTTCCACGGTGTTGTCGTTAAATCAGCGGGCAATGATAACGAATTGTCCACGCCCTTGCATTGTTTTAAACAGGAGTAATGAATGCGAATTGGTATCGATCTAGGTGGAACGAAAACCGAAGTCATCGCGCTAAGCGACCAGGGTGAGCAGCTTTATCGCCACCGTTTGCCGACGCCGCGTGACTATCAGCAAACCATTGAGAACATTGCGCATCTTGTTGCTCTCGCCGAAGAGGCAACCGGACAAACGGGGACGGTGGGCATGGGTATTCCCGGCTCGATCTCGCCCTATACCGGCGTGGTGAAAAACGCCAACTCCACCTGGCTCAACGGCCAGCCGTTTGATAAAGACCTTAGCCGTCGCCTGAATCGCGAGGTGCGATTGGCCAACGATGCTAACTGTCTGGCGGTATCTGAAGCGGTAGATGGCTCGGCAGCGGGCGCACAGACGGTGTTTGCGGTCATTATCGGCACCGGCTGCGGCGCGGGCGTGGCGCTGGGCGGCCGTGCGCATATTGGCGGTAATGGCACGGCAGGCGAGTGGGGGCACAATCCACTGCCGTGGATGAACGACGATGAACTCCGCTTCCGGGCAGAAGTGCCGTGCTATTGCGGTAAGCAGGGTTGTATTGAAACCTTTATTTCTGGCACCGGCTTTGCTACGGATTATCACCGCCTGAGCGGTAATCCACTCAAAGGCGGTGAAATTATGCAGCTGGTGAGCGAAGGGGATGCGCTGGCGGAGCAGGCGCTTGGCCGCTATGAACAGCGGTTGGCGAAATCGCTGGCGCACGTGGTGAATATCCTCGACCCGGATGTCATTGTGCTGGGCGGCGGGATGAGTAACGTTGAGCGCCTTTACCAGACGGTGCCCGAATTGGTGAAAGAGTGGGTATTCGGCGGGGAGTGTGAAACGCCAATTCGCAAGGCGTTGCATGGAGACTCCAGCGGGGTGCGTGGAGCTGCGTGGCTGTGGCCGGCGTGAGTTGGTATTTTCTGTAGGCCGGATAAGGCGTAGCCGCCATCCGGCAATGTGCACCGGAATGCCCGATGGCGCTACGCTTATCGGGCCTACATTAGGTGGAGGGCTTACTCAACCGCAAACGCTTTATCCAATCGGCTATATCCCAACCCGTTGATCTTTTTCACCTTAATCTGCACCGGAATCCGTTCCTTCATCGCTTCTACGTGGCTAATCACGCCGATGATTTTGCCGCTGGCGTTAAGCGTATCCAGCGCGTCAAGCGCGGTGTCCAGCGTTTCGCTATCCAGCGTGCCGAAGCCTTCATCAAGGAACAGCGAATCGATGCGCGTTTTATGGCTCACCAGGTCAGAAAGCGCCAGCGCCAGCGAAAGGCTGACGAGGAAGCTTTCGCCGCCGGAAAGCGTCCGGGTATCACGCACCGCGTCTGCCTGCCAGGTATCGACCACTTCCAGCTCCAGCGCGTCGCTGACCTTACGCTGGAGTAGATAGCGACCGTGCAGGCGGCTAAGCTGTTCGTTGGCGAGCCAGACCAGATTATCCAGCGTCAGGCCCTGGGCGAATTTGCGGAACTTATCGCCTTCTTTAGAGCCTATCAGTGCGTTCAGATGCGCCCAGTCTTCCAGCGCGGCGCTGGCTTTTTCGATTTCCAGGAACAGCGCCTGCTGCTGCTGCCGATTCTCTTCGTCCTGCTTAAGCTGCTGGCGAAGCTCGCCCTGCCGCTCGCTGTTTTCGCGCAGCTGACGGGAAATTTGCTGGAGCTGCATCTGAGCATCGGTGAGGGTTAGCGCGGCATTCAGGGATTCCGGGCGCAACGTTAGATGACGCTGCAACGCCTCCTG
>PPYF01424847.1_pt1 | contig 19780 bp, 17 predicted proteins | sample 1559871 | NCBI WGS metagenome assembly PPYF01 (sample SAMN08240021, study PRJNA423297) | Human gut metagenome, whole genome shotgun sequencing project. | reverse complement strand
TGTGAATTTTTCGCCTCTGAGCGCCAGCCGCTGCGTTGAGGTGTATGATGATGTCGACCTCTGTCCGGTTAGTGTCGCAGAGCAGGCAATCAGAGCGAAAAATTCACGCCAACCTGCTCAGGCTGTATTGTTTTGAGGTAAGGTGCATGAGCAAAGGAACGACCAGTCAGGATGCCCCATTTGGGACATTATTGGGCTATGCCCCAGGTGGCGTAGCAATCTACTCTTCAGATTACAGCTCCCTCGACCCACGGGACTACGACGATGATGCAGCTTTTCGCAGCTATATCGACGATGAATACATGGGCCACAAATGGCAGTGCGTAGAGTTCGCACGCCGCTTTCTCTTCCTTAACTATGGCATGGTCTTCACCGATGTGGGTATGGCCTGGGAGCCCAGTTGCTGGAAAACAAAATCCGTATTGCCGAACAGAACGTGCTCCATACGCCGCTGCCTCCCGGACAGCAGTGGACTCGCGAACTGGAGATGGTGGTTGAGAACGGTTGTTACACCCTGCGTGATACCTTTGACGATACGACTATTCTTGGTTGGATGATCCAGACCGATGATACCCGTTTCAGCCTACCGCAGCCGGAGATCGCCAATGACTCGCTGAAAATTGGCGGCGCGCGACTGGAAGATAACGGGCAATTTGACGGTAAATGGCTGAATGAGCAGGATCCGCTGCAAAAAGCCTACGTGCTGGCGAACGGCCATGTGATTAATCAGGACCCGCATCAATACTTCACCATTACCGAGAGCGCCGAGCAGGAGCTGATTAAAGCCACCAACGAGCTGCACCTGATGTATCTGCATGCGACCGATAAGGTGCTGAAAGACGACAACCTGCTGGCACTGTTTGATATCCCGAAAATCCTCTGGCCGCGCCTGCGCCTTTCCTGGCAGCGTCGTCGGCATCATATGATTACGGGGCGTATGGATTTCTGTATGGATGAACGTGGACTGAAGGTGTATGAGTACAACGCCGATTCCGCATCGTGCCATACCGAAGCCGGTTTGATCCTCGAAAGATGGGCCGAGCGTGGTTACACAGGGCAGGGACACAACCCGGCTGAAGGGTTGATCAACGAACTGGCAGGTGCCTGGAAGCACAGCCGTGCACGTCCGTTTGTCCACATCATGCAGGATAAGGATATCGAGGAAAACTATCACGCGCAGTTTATGCAGCAGGCGCTGCGTCAGGCCGGGTTTGAGAGCAAAATTCTGCGAGGTCTGGATGAACTGTGCTGGGATGATGCCGGTCAGCTGATTGACGGTGATGGCCGTCTGGTGAACTGCGTCTGGAAGACCTGGGCGTGGGAAACCGCAATTGAGCAGGTGCGCGAGGTCAGCGAAACGGAGTACGCCGCGGTGCCAATTCGTACCGGGCATACGAATCAGGAAGTGCGTTTAATCGACGTGCTGCTGCGCCCGGAAGTGTTGGTCTTCGAACCTCTGTGGACGGTTATCCCTGGCAACAAAGCGATTCTGCCGATCCTCTGGCAACTGTTCCCGCACCACCGTTATCTGCTAGATACGGATTTCACTGTTAATGAAGAGCTGGCGCAAACCGGTTATGCGGTGAAACCTATTGCAGGACGTTGTGGCAGCAACATCGATCTTGTGAGTCATCAGGAAGAGCTACTGGATAAAACCAGCGGTAAGTTTGCCGAGCAGAAGAACATTTATCAGCAGCTTTGGTGTCTGCCAAAAATTGCCGGTAAATATATCCAGGTTTGTACCTTTACCGTAGGTGGTAACTATGGCGGTACCTGCCTGCGTGGTGACGAGTCGCTGGTGATTAAAAAAGAGAGCGATATTGAACCGCTGATTGTGGTGAAGGAAGACTAATCTTTCTGCTCGCTCACGAGTGAGATATGAAAAGCCGGAGTATCTCTCCGGTTTTTTTATTTATGATTAGATTGATAGTGCTTATATTTAAATGAGTGTCTATATTTATATAAATGACAGCAAGTATTCTCATGGTAAATATTTATTTAATGATTGATGCATTCGTTAAATGAATGCATCAATCATTAAATAAATATTTTTGTTTATATTAGATAAATATTTTCTTGATTGTCATTTTAAATATAAAAACATAATGTGTTATTCGATTAATTAATGACATTGATCATGTTTTTACCTATGGAATATATCGGATTGCATTAGTGTGATAATTATAATAGTTAATTGTCATCAACAGCCATTGTTAACTGCCTGCAGAAATGACGTTGTAAGAAACATGTTGAGCGATTGGAACGTGCTCCATTAGGAAACGCAAAATACCGGCAGGAGTCGCCGGTCTGAGAGGGACGTATGGGTGACAGTTTTCAGAATGAAGTGCCGACGGCACGCGTTAATATTAAGTTAGATTTACACACCGGAGGCGTTCAAAAGAAAGTTGAATTGCCTTTAAAACTACTGACTGTCGGTGATTTCAGTAATGGCAGAGAGCAGCGACCATTATCTGAGCGTGAAAAGATAGATATTAATAAAAATAATTTTAACGATGTGCTGGCCAAGTTTTCACCAGTGGTTAATTTAAGTGTTAAAAATACGTTAGCTGATGATGACAGAAAGGACGATATTAACCTTACCTTTAAGAATATCCGCGATTTTGAACCTGAGCAGGTCGCACGAAATATCCCACAATTACGTGTTCTGTTGGCTATGCGTAACTTACTACGTGACCTGAAATCTAACTTACTCGATAACGCTGCTTTTCGTCGCGAGCTGGAAACAATCCTTAAGGATCCAGCCCTGAGTCAGGAATTGCGTAATGAGCTGGCAACTATGATGCCAGAAGAGATTTAACGCTCTACAGGGGTTCCTCCGCTAAATCGGCAGGAATAGTAAAGGAACATAAAAGGAATATGTTGATGTCTGTTCAGGAACATACCTCTTCAGCCGCGACCACCACGACCAGTGAACGCAGTGTTTATCAGTCCCTCTTTGACAAAATTAATCTTTCCCCCGTCGCGTCATTAAAAAATGTAGATGCGTGGCAGAGTGATGAAGCGCTTTCTGATGCCGCTCCGGCGGAGCGTGTGACCGCTGCTATTCAGGTTCTGGTCTCATGTCTGGCGGATGCCGCACAACCCTTAGAACGCCTGGATAAAACGCTACTCGATGAGCAGATTGCTCGTCTGGATAAGCAGATTAGCGATCAGGTTAATGAAGTTATGCATCATGCTGAATTTCAAAAACAAGAATCGCTCTGGCGTGGTTTGCATTCAATGATCTCTGGTATCGATTTTCGCCGAAATGTCCGTGTCGAAATGATGGATGTCAGTAAGGATGCGCTGCGTGATGATTTTGATGACGCGCCGGAACTTATCCAGAGTGGGTTATATCGTCATGTTTATATTGAAGAATATGACCAGCCAGGTGGCGAACCTATTGCGGCAATGATTTCAGCGTACGAATTTGATAACAGCCCGCAGGATATCGCGCTACTGCGCAATATTTCTGGCGTATCGGCAGCCTGCCATATGCCATTTATTGGTTCAGTTGGGCCGAAATTCTTCCTGAAAGAAAATATGGAAGAGGTCGCAGCCATAAAAGATATCAATGATTATTTCGAACGTGCTGAATACATCAAATGGAAAGCATTTCGTGACAGTGATGATTCACGCTATATCGGATTAACTATGCCGCGTGTACTCGGGCGTTTGCCGTACGGCCCTGATACCATTCCTGTGCGCAGCTTTAACTATGTCGAGGAAGTTAAGGGCCCGGATCACGAAAAATATTTGTGGACCAGCGCATCTTTCTCTTTCGCTGTGAATATGGTGAAAAGTTTTATCAAGAATGGTTGGTGCGTCCAGATCCGCGGACCACAGGCGGGTGGCGCGGTTAAAGATTTACCTATCCATTTGTACGATCTGGGGACGGGTAATCAGGTGAAAATCCCGTCTGAAGTGATGATCCCGGAAACTCGTGAATTTGAATTCGCCAACCTTGGTTTTATTCCGCTTTCTTATTATAAGAATCGTGATTACGCCTGCTTCTTCTCTGCTAACTCGGCTCAAAAACCTGCGCAGTTTGATACCCCGGAGGCAACAGCTAATAGTCGAATTAACTCACGTTTGCCGTATATCTTCCTGCTTTCTCGTATTGCTCATTACCTGAAAATCTTGCAGCGAGAAAACATTGGTACGACCAAAGATCGCCGCCTGCTTGAGCTTGAACTAAACAACTGGTTACGCAGTCTGGTAACCGAAATGACCGATCCTGGCGATGATTTGCAGGCTTCACATCCGCTTCGTGATGGGCGTGTCGTGGTGGAGGACATTGAGGATAACCCGGGTTTCTTCCGCGTGCGCCTGTACGCCATCCCGCATTTCCAGGTTGAAGGTATGGATGTCAGCTTGTCGTTAGTTTCACAGATGCCTAAGTCGAAATCTTAACGGCGTAATGCACAGGAGGTGCGATGAAGATCTATCGTCCATTATGGAGCGAGGGGGCTTTTCTGGCTCCCCAACAGTTTCAGCAACAGACACGTTGGGATGCTTACGTTGCTGACGTTGTTGCTCACATGTCACTTTCATCACCGTGGGGCGTCATCAGCGCGGAGTTTGATGAAAGTGCGCTAACGGTTTCCCGTTTGAATCCCGTTAATCTGGTTGTGCGCTTTCCTGACGGTACGTTAGTGGATACAGGTATTTCAGATAATCTGCCTCCAGCGTGTGATTTATCGCATCTTACTGGCTACAACAGCGTTGATATCGTGCTGGCATTGCCGCTGCTTTCAGCTAATGGCGGCAATCTTTCATCAGGCAACGGTGTCAGCCGTCCGTGTCGCTGGCAGCAGGAATGGCTGCCAGTTCAGGATCTCTCCGGTCAGGAACGGACTGATATGGCAGTGCTGCGGCATGCTATCACCCTCCGGTATGCCCATGACGATAACAGCGCTTACCTGACTTGTCCGGTAGCTTGCCTTATTCGTAATGCTCAGGGGCAATGGGAGCTGGGACGTGATTTTTTACCCCCCTCGCTTTCACTCTTAGCCAGCCCCTTATTAATCAACTCGCTCAGTGATTTGGTGCATCGTATCCAGGCTCGTTGTCGCCGCCTGATGTCCTTGCGCCGAGAAAGTAACGAACGAATGGCGGATTTTGCAGTAGCAGATGTTTCGTTGTTTTGGCTGCTGAATGCGCTTAATAGTTCGGAACCTGTTCTGAAAGAAATGCTGCAAAACCCAGGCCGTCATCCCGAACTTTTGTGGCGTGAGCTGGCGCGGTTAGCGGGCAGCCTGCTGACCTTCTCGTTAGAAAATGATGTCAGCGTTGTACCTCCATATCAGCATGCAAATCCGCAGCAGGTATTCCCGCCGCTGTTTGCTCTGCTGGTGGAACTGCTGGAAGCCAGCCTGCCGTCTCGTGTTGTCGCTATTGAACTGACGCAGGAGCGACAGTTCTGGTATGGCGCTCTGTCGGATGCCCGACTGCGTGAAGGTGCTGATTTTTACCTGTCCGTTCGCTCGGGTCTCCCCGCACATGTCCTCCTGGCGCAATTTCCACAGCTCTGTAAAGCAGGGAGCCGGGCGGATGTGTCAGATGTCGTCAATGTGGCACTCAGCGGTATTCCATTAAAACCGCTGACACATGTACCCGCAGCCATCCCGTTACGACTGGAAAATCAATACTTTGCTCTTGAAATTAATCATCCAGCAGCCCAGGCCATGTTGGACGCCGGTAATTGTGCTTTCTATGTACCGGGAACGCTGGGAGAGATTCAACTTGAGCTGTTTGCAGTATTAAGGGATTGAAATAAATGAATAAGGAAATTGATCAGGTTTTCTGGCCAACATGGCTTGCTGTAAGCCAGCTACGTGACGGGGCAGAAGTCGACGACGGAGCTGTTCTTTATCGTCGGGCCAGCCAATGGGTTGAATCTGCACGTGAGGCATTGCGTGATATGGGGTACAGCGAACACAGCGTTGAACATATGCTCTACACGCAATGTGCGTTACTGGATGAAAGCGTGTTGAACCGCAACCGGCAGGATAGCGGTTATATCACCTGGCTTGCGACACCCTTACAGGCCCGTTATTTCAATACCACCAACGCAGGGGAAGAGTTCTGGGAACGCATCCGGTCTGTGCTGCGTGAGCCCGTTCCTGATACCGCCGTAATAACCTGCTTTTATCGCGCAATCACGCTCGGTTTTGTTGGGCGCTATCGTGAGCAAGGTGACGAACGTCGTGAAGATGTTCTTGAGGCGCTGGCGGCTCAGGCGAAGCCTTTTAAGTTAACGCACGATGCGCCCGTAATCATGCAGGCGTCCGGTTTCTCTGGCAGTAAGCGTCGCTGGTGGCAGGCATGGATTGTCGGCGCGGTGGCGTTGGGGGCTTTATGGTTAACATTTTCTCATGTCTTACAAGGGCTGGTTGCTCAGCTTATTGGGCAGGGCTAAAACATGGCTCAGTTGCGAGGGAGCGTTAACTATGTGCTGACAGCTGTGCTGGCTTTGTTGCTGGTTTGGGGATTCAGTCCGTTAAGTGCGGGTGTCCGGGGCGGCCTGACCGTCTTTATTTTACTGTTTTCCATTCCAGGGATCGTTTATGGCTGGCGTCAATATGGCCAGTTGAGATCAGCGCATTCCGAGCATGAAGTTCCGCTCCCTCCGGAGAGTTTCAGTGGGCCAGTTGTGCTTGTGTGTGGCGATAATGCCCCCTTGTTTGCCGGACGCAGCGGTTCTTGCGAGAGCTCGCAGGGCTGGTATTTATCTGTCCAGTCCCCTGAGCATTACATTGCTCTGGTTCGTCAGATAGCTGCTCAGCGTCCAGGGCTTCTTATGCGCGTCTCCGTAATGCTGGCATTAACTCCGGAACGGCATACTGATGAAGATGCGCTTAAGCACATACTGCTCAGTTGGCGGCGAGTGGTGACCCAGAGTCGGCGTTGGTTATCAGGTGTACCGCCGTTTTGGTTGTGCTGTTGGCTGAATTCTCCTCAATGTAATGAGGCTGTACGCTGGTTTATTCGAACCCCTCAGGATGCAGAAGTGCAGTCGGCTACGGGATTAGACGACTTTGCTCCTTTCTCTTCGCAAGAGAGCCCAGCCCGCCATTTTCATCTTACACATGCAGTGTGGTTAGATAATTTACTGGGCTGGCTGAAGAAGGTACAAGGCGATACTGAACACCATGCTCTGCCTGTTTTCTTTGCATTACGGGTTGTGTGTTTCACCTCATCAGCGGTCTGCGAAAATAACCTCTGGCAACGGCATATCGTTGCTCAAACAACGCTTTCCCCTGCGGCGTCAGTAGCGCCCGCACTGCTGCCTTTTCCAGATTTAGCATTGCCATTCTTATCCCGCCGTCGGGCGTTGACAGCATTTCAACGGACGGTGGGCGTAAGTGGTCTGCTATGCGGCATTTTCATCGGAATGGCGATGGCATGCAGCTTTATCAATAACCAACATCTCATCAGGATCACAAACGATCACCTGATGCTATACCGCCAACTTAGCGGTAATCCCGCCGAGCCAAAGATCCTGGCCCAGGATCAACTTCGTCGTGATGCGCAACTTCTTGAGCGCTGGTATCAGCGTGGCGAACCACTTTCTCTTTCAATGGGATTGTATCAAGGAATGAGATTGATCCCCCCTTTGCAGGTTGCCATAAGTGACTGGGGGTCACCCGAAAAACCGAAAGTGACTGCCCCGCAAACTGTACGTCTCGACAGTATGTCGCTGTTTGATACGGGTAAGTGGGCGCTAAAAGCGGGTTCAACAAAAGTACTCATTGGGGCTTTGGTCAATATCAAAGCCAAACCCGGGTGGCTGATAGTCATCGCCGGACATACCGATGATGTGGGTGACGATAAATCTAATCAGCTGCTCTCTCTCAAACGCGCGGAATCTGTTCGTGACTGGATGCGAGATACCGGTGATGTCGCGGAGAGCTGTTTTGCCGTTCAGGGCTACGGCGAATTACGCCCCTACAAAAACAACGATACGCCGGAGGGGCGGGCAGCCAACCGCCGTGTAGAGATCAGTCTGGTACCGCAGGCTGATGCCTGTCGGGTGCCGGGCATGAAGGAACCGTCACCGCAAGGTGGTGACGCATTAGCGAAGTAAAAATGGAGAAAGAATTATGGCAATTCCAGTCTACCTTTGGCTGAAAGATGATGGCGGCGCGGATATTAAAGGTTCTGTTGACGTAAAAGACCGTGTAGGCAGTATCGAAGTGGTGGCACAGGAACATAACCTGTACATCCCTACCGATAACAATACAGGTAAGTTGACCGGTACGCGCATCCATACCCCGTTCCTTTTCACTAAGGAAATCGATGCCTCCAGTCCATATCTGTACAAGGCTGTAACCACCGGTCAGACCCTGCGCCAGGCAGAGTTCAAATGGTATCGCATCAATGACGCGGGTCAGGAAGTGGAATACTTCAACACCACGTTACACAACGTGAAAGTGGTGAAAGTAAACCCTGTGATGTACGACATCAAAGATCCCGCAAAAGAGAAGCATAACCACCTGGAACAAATTGAACTGCGCTACGAGAAGATCGTCTGGACGTATAAGGATGGCAACATTATCCATTCTGACGCCTGGAACGAGCGTACCACCGCGTAATGCGCTAACGGATGAGGATTTCCTCATCCGTTTTTTTATGCCCTCTGCTGAGCTTCCGGGGCGGGGGTTAAGCAGAGAGTATCAACATCACTATTACCTTATGGGCATTGGATTACGGCTACGGGCGGTAGCGTGCCTGAATACAGGGAGTCAGGAAGCAAATGGAACACCATTCAGCAGTGCTATTACGACGTCTCAACCCCTATTGTGCTCAGGCGCTTGAAGCAGCGGCATCGTTATGTCAGACGCGCGCGCATGCAGAAATCACTCCAGAACACTGGTTGCTGAAGCTGTTGGAGCAGGGGGAGGGCGATATTACTGTCATTGCTCGTCGTTATGAATGGGATATCGATAATCTCTGGCAGTCACTGCTGGCGCATCTGGATGTTCAGCCGCGTTCCGTGAAAAGCCGCCCCCAGTTGTCTGATGCGCTCCTTTCTGTAATGCAACAAGCGTGGTTGTGTGCCGCAACGGATGAAAATTCGCAGATACGTGGTGTGCATCTACTGATGGCCCTGGTGGGAAAGCCTTCGCTACTGAAGTGTGATGGCCTGTGGCCTCTTCTGAGCGCCGGACATACTCAACTGGAACGCCTCCTGCCGCTATTAAATGTCCAGTCGGATGAACGTCCTGAGAGACAGCAAGAAGCCGCTCTGGCACAGGTTTCTCCTGATGATGAACCGCGTCCTGGCCTGGCTGAATCGACGTTATCGCCAGCATTACAAGGCGTGCTCGATAAATTTACGCTGGACGTGACCGCGAAAGCGCGTGCCGGCGATATCGACCCGGTATTTGGTCGCGATAATGAAATCCGGCAAATGGTGGATGTGTTGTCCCGTCGGCGAAAAAATAATCCCATTCTGGTCGGGGAACCCGGTGTCGGCAAAACCGCTCTGGTGGAAGGTCTGGCGCTGCGTATTGCTGAAGGTAATGTGCCGGATAGCCTGAAATCAGTAACATTACGCACGCTGGATCTTGGGCTGTTACAAGCAGGTGCCGGGGTGAAAGGTGAGTTTGAGCAGCGGTTGAAAAATATCATTGATGCCGTTCAACAATCGCCAACGCCTGTTCTGCTCTTTATCGATGAAGCACACACCATCATTGGGGCCGGTAATCAGGCGGGAGGCGCTGATGCAGCCAATCTGCTAAAACCCGCTCTGGCCAGAGGTGAATTACGAACTATCGCGGCGACCACATGGAGTGAATATAAACAGTATTTTGAGCGTGATGCTGCGCTGGAGCGGCGTTTTCAGATGGTTAAAGTGGATGAGCCGGATGATGACACTGCCTGTTTAATGCTGCGTGGTCTGAAATCACGCTATGCAGAACACCATGGCGTTCACATCACCGACGAAGCGGTTAAAACTGCTGTTACGCTCTCTCGCCGCTATCTTACCGGGCGACAATTACCCGACAAAGCCGTCGATCTGCTGGACACCGCAGGTGCAAGAGTGCGGATGAGCCTTGATACCGTTCCGGAACCACTGACGCGTTTGAAGTCGGAGATCACCGCGCTTGAAATGGAAAAGCAGGCATTGCTTGCAGACCTCACGGTAGGAAATGGTCAGCATGGTGAAAGGCTGGCCACCATTGAACAGCGTGAAAATCTTCTGCTTGTCGAACTGGATGAACGAGAAACTCAGTATGGTCAGGAATTAGCGCTCACAGAGCAACTGCTGGCCAGCCGCCGTGATATTTCTCGTCAGGCGGAAACGGTTGAATTGCAGCAGCAGCTTAGTGTGCTTCAGCAGGACCATCCGTTACTGTTTCCGGATGTAGATGCGCGCACCGTGGCTACGGTGATCGCCGACTGGACCGGTATACCATTGTCTTCATTAATGAAGGACTCCCAGGCAGACTTACTGACGCTTGAAACCCAGATGGGAAACCGGGTTGTCGGCCAGGATTACGCGCTGAATGCGATCGCACAGCGGTTGCGGGCATCAAATACAGGACTGACGCCGGAAAATGGCCCACAGGGTGTGTTCCTGCTTACTGGACCAAGTGGAACCGGAAAAACGGAGACGGCGTTGGCCCTGGCTGACATTCTGTTTGGCGGTGAAAAATCGCTGATCACGATTAATTTGTCTGAATATCAGGAACCGCACACTGTGAGCCAGCTAAAGGGCTCACCTCCGGGATACGTTGGTTATGGCCAGGGAGGGATCCTGACCGAGGCGGTGCGAAAACGCCCCTATAGCGTGGTACTGTTGGATGAAGTAGAAAAAGCGCATCGCGACGTCATGAATCTGTTTTACCAGGTATTTGACCGTGGTTTCATGCGTGACGGCGAAGGCCGTGAAATTGATTTTCGCAATACTGTTATTTTGATGACCTCCAATCTTGGCGGCGACGCAGTGATGCAACTGCTGGAAGAACAGCCGGAAACCACAGAGTCTGAGTTGCACGAACTGCTGCGCCCACTTTTGCGCGATCACTTCCAGCCAGCGCTACTGGCCCGCTTCCAGACGATTATCTACCATCCGCTCAGTGAATCTGCGCTACGTACGATTGTACAAATGAAACTGGATCAGGTTAGCCAGCGATTACTGCGTCACTACGGCATCACCACGACGATATCCGAGAGCCTTTTTGATGCCCTGACCGCCGCTTGCCTGCTACCGGATACGGGGGCGAGGAATATTGATAGTCTGCTCAATCAACAAATCTTACCTGTGCTTAGCCAGCAGTTGTTAACGTATCTTTCCCGGCAGCAAAAACCTCAGCAACTCACTTTAAGTTGGAGTGATGAAGAGGGAATTGAACTAATAATTGATAGCGAGTGAAAAATAAAACTCAGTGATAATACTAGCGCTGGGTTTTACTTTGTATCGGGATATGCTTTGCGCTAAAGGACTAAATATGGATGGTGCTAAAGATCTTGCAAAAGATATGCTCGAAGCTATTAACGTTGATGATTCTGGGTTTATAGCTGCTTTGGCTAAAGGGCTTATATCATTTCCTGTGAGTATGGGATATCTGGCCTACGATTTTATGGATACAGACCATCGCAGAACGAATGAAGATGATAAATACAGGTTTGCCAGGCTTCTTAATAAAGCAAAGCTAAATAAGGAGTTGATAGGTCAGGTTATTGATATCTTTATTAGTGATTTTTCTTCGCGACTGGACGTTGCTTTAATGACGGAGAAAATTGTTGGGAGTAGTGCTGGAAGGATAATTTTCTCAGAGCTAACTGGCGTCAAAATTGGGGCTGTTATTTCTAATCGGTTAGTCACAGCATTTTTTTCAGGTGCTCTTATAGGCTCGCTTCTTACGTTGGGAGCGGAAGTATCCAGAGCAATCTATACATCTCGCTATCTGGCTGCAAGGAGTCCGGGTAATTATCAGAAATTGAAAGATATGGGGGATCTGGATCTGCTTTATTTTCTGATAGAAGATCTTGTTTCACCTTTTGAAAAAGCAATTGAACTTCACAAAGCAAATGAAGTGTTTTTTAATGAGGTTTGCCAATGTTTTCTGGACGGTTTGGGAAGTTTAGAGAAATAGCTATATATTTAATGTATTATTTTTCATATCTGCTAGGGAATATCTTATGCATGTTTGGTATTGCCTTTTCTATTTGGTTTTTCTTCATTTCTGACGATGGGTTTAGATATTTATGGGGCATGGGAAATTTTTTATTGATCGTTTTAGGGTATTTTGTGATGAAATTTGGCTGGCCTCATGTGCGTAGTAATTGGGATGATTATCTGTAATTTTTTATTTAATGGGAAACTGTGCCGATCAGTTTTTATTATGATTTTATAAGCGCGTAAATATAGTTTATTAAATAGCGTTAACTCTATGAATATGGAACTAACAACATCAGGGCCTACGCTTAACCGCTACAGCTTAACGATCCCTTCATGCCCGTATGCACTGGATGTGTTGCGTTTTGAGGGACTGTAGCAGTTAAGCGTTCTCTACCATTATTCAGTCCGTTTCATCAGTAGTATTGAGTTTGAGTTATGAAGAGCGAATTACTCTGGAGTTTAATGATGAGTAAACGTAACGATATTATTGAACCTTCCGAGTGGACATTGGATCGTAAAACAGGGCTTGTTTACAGCGAAATATTGGGATGGATAGATATAGGCCATGCACAGGGAAGTGATATTAAAAACCTACTGATAGATATAAAACGAGGTGAATCAGACCGTGATGGTTATTATGAAGTCATTTATAGCCAAAAGATGTTTGTATATCATCGCCAGTTTGGTACAGGAAAGTTTGTTAAGTGGCGTATCAAACAAGGTTTATCTGCATGTGAGAAAAATAGCGTTGCGTTAGCCATGATGATGACGACGGCACGCTTGTTTGAAAGTTTGCAATCTAATTGGTGTTTTAGTTGGTATACCGACAGTGGGTTTAGCGGTGAGGATCTTACCTCCGATCTTTTAGGCTTCTACCGGGCAATCCTTCCTTCAGACTATCAGTCAAGACTGAGGCTTGTCAGTAAAGAGCAGGCCCAGAGTAGATGGGATTATTATGGGCCGATAGGCAATTATAAGAATAAAGGATTTTTACCATTACTGTTTCCTGACCCCCATGATAACTGTGCTGTCCATAAACCCTATAAAGGGCACCTGCCTTCATTTATGACATGGGTGCAACCGTGGAGTGATTTCACTTCTGGTTGGGTAGAAATTATCACCGGGGATGGCGGTTATTATTCATTTTTGTCGAGGTGAATGGTAATGAGCTACTATAAAATAATACTGGTGATGATTGTTTTGATTTTCTTGTCACCGCTGTTAATACCCTGGCCAGATAAATTAGAATATCGGGAAAGCGATCTTTTTGACTACTATTTCTATACTGATGTTGATATCAAGCAGGCTCCAAGGATATCAAATGATTATTACTTTGAATATATTTCTCCTGATGGAAGTACACGGGAAACAAATCTTATTGTTTTTCGCGGTGGTGATGTAGGAATTGTTCGTAATTATCTAACAGGTCTTGGCTTTCACCTTTATGATTATAGTGATAATGGAAGAGAAGAACTTTGGATATCAAATGATAATCGTCGATTTACTTTTTCTATTGTCACTAACAAGAAAAAAGATTTGGTCAGTTTAATAAAAACAATGCGTTGAAGGTAGGTTTTGTTCTGGAAGTGACTCTTTATAATATTTCAGGGGGTAAATATATGGGAATGGGTGAATCACTTGACGGTGGGATGTCATTTATATCTGAAAATACGCTGAATCGCTATCAATTGTATATCCCTTCATGTAAATCGGTACTGGATGTTATTAACTTTAATGGTACAGAGGAAATGAGTTCGCTGTATCGATACGTAGTACACTTTTCCAGCCAGGATAGCGTGAAAAATAATCAACAGGTTGATATGAAAAGTGGTGATGTGATAACACAAAAGGAACTGGACGCAATTAATCTGGAAGCCGCGGTTAATGCCAACTGGGATGCTAACTCAGAATGTCTCAAGAATGACTATGGAATGAGTAATGAAAAGCTCGAAGAGATCAGAGTCAGACTGCACGAATTAAACCGACAAACGGGGTTATATTATATGAATATTGATGTGGGGACATTAGTACAGAGACTTGGTAAACCGTATTGAGAAATTTATAGCTAAGGTTTGATTTATTATAAAACAAAGCCTTATGGTCCTATTGATGATGGTGAGGCCGAATTAAATATGAAACTAGAAGGGATGCTTTTAGTTTTAATGAATGATTCGGATAAGATATTAACCGAAATAACTTTAAGGTTAGAGGATAAAGGTAAAACAGACTGGGTATTTCCCAATCCGATGCCATTTGGCCTGGAACCAGTGATGAGTCAGCAGTGGGTACGAAAACGTTTTGGATTGCCTATTATTTATGCTGATGTGGAAATAATTATGACTATCTATATAGGAGTGACAGAAGTTTACACATTACCAATTCCAGATCAAAATATCGCTATATCGTTTACTTATAACAAAGATTTATTTGTAGAAACAGTGACTTTTTATTCTTTAGAACGTGCTAGAGAAATTCACGCTGCACTTGAGAAAAAACGGCTGGGTGGATAATGAGTGTGAGTGCTGAGATGTTTTATTAACCCCAGGCGTTAATGAATTTTGATGTACTAATTAAGCATGTTAGATGGGATTCTATTTATTAAACGGAGTTAACGCTATGGATATGAAACTAACAACATCAGGGCCTACGCTTAACCGCTACAGCTTAACGATCCCTTCATGCCCGCATAAACTGGATGTGGAGCGTTTTGAGGGACTGGAGCAGTTAAGCGTCCGTTACCATTATTCAGTCCTTTTTACCTGCAGTGCTTCAGAGCTGACAGCCGGTATGTTCCTGAACCAGCCGGCATTGCTGACCATGAAAGGCGGGGAATTGCTGCATGCTCTGCCCGTCAAGTTCGTCCACGGCGTGGTGACCCATTTCCGGCGTCTGACGGGGTCGCGCGACCAGGTCAGCTATGAAATCATCATTGAGCCTTATCTCTCCCTGCTGGATAAACAGTTCCGTACGCACCGCTTTTTTATTAATAAATCGGTACCGGAAGTGGTGGGTGAAATCCTGCAGGAGCACGCCCTGCATGGCTGGGAGTATGAATTCACGCTGACGCAGACTTATCCGAAGCGTGAACAGATAAATCAGTATCAGGAGAGCGACCTGGCGTTTATTGAGCGTCTGCTGGCGGAAGTGGGGATATTTTACTTCTTCACGCTGCAGCCGGATACCCGGACGGAAGTGGTGCATTTTGCAGACCAGCAGAGCGCCTATGAGTTTGATAAACGGCTGGCGCTGAACAGCCCGTCAGGAATGAGCGACAGCGGGGCGGACTCCGTCTGGGGACTGAACATTCTGCACCAGGTGGCACCGGCGGGAGTGACCACAAAAGACTATAACCACCGCGAAGCGCAGAAGGTGCTGCAGTCGGCGAGGGCGGATATCACCGGCGGCGAAGGCGAGGAAATGCGCTATGGCGAGGTGTATCACTACAAACCGCGCCATCTTGAAACCGGGGATGCATTCGATCCGGCGCCGGAAACCGGGAACTTCTGGGCGCGACTGGACCATGAGCGTTTTCTGGCAGAGCAGACGCTGATAACGGGTTTCAGCACGGATGCAGGGTTGCGTCCGGGACAGGTGCTGACGATAACGGACAGCAGCGTGCCGTCGACGCTGCCGGGCGTGCTGCTGCAGCCGGTGGTGGTGGTCCGGGCGGGGTTCAGCGGCAGCAGGAAGGATGCGCTGAGAGTGTCGCTGGCGGCGGTCCCGTACAGTGAGACGCAGTGCTGGCGTCCGGCACTGAAGGCAAGGCCGAAGGTCAGCGGCACGCTGACAGCTCGGGTCAGCAGCCCGAAGAGCGGGGATATCTACGCGCATCAGACGGCGGAGGGGCTGTACCGGGTGAAGTTCGATGCAGACCAGGACAGCAAACAGCAGGGTTACGAGAGCATGCTGCTGCGCCTTGCCAAACCCTACGGCGGCGACACTTATGGTATTCACTTCCCGCTGATACAGGGTACAGAAGTGGCGGTGGCGTTCCATGAAGGGGACCCGGACCGGCCCTATATCGCCCATGCGCTGCATGACTCCCGGCATCCGGACCACGTGACACAGGCAAACCATACCCGCAACGTCATCCGCACGCCCGCGAACAACAAGTTGCGCATGGAAGACAAAAGGGGTGAGGAACACGTCAAGCTCAGTACCGAGTATGGCGGGAAGACGCAGCTTAACCTGGGGCATAACGTGGATGCGGGGCGTGCGCTGCGGGGAGAGGGGGCCGAGCTGCGCACAGACGACTGGGTGGCGGTACGCGGCGGTAAAGGGGTCTTAATTAGTGCTTATAACCAGCCGCAGGCCCAGGGAGAGATGTTGGACATGCGGGCTGCAATTGCTGAGCTGCAAAATGCACTCGAACTGGTTACAGCGTTAGCGAGTAGCGCCAAGGTATCCGGTTCACTTGATGCTGATATTGCTTCACAGCAGGAACTGACGAAAACGCTGGCGCAATTAAAAGGAGCGGGTTTGTTACTGAATGCCCCTGCTGGTATAGGTGTGGCCACACCCAAAAATATACAGCTCACCACGGGCCATTCTTTAACTGTCACAACGGGAGAAAATGCAGATCTGACGTTGTTTAAACGTCTGACCGTTGCTGCCGGAGAAGCTATTAGTCTGTTTGCTCAAAAAATGGGTATGAAAATTTTTGCTGCCAGAGGAATGATCGATATTCAGGCGCAAACTGATGCGATGCGATTGCAGTCAGATAAAACGATGAATATTAATAGCGTTAATGGCGAAGTTGTTTTAAACGCTCAGCAGGGGATTACGCTCACCAGCACTGGCGGGGCGTATATAAAAATCAAAGATGGATCCATCGAGCTTGGCGCACCGGGGAGTCTTAAGCTAAAAAGTCTTGATATCCAGTGGGGTGGTGTAGGCATCCTGGAAAAAGCACTTAAGCCGATGACTGTTTCTGACCCGCAATATAAATACCCTATGAATGGTTCTTTTCAGATCGTTGATAAAGGGGATGGTAAGCCTAAACCTTACATAAAATATCGTATTGAAACTGAAAGTGGTGAAACTATTCATGGTGTGACTGATGAGAATGGATATACCCAATCTCATTACGGTCTTGAACCCCAGACTATGAAATTATTCTTTGAATAAAACCAGGTTGGTATCATGAGCGATACATCCACATTACCCGTAGCAGAGAATCAGTTAAGTAAAAAAGAAAATAATACCGTACAGATATCACATGAATCATGTGATATCTATTATTGCACTGAAAGTCAGGAGTTATTATTCTTAACGACGGCAGCAGCGAAAAATATTGATGAGCATGCCAGTGAAATAATGACGGCGGTTGATGAATTTCATCAGGCTAACGAGGAATATTCTAAAGCTGTTGAAGAGTTTGGTGTATTAAATTCAAAAATAGAGGAAAGTTCTGCACTTACTGACAAAAAAACTAATATTTCTAATCAAGAAGCTAATTTAACCGGCAAAAGGGATGCTTTACAAAAAGTAATTGGTAAGTTTGAATCCGAAGGTGCTGGTTATGATGATGTGGTTGAGCTCATCCCTATCTCTCGAAAAAATGGTGGCGCTGGCACGAAGAAACGCTATGCTTTTGCAAAAAAAGGATATGTTGATAATTTGGGAGCAGGGGTCAGACATAAAGTAAAGTTTAAACAATCGGATGCGGATAGTATCCTAAAGAGAGAAAATGGTAATATAACAGGAATATCAGTTTCTAAATTAAAAAAGCAAATTAAAGATCTGGAGTTCGAAAATAAAGGTGTAAACCTTTTTGATCCAATCGACAAGAAATTAATAGATGAGACGTTAACGGGCTGGGCAGAAAGCTGGAATAACAGTCTGGTTTCGCATAAAGAAATTGGTCAGTTTATCGATTTTTCAGCGGGTGCGCAGTTCATGCGCTGCACGTCTAATTTGGCGGCTTCTGCCGAATGGGATCCATCAACGGGCGAGTTGGCCATCAAAGGTGAGTTTAAGGCCACGCTTTCTCTGGCTTCTGGCATTGTTGAAACGACATTTTATCTTCCGGATCGCGTCGGCTGGAGCCTGACATTTCAGCCTGAAAATCGAACTGAACCATTAAAAATGGGAATGCTCAGAGTTTATCTGAAAACCTCACTGATTGGCTTTGTGGGAGCCTCTGCCCAGGCAGAAGCGCAATTGCAGATTACCACCTATGGCGGTAAGCAAATGATTATGGGTAACAGCGCCGGGCGTCTACCGAGATTTAGCGAACGGCATGTAAGCGGTGCAACCTTCCATAAGGCCAGAGAGGAAAACGAAGATGGCGCCAAAGTAAGCGCAGAGGCTTTTGGCGGCGCGCGCGCAGAACTAAAGCTCGCAGGTGGGGTACAGTGGTTGCAGCCGCCGGAACTTACCGTACGCCAGGGCAAGACCGGAGACGATGCCAAAGAAGCTAACGAGTTCGCCGATTTTTGTACCTTTACTGAAAGTCTGGTCGGAATGGCCGGCGCCGGAATTGGAGGTACTTTTCAGTGTGATTTTGTTAACGGTAAGTTTTGTTTCAAGATCGCGGCCAGCCTCTGTGTCGGACTCGGGGCAAAAGGTAGCTTTGAAGCCGAAGTGGATTTTGACAAATTTTATGAATTTTCAAAATGGCTCATTTATCAGTTGTATGGATTAGACTACGCTTTTTTCGAAATAGTGGTAAAAGATGCCTTCAAAGCTTTTACCCAGGTTAGTGTCTTATTGCTTTCAGATATGGAAGAGTCAATTAAAAATGGGTTATCAGCTTGCAGTGAAACGCTAATCACAATTGGTAAAGAATTTAATAGCCTGGTGAATAGTATTGAGTCCGCCTTTGATAAATCAGAAAGAAGAAATCAGCTGGCAGCAAATATTATTAAGAGCCCTGATTTACTTCTGATGCGTACCCCTGAGGCCAAAGGAATATTACTCTACTTGCTTACCCGCCACAGTACCGCAGATCATTTTGATTTTGATAATCGTGGTGATTATTTTATCGATATTTATCAGGAGCGCAAACAAGCGATTATTGTCGTTTTACAATCCACCCAGACGCAGCGGGAATGGTTCCAGATATTTAGCCGATTTAATGCCAGTGGGAGTGACATGGCAGAGGGTAACTCTGCCTTAAAATATATGGTGGCGCAAAATTCAATGAATGCGGTAAGGCGTTTTCTCCAGGAAGGCTTCGATAAAGTCAATGAAATGGATCTTATCTATAAAAGATTAAGAACGACGCCTGCCTGGGGATATGCCCTGACGATGAACAATACCACTGCGTATCGCTTAACGACGGAGGATAACCCTTTTTATCCGCGTATGGGAACATTTTCACCGCTGTCTGGCGCAAATTCTGAGGAATGGTCATGAAGATAAAATATCCGTTATTACTCCTGAGCCTGGCCGTCAGCGCGATGGCTGGCTGCGATCAAAACCCCACCTCAGTCCCCCCCCGGCACAGTGCGGAAGACCAGGTCCGGCTGCAGGAATTTGTGGCGCAGATAAAGTCAGAGCAGGTATTTGTGGAAGGCGGTGAATACCTGATGGGAGATTTTGGCGAGGAATATGGTGTGGAAAGGCTGCAGTACGACGGGCGTAAAGACAGCAAGCCTTTGCACCGGGTGGAGTTAAGCAGCTATTCGCTGAGTAAGTTCAAAG
>PPYF01370564.1_pt1 | contig 19784 bp, 16 predicted proteins | sample 1559871 | NCBI WGS metagenome assembly PPYF01 (sample SAMN08240021, study PRJNA423297) | Human gut metagenome, whole genome shotgun sequencing project. | reverse complement strand
TATTCAGCAGCAGCTGATTTACCGTGGTCTGGAAAAACGTGGCCTGCATAGCCGCGAGAAGAAAAAATCCTGATTCGGTACCATAAGCGCTAAAATGAAAGGCGGTCGAATGACCGCCTTTTTTATTGCAACAAAATAGAGACTAACCATGAGCCATAACGACACTATTGTCGCCCAGGCAACCCCACCGGGACGCGGTGGCGTGGGCATTTTGCGTATCTCCGGCCTGAAGGCGCGCGACGTCGCACAGGCGGTGCTGGGCAAGCTGCCGAAGCCGCGCTATGCCGACTACCTGCCCTTTAAAGACGCTGACGGCAGCGCGCTGGATCAAGGCATTGCGCTGTGGTTCCCCGGCCCGAACTCCTTCACCGGTGAGGATGTGTTAGAACTTCAGGGTCACGGCGGCCCGGTAATTCTCGATTTGCTGCTTAAACGCATTCTGACGCTGCCGGGCGTACGTATTGCCAAACCCGGCGAATTTTCCGAGCGCGCGTTTTTAAACGATAAACTCGATTTGGCCCAGGCCGAAGCGATTGCCGATCTGATTGACGCTAGCTCCGAGCAGGCGGCCCGTTCCGCGCTGAACTCGCTGCAGGGGGCGTTCTCCACCCGCGTTAATCACCTTGTGGAAGCACTCACTCACCTGCGAATCTTTGTCGAAGCAGCTATCGATTTCCCGGATGAAGAGATCGACTTTCTTTCTGACGGTAAAATCGAAGCCCAGCTTAACAACGTGATTGCCGATCTCGACGCCGTCCGTGCCGAAGCCCGCCAGGGCAGCCTGCTGCGTGAAGGGATGAAAGTGGTGATTGCCGGGCGTCCGAATGCCGGGAAATCGAGCCTGCTGAACGCACTGGCCGGCCGTGAAGCGGCTATCGTCACCGATATCGCCGGCACCACGCGCGACGTGCTGCGTGAACATATCCATATCGACGGCATGCCGCTGCACATCATTGATACCGCCGGTCTGCGCGAGGCGAGCGACGAAGTGGAACGTATCGGTATCGAACGTGCCTGGCAGGAAATTGAGCAGGCCGACCGCGTGCTGTTTATGGTTGATGGCACCACCACCGACGCCACCGACCCAGCGGAGATTTGGCCGGACTTTATCGCCCGTCTGCCAAAAACCCTGCCGATAACCGTGGTGCGCAACAAAGCGGATATTACCGGTGAGACGCTGGGCCTTAGCGAAGTAAATGACCACTCACTTGTACGCCTTTCCGCGCGTACCGGCGAAGGGGTTGACGTGCTGCGTAACCATCTCAAGCAGAGCATGGGCTTTGAAACCAATATGGAAGGCGGCTTCCTGGCCCGTCGTCGTCACCTGCAGGCGCTATCGGACGCCGCAGAGCATCTGCAACAGGGTAAAGCACAGCTTCTGGGCGCCTGGGCAGGTGAACTGTTGGCAGAAGAACTACGTCTGTCCCAGCAGTGCCTGAGCGAAATTACAGGCGAGTTTACCTCCGACGACCTGCTGGGGCGTATTTTCTCTAGCTTCTGTATCGGTAAATAAGTCCCCCCGCCGGAATCACATTGAGCCTGATTCCGGCGCTGTTCTTTTCCCATGCCCGCCTTGCCTGCATCTGAAAAAGCCTGCTAAACCTAACTATTCATTTAAGACAGGTAACCGTGATGACAACTGAATACACCCTGCTGGAGACCGTGCCTTCCGCTGAAGATTTTTGCCGCCTGCGCCAGGTTTCCGGGCTTTCCCCCCGCCCGCTTGAGGCGGCCAAAATAGGGCTCCCGCGCAGCTGCTACGGCGTGCATATTCTCTGGCAGGGCGTTCCCGTGGGCATGGGCCGCATCGTCGGTGATGGCGCGCTAAACTTCGAAATTGTCGATATCGCCGTTGATCCGGCGCATCAAGGAAAAGGATTAGGCCGCAAAGTCATGGAAGCGCTGATCGGCTGGCTGAATGCTAATGCCTTTAAGGGATCTTACGTTTCGTTAGTCGCCGATGTTCCCGAGCTGTACGCTAAGTTTGGCTTCGAATCCGTTCGCCCGGAAAGTGAAGGAATGGCGCGAGTCTGGAAGTAAATTTCCTTACAGGAAATCACTGTTGTCCAAATGGCAACTCGTGCCGCAGACGCACTCCCCGTATGCTTAGCGCCACATTCCTCATGAGGTTGCTATGACACGCTTTCTAATCTGCAGTTTTGCTTTGGTTCTCCTGTATCCCGCAGGTATTGATATGTATCTGGTGGGATTACCCCGCATTGCTGCTGATTTACAGGCGAGCGAAGCACAGCTGCATATCGCGTTTTCGGTCTATCTGGCCGGGATGGCAACCGCCATGCTGTTTGCCGGTAAAGTGGCCGATCAGTCTGGACGCAAGCCGGTCGCCATCGTCGGGGCTGTTATCTATATTCTCGCCTCAGCGCTCTGTTCAATGGCTGAAAGCGGTACACCGTTCCTGGTGGGCCGTTTTATCCAGGGCGTGGGGGCGGGCTGCTGTTACGTGGTGGCATTTGCGATCCTGCGCGATACGTTAGACGATCGCCGCCGGGCGAAGGTGCTGTCTTTACTCAACGGGATCACCTGTATCGTCCCGGTATTAGCGCCGGTGATGGGGCATCTGATCATGCTCAAATATCCGTGGCAGAGCCTGTTCTACACGATGATAGGCATGGGAGTGGTCGTGTGCCTGCTGTCGGTTTTTATCCTGCGAGAATCGCGTCCAGCGGCTCTCCAGACCGCAACGCCAACGGCGCGCGGCGCGGAGTCGTTGTTAAACCGCTTTTTCCTCAGCCGCCTCGCCATTACGACTCTCAGCGTGTCGGTGATCCTCACCTTCGTGAATACTTCGCCGGTGCTGCTGATGGAAGTGATGGGCTTTGACCGCGGAGAGTACGCCACCACCATGGCGATGACCGCTGGCGTCAGTATGGCCGTCTCGTTCTCCACGCCGTTTGCCCTCAGTCTCTTCAAGCCACGCACCCTGATGCTAGCTTCGCAGGTGCTGTTTCTGGCCGCCGGAGTCGTACTCACCCTCGCTAATACCAACACCATGACGCTGTTCGGGTTGACCTTAATCTGCGCAGGCTTCTCGGTTGGCTTTGGGGTTGCCATGAGCCAGGCGCTGGGTCCTTTCTCGCTGCGAGCGGGCGTCGCGAGTTCCGCCTTAGGCATCGCGCAGGTCTGCGGCTCATCGCTGTGGATTTGGCTAGCTGCCATCCTGGGTCTTGACGCGCTGAATATGCTGATCGGGATTCTGATTGGCTGTAGCATAGTGAGCATCATGTTGATTATCATTGTTGCTCCTAACCGGTCCGCGCCAGCCCATGAAGAAATCCCTCAGCAGTCTCGATCTTAATTTACTGCTCTGCCTGCAGCTCCTGATGCAGGAGCGCAGCGTGACCAAAACCGCCAAACGGATGAACGTGACGCCGTCGGCGGTCAGTAAATCGCTGTCGAAGCTGAGAGCCTGGTTTGATGACCCGCTGTTTGTGAACACCCCGCTGGGGTTAACACCCACGCCGCTGATGCTCAGCATGGAGCATAGCCTGGCAGAATGGATGCAGATGGGTAATCAGCTACTCGATAAGCCAAACCACGAGACGCCGCGCGGGCTGAAATTTGATCTGGTCGCCGAAACGCCGCTGGTGATGATCATGTTTAATGCGCTGGCGCAGCAGATCTACCAGCGTTATCCCCAGGCGTCGATCAAAGTCCGCAACTGGGACTACGATTCGCTGGATGCTATTGTCCGCGGCGAGGTGGATATCGGCTTTACCGGCCGCGAAAGCCATCCGCGTTCACGCGAATTGCTGAGCCTGCTGCCGCTGTCGATCGATTATGAAGTGCTGTTTTCCGATCTTCCCTGCGTCTGGCTGCGTGAGGATCATCCCGCTTTACAGGAAGAATGGTGTCTGGAGACCTTTTTGCGCTACCCGCATATCAGCATCAGCTGGGAGCAAAACGACACCTGGGCGCTGGATGATGTCCTGCAGGAGATGGGGCGCGAGCGTAACATCGCTCTCAGCCTGCCTGGGTTTGAACAGTCATTGTTTATGGCGGCTCAGCCGGATCATCATATGCTGGCCACGGCACCGCGCTATTGCCGCTATTATAATCAGCTCCACCAGCTCTCTTTGGTCGCCAGACCTCTCCCCTTCGATACCGTACAGCTAGACAAGCTGCTGGTTCCGTTCACCCTGCTTTGGCATAAACGTAATAGTCACAACCCGAAAATTATTTGGTTGCGTGAAACCCTCAAATCCTTATATCTCACTGTTTCCTGACTCATTATTCGTAAAAATAATGCGTTTCAGTTAGGGGGAAGTGTAAAAGTCTCGTAATACCCCTTTTCATTCGCATTTTTAGGCAGTAAAACCTGACCATAACTTGTGTAAATGTTACTCTCACAATATCCACAGTCCATTAATCACGGAGCGAAAAATGGCGACGCACTTTGCAAGAGGGATCCTCAAGGACGGGCATCTACTGTCGGTCAGGTTATCATCCACCAGCCACAACATCGCACGCCAGCTGCCGGCCTATCGCCGTACGCGTTATCTGGCGTCGCGCGCACTGCTGGCTGAGCTACTGTTTATGCTTTATGGCATCAGCGAACTTCCCGAAATCGTGACCCAAAAAGAAGGCAAACCCTTCTTTAAAGATAGCCACCTGCCTGATTTTTCCATCGCCTATGCGGGCAACATTGTCGGCGTGGCGCTAACCACCGAAGGCCAGTGCGGCCTCGATATGGAACTGCTGCGCGTGCTGCGCAATACGCCGCAGGCAACCATGATGGAAAACTATCGATTTACCAGTAATGAAAATCTGTGGATTAACAACCAAAGCGATCCACACGAAGCGCGCGTGCAGCTAATTGCTCTGCGCCAAAGCGTGCTCAAAATGACCGGCGATGTGCATCTCGACTCGCCGCAGTCTCTTCAACTGCTCCCCGGCTCCGGACGCCTGCGTTCCGCCACCACCGACCAACTCGAAGTGATTTGTGACGCAGAGGACGTGCTGGCCTGGTCACTCGCCGTGTCCCCTTCGATTGAGAAGCTAAAAGTGTGGGAGTTTGATGGCAAATACGGTTGGCGCAGCCTGCCGGACGCACAAACGCGGGCCAATGAACCCGCAGCACGGTTGATGAGATTCACCAGCCTACCGGCAGAGAAAGCGCTTATACTCAACTGATTCGGCTGAAAACAGCCTCATGATGCAAAGGAGTAATCATGTCTGAAGCGTTGAAAGTTGTTACGTTATTGGGAAGCCTGCGCAAAGGTTCATTTAACGGTATGGTGGCACGCACCCTGCCAAAAATCGCCCCGGCGGGCATGAGCATCTCTCCGCTCCCGTCGATTGGCGATATCCCGCTGTACGATGCTGATCTGCAACAAGAAGATGGATTCCCGCAAAGCGTAGAAGCGCTGGCTGAACAAATTCGCCAGGCTGACGGCGTCGTCATCGTCACGCCGGAATATAACTACTCCGTACCGGGTGGCTTGAAAAATGCCATCGACTGGCTGTCCCGCCTGCCGGATCAACCGCTGGCGGGTAAACCGGTACTGATCCAGACCAGCTCCATGGGCGCCATTGGTGGCGCGCGCTGCCAATACCATCTGCGTCAGATCCTGGTCTTCCTCGATGCCATGGTGATGAACAAACCAGAGTTTATGGGCGGCGTCATTCAGAACAAGGTCGACCCGCAGTTAGGTGAAGTGATTGAGCAGGGAACGTTGGATCACCTGACCGGTCAGTTGACCGCGTTTGGCGAATATATTCAGCGCGTTAAAGCCTAAGTTAAAACCTAAAGAAAAGGCCCGGCAGCGTCACGCTTACCGGGCCTTCATTCTCTCGTCTATCAGGTCAGCAAAGCGTCGCCTGATACCGCAAGCCTCACTTTAGTGAGCGTCGATAAACACAATCTTCAGAATAAACAGCAGCGCGACGATAATCACGCACGGGCTGAGATCGCGGAAACGACCGGTGCCCACTTTCATGATGCAGTAAGAGATAAAGCCCAGCGCGATACCTTCGGTGATCGAGAAGCTAAATGGCATCATCACCGCGGTAATAAACGCCGGAACCGCTTCAGTCAGGTCATCCCACTTCACGCGTGACAGGCTTGAGGTCATCAGCACGCCAACGTAAATCAACGCACCCGCCGCCGCATAGCCCGGCACCATTCCCGCCAGAGGTGACAGGAAAATCACCAGCAGGAACAGCAGGCCAACGACCACCGCCGTCAGACCGGTACGGCCGCCAACGGAAACACCGGAAGAAGATTCGATATACGCGGTAACGGATGAAGTACCGATAAAGGAACCGGCGACCGAAGAGACGCTATCCACGAACAGCGCCTGCTTCATACGTGGGAACTTGCCCTTTTCATCCGCCAGACCGGCTTTATCGGTGACGCCAATCAGCGTGCCGGAGGAGTCAAACAGGTTAACCAGCATGAAGGAGAAGATCACCCCAGCCAGGCCAAGATTAAACGAACCGACGAGATCAACGTGGCCCACAACCGTGGTAATGCTCGGTGGTGCGGAGACGATACCGTTATAGTGAACGTCGCCCAGCATCCAGCCCAGCAGAGTGGTCACCACGATAGACACCAGAACTGCCGCATGAATATTACGGGATGCCAGAATCGCGATGATAAAGAAGCCCAGAACGCCCAGTAGAACGCTGTGAGAGGTCAGGTTGCCAATAGAAACCAGCGTGTCCTGGTTTGCGACAATAACGCCGGCGTTTTTCAGCCCCATCATGCCGATGAATAAACCAATACCGCTGGTGATGCCCACGCGCAGGCTCACCGGGATATTCGCAATCATCCAATAACGTACGCGGAAAATCGTAAGCAGCAGCAGGCCTACGGCGCCCCAGAAGATAGCGCCCATGCCCACCTGCCACGGCAGGCCCATCGCCTGAACCACCACAAATGCGAAGAAGGCGTTCAGGCCCATCGCTGGCGCCAGCGCCACCGGCAGGTTAGCGAATACGCCCATCAGGATACTGCCCAGCGCCGCAATCAGACAGGTCGTGACGAACACCGCGCTGGTGTCCATTCCGGCGACGCCAAGAATTTGCGGGTTTACGAAGACGATGTAGACCATCGTCAGGAAAGTGGTGAAACCGGCGATCACTTCGGTGCGTGCCGTTGTGCCGTGTTCGCGCAGTTTAAACACGCGCTCCAGTATCCCCTGACCGGAAGCCGGGGTGGTGTGTTGTTGGCTCATTATCTATTTCCGCAGAAAGGAAGGAAAATTCGTCGCTATCCTATACCAAAATGCGACAATAGGCGCGGTTCTGAGATACTTTTTTCATTGATTTTGCTTATACGGCAACGATTGCGTCTCTTAATTCTGCATTACGTAAACGTTAAACTTGTTAAAAAGGAAATGACATGTCCGGAGTTGAAGCGGTTTTTTTCGACTGTGACGGCACGCTGGTTGACAGCGAGGTTATCTGTTCACGGGCCTACGTCCATATGTTTAAAACATTTGGCATCACACTCGATCTGGAAGAGATTTTTAAACGTTTCAAGGGCGTAAAGCTCTACGAAATTATCGACATCATCAACCAGGAGCACGGCACTACGCTTGAGAAATCCGCGTTAGAACCCGTGTACCGCGCAGAGGTCGCACGCCTTTTCGACACGGAACTCGAGGTGATCGATGGCGCGAATGCCCTTATTGATGCAGTCAATATTCCCATGTGTATCGTCTCAAACGGCCCGGTCAGCAAAATGCAGCATTCGCTGGGCAAACTGGGAATGTTGCACCATTTTCCGGATAAATTATTCAGCGGCTACGATATTCAGCGCTGGAAGCCCGATCCGGCGCTGATGTATCACGCGGCGAAAGCCATGAACGTCAATGTCGAGAACAGCATCCTGGTGGATGACTCATCGGCCGGCGCCCAGTCGGGAATTGATGCGGGAATGGAGGTGTTCTATTTCTGCGCCGATCCGCATAACAAGCCGATTGACCACCCCAAAGTCACGACGTTTACCGATCTGTCGCAGCTGCCTGCACTGTGGAAAGCGCGCGGCTGGGATATTACGCGATAAATGAAAAAGCCGGATAGCGCACGCGCTTATCCGGCCTCTCTCATCCGCTACAAGCCAGCAAAACGCCGGCCGCTAAGACGCTTACTCTTTCGGTGCTTTCCCCGCCAGCAGCTTATCCAGCTCATCACCACCAACGTGACGGAAATCCTGCCCCTTCACGAAGTAGAAAATGTATTCACAGATATTCTGGCAGCGATCGCCGATACGCTCGATAGAACGGGCGCAAAACAGTGCGGTCAGCACGCTTGGAATGGTGCGAGGGTCTTCCATCATATAGGTCATCAGCTGGCGCACGATGCCCTCATACTCCTGGTCAACTTTCTTGTCTTCACGGTAAATACGCACCGCTTCGTCCAGATCCATGCGCGCAAATGCATCCAGCACATCATGCAGCATCTGTACGGTGTGGCGGCCCAGCGATTCCAGGCTTACCAACAGCGGCTGGTGCTGATGCGAGAATTTCTCCAGCGCGGTGCTGCAGATTTTATCCGCAACGTCGCCAATACGTTCCAGTTCAGCGATCGTTTTGATAATCGCCATCACCAGACGCAGGTCGCTCGCCGTTGGCTGACGTTTGGCAATAATGCGCACGCAGGCTTCGTCGATCGCCACTTCCATCATGTTGACGTGCTTATCGCCTTCAATAACGCGCTTCGCCAGCTCGCTGTCCTGGTTGTGCATCGCGGTAATCGCATCAGAAAGCTGCTGCTCTACCATGCCACCCATGGTCATCACCTGGGTGCGGATGCTTTCCAGTTCTGCGTTGAACTGGCCGGAAATATGTTTATTGAGATTTAAATTGTCCATCATTTCTCCAGATGCCCAAACGATTTCTAGCAAGAACAAGGCGTGTGTTTCGCTAAGTTCCCGATAATGCAGTTCGCTGCATCATCGGGGCCGGTCAACGCAACCTGCGCGGCTCTCGCTTAAAAAATGAAGGGCATATCAACCGTAGCGGCCAGTAATATAATCTTCAGTTTGTTTTTTCGCGGGCTTGGTGAACAGATCGTCCGTGTTACTAAACTCAATCAATTCGCCCAGGTACATAAACGCCGTGTGGTCGGAACAACGCGCAGCCTGCTGCATGTTGTGGGTCACGATAACCACGGTGTAGTCCTCTTTCAGCTCGGTGATCAGCTCCTCGATACGCCCGGTTGAGATCGGGTCAAGCGCTGAGCACGGCTCATCCAGCAGCAGAACTTCCGGGCGAATGGCGATACCGCGCGCGATGCACAGACGCTGCTGCTGACCACCGGAGAGAGAGTACCCGCTCTGGTGCAGTTTATCTTTGGTTTCATTCCATAATGCGGCCTTGGTCAACGCCCACTGCACGCGCTCATCCATATCGGTACGCGACAGCTTTTCAAACAGGCGTACGCCAAAGGCGATGTTGTCATAGATGGACATCGGGAACGGCGTCGGCTTCTGGAACACCATGCCCACTTTCGCACGCAGCAGCGCGATATCCTGGGTATTGGTGAGAATATTGTCGCCATCCAGCAAAATTTCACCTTCCGCGCGCTGCTCTGGGTACAGTTCAAACATTTTGTTAAAGGTACGCAGCAGCGTCGATTTACCGCAGCCCGACGGGCCGATAAACGCGGTAACCTGGTTTTTTGCGATATCCAGGTTAATGTTCTTCAGGGCATGGAATTTGCCGTAGTAGAAGTTCAGGTCACGTACTGAAATCTTACCCGGAGTTGTGTTCACCATACTCATCTCAATCTCTTCCTCATCCAGCGCCGCCGTTGGCCGCGCTGTAAAAAATTAACCGTGTTTCTTCTTCGCGAAAATGACGCGCGCCAGAATGTTCAGCAGCAGTACGCACAGAGTGATAATCAACACCCCGGCCCAGGCCAGTTGCTGCCACTCAGCAAACGGGCTCATCGCAAATTTAAAGATGGTCACCGGCAGGTTAGCGATAGGCTGCATCATGTCGGTACTCCAGAACTGGTTGGAGAGCGCGGTAAACAGCAGCGGTGCCGTTTCACCCGCGATGCGCGCAATCGCCAGCAGGATGCCGGTCATAATCCCGGAAATAGACGCTTTGAGCGTAATGGCCGAGATCATCCGCCATTTCGGCGTCCCCAGCGCATAGGCCGCTTCACGCAGGCTATCCGGTACCAGCTTCAACATGTTCTCGGTGGTACGAATCACGATGGGTACCTGCAGCAGCGCCAGCGCAATCACGCCCGCCCAGCCGGAGAAGTGCTGCATCTGTGCCACCACGATGGTGTAGACGAACAGACCGACCACAATAGAAGGAGCGGAGAGCAGAATATCGTTAATAAAACGAATAATTTCAGCCAGCCAGGACTTACGCCCATACTCGGCAAGGTAGATACCCGCCATTATGCCCAGCGGCGTACCAAACACGGTCGCCCACAGAATCAGCAGGCCGCTGCCCGCCAGGGCGTTTGCCAAACCACCGCCCGCCGTGTTCGGCGGCGGAGTCATCTCGGTAAACAGCGCCAGCGACATCCCATCAATACCGCGGGTAATGGTGGCCATTAAGATCCACACCAGCCAGAACAGGCCGAAGATCATCGTGGCCATAGAGAGCGTCAGCGCGATGCGGTTCTTCATGCGGCGACGAGCCTGCATTTTGCGGCGGGACTCGGCCAGCTCAGCGGTGTTTTGCATTTCCAGAGTGGTCATGAACGTGCCCCCTCATTTTTCGCCAGGCGCATGATCATGAACTTCGAGGCGGCCAGAACGATAAAGGTAATCGCAAACAGGATCAGGCCCAGTTCCATCAAGGCCGAGACGTGCAGGCCAGATTCCGCTTCAGCAAATTCATTTGCCAGAGCAGAGGTAATACTGTTGCCCGGCATATACAGCGAGGCGCTGTCGAGCTGGTAGGTGTTACCGATGATAAAGGTCACCGCCATGGTTTCACCCAGCGCGCGGCCAAGGCCGAGCATCACGCCGCCGATAACCCCATTTTTGGTGAACGGCAGGACGATGCGCCAGATAACTTCCCAGGTGGTGCAGCCAATACCGTAGGCCGACTCTTTCATCATCACCGGGGTCTGTTCGAACACATCACGCATAACGGCGGAGATATACGGGATAATCATGATGGCAAGGATGACACCCGCCGCCAGGATACCGATACCAAACGCCGGGCCGGAGAACAGAGCACCGACAAACGGGATGTTAGAAAGAATATTGCCGACCGGTTCCTGGAAGTAGGTTGCGAACAGCGGAGCAAAGATAAACAGCCCCCACATGCCGTAAACAATACTGGGGATCGCCGCCAGCAGTTCAATCGCGATACCTAACGGGCGCTTGAGCCAATTGGGTGCCAGTTCAGTCAGGAAGAGTGCGATGCCGAAGCTCACCGGAACGGCGATCAGCAAGGCGATAACAGAAGTGACGATCGTACCGTAAATCGGTACCAGTGCACCGTAGACATCGTTAGGTGCATCCCACTCTTTGGTCCACAGGAAGGCGAAGCCGAACTTCTCCATGCTGGGCCAGGAAGAGATGACAAGGGAGACAATAATCCCGCCCAACATCAATAGCACAATCAGCGCAGCCAGTCTTACCAGCGCGCTGAATATCATGTCACCCTTTTTACCCGGTGGGTTAAAAGCAGGCTTGGTTGCAGCCATAAATTACTCTTTCAGTTTAAAATCCGCGACGACGTTTACAGATGCCCGGCGTCACCGCCGGGCTACCGTAATCAGTACAGCGCTTTACCGCTGCTATCTTTTACGTTGGTCTTCCATGCAGCACGAACCTGCTCAACCACGCTTTCCGGCAGGGTAGCATAATCCAGCTCGTTAGCCTGCTTCCCACCGTTTTTGTACGCCCAATCAAAGAACTTCAGCACTTCAGCGCCCTGCTCAGGCTTCTTCTGCTCTTTGTGAACCAGAATGAAGGTGGTGGAGGTAATTGGCCACGCGCCTTCGCCTTTCTGGTTGGTCAGGTCCTGCGCGAAGGATTTGCTCCAGTCAGCGCCTTTAGCCGCGTTGGCGAAGTTCTCTTCGGTTGGGCTAACCGCTTTTCCGTCAGCAGAAATCAGCTTGGTGTAAGCTAGGTTGTTCTGCTTAGCGTAAGCATATTCCACGTAACCAATCGCACCCGGCAGACGCTGTACGAAGGCGGCGATGCCGTCGTTACCTTTCCCGCCCAGACCGGTCGGCCAGTTCACGGTAGAACCGGAACCGATTTTGGATTTCCACTCTTCGTTCACTTTCGCCAGATAGCTGGTGAAGACGAAGGAGGTACCAGAACCGTCAGCACGACGCACAACGGCGATGTTCTGAGAAGGCAGCTTGACGCCTGGGTTCAGTTTGGTGATGGCTTCATCATCCCACTTTTTGATCTTGCCGAGGTAAATGTCACCCAGCGTTTTACCATCCAGCACCAGCTCGCCTGATTTCAGGCCAGGGATGTTGACGGCCAGCACAACACCGCCGATCACGGTCGGGAACTGGAACAGGCCTTCCTGCGTCAGTTTTTCGTCAGACAGCGGAGCATCAGACGCACCGAAATCTACGGTGTTAGCAGTGATTTGTTTTACGCCACCGGAAGAACCGATACCCTGGTAGTTAACTTTACTACCGGTCTCTTTTTGATAGGTATCTGCCCATTTGGCATACACTGGCGCAGGGAAGGTTGCACCTGCACCTGTCAGGCTTGCTGCTGCAAATGCAGAGAAAGCGCTCATCGATAAGGTCGCGGCGACAACAGTTGCGACAGTGGTACGCATAACTTTCATAATGTCTCCTGCAAGGATCCGTAAAGTGTTGTTTAGTGGCTACGATGAGCAAAATAGGATAAACAGGTGACAGTTATATGTAAGGTTTATGACAGTTTAATGACAACAGAAACCCTGTGAAAAACGTCATTATTAAAGCGATTAAAATCAATAAATTATAAAAATAATTTACAATGAAATTTCAAAAAAATTTTCTTTTTATGACAGCAAAATTGCTGCGCTTTATGACAGTTATAGCAGGTAAAAAAATCCGGCTATGCCTGAGACATAGCCGGATGGTGAGATCGTTAAACGTGATTATTCGACGGTCACGGATTTTGCCAGGTTACGCGGCTGGTCAACGTCGGTGCCTTTGATAAGCGCCACGTGATAAGACAGCAGCTGTAGCGGGACGGTATAGAAGATTGGCGCAATAACCTCTTCGACATGCGGCATCTCAATGATGTGCATGTTGTCGCTGTTGGTAAAGGCAGCATCTCTATCGGCAAACACATACAGCTCACCGCCGCGGGCGCGAACTTCCTCAATGTTGGATTTCAATTTTTCCAGCAGTTCGTTATTCGGCGCGACCACAATCACCGGCATATCCGCGTCAATCAGCGCCAACGGGCCGTGCTTCAGCTCGCCCGCCGCGTAGGCTTCTGCGTGAATGTAGGAGATCTCTTTCAGCTTCAGCGCGCCTTCCAGCGCGATAGGGTACTGATCGCCACGGCCAAGGAACAGCGCATGATGCTTGTCGGAGAAATCCTCCGCCAGCGCTTCAATACGCTTATCTTCCGACAGAACCTGCTCAATGCGGCTCGGCAGTGCCTGCAGCGCGTGAACGATATCTTGCTCAACGCTGGCATCCGCGCCTTTCAGGCGCGCCATTTTCGCCACCAGCAGCAGCAATACCGTCAACTGAGTGGTAAAGGCTTTGGTGGAAGCCACGCCAATTTCCGCGCCCGCTTTGGTCATGATCGCCAGATCTGATTCGCGCACCAGTGACGAGCCGGCCACGTTGCACACTGCCAGCGATCCCAGATACCCCAGCTCTTTCGTCAGACGTAACCCAGCCAGCGTATCGGCGGTTTCACCGGATTGCGACAGGGTAATCACCAGGCTGTTTGGCCGCACGGCGGATTTGCGATAACGGAATTCCGAAGCAATCTCGACATCACACGGCATACCGGCCAGTGATTCAAACCAGTAGCGAGCGACCATGCCAGAGTTATAGGAAGTCCCACAGGCGATGATCTGAATATGTTCAACTTGAGAGAGCAGCGCATCGGCCTGTGGCCCCAGCTCACTTAAATCCACCGCACCGTGGTTAATACGCCCAATGAGGGTGTTTTTAATCGCGTTCGGCTGCTCATAGATCTCTTTTTGCATGTAGTGGCGATAGATGCCTTTATCGCCCGCGTCATACTGCAGATTGGACTCAATCTCCTGACGCTTCACTTCGGCACCGGTTTTGTCAAAAATCTCAACCGTGCGGCGAGTCACTTCAGCAATATCTCCTTCTTCAAGGAAGATAAAGCGACGGGTTACCGGCAGCAGCGCGAGCTGGTCTGAAGCGATAAAGTTCTCACCCATGCCAAGGCCAATAACCAGCGGGCTACCGGAACGGGCAGCCAGCAGCGTGCCTGGATCGCGAGAGTCCATGATGACTGTACCGTATGCACCGCGTAGTTGAGGAATCGCGCGCAGAACGGCTTCGCGTAGCGTACCGCCCTGCTCCAGCTCCCAGTGCACTAAGTGAGCAATCACTTCGGTATCGGTCGCGGAGACAAAGACATAACCGCGCGCCTGCAGCATTTCGCGCAGCGGTTCGTGGTTTTCGATGATGCCGTTATGCACCACCACAATGTGATCAGAAACATGCGGATGCGCGTTACTTTCTGACGGTTCACCGTGGGTCGCCCAGCGGGTGTGGGCAATACCGGTTCCCCCAGACAGCGGGTGCTCCTCGACCGCCTGTGCCAGCATCTGGACTTTCCCCAGACGACGCACGCGGGTCATATGTCCTTCTGCATCAACCACCGCCAGACCCGCAGAGTCATAGCCACGGTATTCCAGACGACGAAGACCTTCGAGAAGGATTTCAGCTACATCACGTTGCGCGACTGCGCCAACAATTCCACACATAGTTTTTAAGTTCCGATTTTTACGCGTTGTCGGTCAACCTGTTGCCCGTATACCGGGCGCCCCGAGCCTTGTAGAGAGTGGGGTTATTTTTATAGGTACTGCTTTGCGGACGGGAGATTATGTTATCTCCTCATCCATTGATTGCCGGAGAAGCAAAGCGCTACCCGGCAAAAGTGTTACTTTTTCTTCACCGGACGCTGCCAGCCCTGTTTATGGACCTGCGGCACGCGGCTTAATACCAGCTCATTATCCGCGACGTTACGCGTGACCGTCGTCCCCGCGGCAATGGTGACGCCTTTGCCGATGGTGACCGGCGCCACCAGCTGCGAGTCAGAACCCACAAACACGTCGTCGCCAATAATGGTTTTAAACTTGTTGGCGCCGTCGTAGTTACAGGTAATGGTACCCGCACCGATATTGACGTTATCGCCGATCTCCGCGTCGCCCAGATAGGTCAAATGACCGGCTTTCGAGCCTTTACCCAGACGCGCTTTTTTCATCTCAACGAAGTTACCAACGTGCGCACCTTCCAGCAGTTCCGCGCCTGGGCGCAGACGGGCAAACGGCCCGATAGTGCAGGCGGCCTGCAGCGTCGCATCTTCCACCACGCTGTATGGGCTGATTTCACAATCGTCGCCAATGGTGCTGTTTTTAATCACGCAGCCCGCGCCAATTTTGACGCGATGGCCCAGAATGACGTTGCCTTCAAGGATAACGTTAGTATCAATCTCAACATCACGCCCGTGGGAAAGCGTGCCGCGTAGATCAAAACGCGCCGGATCGCGCAGCATAACCCCTGCCAGCAGCAGCTTTTCAGCCTGTTCTGACTGGTAAACGCGCTCCAGGCGCGCCAGCTGCAGACGGTTATTGACCCCTTCCACTTCGCTCAAGCGTTCAGGATGTACGGCGGCAATTTCATGCCCTTCCTGGTACGCCATGGCAATGATATCGGTGATATAGAATTCGCCCTGCGCATTGTTGTTATCAAGCTTCGCCAGCCAACGCTTCATGTCGGCGCCGTTGGCAATCAGGATGCCGGTGTTAATTTCCGGGATCAGACGCTGTTCTTCGCTCGCATCTTTGTGCTCAACAATGCCGGTGACTTTGCCATTTTCGCGGGTGATACGACCATAGCCGCTCGGATCGTCCAGCACTACCGTCAGTAGACCAATACCGCCCTGTGGCTTCGCATCACGCAGACGTTTTAACGTCTCAACGGAGATCAGCGGGACATCGCCGTACAGCATCAGAATATCTTCGTCATCAGCAAAGAACGGCGCTGCTTGCTGCATCGCATGGCCAGTGCCAAGCTGTTCGGCTTGCAGAACCCAGTTCAGGTTGTCTTCGGTTAAGGTCTGCTTAAGTAAATCACCGCCGTGACCGTACACCAGATGTACCTGGGTTGCGCCAACATGTTTAGCGGCATCAATGACATGCTGCACCATCGGTTTACCCGCGAGGGTATGCAGCACTTTAGGGAGATCGGAATACATACGCGTGCCTTTGCCAGCGGCAAGGATCACAACGCTCATGGTACGGTTAGACATAGGTATCCTGTCTGTAGATTAAGTATGAAGTAAACCGGGTTAAGGTTGAAAATTCTACATATTTTTCAGCATGAAATGGCCTGCTGCTAAAACGTCCAACATTCTCGGTGGCCCTGTTTTTCTCCCCTTATTTTCGTCCATATCAAATCCATTTGTCTTGTAAGAAATAAGACCAGACGCCAGTTTTCGCGCTATCTCGCTGCTTATGCTGTTTTTTTGCTACCTGAATAAAGGCCACCTCAAATTAAAACGGCGTTTTATTTACTCATTATTGTGACGAACAAAAAAGAAACACTGTTTTGATTTGGTGATAATTACGCCAATCAACCATTCAGGAAGATAATATGAACAACAAGATACCTCTGGCCCTCACTCTGTGTAGCGCAGCACTCTCCCTCCAGGCGCAGGCTAATACGCCTGAGCAATGGAAAGCCATCGCCTTCGGGCAGTCCACCGACGTCAACTTCTCCTCCAACGTGCTAGCGGAGAAAGTGGGCGTCAATAACGTGACGATTGATGGTAAAACCCTGACATCACAGCAGGTTGCCGATCTCAGTAAACCCATCACCGTTGAAAGTCGCGGTGGGAAAATTGCCAATTCGCACGACGGCCTGACTTTCTTCTACACCACGCTGCCAACCGACAAGAATTTTGTGCTGGCCGCAACGGTCACCGTTGATCAGTTTGGCCCGGAAAATGGCGCCAAACCGGCCGCCCAGGAAGGGGCTGGACTGCTGGTGCGCGATATTATCGGCATCCCGCGTCAGGAACCGCTGAAAGAAGGCTATGAAGAGTTTCCCGCGGCGTCAAATATGGTGATGAACGCCATAATGACTCAGGATAAAAAAGATAATTATCGCGTGAAGTTACAGGCGATTTCACGTAATGGAATCATTCAGCCGTGGGGCAATACCGGTTCTGAGATCAAGAAAGTCAGCTACAAGGAAAACGTTGATCTCCACCAGTCGCCGACTTTCCGTCTGAAGCTTGAACGTACCAATGAGGGCTTTGTGACTGCCTGGGCTCCCGCGGGCAGCGAGGAGTGGGTTACTCAGCAGGTACCGCACGCTGACCTCATCTCCGTACAGGATAAAAAACAGTATTACGTCGGCTTCTTTGCCTCACGAAATGCCAAAATCACCGTTAGCAATGCCTCCCTGACGACATCCGAAGCGAAGACTGTCCCTTCAAGCCCATTTGTCGCTAAGTCCTGGCCAGTGGTCATGCAGGTGGCATCAGGTAGCAAAAGCCTGAGCCAAAACTATACGCTGCAGGCGCGCGCTAACTATGACGGTCAGTTCACCGTGCGTCAGAATGAAGTGGTGATCGGGGAAAATAAACCGGTAAAAGCCGGGGAAATGTTCACCCAGCCGGCAACGCTCAAAGAAAACAATAGTTTCCAGATAATCTTTACCCCCACCAGCGGTAAAGAACGCGCACCGGTGGAGCAGAATCTGGCGGTAAGTCAGGTGAAAAACGTCACCGGCAGTACTCTGTATGCGGCTGCCAACGGGAAAACCGATGCGAAAGGCACCGCGGAGTCACCGCTGGATCTGAGCACTGCTATCGAGCTGCTGCCACCGGGCGGCAAAATTATGCTCGCCGCCGGTGACTATCCAAAAACCGATATCCCGCTTTCTGCAAGCGGCCTGCAGAACAACCGTAAAACACTGGAAGCTCAGGGTAAGGCCGTTATCCACGGGATGCTGCTGGATGGCAACTACTGGACACTCCGCGGTATTGAGATAACCGATAAGAGCCTGCGTATTCAGGGCAGCCACAATCTGGTTGAGAACGTCGTAGCCTATCGTAACGACGACACCGGTATTCAGATCTCATCTGTGGATAAGATCGGCCGCCCGCTGTGGGCAAGCCATAACCGCGTGGTGAATTCCGAATCCTATAGCAATGAAGATCCGGGAAAGATCAACGCCGATGGGTTTGCCGTGAAGATGCGCGTAGGAGAAGGTAACCGTCTTGAAGGCTGCTACTCCCACGATAATATCGACGATGGCTTTGACCTGTTCAATAAGATTGAAGACGGGGCCAATGGCGTGGTGGTGATTGAAAACTCTATCGCGCGCAATAACACCAGCAACGGCTTCAAACTCGGCGGCGAAGGGCAGCCTGTGGCTCATGAGATCCGCAACAGCATCGCGGTGGGTAACCACCTCGATGGCTTTACCGACAACTTCAACCCGGGCAAGCTGGTGGTGGTGAATAACGTCGCCGTGGATAATCAGCGCTTTAACTTTATTTTCCGCCCAAGCCCTTATGGTGATGCCGCCACGCAAGGCGTATTCAGCGATAACATTTCGCTGCGCAGTCAGCCGGGGAAATACGATGATGCGGTAGTGGGTAACATCGACGCTACCAACTACTTTATTGAAGATGGAAAAAGCGTGAACAAGGAAGGAAAAGAGCTGCGTGCGGAGGATTTCCAGTCACTGACGCTACCGCAGCCGCTGGAGCGCAACGCGGATGGAAGTTTTAAAACCGGAAACTTCCTGACCAAAAACTGATAGCGCGTTATAAGCCCCAAAATACAAAGGTCGCCGTGAGGCGACCTTCTTCATTTTAGCGTTCCGTTTACACCGCATGTGTTGTGGTTTTCGTTAGCGGTACAGCGCATCACAGAACTGAGTCTGACCGGCAAGTGGGCGGTCAGCGCGGTAACCTTACAGGTTGAAGGTACCGAAAGAAATGTTCATAGAGCTGAAAAGAGCGATGATTTTGTTGATCAGTTTCATGATTTTTATCCTGCGATAGTAGTGGTAATTTCTGTGACTCAACTCACAAAACAAAGTCTACTCTTCTCATTTTTATCGATCAACAGTTTTGTGACGCTAATCACAAAATATTTAAAATACCTTTTCAATTTCAAATTTATTAAAACAAAACATAAAAAAAGCCAGCCTGGAAACCAGACTGGCTTTTTGACTTTCAAGCCGGTGTTACATCGCTTTCTTGGTCAACTCGATAACGCGCAGTTTAGCGATCGCTTTGGCCAGTTCCGCAGACGCCTGAGCGTAATCCACGTCGCCGTGAGAGCTTTTAATATGCTCTTCAGCTTTGCGTTTCGCTTCCAGGGCTCGCGCTTCGTCGAGATCCTGGCCGCGAATTGCTGTATCAGCCAGAACGGTCGTGCTACCAGGCTGCACTTCAAGAATGCCGCCGGACAGATAGATAAACTCTTCATGACCGAACTGTTTAACGATGCGGATCATACCAGGCTTAATGGCGGTGAGCAGCGGTGCGTGACCCGGGAAAATACCCAGTTCACCTTCGCTACCCGTTACCTGGATTTTCTCGACCAGACCAGAGAACATTTGTTGCTCTGCGCTGACGACGT
>PPYF01114471.1_pt1 | contig 19796 bp, 22 predicted proteins | sample 1559871 | NCBI WGS metagenome assembly PPYF01 (sample SAMN08240021, study PRJNA423297) | Human gut metagenome, whole genome shotgun sequencing project. | reverse complement strand
ATTTGGATGCCTTTAAAATTGGCGGCACATCCAGTAATCATCGTGATACAATAGAGCCGTACCTAATTGGAAAAGGCGGTGGAAGTGCCTATGGTGGGAAATGGAAGCCAAACCCCGATAAGCCAAATGAAGTAATTCTACAAGGTCCGCCCAATACCATTCAGAAAGTATTTATCCACACCAAAAAAGAGGGATACTGGGCTCTGGTGAAATATAATGCTGAAGGATGGGCAATCAAAACGCGGCATTTTACTGATCATGGAAACAGCAGCAAGCACAGCAACCCTCATGATAAAGAGATTGCATATGATCCATACACCGGGGCCCCTGATTTTCATAAGTATCCAGACATCAATTATTGGCTTGCCGAGTACCCCGACGGTGTACCAGAATTTAAATATTTTCAGAGAGGGATCACAAATATGGAAGTACGTTACTTTACTTATAGTCCTGAAGCCTGGCGTTTTAAAACCATCAGCGAATTCAAGAACAGTGTAAACCGTGGTGCGGAAATAACTTTTGAATGGAACGGACGAGAATATCATATTTGCCCTGTTTGGCCAAACGGAGAAGTTAAATATTGTATTACTCCCTTGGATACCCAGCAGGATATCGTCTATAAAAATGCGGATGACATGCTGGAATATATAATTGACGATACCCGACTGCGTGACATTATCACGAAGGTGGAAGTAACCGACCGCACTCTGTGATAAAACCGCTTGCCAACTGCTCACAGATTATTGATATTACAGGATTTTCACAGATCCTTTAATGACACTCGGACCAAACAATGATGAATCCGAACTACATTATCTAAATGGGTAATGTAGTTCGGATTTATCATTTCTATTAAAAGTATATGGTAAATAAACAATAGAGATTTGTATTTTGTCGCCGATTTCCCATTCTGTACAGAAAAGAGCCGATAACCACAGCGCAAGACTAACTGGTTATCGGCTCAAACTCTATTCACTTAACCCGAATTACTTTCTAAATTGATATGCCTCTTTATTCAACGGTAATCATGCAATTTGTAAAGGAACTCGCATCAGAGCTGCAATATTTGACAGAGAAGCAATACGTTCCCGCTTCTTCGATTTCAAATGTGCAACTGTGCTGCCGTGCGGTCACAGCTTCTGCCCGAACAAAATCTCCATCCTTAAATTCGCCAAATTCAAGGATACAGGAATCATTTGCAGTCAGCTTAATCGTCACAACATCCCCGGCCATGAGATCAAAGCCATCTTTCCCTGCCGGATGGAGCAAAATCATGCTCGCATTTCCCAAAGCGAAATCAGAGAATTCCCCGTCATCGTTCACTGCCATTTCTGTGATGAGATTCGGCATAAACGGGATCGTGCAGGCATCCACCAATGAAGTGCTTTCTGCGACAGACAGGTCGTGTTCTTCCTGGCGCTTCTGCTCATATGCTTTTGCTTCATCAGCAGACAGCACAAGGATTTCCTTGTTGTCGGCATCTAAATAATGGACCGTCCCGTCTTCCTCTACATATGCCGACGAAACGGCTGTCTCGGCCTCGTTGAGCAACGCTTCTATCTCCGCTGCACTCATACTTCCCGTGAGGGCAAAGCCACCCCACTTCACAACAGCGGCCGCGGCAGCACTCACACATAGGATCGCGGCCATGACAGCGGCAATGACCCCCATCCTGGAGAACTTTCCTGCGGTAGGAAGATTGGCCTTTGCATCGTGGACTTTCTTCATGGTTTTCTCCTTAATCCGTTCAACAGAGGCAACATTCTTTTCTCCAATTTCAATCCGGATATTCTCCACATGATCCATCATGTCAGATATTTTCAGGCCCAATGGTATACCCCCCTTTTGTCAGTTTTTCTTTCAACACCTTTCGGCCTCGGTGAAGTTTCATTTTCACTGTGGAAACATTTATGTCCATTTCCTCCGCAATTTCAGTGATCGACTGATAATAGTAATAGTACCGCAGGAAAATCTCCCGTTCTGGATATTTCATGGCAAGTACGGCTTCCCTAATAAACCTGGCCTGTTCTCGCTCCTCAAAATCTTGCTCCAGGTTTTCTTCAGAAATGAGGATCACATCATCTTCAAGCGATACCCCTGTACCAATCTTTCGTGTGTACTCTTTTGCTTTGTTTCTGGCAACGCCCCCAAGATATGCTTTCACTTTTCCGGGTGAAATTCTCTTTGCATTCACCCACAGCGTAAAGAAAACATCAGAGGAGACTTCCTCAATATCAGCGGAAGACATGGAACGACCGATGATGTTGTAAATAATTGTGTTAACATAAGCAGCATAGCGATCAATAAACCACTCTAAAGCTCTTTCGTCTTTATGCTTTAGTTTTTTTAATGCTTCATGCTCAACCACAACACCATCTCTTTTCGCATTCAATTTAACGGCCCGTCATCTTTCATATTGCGGGATACGGGCATTTGGTCACAAATTATCTATTTTTTCAGAATAATTGAAGTGTTTTCAATATCCTACCCGTGCCGAATCGAAAGTTCAATCATATAGAAACGAAATCCTGTGTTTGTTCAAATTGTTGAGAATAACATGAATGAGCCAAAAGACGGGAGCATCGTTGAGATGTTCCCGCCTTTTGGCTGCTCATGTTTGCGTTGTCGGTTTTTGCTGTGCTCTCCACTGAGCAAACTCCCGGTTTCTTTCTTCGCGCTTAAAAACGTTGTATCACCGGAAGCGGATCACAGGCCCGGGTACACGATTTTTTGCCCATTATGCCGCCTGCTATATCTGTCTCCAAAAGATAATACTGACAAACGCTAATATTCGGATTTGAAATCGGTCGAGGGCCCAATCGGAGTATCCAAATTGGATCCTCCGATTTTTTCATTTCTGATTCTATAATATGCCTCAGAGTGCTGGATGAAGATATACGGCTTCCGGAAGTCAGACAGTGTGCAATGTCCTGAGGCTTCTTCCACACCTGTTCAATAAGCAGAACATGATTCCATCCTAAAATTTTCACCTATCTTCAGCATCTGGTACTCCCGGTATACCTGTAAGGGATCCTTTAATGAAAATATTTCTTCTGGAAATCATCGATCACCTGAAACAGTTCCGCCAGATCAACCAGCATGACATATTTCTTTCGCAAGGCGATAAATTCCGAAAGCGCCTCTTCCAACAGCTGACGGGTATACTCCTGGTTCGTAAGAACCCGCACAATCGACACGTATCCTCGCTCCTGATCGTTTGGAATGATATTCACGAAGGCCCGCACAGGCGTCCTGGGAGCATCCTGCACAACATGTACCACCGCAATGTTTCCGATGATCTCCTGTGCCTGTTCCAATCGAAATCTCTCCGCAGCCCGGGAGTCATTCCATTCAAACAGGTCATGGAGAATGGCCTTTCCAGGGCGGCTCTCCTCCAACACATTTCTGGGTGTAACCACTCCATGCTTCCGTTCAATCCGCTCCAATTCTTCTCCTGCTTTTTGTGCAGGCAGCCGATATTTGGGAATCTTCCACTCATAAACCATGGTTTCCACTCCTTTGAAAGCCATACCTCCACGCCAAGCCAAAGCGTCCACACCTGATCCAGCCTTGCCTCACAAAGCCATACCATGCCTCTAAAGCCCCGCCTCGCCTTGCCTGCCGCGCACTGCCCCACCAGATCAAGCCATACCAAAAGCACCTCGCGAAGCCTTACCCCGCCATGCCATGATCCGCCTCGCACAGCCTTAACTCACCTTTGCAAACCATGCCTGCCATACCTTACCACACCCCGTCCGGCCTTACCTGAACCCGCACAGCCAAAATCCATCACACCTTGCCCCGCTCGCCCAACCACGCCTGCCGCGCCCCAGATCTTCGGCATTGTTTTGAATCAGAACCGCTCAAACCACATGATACATCCCAAACGACCCTCCGCGTTCCGGACGCCACTCACCGATGCCGCAGGCAAATCCGCCCAAATTGAACAGATTGATGATTTGCTCATGGGTAAAAACCGCCGTGTTGAAACGGATCGGCAAAACCACAGACCATTCCTTGAACTCCCCACGGTAACGGAGGTCTGCCGCTCCCATGCCTACCCGAACCATATCCTCCCGGATCTGCGGAACTCCATAGATCTTAACCATGTCTCCGTTGATATGGAACGCGGAATTTGGGACTGTTTTATTTTTGGTCACACCTGTCCGAAATCCGGCTGAAACGGCGGCCGCCTTGAATGCCACGGAAGGGAACCCGAATTCCGCTCCATCTTCCAGGGCTTTATAAAACGCTTCCATCGTAGGCTCTGTGGGCTTTTTGGATAACCAGTATAAACTGTCAATAAAATCTCCCGCGGGATTCCGAACAGACCGCACCTTGGTCTTTGCCACCTTCATCTGCTTATCCAGAATCTCTCTTTTTGCCTTTTCACTCCACGCATGAACAATCAGGGGAGAATCCCCTACCAGAGTCAATTCAAACGTACTGATCTCGATTGCAGGGATATCAAATTCTGTCTCTGTTGCCATGTTGCTACTCCTTTCTGATCTCTTCCAAGAGCGAGCCAGCAGCGGAAAAAAGCGGCGGAGATGGGTACAATTCAATTATAGCAAACAGCCGTTATTCTGCCAATTCCCCATTCGTTTCCCAATATTCCGGGGAAGATTGTTTTGGACAAGATACCGCTTGAAGGAACCGACAAAAGCTTTTATACTGAAAGCATCCAGAGGAAAGAAGGAGGACGGCCATGACGGAAGTAGTGGCAGCTCTGCTTTGGAAGGGCGGAGCATTCATGATCTGCCAGCGCCCGGCCCGCAAAGCCCAGGGACTGCTGTGGGAATTTGCAGGCGGCAAGGTAGAACCCGGCGAAACGAAAGAACAGGCCCTGATCCGGGAGTGCCGGGAGGAGTTGGGCGTACAGGTGGCCGTGGATGAGGAATTCACACAAGTCACGCACGTCTACCCCGATCTCACCGTTCACCTGACCGTATTCCATGCACGGATTACCGGCGGAACCGTTCAAAAGTTGGAGCACCACGATATCTGCTACATGACCCCGGGAGAAATTTCCAACTACAATTTTTGTCCGGCGGATCAGGCCATTTTACAAAAGCTGATACAGGAGGAGACACCCAGTGGAGAACCGGTACATTGCCTTTGATGTGGAAACCCCCAACCACGCCAATGACCGTATGAGCGCCATCGGCATCGCCGTGGCCAACTCCCGGGAAATCCTGGCGGAATATGACTTCCTGGTGGATCCCCAGGAACCCTTTGATCCCTTCAACGTAGCCCTTACCGGGATCTCTCCGGACATGGTACGGGGACAGCCCACCTTTGCGCAGCTGTGGCCTACCATCGCCCCCATATTGGAAAGCGGCCTTCTGGTTGCTCATAACGCGCCCTTCGACATGGCGGTGCTGGCAAAATGCCTGCGTCACTATGGGATTCGCTGGCACTCCTGTGTCCTCTATGCCTGCACCTGTCAGATGAGCCGGAGGCTGCTGCCCCACCTCCCCAACCACAGGCTCGACACGCTATGTACATATCTGAATGTTGACCTGGATCACCACCGGGCCGGCAGCGACAGCCGGGCCTGCGGGGAAATCCTGCTGCACCATCTGCGCTCCGGTGCGCAAACCGCCCCCTTTATCCGCATCTACGATCTGGATCATATCCGCACTGTCAAAGCCCCGCCTATATCCCGGGGTCGGTAACGGCATTCCCTGTCCCCGCAGCTTGGAGCTGCGGGGATTCTTTTTTCGCTGAAGATCTATCACCTTTATAAAAATTAAGGATAAATACAGGATAATTGCGGCAAACACATGCTAAAGTGAGCCCATTCCATCCAACGAAAGGGCGTCTGCCGTGGAATTCACCTGTCAAACCATCTATCACCAGAAATCTCTGACGATCCTAACCCGGGCGCTGCGCAAAACCATCCGGAGGAAAACCTCCCGGCAGATGCGGATCATTTCCTGGGGCATCATTGTCATAGAACTGGTATGTCTGCTGTCATCCCTGCATACCCGTTGGCTGGCGGTGGGAAACGGATTGGTTGTGGTCTCCCTGCTGCTGCTTTTATGGAAAGAGGATGCCTTCAACGCTTTTTTCGCCAAGCGAAAACAGCTACCGGGAACCGATACATGCACCACGGCTTTCTACCCTGACCACTATGAAACCTGCATTGCCGGTGCCTGCACCCAGTGGCAGTACAGCAGGGTCCTGGCGCTGGCGGAGAGCAAGGATTACTTTGTTTTCATCCCGGGAAGGAATCACGCTCAGGCTTACGATAAGCGGAAGCTCGCCGGCGGGTCTGCAGATGTCTTCCGCCGCTTCCTAGAAGAAAAGACCTGCAAGACTGTACAGAACATCGGAGGCTGAGAGAAGATGGAAATGCAATACAGGAAAATCCTCTTTCTGGGTGCTCTGGCGGCCTGTGCCGGGAGCTTCCTATATTATAAACGGAACATCCGGATGCCCCTCAAAACGTATACCCGCCGCGCCCTCCAGATGGCAGTGCTGGACGACGCCATCTGCCGCAGGGAATTAGAGGGAAATTCCATGGACGGCCACGCCATCACACTTCCGCCCGAAACGGAAACTCTGCCCCACCGGTACCACCTGTTTCTGAATATGAACCGGAAAAAGAGCCGCATCGCCCTCCAGGCCGAACTCGCCCGGATGGAGCAGCGGCTGCGGGAAGCAGAGGGCCTCCGCAACACACTCAAAACAAATCTGGATATCGGGTTCGCACCATATGAATCCACAGAAGAGCCATCCGAAGAGCCATGACTGCTGCATGAAAAGCAGTCGCGGGTCTTTCTCCTTTACAACACGACAGCGCGCAGGCGGGGCACTTGCCCCGCCTGCGCGCTGTATTTTAATCTGTCGTTTCTCTCCCCCGTCACAGCCGCAATCCCCGGAAGCGGTCAAAGCAGGCGAAGATCTCCTGTCTGCGGGGCCGTGCCAGAAAATCAGCACCGGATCGCCCCTGGCACAAAGCCGTCAGACCCTGGCGGTCCATCAGGGCCTCCAGTGCATCCACGATCTGGGACAAAGTCCGTTTGCCGTCCATGAGATGCTTCTGGGCATAGAGCAGGCAGTACCCCAGGGCCGCCGTCTGCTCGCTGTCGCAAAGCTGCTCCACATTCCGCAGGTCAACAATCTCATGATTGATGGAAATTCCGTCCCGCCCCAGGGTCTTCAGTTTCACCCGTTCGCCGCTCAATTCCGGCGAGGGCTTCGGCCGGCGGCCAAAGGACGGCAGTTTCGCTGGGGCAAGATCCGCCGGGGCAAGGGGAAAGGCCTGGGCCTCCCGCTTTGCCGGAGCGGTAATGTCACGGGGCACATACCGATCCATCTGGAGAATGGTATCAGCAACATGGAAGTAGGCTCCGGAGCTTCCTGCCACAAGGATCGTAGAAATTCCGTGGCGGTCATAGAGCTCCCGAACCCGGTCAATCAGGGGTGTGATGGGCTCCATCTCCCGACGGATCACCCGCTGCATCAGGGCGTCCCGAATCATGAAATTGGTGGCGCTGGTATCTTCATCCATCAGCAGCACCGCCGCTCCCGCCTCGATACTCTCTACTACATTGGCAGCCTGGGAGGTGGATCCACTGGCATCCTCCGTCTGAAAAGCGGTGGTATCTTTTCCGCTGGGCAGGCCGCTGATGAACATGGAGATGTCCGTTCCCCGGACACTGCGGCCATCCTCCGCCCGGATCTTCACGGCGGTATCGTCGGTGATGACGTACTCCCGGCCGTCTCCGGCAACATGGTTGTAAACCCCCAGTTCCAACGCTTTCAGAAGAGTGGATTTCCCATGGTAGCCGCCTCCCACGATCAGCGTGACGCCCCGCCGGATCCCCATACCGGTGAGGGTTCCCCGGTGGGGCAGTTCCAGCGTCACCGCCAGTTCCCTGGGAGCCCGGAATGCCACAGCCCCTTTCATAGGCTGCTGGGAAACACCGGATGCCCGGGGCAAAACACTTCCGTCCGCCACAAAGGCACACAGCCCCAGCTTGGGAAGTATCTGACGGATATACTGCTGATCCTCTGCCAGATCCGCAACAGCCCGCAGCTCCCGGGCATCCAGATTTTGATAGTACAGCGCACCTTCCACGCACCGGGGTAAACATTCAAAGAGGATTTTCTCCAGCTCCCGGGCATTGATGGTACGTCCATTGGCAGGGAAACCCACTTCCAAACACAGCAGGATGCTGCCGCTGCCGGGATCCAGTCGGCAGGCGGTGCGCTCCAAAACCTCCTGACCGCAGCGGCTGACGGCAATGAGGCCGCTGTGCCCGGAGCCCCGGGCCTGATGGGACATTCTCTCCGCCAGGCGGCCAAACCGCCGGGTCAGCGCATCCTGCAGGGCAATACGCTGGCAGGGCAGCCGATAGAGCTCCGGCGGAAACGCCGCGGTCCTTCCGTCCACGCGGATGCTCAGCCGGGAAGGTGCGGCAAAGGGATCCCCCTGCACATGGTCGATGGAGAGCACATACCCCGGAAATTGGTACGCACCCTTGGTATCCTTATAGGCCGGATACCCTCTCCGGTCAATGCGCTCCAACAGATTTTTCAACTCCGACGCAGTCTGCATACGATGCTTTCTCCCATCTATTATTTTACTCCGCATTGCCGGGCCATCTGCTCCAGCTCCTCCGGCCCGGCCCGCCGGATCTTCTCCTCATCCAGAAGCATAGCCCCCAGACCGGAAGCGGCCCCGGCCCAGACCTCATCCAGCAGTGCCTGCCGCAGGGTTTCCGCACTCATATTGGAATCCATGGTTTTTACGCCCCCCAACAGAATATTAGAACAAGCTATCCATTTGACAATAGCCCTTTTCCCCAGTCTTGTCAAAAATTTTCTGCGGATCCAAAAAGAGGTTCCAATACTCCCTCTTGTATTTCGCCCGGTGGTATGATAGGATAAAGACAAATTTTTAGAATTGGTCTTATTTATGAGAGGAGATACCGGATGCCGAAGGTTGCCTATTCACAAGAGGATCGGGACCGGATCCGCCAGGCGCTGACCACCACAGCCTTGGAGCTGATGGCGCGGCAGGGGATCCAGCACACCACTGTGGAGCAGATCTATAAAAAGGTCGGTATCTCACGCACATTTTTTTACTCTTTCTTTCCTACCAAAGAAGATCTGATCGTGGAGACTCTCTACCTTCAGCAGCCCCGAATCCTGACCTTTGCCCGGAAACTGGCAGCAGATCCGGCCCTCACCCGGCGGGAGGCAATCCGAACCTTTCTCCATGCCTGCTGTTATGGCGAGAAAAATGGGATCGCCGTTCTGACCGTGGAGGAACAGCAGCTGATCTTCCGGCGCCTGTCACCGGAGAGCTATCAAACTTTCCGGAACAAGCAGGCCCAGCTGTTCGGCAACATTCTGAAGTGTTTCGACATTCGCCCTTACAAGGAGCGGATTGCCCTTTTCACCAATCTGGCCCTGACGGTCATGATCGTCCGGCGTGCCATCCCCAATACGCTGCCGCTGTTTGTGCCGGAGGCAGCTGACGAAACCGTGGAGTTTCAGATCAACGCCATCGTGGACTGCCTGGAGGCCATGCGGGAATCGGATTCCCAACCCCGGTAACAAGCACACTATCCGCCTGCTCCCTGTTTTTGCACGCGCAGGCGGATTTTGATTCTCTGAATAAATACAAATCAGCTTATTTATCTTTATTATACGAGCTGGCTCCGTTTCTTTCTCCGGTGGGATGTTTCGTCTGCGGAAAAGATTCCGGGTGCTGAAAGCAGGCACTTGTGCCGCACTCCCCTGCCAAGTGCGGCTGAGTCATAAATCTATCATCAATTTTCAGGAGGAAACGAGTATGGGACTTTTCAGCAAATTCTTCAAAGGGCCGGAAGTGGACATGGAGAAGAGCAACGCCAATGCCAAAAAAATGCGCCTGCTCTTTAATCAAGTGGTGGAAAACGGGGACGACTACCGTCTGATTTTCGGCTATACGGAGGACGTAGCCCGGTTCAATTACGGCTTTGTCCACGGCAGCAAAACCAAGATTGGGAACCTGATCGTGGGCTGGAATGAAACCACCCAGACCATCGTGGTGGTGCCCACGGTTCCTGATCTCTCCGGCTGCGGCGATCCCACCTATTACCGCCGCTCTGAAATCCTGAAAGCCTACCGGAACAAATATCCCACCGACGCTTTCATCATCTATCCGGATCGAAAGGGCTACATCGGCATCAACGCCTATGACTGGCTGGATGATGAATCCCTGTACGTCTACGTGTCTCAGGAGGAAGAACTGGCTGCCTTCACAGATTTCTTCCTGAATCGGTTCGCCACCAAGTGAGGCTGTCATGACCTTGGGAGCAATCGCCGCGTTTTTACTGGTACTGGTGGTGATATTCATCGTCGGTAATCTCTGGTTCCACTTTGTGGAGTCTCTGCTGGATCGGATCAGAGGGCTTTTGAACCGCCGCAAGGATCCGCCTGTCTGGCATCCCCTGCCGCAGGAACCGGAGGAACAGCACGATGACCCACCGTCATAAGGCTTTCGTCATTTTATAATGGGTATCAGCAAAGCCCCCGTTCCTGTCCGGAGAAAACTCCGGCAGCAGAACGGGGGCTTTTTGTTTCGTCTCAGCGTGATATCTCAGTGCTCCGCCACTTCCAGAAAAGAGCGCCTTCCCGCTGCACTTCTCGCATGATCATACAGAAATCCGACAGCCGTAAGTCTGATCCCTCTCCAACGTCTGGAGGCTCACTCTTCCAGATCCAGGCTCGCTTCTGCTGCCAGCATCAGCAGCCGCTGGAATTCCGCCTGTTCTTCCTCCGTCATCTGCTGGGTCATGTGCCGGAAGCTGGCATCAACCTGCTCCTTCACTGCCGGATAAACCTCCCAGGCCTTTTCCGTGGGACGGATATCGTAGGTTCGCTTGTCCCGGGCATTGGTAGAGCGCATGAGGAATCCCGTCTCCTCCAGCTTGGTAACGGTCTTTGCAATGACGCTTTTATCCAGAGAAAGCCGCTTGGTGATCTCGTCCTGCGTCAGCACCCGGAAATCACATACGATCAGAATGACAACTGCCTGGGCAGCCGTCAGATGATACTGAGCGCAGCCGTTATTGAGCCAAATGTGGGATTTCCGATACAAAATGGAGATGGATTTAAAAGGACTGTCTGCAATGTAAGGCATAGCCGCGCACCTTCTTCCTACGGCTTTTCATTATAGCCCACCTTGGTGGCGCTTGCAACCAGATATTGACGCTATTGGGATCTATGCTATGCTTATATAGTGGCAAGTGCTACTATATTTTGCTTTTATAGGTAAAAGAGCTTCGTATGCATGGGAAAAACTGAAAAAATCCGGAACAGGAAGTTCATTCTCCCCTTTATTACCAATCTGCTGGTATTGGCAGCTTTTTACGCCTCCATCCCCATCTATTGCGAGGAAATCGGAATCACCGGGTCGAAAATCGGCATTGTGCTGACCGCTATGTCCGTGGCGACGATCCTCTTTCGCCCGGTGGCGGGATATCTGCTGGACAACTTCAACCGCTACCGGGTATACCTGCTGTTTTTGACGCTGTTCTGCCTGTCTTTCCCGGCTTTTATCCTCTTTCCCGTATTCGGCGCGCTGATTGTCATCCGCCTGTATATGGGCGCTGTATATTCCGTATGTGGTTCCGCCACCATGACGCTGGCCGGCGACGTGCTGCCCCGCACCAAGGTTACAGAGGGCATTAGCCGGTTTGCCTTTACCGTCTCCATCGGAATGGCCCTGGATCCCTATGTGGGACTCCAGGTGCAGGAAAACATGAGCAGCAAGGCCTCCTTCCTGACGATTTTTGCCATTACGGTGGCTGCTCTGATCTGTGTCTCCTGCTGCCGGATCCGCTATCCCAAGATGGAGCGGAAAAAGTTCTCTATTCGTGATTCCATCTACGGCCCCGCACTTCCCTTCATGCTTAATATGATGTTTTTGATGATCCCCTATGGAGCGGTTATCGCCTATTCCTCTATTCTGGCCCAGGAAAAAGGTCTGATGGAATTCCTCCCCTATTTCTATATCTGCCTGGTAGTGGGAATGCTGGCCTCCAAGCTCTCCACGCAGAAGTTGATTGACGCCGGCAGCCATCGCCTATGTGGTGGGCGGCATCGTCTATGGTACATATGTAGACCGTTACTATCGCAAGCTCAGGCCCGTTCCCGGAAGCACCTCCGGGAAAAATTCCTGACCCTGCCCCCTCAAAAAAACCGCCAAGAGACGAGTAAAATCCTCGATCCTCTTGGCGGTTTTTCCCGGTTCAGACACATTCTCCGTTGATCCCCGGCCCTCCTTCCACAGCTTCTCTGCCGCGGGCTTTCAGCTCTCTGCGCAGGGCCGGCGCTTGTTGTGAGCCATCACATAAGACTCAAAAGATGCTCAGCACCCTGTTATCCCTGATATTTTGGACAGCCCGCTTCTTCTCCCGGAGAGGTGAAGGAATCAGATTTTCGGAAAACATGTATAAATTTTCCCATTAAGGTGAAAGACTGATCTCATACAGAATATAATTGATTTTACAGCACGCCAGTGATAAAATATCTTTATAAGATCTTTACAGGCCTGTCACTGCACACATGCCGCGCGGGTTTTCCGGTTTGATACCACCGGAAAACCCGCCGTTTTTCTGAAAGGATCCGGGATCCGGAACGTGCGGCCCGCCTGATACTCATCAACCGAGGAAGGGGACACCATGCAAGTAGTAGAAACCTTTGGCCAATACGTCCAGCGATGGAGCGGTTCCCACCCTGACCGGGCACGGGATCTGCTTCGGCTTGGATGGGAGGCGCAGAATCTCAAGAACAAGTATCTGCCTGACAGACGTTTGCTGCCTGCCGACCAGTATCTGGCGAAAATCATGATGGATGCCATGCTCAAGCCTTTGCAGCATCCTGCGTCGTCGGCTATTGTCAGCGTCTTTACTCCCAGTGAGATTCTGCAGGAGGCTGGACTAAACCCCTATAATGTGGAGGGATTTTCCTGTTATCTGTCGGGTTCCCGAGCCGAACGCCTCTTTTTGCAGCAGGCGGAGAACGCCGGTATTTCCGAGACACTGTGCAGCTATCACAAGACTTTTCTGGGCGCGGCGGACAAGGATGTGCTGCCCCGGCCCAACTGCATCGTCTACACCAATCTGACCTGCGACGCAAATCTCTTGACCTTCCGCCGTCTGGCGGAGTTGTACGGGGTTCCCTCCTTTTCCATTGACGTCCCCATGCAGCAAAGTGCGGCCAACATCGCCTATGTGGCCGGGCAGCTGCGGGAACTGGCAGACTTTCTCCAAACCAACACCGGAAAAACCATCGACACGGAAGCCCTCCGGGTTCGGCTGCGCCGCAGCCGCCGTACGCTGGAAAAGTTCCGGGAGTGTCAGCGGGCCCGGGCGGACAAGTATGTGCCCTCCGACCTTGTCACGCCGCTCTACAGCGGCATGGTGAACAATATCCTGCTGGGCAGCCAGCAGGTGGAGAACTATGTCGACCGTCTCCGTGCAGACATTGAAAAGGCACCGCCTGCCAGGGGCAAGCGGATCTATTGGATGCACACCATCCCCTTCTGGTCGGCAGCCGCCCGCCAGGCGCTGGCCTTCAGCGAAAAGGCCCAGATCGTGGGCTGTGAGCTCAGCCAGGTCTGTGAGCCGGACTTTGACCCGGAGGAACCCTTTGAGGCCATGGCATACCGGATGGTCAATCACGTTCTGAACGGCAGCGGGCTGCGCCGCATCGAGGCTGGCATCCGTCATGCCAAGGAGGCTGGCGCCGACGGCGTGGTCTGGTTCAATCACTGGGGCTGCAAGCACACCCTGGGTGCAGCTCAGCTGGCAAAAAAGAAATTCGAAGAACACGGACTGCCGCTGCTGATCCTGGACGGCGACGGCTGTGACCGCAGCCACGGCGGTGAGGGGCAGACCTCCACCCGGTTGGAGGCATTTCTGGAGATGTTGGAAGAGGGGGACGGAACCTTATGAACAAAACCTATTATGTGTGCAAGTATACCCCCATCGAACTGCTGGCCGCTTTCGGCGCCCAGTGCGAAAATCTCAACGGGATGCCCCAGGGCTTTGACCTGGCCGACCAGATCGCCCACCCCAACCTCTGCGGCTTCGGAAAATCCCTGATCGAGGCAGTTATGAGCGGGAACGTGCGGGAACTGGTTCTGGTCAACTGCTGCGATACTATCCGCAGCGTCTGCGATGTGCTGGAGGAAAGCGGCAAGCTGGATTTCCTGTACCTTGTGGATATGCTCCACAGTGACGGCCAGTGCAGCCGGGAACGCACCGTGACCCAGCTGAAGGGGTTGGCCCAGGCATACAGCGCCTACAAGGGGACTTCCTTTGATGCATCCGCTTTTCGGGCGGCATTCCGGGCGCCCGAGCATGTCAGGGGGCCTCACCTCAGCGTGCTGGGCGCCCGAATGGGCCGGGAGCTCTATGACATGGTACAGGATGCCATGCCCTACCCCGTGGAAAATGAGACCTGCGTCAACAATCGCTCCGTAGGCGAGGTTCTGCCGCCGGAGACCGACGATTTTGACGAGCTGATGGAGTGGTACGCAGGAGAACTTCTGGGGCAGGTTCCCTGTATGCGGATGATGGACAATACCGGCCGCAAGCGGCTCTTCAACGATCCCGATTTGAAGGGGATCATCTACCATACGGTGAAATTCTGTGATTTCTACAGTTTCGAATACGCCCAGGTCAAGCAGAATCTGGCTGTCCCCCTGCTGAAAATCGAGTCGGATTACACCCTGCAGAGCAGCGGACAGCTTCTGACCCGGCTGGAGGCGTTTGCCGAGAGCATTGACATGACCCGGTGCGAGGGAAAGGAGAAGAAAATGGGGAAAGGATATTTTGCGGGTATTGACAGCGGCTCCACCAGTACCGACGTGGTGATCCTGGATCGTGAGGATCAGATGGTGACCGGCATCATCCTGCCCACCGGCGCGGGAGCAGCCATCGGTGCCGAGCGCGCCCTGGAGCAGGCTCTGGAAGAAGCCCATTTGTCCCGGGAGGATATCGACGCCATTGTCACCACCGGCTATGGCCGCACCGCCATTTCCGAGGGTGACAAGAGCATCACGGAGATCACCTGCCATGCCCGGGGCGCCCATTTCCTTGACCCGTCTGTGCGTACGGTCATCGACATCGGCGGCCAGGACAGCAAGGTAATCCGTCTGGACGAAAGCGGCAATGTGGTAAATTTTGTCATGAACGACAAGTGCGCAGCGGGAACCGGACGGTTTCTGGAGATGATGGCCCGCACCATGGAGATGAATCTGGACGAGATGAGCAAGGCCGGCCTGAGCTATCAGGAGGATATTACCATCTCCAGCATGTGCACGGTCTTCGCTGAGTCGGAGGTTGTCTCCCTAATCGCCCAGAACAAGCCCACGGACGACATCGTCCACGGACTCAACAAGGCGGTGGCCACCAAGACGGTCTCTCTGGTAAAACGGGTTGGCGGCGAGGAGCGCTACATGATGACCGGCGGTGTTTCCAAGAACCTGGGCCTTGTGAAAACACTGGAAGAAAAGCTGGGGGCGCCTCTTGTAGTCAGTGACCGGGCCCAGCTGTGCGGTGCTCTGGGAGCAGCACTCTTCGCAAGAGACATGGTGGAGGCATAATGCCGGGATCCGTCCTGCCCGTTTCCGACCGGCCATCCGTGACTTGACGGCAGCCGTATTTGCCGGTATGATGGGGATATCCTAACTGCGAGGAGGATCCTTATGAGATATGAAATAACAGGCGGCTCCTTCCCGGTGGTGGTATGCCACCTTGAAAATGGCGAGAAAATGATCACGGAAAGCGGCTCCATGGTCTGGATGACTCCCAACATGCAGATGGAGACCTCCGGCGGCGGTCTGGGCAAGATGTTTTCCCGGGCCTTTTCCGGAGAGAATCTCTTCCAGAACATCTATACCGCCCGGGGAAGCGGCATGATCACCTTCGGATCCAGCTTTCCCGGACGGATCGTGCCCCTTGAGATCGGGCCCGGACGTGAGATGATTTTGCAGAAGAAAGCCTTCCTGGCCGCAGAGGCAGGCGTTTCCCTTTCCATCCATTTCAACAAGAAGATCGGCTCGGGCCTCTTCGGCGGCGAAGGCTTTATCATGCAGCGGCTCTCCGGACAAGGGGTAGCCTTTGCGGAAATCGATGGAGAATTGGTGGAGTATCAGCTGGAAGCCGGACAGCAGCTGGTGGTGGATACCGGTAATGTGGCGGGCTTTGAACCCACCGTATCCATGAATATTCAACAGGTGCCCGGACTGAAAAACATGGTCTTCGGCGGTGAGGGCGTATTCAACACCCTGCTGACCGGGCCGGGGAAGGTCTGGCTCCAGACCATGCCCATCAGCAGCGTTGCCATGGCAATCCGCCCCTTCATCCCCACCGGTAACAACTAAAGTACATCGAAATCGCTCCCTTTGTAGCAGGCTGTGAAAAACACGGATTGCTATGAAGGGAGCTTGTTTATGCCGCAAAAGGAGAAATGCTCCAACGGGGCATCCCCCTGCTGTGTTTGTGCGGCAACAGATTTTCATAGATAAATTTCATCTCATATGCTATGATGATTTCATGCTGAAACTTTTGACCTCCCTGCACGGAAACAAGGTAACCCAACTGCCGCCCCCGGAATTTTCCTGTGGAGTCTGCAGCAAGGAACCGGTAAAGGAGAAGGCCTATGATTGACTTTTCCAAAATAGAGCAATATCGGGAAAACAACCGGATCGAAGCCAAAAAGGCCCTGGGTGGCCTTCCCCAGAGTATTTGGGAGACTTACTCCGCTTTCGCCAATACACTTGGCGGTGTGATTCTGCTGGGTGTGGAAGAGCACCGGGATCACTCCCTGCATACCGTCGATCTTCCTGACCCTGAGCGGCTCATCAATGAATTCTGGGAGATCATCAATGACCCCAAAAAAGTCAGCGTCAATATTCTGACAGAGGATCAGATTCAAACCGTAGAGGCAGATGGGAATCACATCATTGCCATCACAGTGCCCCGCGCCCAGCGCTATGACAGACCGGTATACATCGACGGGAACCCTCTCTCCGGCTCATACCGCCGGAACGGCGAAGGGGACTATCGATGCACCCGGGAGGAAGTCCAGAGCATGCTGCGGGATGCCAAGGTGCAGACACCGGACATGAGAGTTCTGGAATACATGGGCCTGGATGTCCTGGACTATGACAGTGTTCACCGTTACCGGGCCCGTATGGAGGACTGCCGTCCCGGCCATGTGTGGGAGGAACTAGAGGACTCCGATTTTCTTGACCGGCTGGGAGCGATCGGAAAAAGTGCCGGGGGTACCATGCATCCTACTGCCGCGGGATTGCTGATGTTCGGGTTTGAACACAAGATTATCAAGGAGTTCCCCCACTATTTTCTGGACTATCAGGAACAAATGGGACCGGATACCAGGTTGACGGATCGGATCGTATCCTCATCCGGAGACTGGAGCGGCAATCTTTACGATTTCTGCTTCCGGGTTTCCGAAAGGGTCACGCAGGACATCGAGATCCCTGTAACCCCAGGGGACGAAGTGAGTATGGAGGATTCGCCCGTCCCAAACGCCTTGCGGGAAGCCCTGGCAAACTGCCTGATCAATGCCGACTATTATGGAAGGCCGGGTCTGGTGATTGTCAAGCGCCGGGATCGGATCACCTTCTCCAACCCCGGCGCATTCCGTATTGAGATTGAAGCCGCCAAAAGCGGCGGCGTCTCCGATCCGCGCAACATAGCACTGACCAGGATGTTCAATCTGGTAAGCATCGGTAAGGGCGCGGGCAGCGGTATTCCCAATATCTACTCCGTCTGGCGAAAGCAGGGCTGGGCACAGCCGGTCATTGAAGAGGGCTTCTCTCCGGAACGAACGACATTATCGTTATCCCTGGAAAAAACCGGGAGTGACCATACGGCAGTCAAAAGCAAAGATCAAAGGACAGCGATTGACCAGGTCAAAAAGCAATTAATCATCGAATATCTCACCGACAGCGTCAGTGCAAGCATTGGCGAGATTGCGGAGTACATTCAATTAAATCCGTCCCGCACCCGGGATTATCTGCAGGAGTTACTGGCACAAGACATTGTCACCGCTGTCGGCAGCAATCAAGGCCAGGTCTATCAATTAAAAGCTTGAAGCACCAACATGAAGACAGGGGGATGACACCAGGTCATCCCCCTGTTTCCTGTATGGATCAGATCACACAAGGGCACTGCCCTGCTCCAGGTCATCCCGCACAAATGCGTGATGGATGGCATTGAGCACCCGCTTCTTGTCGCCGCTCCAGAGGGGGGCCAGCAAATCCCGCTTGGCGCCGTCCCCGGTGAGCCGGTGAACCACCATATCCCTGGGAGTATTCCGCAGGCACGTTTCCAAAGCCGCGATATACGCCTCCATCTCCAAACAGGCAAAGCGGCCCGCCGCCCAGTCCCGGGCAAGGTCTGTCCCCCGCAGCACGTGCAGCAGATGAAACTTGATGCCGTCGGCCCCGGAGGCCCCGATATAGCGGGAGGTGGCGGCCATCATGGTCTCCGTTTCGCCGGGCAGGCCCAGAATCTGATGCACCACCACGGTGATGCCGGCTTCTTTCAGCCGGTGCACCGCCCGGTCGAATACCGGCAGGTCATATCCCCGCCGGATATAGGCAGCACTTGCCGGGTGGATGGTCTGGAGCCCCAGTTCCACCCAGACGGGCTTCTCCCGGTTCAGCTCCGCCAGCAGCTCCACCGTTCCCGGCGGCAGGCAGTCCGGCCGGGTGGCCACCGACAGCACCACCACATCCTCCGGCGCCATGGCCGCAGTGTACAGCGCCCGCAACCGCTCCACAGGGGCGTAGGTATTGGTAAAGGACTGGAAATACGCGATAAACCGCGGGTCTCTCCCCGCTTTGGCAGCCACCCGGCGGCGGGCGGCCGCCAGCTGGGCAGGGATGTCCCCGGTCTCCGCGAAGGCTCCGGAGCCGTCGCAGAAGATGCACCCCCGCGTGTCCAGCGTGCCGTCCCGGTTGGGGCAGGTGCAGCCGGAGGAAAGCGCCAGCTTATAGACTTTGCATCCATACTGGCGCCGCAGGCAATCATTGAGACTGTTCCAATACATGCAGATGCCTCCCAGCGGAAAAACTGTCCCTATTGCGGGCTGTGTTTCGTGCATATTTTACTCTATCGCCGCCGGAAAGAAAAGCGGATAAGCCCCCGGAAAATGCCGGAGAAAGAATCCCATAGTTTCTGTGTAAAATCCCAATGGACATTTTCCGCATCTTTTGGCAAAATACTGTTTCGTGTGCGGCTTTCGGCAGGAAGCCACGAATTTTGAGATTCGTGGCAAATGTCACAGTGCATACAATATCTTGTACATTATAATGGAGCAAGATCAGATATATTGCGCGGCTTGCCGCGGAGATTATACGGAGGGAACGTGCATGAAAGTCATCAAACGCAACGGAACAGAAGTTGTTTTTGACATTGAAAAAATCGTTGCTGCCATTACCAAGGCCAACGACAGCGTGGAAGAGAGCGCCCGCATGACGCCCATGCAGATCCGGCGCATCGCAGAATTCGTGGAGCTCAGCTGCCTGAAGATGAACCGCTCTCCCTCTGTGGAGGAAATTCAGGATCTGGTGGAATATCAGATCATGGCCCACGGCGCCTACGAGGTGGCCAAGAACTATGTCACCTACCGCTATACCCGCTCCCTGGTTCGCCGCAGCAACACCACCGATGAAAAGATCCTCAGCCTCATCGAGTGCTGCAACGAGGAGGCCAAGCAGGAGAACTCCAACAAGAACCCGGTGGTGAACTCCA
>PPYF01506980.1_pt1 | contig 19799 bp, 19 predicted proteins | sample 1559871 | NCBI WGS metagenome assembly PPYF01 (sample SAMN08240021, study PRJNA423297) | Human gut metagenome, whole genome shotgun sequencing project. | reverse complement strand
CTATTTGATTCAACGGTGTCAGGGCTTAAACAGGTAGGCTCCGCCGTCCTCCCCGCCGTTGGAGATAACCTCTCGCGACTTGTTGGCGGTATCGATAGCACCGGAATGTTAAATGACTTTGTATTGCAGTCCTCTGGACAGAATACCGATGTTGCTCGCGCTATTAGTCCGTTAACAAGAAGTGTTGGCGGCTGGCTGAATGGTGGCATACAGAAAACGGCGGATACGATCAGGGACACGACTGGCGCAATCAATCAAAGCCTGTTTGCTTCGGGCGTGGCTGCTAAAGAACCGTTCCTTGCAATGCCTCCTCAGCTACCAACCGTCACGGACCTCGCACGAAGCGGAATAAGGCAGATGCTAACAACAGATACCGCAAATAACGATCCGGCTATGTTGAAAGCACTGGAGAACGTTTATTCCGTTCTCAAAGAGATTCTTGGCGTAAGCAAAGACAACCGCAAAGGCGATCAGGACAAAGTTGTGAACACATCACAACCACAACCTCGTCAGCGTGCCAGCACGACTATCAATGACCCATCTCTTGACAAATTACTGGAGGATTAAGACCGATGCTTTATGAGATTGATGCCCGCCTTCAGACAAACGAGAGCGGGGTGGTGATCGCTGAAGGCGACACAAACGCCTGGATAGCCCGACTCGATGAATGGCTACGGACACCAAATGGCAGCGTTTACGGATTGCCGTCATGGGGGAATCCGATGGAGGAGTTCAAACACGAACCCTTCGGTTCTGATACGTCACACATTGTTGAAGTGGCGATTGAAGCGCGAATGATGACGAAGCTACAGCAGGACTTACCAGGGCTTGGACTCCAGGCGATCCGCTGCGCGACTGTCTCTGAAGACCAGTTACTAATTAGCTTCCAGGCAAAAGGAGGCACCGTGAATGTTGTTATGCAGAAAGATAGCGGAGATACAGCGTGAGTATTACCGAATTACTGGACAAGTTTAATGCCAAGCTGAACGAAAACCCCTGGTGGGCGCGATTTGTAAACAGCCAGTTTATTCAAATGCAGTCCGTTTTTGGCGCGCAGATTGTTTATATTGCGCGTACATTTGCAAGCCGTGCACTTACAGAAGGATTCATTTCCACCGCGACGCGCAGAGCAAGTATTCTCGCGGCAGCGGAAGACCGTGGCTATGTCGGTCGTTTGGTCGATGCGTCATACGGCACTGTTTCCATCACCAACAAAACCGACAGGGATATTACGCTACCCGGAGGGGCTGAATTACTGACAAGTGACCAGACACCAATTGCAACAAGCAGTAGTGTTGTTATCCCTGCTGGTGAAACAGTATCCGGCATAGAAGTAAAACAGCATGAAGCAGTCAGCATAACGTTCGACGTGGTGCAAGAAACACCATTCCTGACGTTGTTACTTTCCCGTGAGTTAACAGCAGAAGTCGCCAGCCTGGAAGTTGTCGTGATAACTAATGGTGTCGAGGAAAAATGGACACATAACCCCCTGTTCCGCATGTCCAGGGATAACAGTAAACATTATGTGTTGGTTTATAAGCCGACAGAACAGATCGGCGTGCGCTTCGGTGATGGATCAATGGGGATGATGCCAGCGGCAGGGAGTCAGGTACGCATTGATATTATGGCAAGCCTTGGTGATTACACGCTGGCTGAAGGCCAGAAACTTGAACCAGCAGGGAACATCTCCGGGTATGTCGAATCACTGGAAGTAAAAACCGATTCGATCATTTCTGGCGGTGGTGGCATGGAAACTACCGAGGAAACCCGAAACAGGGCGCAGTATTATGTGGCCTACGATGAGCAGGTTGTTTGGGGCGGTGATTACCGCCAGTTCATTCAGAACGTGGTCAGTGGCACGTCATGGCTTAACGTGTGGGGGGAGGCGCTACAGGAGAAAATAACGGGCTTTGATGTGCGTAATATCAACAAAATTTTCTTTTGTGGGCATAAGCCCGGCGTAACACAGGAAGCTCTGAAAACAGAGATATTATCAGCCCTTGAGAGTATCCCTAATGAGCTGAATAAGAAGTTCGAATACGTCGCCACCAATGAACAGCCGTTCAACATCAAATTTACCGGTATCGTAAAAAAGAGTGTGCTGGTGGATGACGCGCTAACTGCAATTAAAGCGGCACTGGAGGAGAACTTCGGTAAAGACTCCATGTCATTTAGCCAGCTATTGCAGAGTGATGACGACTCACAGCAATGTTATGCACAGGTCAAAGTAAAAGATATCTGGCGAGTAATCGAATCGCTGGATATGTTCCTGTCTTATGACGTGGCTACGCAGAACATGAAAGAAGCTGTGTACTTTAATGATTTTGTTTATCTGGACGTGGAATCATCAACGTTCAGCATAACCTATCCGTAAGAGGTCACAATGCAGAATAACTGGCTAAAAGAGCGTCTGACGCAATTTAAACAGGATTCTAAATTGTGGGCCGCCTTTGTTGATACGATTCAGGACGTGTGGAATGAATCGGTTGAACCTATTCTCACGCGAATAAGCAACCGTAAATCGTTTTTCACAATGGCAAGCGAGGATATGGACACTCGCATTGCTGAATATGGTCGTTTCTTTGTTATCACAGAAACGGACAAAACACGCAGGCCAATGCTATTAGCTCAACGACTGGATGAGGTGCACTTCAAAGGAACAGTAAGGCCGATAGAGCAAACGTTCTGGCGTGAATTTGGCACAATCCCCGTCTCATGGGAACCTTTGTATGCGCCTGTCGATACAGAAAAACATCCCTATGGTTCATTCTTCGCGACCGCAAATGAAATACCGACCGCTCAGGCACAATATGGTGAGTTTTTCCTGACATCCAGAGGGCTGGTTGTCGTCAACCAAAATAAGCTGTATCGAGCTTATGATAGCGATGACCGAGACGTTGCTGTACAGAAGCTACTTGCTGATTTTGATACGGTTATAGCGCCGCTATTGCCATTGCATATCGTGTTTGATGGTGTTTCTTTCCAGTTGAGCGCAACATTGCCGGAAATGGCGGAGATCCTGAATTGCTTATCTGCGGAAGTGTCCTTTATTGAGGGGGTGTACACGACGCAAGAGATGGTCGATGAACTATCTATTAGCGATACGATCATTCAATTAGACGGCATCCAGTTCGCAGGAAGGCCAGACCGGACGACGGAAAGAGTGCTTCATCTCGATGAACTCCCGCTCGACGCCTGGGCGCTGGATTATAATTTTGCACCTTAGCAAACCAGGCCCCGCCAAACTGGGTGGGGCCATTTCTTAAAACAGAAGACCACCGGAAATCACAAACTGAACATACTGCCCTTCGATTTATTGCTTGTTAAAGGGGCTATGTTCTTATGGCTGAAACTTTAAAATCTCAAAGCGATTCAAGTATTTACAAGGCGCAACTCCTTTCTTACTACTACTCTCGCCGTGCAGAGTCTGCAATCGGCAGGGGTGAGCGTTTTGTTATGACAAAGGCTTATTGGTGCAAGTCAGATCTTGTGACGGTAAATAGTGCTGGTGGCTGGACTATTTCTGATATTCCGCTCGACTTCAAGTTAAGTGATGCACAGCATTTTGCTGAATCCAATCTCATTCTTTCCAGCCTCGATGGTGTCATTACGATTAATGCCGCTTTTCCACAAGAAACGATGCCGGACGATACACCTTACGATTTCAATACGCTGGTTCTCGTAGATGCAGAGGATCAGGCTTTTGGGGTTGTTTGCACTCAACAGGACACCTTATTCAAAGGTAAGCGATACAGCTTGCTCATGACCATTGAACAGGTCGAGGGATAATTATGTGCGCAGATAAAGTAAAGAATATTGTCACCTTATCTTCGGACATTTCCGCTCCACTAATTGCAGACATGCAATACTTTGAGCTGTATAGCACCGAAGCTCTAAACAGGAAGATGAAAAATATCGTTCTGCCCGGAGTGTACTGTGGGTTTGACCCGGTGCCAGGGGATGGTCTGTTTGTGCGGATTACATCCGAGAAAACAGAGGGAAGAGGGGCGGCTTCAATTGACGTGGGTAAATGTCAGATATCCGTGCAGCAAGTCAGTGATGTTCTTGTTCCTGTAGAAGCTGGTGTAACGACAATCATCGTTCTTGAAGCTAATTACGAACATGGAGTGAAAACCAGCCAGGTAGATAGTTCATCGGATATTAGCGCAGCGAGAATTATTGCTCTCGTTGATGAGGAAATAGCATCTAACCAGATTGAGCTATGCCGCGTGATCGTGCCTGACAATGCTCAAGCCGTTACCGCAGATATGATTAGCACTGAATATCGTGCTAATCGTGCTGTTGGTGTTGAGTTTTCCAGTGCTTTGGATAGTGACGAAGAATATAAAGCCGCAACACCTCTTGCTATCAGCACGTTAAACAAACTAAAAGCTCCGGTTGATAGCCCGGAGTTTATTGGTATACCTAAATCTCCAACTCCGGAACAAGGTACAAACAGTACACAAATCGCAAACACTGCCTTTGTTCAGGCCGCAATAACCGCCCTTATTGATGGTTCTCCTTCAGCGTTGGATACGCTGAAAAAAATTGCAGATGCAATAAACAATGATCCCCAGTTTAGCCAGACGATTAATGATGCGTTAGCTCTTAAAGCGCCGTTATTAAGCCCGGCATTTACAGGGGTTCCAACAGCTCCTACGGCGTCACAAGGTACGAACAACACTCAGATTGCAACAACCGCTTATGTTCGTGCCGCTATTTCTGCATTGGTCGGCTCATCACCAGAAGCTCTTGATACCCTGAATGAGCTTGCCGCAGCACTGGGCAATGACCCGAACTTTGCGACTACAATGACAAATGCCCTGGCAGGTAAGCAGCCTCTCGACGCAACCTTAACCGCGCTCGCTGGCCTGGCGACGGGAGCAAATAAATTACCGTACTTTACCGGAACAGACACTGTAGCCCAGACTGATTTAACGTCAGTCGGTCGCGATATTCTGGCTAAAACAAGCACTCTGGCTGTTATCCAATACCTTGGTTTAAGAGAAATCGGAACCAGCGGCGAAAAGATCCCCCTGTTGAGCACAGCTAATACTTGGAGTGCACGCCAGACTTTCAGCGCGGGGATCACTGGTACGCTGACCGGGAACGCCGATACTGCGACGAAATTAAAAACAGCCAGAAAGATTAACGGTGTGGCATTTGACGGTTCGGCAGATATTACTCTGACCCCTGAAGATCTTGGCTTAACGGATATTGCTTCTCAAGCTGGTAACGCCGTTCAGCGTTCTGGCGACACAATGGGGGGGCAGCTAAAAATTGGCACAATAAATGCCCTTCGAATATTTAACCAGGCCTTTGGCCTTATCTTCAGGAGATCCGAGGAATATCTTCATCTTATCCCGACAAATGAAGGGGAGGGTGAAAATGGTGACATCGGGCCATTAAGACCATTTTCTATAAACTTAAGAACTGGGTTGGTGTCCATCGGTAACGGCGTAAAAGTTGGCGGTGGGATTACTGGTACGCTGACCGGGAACGCCGATACTGCCACAAAGCTCAAGACAGCTCGAACGATCGGTGGAGTGTCATTTGATGGCAGTGCTAATATCGACCTGCCTGGCGTGAATAAAACGGGTAATCAGAGCACAACCGGTAATGCGGCAACCGCAACGAAACTTCAGACGGCCCGCACAATCGGCGGGGTGTCATTTGATGGCAGCGCCAATATCAACCTGCCGGGTGTGAACATTGCCGGTAACCAGAACACAACAGGTAATGCGGCAACCGCTACAAAACTGCAAACAGCCCGCACAATCAACGGTGTTAAGTTTGATGGTTCTGCGAACATTTCGATACCAACAATTACGTCCAGAGGGCGTGTTACTGCGCTTACCAGTACAACGCAAGGTGCTACCACTGGATTGCAGATGTATGAGGCGTACAACAACGGCTATCCTTCTGCTTACGGGAATGTGCTTCATCTTAAGGGCGCAACAGCCGCTGGTGAAGGCGAGTTGTTCATAGGTTGGAGCGGTACAAGTGGTGCTCATGCGCCTGTACATGTACGTTCGCGACGAGATACTGATACAGCTAGTTGGTCTGAGTGGGCGCAGGTCTACACATCGAAAGATTCCATCCCTGGTGTAAATACCACGGGCAACCAGAACACAACCGGAAACGCGGCGTCTGCAACGAAATTACAAACGGCAAGAACTATTGGTGGTGTTTCATTTAATGGCACCGCAAACATCGACCTGCCGGGCGTGAATAAAACAGGCAATCAGAGCACTACCGGCAATGCTGCAACTGCCACAAAACTGCAAACAGCACGCACAATAGGCGGGGTTTCGTTTGATGGTTCAGCAAACATCAATCTTCCGGGCGTTAATATTGCCGGGAATCAAAATACAAGTGGCAATGCAGCTACAGCTACAAAGTTAAAAACTGCCAGAAAAATAAGTGGCGTGGCTTTTGATGGTTCTGCAGATATCACATTAACGGCAAGTCATGTTGGTGCGTTACCAACAACAGGTGGTACTGTTACCGGTGAAATTATATCCAGCAGCCAAAATGCTATACGCCTAACTTATAATAATAACTATGGATTCCTAATAACTAATACTGGATATAGTTTCCAGATATCAACCACTGGGCAAAATGTTAATGGTGATGTCGTTTACACTCCATTAAAGATAGATGGCGGTGATGGTCGCGTAGAATTAGGACGTGCTGATGGTCATGTAAGGGTTATGGGGAATTTATCTGCCGCTGGTCAGATTACCCCTGGTAACTATAGTAATTTCAACACGAAATATCAGGCTAAAAATACTGCATATGCCAACATTCATGGATGGCATAAGGATACATCAACTAAGGTGATGATGCAGTGGGGGACTATAGCGGCTGTTACTCCAGGAAGCGTAGTTAAATTTCCGACTTCTTTTCCTGAGTCGTGTGCGGCAGTTGTGATTTCACCTCATAGCGGGAATGCTGTTAATGCAATTCTTTATACATACAACAACTCTGCCACTGGTTTTACAGTAAAAAGTAGCTCCACTGATAAAATATATGCACAGTATGTTGCTTATGGGTATTAAAAATATAGCTAATTAGAATGAAGGTTTTTAAATGGCAAAGTATTACAGCAAAGAGACTGGTGGTTTCTACGACGATAGACTAAAAGAAGATTACGATAAAAACGGTTCATGGCCGTCCGATGCTGTACATATACCTGATGACTTATATGATGAACTGTTATCAGGGTATGGCAATGGGAAAATAATAATTGCAAATGGCGATGGTTATCCAATGTTATCTGACCCACAACCTATGAGCTTAGAGGATAGAGTCAGCATTGCTGAAAACACCAAAAGTAGTCTTATTAATGATGTGAGCATAAAAATATCAACGCTTCAGGATGCTGTTGATATGGATATTGCCACTGATGAGGAAATAGAAATGTTGACAAAGTTAAAGAGGTATAGAGTTCTTCTTAATAGAGTTGACACTTCTGTTGATGCAGATATCTCATGGCCTGAGATGCCTGCATAAACAATCATAACAATCCAATCAGCACTGTTTTTTTGATATTTCAAGCCCTCTTTTGTTGAGGGCTTCATTAGCGTGCGGTTTTGTGATTTTTTTGAGCAATGCTGTCCTTCAGCACAAAAAAATCCCGCCGTCCAGTCAATGACTGCGGGCATAATGAACACCCAGTTAGTGGTATCTGAGAGAGTCTGTATTATATTCACTGAATAACGTTTGTGAAGTACCGTGTGTCAGCGTTTTGTCTTTGATGGAAATATTGCTCCAGACAAGTCGATATTGTAGCGAGTCGGAGATTTATTCAAAGAACTGACGACGCGCTAACGTTTAATTTCCCATCCGGAACAGCGGGCCACTCAATATCCGTCGTGGTTGATGTATCAATACGCATAAGTAGCACACGATATTTTTTCCATTCAGCCAGCACAGTGATTTCTGCTTCTGTCGCCATCCCTGCGTCAACAGCATCCTGCCGCCAGGCTATTTCTGTGTTCGCAATCTCGGCTAATTCCTTTTTCTTCTGCTCTTTTAATGCGATTAACTGCTCTGTTGTTGGTTCTGATACATCAATCCATGTGGGGAAACCAGATTCATCACTGCCTCTCTTTTTTCCCTCTGGCGGTCTTCCCGTAAACTCTTCATACATATCGTTTGTGACTGCCACTAAATCGTCAGGCCATGCGCCTGACTTTTCATAGTCCGGTTTCATGGATTCAAAGAAAAACGTATTATTCCCGGCACTATAGAGTATTTTACTGGACATGATTAACACCCCACACCAATACAGAAGAATGGTTTAGAAACAGCAACCCCAGACCTTTCCATTAACGTGACCTGCATATCGCGATCATTTAATCTTTTAACACCCGCAATTGCACTTGCTATCGAGTCACCAGCAACGTTACAGGCTAACAAACCAAAGCAACGTACAGGCCAGCCAATAGGAAACGGGGCAGATGCCCAGCCACTGGCATCAGTATTCCCCCAACACCATTGAAAAATGATGCCATTTGGAAAACGTACCCAACCAGCATCAGCCATCGCCTGGGTAAAATCACTGTTTTTTGTATATCCCTGAATGCTCCATCCATTTTGGGGAATCAACTGCCTGATATTTCCATCCAAAGTAAATGCAATCAGACGTCGGTCAGAAATATTGCCTGCCGGAGACAATGCAACGTCTATATAGTTCGCGCCATTTTCCATTATTCCGCAAATGAGCGACGACATAATCGCTCCGCCAAATGAGAAATCGACTCCATTTGCACTCCCTGCAACCGTGCTCTTGTTTCTGATGTGAATACCAGAAAAACCATTATCTTTTTCAATAAGTAATTCATTCCCAATTAACGAGAGAATGCCCTTGATAATCACATCACCGTTAACCACCCCGCCATATGTTGATAACGCTTCCGAAGCTAATTTTATCGCTTCCTCTAAACCAAGGTTTGGGATTGGAATGATGACGCCGGAAACTTTTTATAAAGCGTGGAAACAGCCACATCATAGATGATTGCAACCTGCTTCCGTGGAACTCCATTCTCCAACAATCGTCGCATTTGTTGCCATGTTTCTTCAGGGTATTTCGGGCGGCGGCCTCCTATTCGTCCTTCCGCGCGAGCGGCATCAAGTCCAGCTCGTGTACGTTCAACAATTAACTCTCTCTCCATTTCCGCAAGCGCCCCCATGACATGAAAGAAAAAACGGCCCATCGGTGTGCTGGTATCAATGCTGTCTGTTAGGCTGCGGAAATTAATTCCCCGGTCGCGCAGTTCTTCCACCAGCACTACCAGATGACGCATACTGCGACCGAGCCGATCTAGCTTCCATACAACAAGAGTGTCGCCTTTGGAAAGCATCCGGAGTACCTTTTTTAAACCAGGTCGATCAGCCTTCTTTCCGCTCATTTTATCCTCAAAAATTAGCTCACATCCTGCGCATTCAAGCGCATTTCTCTGTAAAGCAGTGTTTTGGTCATTAGTTGATACGCGAATGTAACCAATAAGCATATGCCTCCCCTTATATGTGAACGGCATTTTAGTCGGGAAATAACAAACTGGATAAGTTGAAGCCGCGTTAAACGTCATTTCTGGAGGGGTATGTTTGCAGATTATGAAAATCTGGCTGTAGCAGTCATAACATCCCTGCTGAGTGGAACCGGCGTATTCCTTCTCGGAGTTAGAGACGGGCGCATTTCTGCGTCACTGCTCAACCTCGCGAGTGAATTGTTTACTGCGGTAACTGCCGGGCTTGCGGGGTTTTGGGTGGCTGATAGCTATGAATGGCCGGAAGGCATCATTTACTGCGTTGTTCTGATTGCCAGTAACAACGGAAGTGAAATTTTACAGGGCTTGAAGTCCAGAGCTAGTAACGTCTTGAATCTCTTAAGCGTAATAGCGAGTGGGGGAAAAGGTGGAGAGAAGTAATGGGTGACTTTGGAAATTATTTCATTTTTATCATGGCATTTGTTGCCGTTATTGACCGTTTCTTATTTCGTCGCAAGAGCGTTGATATTTTGAGCATTGGCGAAGCTGTAGTGAAAGAGTCTGCTATAGCGTTTCCTGTGTCGCTTCGCGTTAAGCGAAGCTGGGTAAGCAATGCACAAATCGAATATTGGTTGCAGGACTTGAAAAATCCATCTGTGGTTATTTCGGGGAAAACAAGACCAGTTGACGCATCAAAACGCGGTGAGAGAGAAGAATATTTGCTCATCGACACGAAATATCTTGAGCCAGCGAAGTGGGATCTAAAGGTCACATTAACTAACGGTAATTGCCGCCTGAATCCGCTTTATCGCATTTTCCCTATCAATGACTGCATAGAACGCCAGTTTATGATTGAAAAGTGTGAAGGAGACTGGAATGTCAAATAAGTCTAATTATGTTCTTCTTAATTATGATGAGTTAAACGAAAAGGGACTGGCAAAACTCGTCAAAGAAATCGGTAAAGGAGGCTACAAGATAGCGAGGGTGATCCCCGCCAGTAATGGTAGGAAGAAAGACGGGATCATGACGCGCACGTTTACCCTTATCGGAATCGATGAGCAGACGATGGACGTTCAGGTTAATGATACTGGTGATATTTCTGGTGTAAAACTGAACGGAAAAATTGTTCCTTTCAAGCCTGTTAAAACGCTGACGGCTTTAGGGCAATCACTGGCTGCTTTATTTAATAAAGGCGCATCATCATTTCAGAAATCATTGGCGCGTAAGTTAGCTCGTGCGGCGAAAGATATTGATGATGGGAATAAGAAAATAAAAGGCGTTAAGTCCAATGCGCAGAAACTAGCAGAGGCAAAGGAATCTCGCGATGCGATCCGCGAGGATATTGAAAGGGCCAAAGAAAAATTAAATCAGGTGCAAGGTAATTCAGACCGCGCAACAAGAGAAACTGAAATCATTAGAACCGAGATGGCGCAGGAACTGGCGAAAACTCGCGTATTGAAAGAAGAAATAGCGCGCCTGGAGGAAGATGCATGATAAAGAAACCTATTCGAATAAATATCCAGTCCACTTTTGCAGATACGCTCACTGGATATACGCCTAATCGTTGGGTGGCGGAAGATATCACCGAGGATGATTTACTTATCGAGCCTGCGACTCTGGAGGATATCGAGCTGGCCTATATGGGCAACGAAATTTTGGTAACTACCAATGAGGCAATGTTCGAAGCTATAACCACAACAAAATTGCGGTTAGCGCAAACAATGCGAGCATTCGTCCGGGCGCTTAATCGCGGCCTGAATGGCACTGACATTGCTGCGGGTACGGATGAGGCAGGTGAATATGAAGACGGACGTAATAGTATCGGTGGGGCAATCATTGGGCGTGTGCGCCGGGTTGCAAATATCCCTGTTGTAACAGCACAAATACCTCTAACCGATGGGCAAACGACAAGCATAATTTTCCATTCTCCAACCGCAGACGGCACAAGAATTAAAGGGGATGACGAGCTGGTTGCGTTTCAGTTTCTTCTTAACAAAAGAAACGTTACGCATGTTGTTGCGCCAATCGGTGGGCGTGATGTATCTCTGAGCCAGGTATGCCAGGCGCTTTCTAACCTCATTGAGCGTAATAGTGCAAAATTCAAAAAAGCAAAGGAGCGCCAGGACAAAATGAAGGCTGATATTGAGGGGTATCTCAATGAAGCCGACAAGCTGGCAGAAGAACGTTCTGTGCTGATTGAGCAGGTTGAAGACGCACAGCGGAGGCTGGCAGAGAAACGCTCAACACTCAATGATATGCAGAATAAATTAGACGCACAAAAAGCCCTTAACGCGGAATTGCAGACTAAACGCGATAATTTATTGTCAGCTAAGAGCCAAGGAACTAAAGAGCGTGCCTTCAATGATCAACTGCGACACATAAAACATAATCTTGCTACAGAAGGCCAAACAACGCTGGATAATGGTGCTGTAGTTAAGTATGTCACGTCAGGCAGTGATAGCTTTGTCACGATTGAGGCACCAGAAGGCAATTTCAGTATTGATGTCAGTGCTGTTAAAGGTGGGAGTTCAGCGGACGCTGCAACCAAATTACTTAAAGCCTATCGTGAACATAATGCTGATCAATACAAAGTGGATGTGTTGCCGGGCCAGCCTGAGCCAACTGATCAGCCGCAGCCTGAACAGGAGCCACAACCAGAATCACATCCTGATCCCCTAGAGGTTGGTAAATATCGCTATGCGCTCCAATCTCGCCCGGCGGGTGTTGGTGCGGTTCCTGAAGGAAATAAAGCTGTACTTGACCGTCCTGATCAGGCTGATCCGTATTACGAATATGCTCGTCACGGAATCATTACGTATGACCGCAAACTGACAGACGAAGAAGTCAGTCAGTACGAGTTGCTATATCTCCCTGGTGACGATGAATTGAAAGAGATTGCAGGCGAATTGGTTGCGTCCAGTATGTCGAACCATATTGATGGCTATGTTGATCTGTTTGGAAGCGACTTGAAAACCTTTAAGGCGCAGATAAAAATCCTCTTCCGCAAAGCATTTCCTAACGTCGCTTATCCACTTGGAGATGGGGAGAACCTTTTTATAATGGATATCTATGACGCGCTTCAGAATCAATCAGAAGTAGTCGAAGCTGAACAGACATTAGATCAGGCACCGGAAGCAGTACCAGAACCAGTACCAGTACCTGAGTCTGAACCTGAATCCCCCCAAGAGTCTGATACAGGTTCAGATGGGCCAGTCGTTAGTGAGGCTGATCAGGAGGCGGACAGTGCGCTGGAATATCTGAAATCCGTGCCGTTGCAGTTTACGTCCCGTGATTTGACGGTGATTAGAGCGGAGTTTGATCGCATTCAGGAGGCAGCTAATGTTCTTATCAACGCAGGTCGATATGATGAGAACGAGTCACTTGTTGGTGCGGCAGCCGATCACCTGATCAACATTTTGGCAGAGATACAACAAGGGGGCGTGTGGTGAAAATATCAGTAACGGAGCGCCTTAGCTTAGGCAAAGAACTGTCTGAGCTGATGTCAGCGCAAAAAAGCGCGACTGCGGTACAACGTGTCACTATTGGCGTGCGGATAGTTGAAGTGATGATGAAGCTGGGGCTTGGTTCATCGAATAATCCAGCGCAACAGCAAGAAGAGGAAGTGCAACCGGCGGCACAAGAAACGCCTAAAATTGTTGTTGACTTCCTTAGTGGTGCATTTACTAAATCATCACAAATGGAGTTCATCGATGCTTTGAGAGGCATATCTCAATATATTGGTGAATTTTTGACACTCGACCAGGCCAAAGAACAGACCGTAAACTGGGTTTCAGCTAACGGGTATGCAGCGTAAAAGAGAGGGGCAGAATGCCCCTTTCTTCTTAAAATAGTCAGCGAAATAACACACTTTTTACACTGCCTTTTTTACAGAAAGGTGGTTAATTGTGACTCAAAACGTAACATCAGCACTTCTAGCCGCAGCGAACATTGAGGGGGTTATCGCTGTGGTGTCATCTCTTGAAAAGCAAGAGACGAAGTTGGGGCGTAGCAGCTATGTCGTCACCAGCAAAGGCGACGAAGTTAAAACAGCGTTCAAGGTTATTGATGCCAAAAAGCTCATCATTTCTAACAACCTGGACGGAAGTATAAATCCGTCATTTCCGGAGGAACTCCAGCCTCGCGATCGCACCCGACTGTCAAGTAAGCTCCAGGTTAACCGTATCGCCGCCAATTTACGCCCGGCACAACTCACTGATTCGGGTATGAGTAGTCATGGTTCCCCGATTGTTGGTCCGGATAATGTCGTTGAGTCTGGTAATGGTCGAAGCATGGGAATCTGGCGTGCTTATGAACAAGGGCAGGCTGAAGATTACCGACAATATCTTATCGATCACGCTAAAGAGTTTGGCCTTAATCCCGAAGACGTCAGGGCAATGGTGATGCCTGTACTGGTTCGCGAGCGCCTCACTGACGTTGATCGTGCTCAATTTGCACGCGACTCAAACATCAGCGATCTGCAAGAGATGGCTGCAAGTGAGAAAGCGTATGCGGATGCGCAATTTCTCACTGAGAGCGTCATGGCGCTATTTAATCCTTCAGATGATGGCAATCTACTGGCGCGGTCCAATGATGCGTTTATTCGTGCGTTTTTGCACGAAATAGGCGATACCGCGACGGCAGGTTTGCTTACAGCCGATGGACGTCCAACGAAACAGCTTATCGATCGCATTCAGAATGCGATTTTTGCCAAAGCCTATAAGGATGAGCGACTTGTTCGGCTTGTGGCGGAAGAACCGGATCCGGAAATGCGCAATATCCTGACCGCGCTTAATACAGCAGCCAGTGACTTTGCGCAAATGCAGTCGATTTCTGGCGATGCACATCATGATGCTGTAACTGGTCTGGTTGATGGTATAGAGCAGGTGAACGGCCTGGATAAACAGGCTATAGCAGCACTTCAGGATGCGATTAACCTTGTTCGTGAAGCCAAAGATAACGGTCAGGCGGTGGAAGAGGTGATAGCCCAGCGCGGACTCTTCGGTGATAGCACGCCGGAAGCTGAGGCGTTGGCGCTATTCATCGTGGCAAATAATCGAAGCGCGAAGCGCATGGGGGCTGCATTCAAAAAAATGGCACAAAAAATCAACGACGAACTGATTCATAAACAGCAGGCGTTGGGCGATATGTTCGGCGGTGGAGATGTCGATCTACGTAGTATTTTGACCGCTGTTTCTAATGAGATTGAACTGGAACATGGAGAGGGGAAAGGGCTTAACTTCACGATGTTCGAAGCCAAAACAGAACAAAGCGATTTTGGGCTGGAAACCTGACCTGGCGACCGGACACCCCGGATAACCTCCGGGGGATTCGGTATTTCTTCTTTGAATAGAGCGTTTTTAACAAATACCCCGTAAATCCTCGCCCAGCCAGGGCGGGGAGCAGTCACCGCATTGGTGTGACAGATACAGCGATATTTTTATTCAGTTGATGCAGTGCCAGCTCGACAGTTTCAACTTTCGATGAATGTTCGACGTCGAGAAGCCGATCAATCTGTGTTCCATTTTTGCCGAGTTTGCGCGCCAACTCTGCTTTGCGTGTGCCGGTTTCTATCATCGCGTTGTGGAGTGCAGCCTTCATTGCTGGTAGCACTGGCAAAGAGACAACGTACTCACCTTCTTTTGGCTCGCTACCAGTGGGAACAGGTCGGCGTTCTTCAATCTCAATCGCAACCGCTGCGACCAATCCATAACCAGCCTCAAGCAACGCTTCTTCAACTGAGTCACCCACGGAATTAAACAATGGTAGGTCGCGGCATGATACGACATACGCGCCGGTTTTGTCGTCGCGCTCCAGTTTTACCGGATAGTTAAACATAGAGAAGCTCCTAGTGAAAAAGGCTGGGGCTTAAAGCCCCAGGTCCTTCATTATTTTCTTGCGTAGCGGTTCAGGCATTTCCTTTGAACCGTGGTCCGGGAAAACCGACCGCTTTCCGTTCAGGTTCACTTTCTGATGACTGCCGCCACCAGGCGCTTTCCTGAACTCTGCCCCTTGCTGGATTAACCAGCGTTTGAACTCTGAATACTTCACAAGTTTCCTTATGCAATTTATCCATCATGGGCGGCAAGAATAGTAACACGAAAGACATAAAACACAACAAAAATGTTTATAAACATGACTTATTTGTTTGGTTGTTGCGTTTTTGGAAAAGCATTTCCGCATATGAAAAAACATCAGCATATGGTGAAAACAACGAAAAATTACTGATGAAATCACACACTGGATAAGCTGCCACGAAATCGGAAACCTTTTGCGGTGAATCATGGCAACGAAAGACAAAAACAAGGGCTTTCTGTCGGCATTGAAGAAAGCCTTCAGCGGTGGTGATGTTACGCCTGCCGATCCGGTCGTATTTGCGAGCGGGCATAGCGTCGTTGCTCGTTCTGGCCTGTCCGCCTTGCGTCCTGGCATCCTGGGGAGCAATAGCGATGGCATGACAAGCGCGGCGGATACAGTATCTATATCGGCAGAATTACCGAGTGACCGCCTGCAAAAATACAACATACTGGAGACGATGGCGAAAAGTCCGACTATCTCCACAGCATTAAACATTCACATTGCGCATTCTCTGGCTCCATCAAAAAAAACAGGCCTCGCATTTATTCTCGCTCCGAAAAATGGGGCGGATAAGGAGGCTGTAAGTCGATGTGAGGAATTGACCGCTGATTTAAGCTCAATGATTAATGATGGCCTTCCATCGTGGGCCATGATCATGGCTATTTTCGGTGTGTCGTATATCCGTCCATATGCAGAGCAAGGGAAGGGGATAACTGGAATTGAGTCGAGCTATTACACGCTCCCTCATTTCGTTCAGGAGTTTTATCGCGGTAGCCAACTTGTCGGATTCAGCGGTGATTACATTCTGGATACGCATACTTTGCGCAGAGTTATAACCGAACCGTGGAATCTGGTTTCCATGAAAAACCCGTACTGGACGCCTCAGCATAAAGTAATGCCAGTAACTTACGGCACTAAAGGCTATTCCTTGCTTAGTGAACAGCAGGACAAGCCGTTAATGGAGACGCAGAACTACGGTACGTCGTTTCTTGAATACAGTTATGAACCCTACCTGAATTTATGTGCCGCGCTTGCTGCGCTGAAAGCAACGCGAAACAACGCTGCAAAAATTGATCGCCTGATTGCACTCACAACGAACACGATAGATCCGGTAAACGCGGCGAATTATACGCGCGGGGTCAGCCAGGCACTGAAGCGTCATAGCGACCTCGTAGCGCAACGGTCGATTAATTCTAATGCTCTCCCATCTGTACTTAACCATCTGATACCTGTCATGGGGGATGGGAAGAACGGGATCACCATTGATACGCAATCTATACCCGCAGATATCAGTGGTATCGAAGACGTTATGTTTCATCTCCGACAGCTCGCGGCAAGCCTCGGTATTGACGCAACAATGCTTGGCTGGGCTGATCAGATGAGTGGTGGACTTGGAGAAGGAGGTTGGCAGCAAACAGCTATCCAGGCCGCATTACGCGCGAACTGGATCAGACAGGCCGCCCAGCGGACTATTTATCGGCTTCATGACATTCACCTCGCTTATAAATACGGGAAGGTTTACACCGAAAAAAACCGTCCTTATGACGTGCAATTCAACTCAATGAACACAGCTATCCAGGAAGAGGAAAACCGAGAGCTGGATGCGCGCGCCAACTTCGTAGCTGTCATCTCGCAAATAATGGACCAGATCCAGAACAACCCGAAACTGGCGGGCAGCGACGCGTTTATGCGTTATCTGTTCACCGAACAGCTTCGTATCGACGATGACACTCTCAACGTAATGATCAAAGAGTTTAAGGCGAATGAATCAGAGCAAAACAACGAGCATGGTATGTACGAATCCGCGCCGTTGTCGTCCGGTGACGATCCGGAAAACTGGACGCAAGAACAATTAATCAACTTTGCAAAATTTGTGATGAGCAATAATTAACCGGAGGGAAATAATGCAATCACTGAATACCGTTACGGATCGCTTCTCCCTGGTAGAGAAAATCCGCAAACACACACCTCAGAACAATCGCAATTACGTTATCCAGTCGGTACGAGACACATTCAACTCGCCAGAAACAAAAGAGCGTATCGCACTGGGTGAGATGTATGGTTATTACGGTCATGGTCGCCGGGCGATGCACTATAACAAAACGAAAAGCCTGGACTTGCCGGAAGTCTCTGTTGTGATGGTAGATGGGAAGCCTGTTGTATTGGAGAACGTGCCGTCAAACAGGACTATCGATATTTCAATTGACGACAACGGCATTGTTACCCATACACAGGAAATACTGGATACGGACACCGGACGTATTGTTCAGGGTATGATTAATTCTGGCGCAGGTGGTTGGTCATGGGCTACATCTGGTCCAGATTACTCTGTATCCCTGGTAAAGTCTTTTCACGGTTTTGATTACGTAACTGTGCCTAACTATATCAGCCTCGACAAGAAAAGCCTGATGCTTGAATCAGCAGAAGAACGCGACGCGGCGATTCATGCGGCACTTATCGAACAAGGTTTTACCGATAATGCTGCTACGGATCTGGTTCACCACTTTTCAGCAATGAAGAGTCAGCAAGCCATACTCGAATCAGCACAACGTGAAGTTCTGGAGTCGGAACTGATACATCTTGAAGTGGAAAATATGCAGCTTCGCGACAAACTACGCGACCAGGCCGCGATGATGGAAAGCCAGGGGGAGAACGCGAAGAAATGCCGCCGTATTTTGCGTGATGCTATCCAGGAAATGCCTGTTTTTATCAGCGCAGAACAGCGCCGGGCGCTCTGCCGTATGCAGTCAGAGGATGATGCACGCATTGTCGCAGCGATGCTTGAATCCCTGGGGGCTAATGCCACTTATGGTCTGCCAATATCAGCCAATAAACAACAAGAAATACCGGTGAAAGAGAACAAGACGGTGACTCCGCTGATCTTTGTGTCTAAGAGGATGTGAGCTAAAAGCTAGCTTAATTTTCTAACACAGTGTGTTTTTATACACTGTTGATCCGACGGCACGTGATCGAGTAGGATCGCGGTCACTGCTCCGGTAGCGACTGCCAAAAAAAGCAAAAGCCGCTGAGTAGCGGCTTTTGGGTGTATAAATCCACTGGCATAGATTTATACGGTAGATAGATTTTTCACGGAACTATCTGGTGAGTATTTTAAATTCAGTTTCAGTTACTTTCAACACTTCTGAGTATAAAAACAACACTGAATACCACAAAAAAATCAAAGGTCATCAGTTGAGTTTTTTTGCTCGTCATAGCGGTTTTCTTTCCCCTTCACATAGCGCCATTATTGCCGAGTTCGCCAACCTGGCAGGAGCTACCGATGAATACATGATCCGTCGCTCATATGCTGATATGTCCGAGATTACAGGACGCAGTATTTCTACTGTGCGCCGGGCATTTACTGAAGCGACGAAGTGCGGAATGCTTGTTAAGCAGCATCAGGTAGCGAATAACAATGCTCAGGTGTGTAACGTGTACCGGTTTACAACACAATTTCTCCACTTCATTCATGTAGCAATGGAGATAGGGAGTAAGCAGGGCATCAAATTTGCCAACGCCACAAAACTGGTTAAGCAGTTGATTTCAAAGGTTCGTTATTTTTTTGAAACTGGGAACCCCCTGTTCAAATTGAACAAGTCCCCCCATGTTCAAAATGAACAGCCAATAGAAAATAAGAGTCACTCTATAGCCAAAAGAAGAGAAAGATCATGCGCGGTTCAGCCAAAGGCTTCACCAGCAGATAGTTCTCAAGCGGATAATGGCTTGCTGGATAAAAAAACAGTAATCAGGGAAGAACATACCAACCACTGCCTGGCGGCAGCAAAAGCGAGAGCTGCAAAGCGTCGTTCAGACGAGGGGTACGCAAAACGGCAGGCTCTGTATCGTACCGCTGAAAAACTGGCAAAAAAATTTGCATGGATACGTAGTGCTACCACGGTGAATAAGCCTAAACGATCCAGCGCCCTAGATTTCTCTATGGATTATTCTGGTTCCCAGGGATGTGCAACCATCAATGAAGCATTTGACCTGATGAAACAGCGTGGCTATCGGTCTGAATTTGACCGGGAAGACTGGTCAATTCCGGAGGGCTTTCGGGGATGATGTTGCGATTGACTGTACAATAACCGTGCGGCGGAAAAATCATCGCTCGTAATTGTGTGTTAGAAAATTAAATTGATGTTTCTAATCAGGAATGTATGATTTACATCGTCACAAAAAAACAGCATCTGATAAAAATTCTGTTGATCTTTCTAATGTTCAGGCTTATAT
>PPYF01469804.1_pt1 | contig 19800 bp, 17 predicted proteins | sample 1559871 | NCBI WGS metagenome assembly PPYF01 (sample SAMN08240021, study PRJNA423297) | Human gut metagenome, whole genome shotgun sequencing project. | reverse complement strand
TCCGAGCTTCTCAACTCTCTTGACAGCGGAGCTACTACAAAGCTGACTATCAACAACAGACGGCTTAACCGTTTGGACTTTGAGAAAACCATTCTTATCCCCGAAACCGGCGATGAGCTTGATGTTTACCGAGAGGAATATAACAAAATGCTTCTCGATAAGGCGACCGGTGCAAATGCGATCGTTCAGGATAAGTATGTTACTATCTCCATCAACAAAAAGAGCGTGGAGGACGCAAGAACCTATTTTGCCCGTGTCGGTGCTGACCTGATTGCCCACTTTGCAAGACTCGGAAGCAAATGTGTGGAGCTTGAAACCGATGAAAGGCTGAGAATTGTCCACGATTTCTTCCGTGTCGGTGAGGAAACTGCCTACCACTTCAATATTAAGGAAACGAGAAAGAAGGGACACGATTTCAAGGATTATGTTTGCCCCGATACAATGGAATTTGAAAAGGACTACTTCAAAATGGGAAACCGTTACGGGAGAGTCCTTTTTCTTCGTGAGTACGCTTCCTATATCAAGGACAGTATGGTAGCCGAGCTTACCGACCTGAACCGCAACCTGATGATGTCTATTGACATTGTACCCGTTCCGACCGATGAAGCGGTGCGAGAAGCAGAGAGCAGACTGCTTGGCGTTGAGACAAACATTACCAACTGGCAGAGAAAGCAGAATCAGAACAACAATTTTTCCGCTACCGTTCCGTATGATATGGAACAGCAGAAAAAGGAAATGAAGGAGTTCCTTGATGACCTCACCACTCGTGATCAGCGAATGATGTTCGCTGTACTCACTATGGTTCATACTGCGGACTCTAAAGAACAGCTTGATAACGACACCGAAGCTCTGCTTACTACGGCAAGAAAGCATTTGTGCCAGTTTGCGGTTCTCAAGTATCAGCAGATGGACGGACTGAATACTGCTATGCCCTTTGGAACACGCAAGATTGACGCATTCAGAACCCTTACCACAGAAAGCCTTGCGGTATTTATCCCGTTCAGAGTTCAGGACATTTACCACGAAAACGGCATTTACTACGGTCAGAATGTCATCAGCAAAAATATGATTATCGCCGACCGCAGACAGCTACTCAACGGTAATTCCTTTATTCTCGGCGTATCCGGCGGCGGTAAATCCTTTGCGGCAAAGGGAGAGATTGAAAATATCATTCTTTCCTCCAATGCAGATGTTATTATCATCGACCCTGAGCGAGAGTATTCTCAGCTTGTAAATGCTCTCGGCGGTGAAATCATCAATATTTCCGCTACTTCTCCGAGCCATATCAATGCAATGGATATGAACAAGGAATACGGCGACGGAGCAAACCCGGTTATCCTGAAATCCGAGTTCATTATGTCCCTTTGTGAACAGCTTATCGGCGGCACAAACCTCGGAGCAAAGCAGAAGTCTATCATTGACCGTTGTACGGCGAGCGTTTACCGAGACTATCAGCAGAGAGGTTATACCGGCACAGTTCCTACTTTGCAGGACTTCCGTGCGGAGCTTTTGAAACAGGACGAGCCGGAAGCAAAAGAAATCGCCCTTGCTATCGAGCTGTTTACACACGGCTCTTTGAATACCTTCGCAAAGCCGACCAATGTTGATACGGATAACCGACTTATCTGTTATGACATTCTTGACCTCGGCAAGCAGCTTATGCCTATCGGTATGCTTGTTGTCCTTGACTCTATTCTGAACCGTATTACACAGAACCGTGCTAAGGGTAAGCAGACATTCATCTTCATTGATGAAATCTACCTCCTGTTCCAGCACGAATACTCCGCAAACTTTCTGTTTACCCTTTGGAAGCGTGTACGAAAGTACGGTGCTTATGCCACCGGTATTACACAGAATGTGGACGACCTTTTGCAGAGCCATACGGCAAGAACTATGCTTGCAAACAGCGAGTTTTTGATTATGCTCAATCAGGCGTCAACCGACAGAATTGAGCTTGCCAAGCTCCTTAACATTTCCGACCTCCAGCTTTCATATATCACGAATGTTGACGCAGGACACGGACTGATTAAGGTCGGCAGTTCGCTTGTGCCGTTTGCAAACAAGTTCCCGAAGAATACGAAGCTGTATAAGCTGATGACAACCAAACCGGGCGAGGGTGTATAACCCTTGCCCTATTCTGTAAATGAGAAAGGAAACACCTATGAAAAACAAAATCTATATTGCCATAATCTGTGCTTTCAGCATTGTATTTGCCGTCAGTTCAGGTTTTCTCATCAAGCACTATTGTGACTCTGCAAAGCAGGCTGAGATGTACGACAATCTGATTGAGGTTGTGGAGACCGAGCCTGAAGAAACCACAGAGCCGATGAACTACTCCGAAGAAAAGACCTTTATCCCGGAGTATCAGGAGCTTTATCTGCAAAATAACGATATGGTCGGCTGGATTAAGGTTGAGGACACAAAAATCAATTATCCCGTTATGCAGTCAAAGGACAACCCGAACTTCTATCTGAAGCACGGCTTTGATAAGGCATACACCGACTACGGCTGTCCTTATGTTCAGGAAAACTGCGATATGGAACTGCCAAGCGACAATATCATTATCTACGGTCATCATATGAACGACGGCTCTATGTTCGCCGGTCTTATGAAATTCAAGGACAAGAGCTTTTGGGAAAAGCACAAAACAGTATCCTTTGATACGCTGACCGACAGACAGACCTATGAAGTAATTGCCGTGTTCAAAACCGTAGTATATACGAATAGTCCCCACAGCTTCAAATATTATCAGTTCGTCAATGCGGACACCGCCGAGGATTTCACTGCCTATGTTGAGAAGTGCAAGAAACTGTCGCTTTACGAAACCGGCGTAACCGCCGAATACGGCGACAAGCTCCTGACCCTTTCCACCTGTGAGTATTCCCGGACAAACGGCAGACTTGTTGTAGTGGCGAGGCTAATAAACGAATAATACAACAGGTAGTTCAGCCTGCATAGGAAGGAGGGATTGTATGGCTGATATTAAAACGAAAGACAAGGCAAAAGGTACGATACGAACAATAGATAAGGCTGCCGTCGCAACCCAACGAATGAAGCAGGCGTATATCGCAACAAAAGAAAAGGCGGAGCGGTCGGTAAATGCCAACAGCAGTTCTGCCGAGGAATACGCTTCCGATAAACTGGAAAGCGGTATTGACGAGGTAGTTCACGATGGTGCCTATGCGTTTGACAAGGCGGGACGAAAGGGACTTGAAACCACAAAAGAGAATATCCGCACCGCAAAGGACGGTATTCAGCGTTTCAAGCAGCAGCGAGCCGAGCAGTCTTTGAGAAAACAGGCTTCGCAAAACACAATCTCTGCGATTAAGACTGTCGATAAGGCGGAAAAGACCATAAAGCAGTCTGCCACTTCCTCCGGAAAGAAAACCATTAAGTTTGCCGGAAAAGAAGCAACAAAGACCGCACAGAAATCGGTTAAGACGGCTGAGCAGACTGCAAAGACTGCGATAAAAACCAGTCAGCAAGCGGCAAAAGCGGCACAGAAAACAGCTCAGGCGACAGTTAAGGCTTCGCAGAAAGCGGCACAGGCGGCAAAAGCCACAGCCAAAGCAACTGCCGCTACGATTAAAGCCGCAGCCAAAGCCACCGTTGCCGCAGTAAAAGCAATCATTACGGCGGTAAAAGGTCTTGTTGCCGCCATTGCTGCCGGCGGCTGGGTTGCGGTGGTGGTTATTATTGTTCTGTGTCTTGTCGGATTAATTGCCGGTTCTGTGTTTGGTATCTTCTTTTCAGGAGAGGATTCCGGCACGGGAATGTCTATGCAGACAGTCGTTCAGGAAATCAATCAAGAATATGATGACCGATTGGAGCAGGAAAAGAACTCCGTAAGCTATGATGTGCTTGAAATGAGCGGAAGCCGAGCTGTGTGGAAAGAAGTTCTTGCGGTCTATTCCGTTAAAGTAAATACCGACCCCGATAATCCGATGGAGGTTGCTACGGTTGATGAAACCAAGAAGCAGCTACTGTCGGATATTTTTTGGGAGATGAACGATATTTCTTCCAGAACGGAATCGAAAACCCACACCGAAATCGAAGAAAGCGACGACGGACACGGCAACATCGTACAGACCGAAACCACAGTAACAGAAACTTTCCTGTATATCACGGTATCGCACAAGACCGTTGATGAAATGGCGGCTATGTACGGCTTTAATCAGGAGCAGAAAGAGTATCTTGCCGAGCTGCTAAAGGGCGAAAACAATCAGCTATGGTCTCAGGTGCTTTACGGTATCGGATACAGCGATGACCAAATCGTAACGGTTGCTCTGTCTCAGGTAGGTAATGTAGGCGGTCAGCCTTACTGGTCTTGGTACGGATTTGACTCCCGTGTAGAGTGGTGTGCCTGCTTCGTTTCTTGGTGTGCCAACGAGTGCGGATATATCGACGCCGGTATTATTCCGAAGTATGCCGGCTGTGTAAACGGCGTTCAATGGTTTAGAGACAGAGGACAATGGGCAGACGGCTCGTATGAACCTTCGCCCGGTACAATCATCTTCTTTGACTGGGAGGGCGACGGTGTGACAGACCACACCGGTATCGTTCAGAAATGCGAGAACGGTACAGTCTATACCGTTGAGGGCAACTCAGGCGACACTTGCAGAACCAAAACATACACGGTTGGTAGCTCAGTTATCTACGGATACGGTATTCCGGCATATTAAAAAAAGATGGCTGCTCGTTTGAGTAGCCATCAAGTACATTATTCAAAAATCAGTTATTTCTCTATCTTTCAGATAGACATTGTGCGTGTGATAAGTAAAACACATCAACAAATCGCTGTCTCTATTATCTTTTGCTTTGAACATAGAAAAGTCGTCGGACAGGATAAAAATAAGTCCCAGCAGTTTCTTTATATATCCATTATATGAAGCATAGCTCATATAGAGATATGCGGTATATCCGTCATCGCTTTCTCTTAAATCTGCGTCAATTTCATAGGTTTCTGATAACTCACGGACTGCCCATATAAATTTTTCTTTATTGACTAAACGCTTTTCGTTGGGGACAGTCCTTCTGTTCTTCTGCAAAAAATCAAGAAATTCTTCTGCTGACATCAAATTTTCGTTATCATCGTAATTCTCTTTTTTCATTTCTTCTTCAATTTGTTCAAGCGTCGGTCGGTCAAACCGATTACTGAATATCACTCTTTCTTTCCCCATCCTCTTTTACTCCTAAGTTGATTATTTGGAGTTTTTTCTTCTTGGCTCTCTCATAAGTCTTGGCAGCACCGCCCCAAGAATGAGTGACGAAACAGATTGCATAGCTGGAATTATCCACCATATATCTGTTTCTCGCGGGAATGGCTGATTTGAAATTGTATTTTTCAAATCCATCGGGATATATTATCGAATCGAAAAGCTCTTTATCATAAACATTGAAAGAAAGATAAGGAATAACGAGATAGTTATTGATGTGCGGATACTCTTTTTTGAGTTCATAGACACAGCGACCGCATAACCTGTCAAAGCCGCCTTGCCCTCCACTAAGAAAATCTGTCACGCCCTTTTCGATTAGCTCTCGTATCGCATTTTTGAGCTTTTCTGCGGATAATCCAAAACATTCATTATGACCTATAAAGGTAGCTGTTGTTTCCAAAGCCATTGTAAATCACTCCTGACATAAGACATTATAACACAAATTTCTTTGAAAATCATCACTAATAGTTGTTTTATCTTCCGTGAGGTTGGTGTATATCGCTTTCAGCATAATCTATACTAATAGTTATAGAAGTACACCAAAGGGGGTGATGTGATGCAGCTTGATACAATCGGCAAGAATATCAGAAAGTATCGTCTTATGAAAAAGTTCCGTCAGGAGGATTTAGCTGAGAAAGCCGGACTAACAACAAATTATATCGGTATGGTCGAGCGTGGAGAGAAAATTCCATCACTTGAAACCTTTATTAAGATACTAAACGCTTTGGAAGTATCATCTGATATGGTTCTTGCTGATGTTTTGGAAACGGGATATACCGTCAAGAACTCCATACTAAACGAAAAACTTGCAAAGCTTGCTCCCGAAGATAGAAGCAAGATATATGAGGTTATTGATACCCTATTAAAACACTCAAAGCAAATCGCACCATAAATCACGAAAGTTCGCCTTAATCAGCGGGCTTTCTTTTTTTGATGAGAAAAAAATTATACTTTCGACAAGTATTGCGGGACTTCGACAAATCGGTTCTGGTATAACTATAACTGTTAGTGATAGATAATCACCACAAGACATAGGAGGAAGTATATTGAAGAACATAATTAAGGAAGTTGCAAAAGCACACGGAATAAGCGAACAGGAAGTAAGAAATGAAATGAGAGTTGCTATTAGGGCGGCGATGAAAAGCACAGACTCTACGGCACAGGCGTTTTGGAAACAAATTGCCCCGGACGGGAAAGAACCTCCGGTCGAAAAGGTCATTGCTTCTATCTCCCTGATGGTTCAAGAGAATAAGCTATGTAGTTGAGGTGCAATCGCACCTCATTTTTTATTTTCCAAATATGTACTCACACTGATGAAGGGTGATAAGGTTGTTGAGTTGCCTGAAAAAAGCTCCTATTTGTTTCTGTTCACTTGGGCTTTTAGGTAAAAGGACATTGAATTTTGCAAAAGTTGAAATCCAATGACGCTCGTGGCTAACTGGAACATAACCGATGTTCTGCAGCACATTAAAAGTGCAATGAATATCATCTTTTGGATTATTCAAAGTAAGCAATTTCATCGCAGAACTCTTAATTTTAAAAGGAAAATCTACATAATGTGATGATGTTGTAAAGTCATCAAATATTATAACCGGGTTCTCTTCGTTTGCATCTTTTATTCCAAAACGCTCATCTGTGTAACCTAAAATAAAGCTTTGTCCAGCCGTCAAAACAGGAATATCATTCTTATCATCATATTCTGTGCTTTCAACAATATAGGCTTGTGGTTGCTCATATTTGAATATGTCCCCCAACTTACGCTGTTCCCAAGTATTTGTAAAATCCGAAAAGAAACGAGACACAAAATCAGCGGAATTACGCTGATGAAGGGTGATAAGGTTGTCGAGTCGTTCCAAGTATTGACCTAATACTCTTTGCTCGTCTATTTGAGGAATGGTAACAACAGTATTCCCCACCAATTCTTTATTGAGGTTATTCACTGTACTACCCGCAGCAAGTGACCTGTATTGGTCAAGCATTTGTGGTGTGCCTAATAGATGGCAAAGGAAGGTTAAGTCAAAGGTGCTATTTATATCTCGAATAAGAAGCCAACCGTCGTGAATACAGCCGTCAATGCCCATTATATAAGGCTTTCCGAAACTCATTGAGTTCGACAAAATCAAATCACCGGGATGTACTTCTCTCGTTTTTGATAAGCCTTCCGGTCTGATTTTTTCAGCAGTTTTTGTAATGTAATGACCCTGTGCTGGAGCGTCACCAATCTTAACCCAGTTGAGACCGTTTGGGGAATCAGTTATATAGTCGTCTATTGGTCGAGGTGAACCTCCTCGTTCAATTTGAACGACATCTGCAAACTTACGCTGTTCCCAAGAATAATTAAAAACCTACTTGCACGGCAATTCTTCCACAAGGATTATTAAATACGAAACCCTGTACTTTTGTTTCAAATATCGTACTTATATTGAAATTTTCTGATTTTTGTGCTATACTAATGACACTTACACTTAAACCAAGAAAGAGGTGCAATAGAGATGGCAGTTAGTTACAAAAAACTATGGCATATCCTTATTGATAGGAATATGAAGAAAAAAGATTTAGAAGCTTTAGCCGGCATCAATCATTACACGATGAGTAAAATGAGCAGAGATGAAAATGTTACTACCGATGTGCTTGGTAAAGTATGTGCCGCACTTGATTGTAAGGTGGAGGATATTATTGATTTTCTTCCTGACGAAGAAAATTGAGTCCGTTTTATAGGACAGAGCATTTGATAGAATTAAGATAACTATATAACTATATAGATATAATCGGAGGAAGATTATGAACAAGCAACAGTTGGCAGCAAAGATTTGGGAATCCGCAAATAAAATGCGTTCCAAAATAGAAGCAAATGAGTATAAAGACTACATTTTAGGATTTATTTTTTATAAATTCCTATCTGAGAAGGAAGTAAAGTATCTTAAAGAAAATGATTGGACTGACGAGTATCTTCCTGATTTGACAGAGGAAGATTCGGAAACAGTCGAGAGTGTTCAAAAGAACTTGGGTTATTTTATCTCTTATGATAACCTGTTTTCCACTTGGCTCAGCAAAGGCAGAGATTTTAGCGTTCAAGATGTTCGTGACGCTCTTTCTGCTTTTAGCCGTTTGATTAACGCAACCCACAAAAAAGTATTTGAGGGAGTATTTGATACCCTTCAAACAGGACTGTCAAAACTGGGAGACAGCTCTGCTTCTCAGTCCAAAGCTATTAGTGACCTTATTCATTTGATTAAAGATATTCCTATGGACGGCAAGCAGGATTACGATGTTCTTGGCTTTATCTATGAATATCTTATCAGTATGTTTGCGGCAAACGCCGGTAAAAAAGCCGGTGAGTTCTACACGCCACACGAAGTATCGCTCCTTATGTCTGAAATCGTTGCAGACCACTTAAAAGACAGAAATGAAATAAAGATTTATGACCCGACAAGCGGCTCAGGTTCTTTGCTTATCAATATCGGCAAGAGTGTTGCCAAATTTATTGATAATGAGAACAACATAAAATACTATGCTCAGGAATTGAAACAGAATACATATAACCTTACTCGTATGAACTTGGTTATGCGTGGCATCCTGCCTGACAATATCGTTACACGCAACGGAGATACTTTGGAGGACGACTGGCCGTATTTCGATGAAAACGACCCGATCGGTACTTATGACCCGTTGTATGTTGACGCAGTGGTTTCAAATCCTCCGTATTCTCAGGCTTGGAATCCAACAGATAAAGAGACAGACCCTCGATATGCTCGTTTTGGACTTGCACCAAAAGGAAAAGCTGATTACGCATTTTTATTGCACGACCTTTTCCACCTTAAGAGCGATGGTATTATGACTATTGTACTTCCTCACGGTGTTTTATTCAGAGGCGGTGAAGAAGGAGAAATTCGCAAGAACCTTATTGAACAGAACCACATAGACGCCATTATCGGATTGCCGGCAAATATCTTCTTCGGAACTGGTATTCCTACGATTATTATGGTGTTGAAACAGAAACGCTCGAACACAGATGTACTTATCGTTGATGCTTCAAAAGGATGTATTAAGGTTGGAAAGAACAATAAGCTCCGTGCTTCTGATATTAAGAGAATTGTTGATGTTGTAACGAAACGAGAAAGCGTACAAAAATTCTCAAAGGTTGTCAGCAGAGATGAAATCAGAAAGAATGATTATAACCTGAATATTCCACGATATGTTGACTCTTCAGAAGCTGCCGAGTCTTGGGATATTTATGCTTCTATGTTCGGTGGACTTCCTCTTTCTGAGATAGATGAACTCAAAGAGTATTGGATTGCTTTTCCGGAACTTAGAAATGCTCTTTTTGAAAACACTTCTTCTGCTTATTGCAATTTGAGAGTAGAAAACATTAAGAAAGCAATTAAAGAACACTCCGATGTCTGCTCATTTGAGAATAAATATCGTGATGTATTCAGCGGTTTTGATGAGTATTTGTATGATGAACTTATTGAAAAGATGACTGCCTTGAATATTTCAAAGGCAGAAGCGAATCTTTCTGCCAATATATTTGAGCGATTAAAAGATATTCCGTTGGTTGATAAGTATGAAGCATATCAATTGCTTGATGACGATTGGACAAAAATCGCAGTTGATTTAGAAATAATTCAAACAGAAGGATTTGAAGCTACAAAAAGAGTTGACCCCAATATGGTCATCAAGAAAAAGGACGGAAAAGAGCAAGAAGTTCAGGAGGGCTGGGTAGGTCGTATTATTCCGTTTGATTTAATTCAGGATACGCTCCTTGCGGATGATAGAGCTGCATTAAAAACAAAAGAAAACCGCTTGAGTGAAATCGCTTCAGAATATGAGGAATTGTTTGATTCCCTTACTGAGGAAGAAAAAGAAGGCGATTATGCAGGTGAGGACGGGTTTGTTAATGCTGAAATCAAAAAAGCATTGAAATCCGACAGCGTTGAGCCTGAGACAAAAGAAAAACTCCGCAAGGTGGCTGCACTGGCTACAGAAGAAAAAGAGCTTAAGGCTGCAATAAAAAAAGACGCAGGACTCCTTGAAGGTAAGACAAAAGAGACCATCGAAAGTCTATCCGATGAACAGGTTATTGACCTTTTAAAAGACAAATGGATAACCCCGCTTATTCAAAGTCTTATGAAACTTCCGGATAGTATTGTGAATGAACTGGTATCAAAACTTGAAGCACTGACAAAGAAATATGAGACTACCTTTGCCGAGGTTGAAACACAAATTTCCGAAACAGAAAAGGTGCTTTCTGCGATGATTGATGACCTTGAAGGGAACGAATTTGATAAGCTCGGACTGAGTGAGTTCAAAAAAATGCTGGGAGGTGTGCAAAATGACTGAAAAAAGCACAAAACCTCAGCTCAGGTTCGCAGGATTTGATGACACTTGGGAACAGCGTAAGTTCGACGAAGTGTTTGATTGTACTATACCTAACAACACCTTATCTCGTGCAGAACTGAATTATGAGAGTGGGTCTGTAAGGAATATTCACTATGGTGATATTCTTATAAAATACGGTTCTGTCGTAGATGTTCAAAACGATGAAATACCTTTTGCGACAGGAAAAAGCAGCGACGATTTTAAGGGTGCATTATTGCAAGATGGCGATATTATAATTGCTGATACAGCAGAAGATGAAACAACCGGAAAAGCCTGTGAAATAGGCAATTCACAAGGATTAGATGTCGTGTCGGGACTCCACACTATGGTATGTCGTCCACGCAACAAGATGGCATTGGGTTACCTCGGTTATTACTTAAATTCAGACGCTTATCATCATCAGCTTTTACCTCTTATGCAAGGTATTAAAGTATTATCATTAAGCAGGACTAACGTTCAGAAAACTATGGTGTGCTATCCGAAAAGTAAGGCTGAGCAGCAACTAATTGCAGACTGTTTCCGCAACCTTGACAACCTTATCACCCTTCATCAGCGTAAGTATGACAAATTGACCAATGTCAAAAAGTCTATGCTTGAAAAAATGTTTCCGAAAAATGGTTCAAATGTTCCGGAAATCCGTTTTAAGGGATTTTCTGACGCTTGGGAACAGCGTAAGTTATCCGACGTAGCTACAATGCACGCAAGAATTGGGTGGCAAAACTTACGAACTTCTGAGTTTTTGGATAGCGGAGACTATATGCTGATTACTGGAACGGACTTCAACGATGGAGCAGTCAATTATTCTACTTGTCACTTTGTAGAGAAAGAACGATATGAGCAGGATAAGCATATTCAAATAAAGAATGGAAGTATTCTTATTACAAAAGACGGAACTCTCGGAAAAGTGGCTTATGTTCAGGGTTTATCAATGCCTGCAACCCTAAATGCTGGAGTGTTTAATGTAGAAATTAAGGATGAGACAAAGGTAGATAATAAGTATCTTTTTCAATATCTCAAAGCCCCATTCTTAATGGATTATGTCGATAAAAAAGCGACTGGCGGAACGATAAAACACCTCAATCAAAATATACTTGTTGACTTCCCCGTTGTTATGCCCTCTAAAGCAGAACAAGAAGCCATAGGTGTATATTTCCAACAACTGGACAACCTTATCACCCTTCATCAGCGTGAGTTAGAAAAGCTGAAAAATCTCAAAAAAGCGTGTCTTGAAAAGATGTTTGTTTGAGTGAAATAGGCGAATTTTGGAAGTAAGGAGGAAATCTAAATGATTTTTAATAAAGAGTCGGATTTTGAAGAGGCTTTGATAAAAATTCTGTCTGAAAAAGGATGGGAAAAAGAAGTCCTTAAAAATTACTCTGAACAGGATTTGCTTCAAAACTGGGCAAACATTCTTTTTGAAAACAATAGAGATATTGACCGTTTGAACGATTATCCGTTGACAGACGGCGAAATGCAGCAGATTTTGGAGCAAATAAAGAATTTAAGGACACCGCTAAAGCTCAATGGCTTTATTAATGGTAAAAGTGTGTCCGTAATAAGGGATAACCCTGAGGACAAACTTCATTTTGGAAAAGAAGTAAGTCTGAAAATATATGACCGCCGTGAAATCGCTGCAGGTCAGAGCCGCTATCAAATTGTTCAACAGCCAAAGTTTCCAACAAAGTCAAAAATCCTCAATGACCGTCGTGGAGATTTGATGTTGTTAATCAACGGTATGCCTGTTATCCATATCGAATTAAAGAAAAGCGGTGTGCCGGTAAGTCAGGCATATCACCAAATAGAAAAATACTCAGGAGAAGGTATTTTCAGCGGCTTATTCTCACTGGTGCAAATTTTTGTGGCAATGGAGCCGAATGAGACTGTATATTTTGCAAATCCCGGTCCGGACGGGAAATTTAACCCGGATTACTATTTTCACTGGGCAGATTACAACAACGAACCTATAAACGAATGGGATAAGGTGGCTTCAACATTGCTTTCCATTCCTATGGCTCATCAGTTAATCGGCTTCTATACTGTTGCTGATGATTCTGATGGCGTACTCAAGGTTATGCGAAGTTATCAGTATTTTGCGGCAAGTGCTATTTCCGATAAAGTTTCCAAGACAAAGTGGGAAGCCGGTAATCAGCTTGGCGGTTATGTATGGCATACTACCGGTTCGGGTAAAACAATGACCAGTTTCAAGTCTGCTCAGTTAATCGCCAGTTCCAAAGACGCCGATAAAGTAATCTTTTTGATGGATAGGATTGAGCTTGGAACACAGTCGCTCAAAGAATATCGTGGGTTTGCCGATGAAAACGAGTCTGTTCAGGCAACGGAAAATACAGGGGTGCTAATAACAAAACTTAAAAGCACTGACCCTGCCGATACGCTTATTGTTACATCTATTCAGAAGATGAGCAATATCAAAGATGAAGCAGGCGGACTGAAAGCAAGTGACATCGAGTACATAAACGGAAAGCGAATTGTATTTATCGTTGATGAAGCTCATCGCTCTACCTTTGGGGATATGTTAATCACAATAAAGACTACCTTCCCAAAAGCAATTTTCTTTGGTTTTACAGGCACACCAATTCAAGATGAAAACCAAAAGAAAAAGAACACAACTACGACAGTGTTCGGAAATGAACTTCACAGATACAGTATCGCAGACGGTATCCGTGATAAAAATGTACTTGGCTTTGACCCATATAAGGTGTTGACTTTCAAGGATAAGGATGTCCGAAAGGTCGTCGCATTGGAAAAGGCAAAAGCACAAACTGAAGAAGAAGCGATTTCTGACCCAATAAAAAGCAAGGTGTACTATAAGTATATGGATGCCGGTCAGATTGGAATGGTAGGACATTTTGACAGCAAAGGAGACTATATCAAGGGTATTGAAGATTATATTCCTAATGTTCAATATCTAACCGAAGAACATACCACTACCGTTGTAAAGGATATATTGGAAAACTGGGTCACTTTGAGCCATAACAGTAAGTTCCACGCTATTTTCGCTACAAGCAGCATACCGGAAGCCATCAATTACTATCGTATGATAAAGGAAATGAAACCTGAATTGAAGGTTGCCGCTTTGTTTGACCCGAACATCGACAACGGTGGCGGTGTTGCATTTAAGGAAGCCGGTCTTGTTGAGATAATAGAGGACTATAACGAAAGATATGGTCAGGACTTTACCATTCCGACATTCGCTAAGATGAAAAAGGACATTGCTGCTCGATTGGCACATAAGAAACCTTATGAAAGAATAGCGAATGAGCCGGAAAAACAAATTGACCTACTCATTGTTGTTGACCAAATGCTTACCGGATTTGACTCCAAGTGGATTAACACACTGTATATGGATAAGGTGCTGTTGTATGAGAACATTATTCAGGCGTTTTCTCGCACAAACAGATTGTTCGGGCCTGATAAGCCTTTTGGAACAATCCGTTATTATAGAAAACCCCATACAATGGAGCGGAATATAAATGCTGCTGTTAAACTGTATTCGGGAGACAAGCCGTTAGGTCTATTCGTTCAACATCTTGCTGAAAATCTTAAGATGATGAATGAATTGTATGAAGATATATTCGAGCTGTTTTCCAATGCAGGCATAGAAAATTTTGAAAAGCTGCCATCCGATATTTCTGTATGCAGGAAGTTCGCAAAAGACTTCAAGGAGCTTAACTCCTACTTTGAAGCCGCAAAAATTCAAGGGTTCAAATGGGAAGTTACAAGTTATACAGATGACAATACCGGAGAAAACATTGAGATGGCTTTCGACGAAAAGACATACTTGGTGCTGGTTCTGAGATATAAAGAATTATCCGGTGGTGGCGGTGGAGGAACTGGTGATGATGTTCCTTATGACCTTGTCGGATATATCACAGAAATAGATACCGGATTGATTGATGCCGACTATATGAACTCTCGTTTTGAGAAATATCTGAAATTGTTAAATCTTGAAGGAGCTTCCGCAGAAGCAGTTGAACACGCTGAAACAGAACTTCACAAGACTTTCGCTACACTTTCTCAGGAAGAACAAAAGTATGCAAATATATTCCTCCACGATATTCAAAGAGGAGATGTTGCAATAACCGAGGGTAAAACGCTTCGAGATTATATAACAGAGTATTTATCGAAAGCAAAAAATGACCAAATTCACCGAGTTGCCGTTGCATTGGGAGTAGACGAAGTAAAACTACGCACTATTATGAGCTTGCGTTTGAATTCAACAAACATAAATGAGTTCGGGCGTTATGATGATTTGAAAAAAACGGTAAATAAGGCGAAAGCAAAAGAATACTTTGAAAAGATAGAGGGAACAAAGATTATACCACCCAAAGTCAATGTCAAAGTTGACAATTTGCTTCGTGAGTTCATTCTCGGCGGTGGATTTGAAATTGAAATGCCGGAATAAAATGGATAAAGAGCAAAACTTTGAAGGAGTCAGGGGGTTTCCCCTTGGCTCCTTTGCTATTTCTTGGGAACAGCGTAAGTTGGGAGAAATTGCTGACAAAGTGACTGAGAAAAATGGTGGACTACAATATATAGAAACATTTACCAACTCAGCGGAGTTTGGAATAATCAGCCAACGAGATTTTTTTGACCACGACATCGCAAAGATAGAAAGTTTGAATGGATATTATATTGTGAGAAATGAGGACTTCGTTTATAATCCTCGAATTTCTACATCTGCACCTGTCGAACCGATTAACCGCAATAAATTAGGTAGAATAGGCGTAATGTCACCGCTTTATACGGTGTTTAGACCGCACGATGTTGATACTACTTATCTTGAACACTTCTTCAAGAGTAAGTATTGGCATTCATTTATGAATTACAATGGTGACTCAGGGGCAAGGTCTGACAGATTTTCAATTAAGGACTCTGTTTTTTTTGAAATGCCTATCCCGATACCACATATTGAGGAACAACGAAAAATTGGAGCTTACTTATTTCACCTTGACAACCTTATCACCCTTCATCAGCGTGAGTCAACTTATTTTACAGGAGGATTTTATGCTGAATAACATAAATAAAACAGACTTTTTTTACGATTATTACGCACAATGGATTACTGTGTACAAGGAAGGGGCGATAAGGAAAGTCACGATGGACAAGTATTTGCTTACCCAGTCTTGGATTAAGCGATTGGCTCCGGATTTGAAAGTATGCGAATTGACACGCATTACATATCAAAAACTGTTGAATGATTATGCGAAGGAACACGAGAGACAAACAACAATGGATTTCCACCATCAGCTCAAAGGGGCTATATTAGACGCTGTTGATGAAGGTCTCATTGAGCGAGACCCAACAAGAAAAGCTATCATCAAAGGTAAGAAGCCGAGATACAAGAAGATTAAGTATCTCAATCAGTTTGAGCTGCACAAACTTCTCTCCGATTTGGATTTGGGACAAGAGTTAAATTGGGACTGGTTCATTTTACTTGTTGCCAAAACAGGTATGCGTTTTTCTGAAGCTCTGGCAATAACGCCGCAGGATTTTGATTTTTCAAGGCAATCACTTTCCATCAACAAGACTTGGGATTATAAAGGAAAAGGTGGTTTCTTGCCTACTAAAAATCAGTCTTCGGTACGAAAAATTCAAATTGATTGGCAACTTATTATTCAGTTTTCTACATTGGTTAAAGGGCTACCTCAAGAAGAACCGATTTTCATATCGGGGAATGTGTATAACTCAACGGTCAACGATATTCTGACAAGACATTGCAAGAAAGCAGGAATACCAGTTATTTCCATTCACGGGCTGAGACACACTCACGCTTCACTTCTTTTGTTTGCCGGAGTATCAATAGCAAGCGTGGCACAGAGATTAGGACATTCGAGTATGACAACAACGCAGAAAACATATCTCCATATTATTCAAGAACTTGAGAATAAAGATGTTGATTTGGTAATGCGTTCGTTATCAAGCTTAAATTGACAAATAACACTCACGCTGATGAAGGGTGATAAGGTTGTCGAGATAACCTAAAAAAGTACCGATTTGTCTCTGTTCTTCAACCGAAGGAACAGGAATATCTATTTTCAGAAAATCTGACTCGTGTATTCTCCATTGACCGTAGATAACTCCCTGACGCCATTTAACCATTGAATTTATAAAATCTTTTCTTACCAATCTTCGTCCCAAAAAATTAGAGTCGGCAATTCCGGTAGGGTGAAAAACGCTATAAACGGGAGAAATACAGGCTTTTCCATACTTATTAAGTCCTATTGAGCCAGTTTCAAGATTATTTGAACTATAAATAAAATCTCCAAATTCAGTTCTTTTGTATAGCTTATTCTCGGTGTCTGTTACAAGTGAACTTCGGTCATATCGCTCGCCTTTAGGTGCAACGCCCTCATTTGCAATAAACGCCATAAGCGGATATTCTTCGTTCATTGGTGCTTGTTCGTTACGCTCTATAAGCAGTTCTCCAACCTTACGCTGTTCCCAAGAATGAGACTTGAAAAATTGGTTTGTATGTAAAAAGTAAGACCGTCAGATCTCATTCGAGACTTGACGGTCTTATATTTTTTTACTGTATTTAAGAAAATCGTTTTGGTGTTCCTGTTTGCGAAGTTGATAGCCTTGTGCAATCAGCGTATCTACTTTCAGAGCAATTAGGTTTATGTCAGAACACATTGCACGTGCAATCTGCTGAATGTCATAGCCGTTTTCAATGTATTCCAAAATGGTGTCGTCCGGTAGCGAAGCCTGAGAAGCGAAGATATTTGCTTCATACTCCATACGGTTCTCTCTCATATCAAAGATATTGAACTCTTTGAACCCGCCGACAGCAACCGCTTCTTGTCTGTGTAGAACATCGTGCCCGATTTCGTGCCATAGCACTATCTGCTCCACGACCGGGTGCATACCGTTTTTAAGAAAAACAAAGCGGTTCTTCAGAATAACCTTGTATGCTCCACGCTGCTTGTCAAAATTCCGGTAGATGATATTGATACCAAGCTCTTTTGCGACCTTGTACGGGTCACGAGTGCCGCAACGGTCAATGAGCTTGTTTACGATTTTCACAATCTCAGCCGTAGTGTAATACCTCAATCCGGCTCACCTCCCATATTATAGTATATCGGATATTAACCCTATAATAAATTATAAACTATTATGTGTCCCATATATTGGACTTAGTTCACTTTGAGGCTTACTCGTCTTTGCGGTATTTCTTCGGGGTGTATTTTTTATTGTTCTTCTTTGCAATAAGATATGCTTCCTGAATAGCGTCAACCATTTCACGCATATCCTCGTCAGCCATTTCGCCGCCGGCAAACAGACCGGTAACTTCTGCAAGCAACTCCTGAGCCTGTCTTGCCCCTCTGCGTCCGTATTTATCCTCTACATCGGCGATGAAAGCGTCATCCTCAGACAGCAGATAATTCACATTTACATTTAAGGATTCTGCCAGCTTCTTATATCTTTCCATTCCTCTCGGACGGGATTTATCATTTTCATAAGAACCAATTATGCGTCGGGTTACGCCGATTTTAGCTGCCAACTCATCTTGACTCATACCAAGCTTTGTTCTTTCAGCCTTGACTTTTTCACCGAATGTCATTGTGATTTCACTCCTTAAAAGAATATTTACAGTTGAACTACCCATTTGCTCTTGACAAGCACAGTTGAAGTGTATATAATATGAATTGGGAAGTTGAACTACACATAGTGTACACCAAACTACCCAAAATGTCAAGGGGGTTCAAAAAATGTTACGAAGCATACTTCATTGTGATATGAATAACTTCTATGCCAGCGTCGAATGTATGCTCGACCCCGCATTGAAAAAATATCCGATTGCTGTTTGCGGCTCTGTGGAGGAACGACACGGTATCGTGCTTGCGAAGAACTATAAAGCAAAGGCTTTTGATGTGAAAACCGGGGACGCAGTATGGCAGGCTAAACAGAAGTGCAAGGACTTGGTTGTAGTGCCGCCCCATTATGAGGAGTATATCAAATACTCAAAGCTTGCGAGAAGCGTTTATGAGCGATATACAGACCAAGTAGAACCGTATGGTATGGACGAATGTTGGTTGGATATTAGCGGGACGGAAAGCCTTTTCGGTTCGCCGGAAAAGGTGGCAAATGAAATTCGTGAAACGATGAAGTTTGAACTCGGTTTGACGATTTCTGTGGGTGTTTCCTTTAATAAGATATTTGCGAAGCTCGGCTCGGATATGAAGAAACCGGACGCAGTAACCGTAATTCCAAAGGACACATTCAAAGAAAAGATTTGGGGACTTCCTGCCGCTGACCTGCTCGGTGTAGGACGGGCAACCCAGCGAGTGCTTGACAGCTATTGTATTCGTACCATCGGGGATTTAGCGAATACCGACCCTGAGTTCTTACGCAGAAGATTAGGAAAGAACGGAGTAGTTTTATGGAACTATGCCAATGGTAACGACCTTTCCCTTGTTGCCAAGAAATACTTCGTTTCTCCTATAAAAAGCGTAGGACACGGTATAACAACGGTAGCAGACTTAGAGAAACCGGAGCAGGTGTGGCCCGTGTTTCTCGAATTGACCCAAGACATCGGACACAAGCTCCGTGTTCACGGACTGAGTGCAGAAGGTGTCGCAATACATATTAGAGACAACACACTCAATACAAGGCAATGGCAGACGAAGATTGCACTTCCTACACAGTCTCCGATGATTATTGCAAAGACCGCTTTTCAGTTGTTTGAAAAAAGATATGGGTGGAATAACCCTATCCGTTCTGTGACGGTACAAGCCATAAATCTTGTTCCACAAGACACGCCCCGTCAAATAGATATGTTTATGGACGCCGCCAAGCAGGACAAATTGGAGCGAATGGAAAAGTGTGTTGAAGAAATCAGACGGCGTTTCGGAAAGGACAGCATAAGGAATGGGGTTCTGTGTCAGAACCTGCGGCTACCACCGAAAAAAGCCGAAATCACGATGCCGACAGGTATGGTCGGTTAAGGAGGGCTAAATGTGATTGACGAAAAAGAGGTTACGGCTTATGTTACGATACCCGACTGCTTTTTGCAGGGGTGCAGCGAAGATATTGTTATCTTCCGTGCGGACGGCGGAAACCATTTTACCGACTACGGTATATATGAAGGAATGTTCCTTTTCTTTGACCGGAAAAAACGCTTTAAGAAAGGAAGGCTTTCCTGTTACATCAATACTGCCGGAGATGACCGACCCAAGTACAGGGT
>PPYF01219920.1_pt1 | contig 19803 bp, 12 predicted proteins | sample 1559871 | NCBI WGS metagenome assembly PPYF01 (sample SAMN08240021, study PRJNA423297) | Human gut metagenome, whole genome shotgun sequencing project. | reverse complement strand
GGAGCAAGGTTTAGATGCGAGCGCATAAAGCGAGCATTTAAACCGCAGCGACTAAAGTCACAAATATAGGGTATCGGTTTTCTTCTCGGGCGTCTGTCTCTTAATGAATTAAATAGTAAATTTCAAAATCTTGTGTTATAATTTTGGGTAGAAATAATAAACAAGTTGGAGGAAACTATGAAGAAGATACTATTTGCCAGTGCAGAATGTGCCCCTTTTGTAAAGACAGGAGGACTTGGAGCGGTTGTTGGCTCTCTTCCAAAGCAGTTAAATCATAAAAAATATGATGTACGAGTTGTTTTACCAGATTACCATTGTATTGATGCAAAATGGCGTGAACAGATGGAGACATTGGTAACATTTCCGATGTATTTAGGATGGAGAATGCAGACAGTTACTGTGAAGACATTAAAATATGAAGGAATCGTTTACTATTTTATTGAGAATAATTTTTATTTCTGCGGAGATTCTCCATATTATGATATGTGGGTGGATATTGAAAAGTTCAGCTACTTTTCTAAGGCAGTGTTAGAAATGCTGTCTTACTTAGAATTTGAGCCGGATATTATCCATTGTCATGATTGGCAGTCTTCTTTAGTACCGGTATTTTTAAAAGCATTTTATTGTGCCGACCCATTTTATCGTAATATTAAAACTGTGATGACAATACATAATTTAAAGTTTCAGGGAATTACGGAAATCGACCGTTTAAAAGATATAACCGGTCTTCCTGACGATATGTTTACTTATGATAAGTTAGAGTATAATAATTCTGCAAATCTTTTAAAAGGTGGTCTTGTATTTGCAGATAAGATTACGACAGTAAGTAAGACATATGCGGAAGAAATTAAACAGCCAGAATACGGAGAGGGATTAGACAGCGTGCTGCAGCATCGAAGTGCTGATTTATGTGGAATTGTAAATGGAATTGATTACGATATTTATAATCCTTCTACTGATGAATATATTCCTTGCCATTACGATGAGAAAACATTTGATAAAGGAAAGAAAAAGAATAAAGCGGCATTACAGGCAAAGGCAGGTCTTCCGAAGAAAAGAACAGCTTTTACTTTAGGAATTGTCTCAAGACTGACAGAGCAGAAGGGATTTGCACTTTTTTCCTATATGATGGAGCGTCTGATGAAACAGCCAGTACAGCTTTATGTTCTTGGAGATGGTGAGGAGGAGTACCGCAATATGTTCCTTTCCTATCAGGAACAGTATCCAGACAAAGTTTATGTGCAGCTTAATTATACAGATGAGATGGCAAAATACATCTACGCAGGCTGCGATGCGATTTTGATGCCTTCCCGATTTGAACCATGTGGATTATGTCAGCTTATGTCCCTCCGTTACGGAGCAGTTCCGATTATAAGAAAGACAGGAGGTCTTAAAGATACCGTAAGCATCTATAATCCAAAGAGTAAAACAGGAACCGGTTTTGGATTTACAGATTATAATGCGGAAGGCTTTTTAGATGCAATTCTTGCAGCCTTAGATGTCTATAAAAAGAATCCGGAAGAATGGAAAAACCTTACTGCAAAAGGAATGAGGAAAAACTATTCATGGAAAGCATCTTCCAGAAAATACGAAAAATTATATTCTGATTTGTAGTTTAGGAACATGGAATATACCAGAAGGATATGACTTTCCGGGAAATTAATTTCTAAAGAACTGACATTCAAATTGTTGTATATACTTGGGATTTAGTTATATAAAGAGTTCTATTTCTTCTATTTGACTTTCTTCTGCGATAGAACTTTCTTCTGGACATTTCCATTTGAATAGAAAGTGTGGACTTTTGGGGAGTCCCCATTCTCACCAACTGTGGATTTAGAGTAGTCAGAAAAAAGAAAAAATACCCTATCCCAGATGCGGTTTCGGAGCGTATTTAAGATGCGGATGAGCATCTTAAATACAGCGACTACAGAGCAGATGGGATAGGGTATTCTTTCTTTTTTCATCTACACCAAATCTACAGATCAGAAATTTCTTTGATACCGCTGATATCCGGATCAATGAGCATGGAGTAATTCGTATGATAAATTACATATCCCGGCTTTGCCTGTGGTGGTTTTTTTAGATTACGGCGTTCGGTGTAATCGACCTCCACTTTTGGAGCATTTTTCCCTTTAGAGTAGTGAGCGGCAAGTCTTGCGGCCTCTTCGTAGGTACGGTCAGGAAGTTCATTTGCAGTTCCGAGCTTTACGATGACGTGAGAACCTGCCATTTTCTTAGCATGAAACCACATATCTTTTCCGTTAGCGAATTTAAAAGATAATTCGTCATTCTGGAAGTTGTTTTTTCCGACATACATATGGAATCCGTCAGAAGAAATATAGTGAAGCGGTTTACTTTTGCCTTGACGTTTTTTTTGATTTCTGCCATGACGTTTCATGTAACCGCACTCGATTAATTCTTCTTTGATCATAGCAAGATCATTTTCATCGCGGGCGATTTCTAAAGCGTTACTTACAGATTCCAAATGTGATAGTTCGGCAAAGGTTTCTTTTGTAAGAGTACTTAATGCTTCATAAGTACGTTTTAACTTTCCATAGCGGTTAAAATATTTTTTAGCATTTTCCATCGCATTTAAGTTAGGGTCAAGTGGGATCGTGATTTCTTTGCCATCATAATAGTTTATACACTTTAATTCTTTTTGATGAGGGGCTGCTTCATAGCCGTAAGTGTGAAGAAGCTCTCCGTATATTTTATATTTTTCTTTTTTGTCTGTATCTTTTAACTGTTTTAGCTGCAGGTCATATTTTTTCGCAGTACGCTCTAACGCATTTTGCACGATATGGCGTAGGTCAACGGACTTTTGGCGGATACGGGTCACAACTTCTTTTTGTGCGTAAAAGGTTTCTAATACTTCAGAGATGGAAGGATATTCTTCCGTAGTTAAATCACTGAACATGGAAAATGTAACCGCACCGAATTCTTTTGGAGCTTTTCCTTCGTAAATAATATTTGGAGAAAAAGCGTGTGTTTCTATCTGGTTTTTCAGACGGACGAGTTCACCGTAAAGGGAACTTTGCTGCACTGGGGTAAGAGAAGCAACAGCAGAATCTCCATCGATGTCGGCGCGGTAGCAGATTTCATTGGCAAGCACAGGACTAATACCGGAAATACTGCCATAGACTGCTTTTTGCACAGAAACTGGTTTGACAAGCAGTGTATTTTCCATCCATTCAACAGATAGATCATTAAGAGAAATCTTACCCTTTCCTGGAGGGGCGATATAAGTTCTTCCTGGTAGAACTTCTCTTACAGAACTTACCTGATTGGAAATATGTTTGATACTGTCGATAATCATGTTTTTTTCATCAATAAAAATAATATTACTGTGTTTTCCCATGATTTCGATAACCATTTTTTTACGGCAGGTATCACCAAGTTCATTTAAATGTTCGATTGTGATCTCAACGATTCGTTCCATACCAGGTTGTGTGATTTCGATAATTCTTCCGTTACTAATATATTTTCGAAGCAGCATGCAGAAGTTTGGGGCGGTCATAGGATTTGCCTTTGTCTTTGTAGTAAAATAGATAAGCGGAAGACTTGCTCCAGCAGAAATCAGTAGTCGATAGGTTTCTTTATTATTTTTTACAACAAGAAGCAGTTCGTCCGCTTCCGGCTGATAGATTTTGTAGATGCGTCCGCCGGTAAGCAGGCGGTTCATATCATATACAATATTGGCAATTACAACGCCATCAAAAGCCATAATAAGTTCCTCCTGAGTCTAGAATAATATTGCGGCAAAAATATCTGAAAAACAGTGGGATTTGCAGCCTTTTCATGATACCATAGATAAGAAGGGAATGTCAAAACATCGGGCATACCTGCATGGAGATTAAAAAGCTATGACAGAAAAGGAACAACATATGATTTTTCAGTCAGATACTTGCATGGTAAATGACAATATGATATGTTGGATAAAAGAACGAAAACATAGAAGGAGGCATTTTATGGGAAAAGCAGAAAATGGAGAAATCAGAGAAGTGACAGCAAATATCTGGGAGGACAGAAAGCATCATTTATGGTTTCCGCTTAGTTTTACAAAATATACAGTAGGGAATGGAAGATTATATGTAAACAGCGGATTCCTTTCTTCAAGAGAAGATGAATGTCTGTTATACCGTATTACAGATATTACATTATACCGCAGCCTTCCACAGCGCATTTTTGGAACAGGGACAATTGAGCTTCATACCAAAGACCGCTCCACCCCAGTTATCCGCCTGGAGAATATCGCGAAATCAGCAGAAGTAAAGCGTGTCTTAAGTGATTTGATTGAGAGGGAGCGTGAGGAGAAACACGTTGTCGGAAGAGATATGTATGGTGCTATAAGTCACATCGACCCTGTTGAATTTGATGGAGATGGAGATATGGACGACCATAATTTCAATTAATTTTACAGGAATCAATTAGAAAAAGTTCTGTTCTCTGGTTGACAAAATGGGCGGTCACGAGTATAATCATAAACAGTTTTAATGCGTTACCACTTTATTGTGACAGAGTATTTAAAGGGCAAGAAGATTGTCACAAAAGAGTCTGTGAATGCAGGCTCTTTCTTTTATAGATTTTTATAAATTAAAAGAGAAAACAGGTAATAAAATTATTTTTTTATGAGAATAGCTCAGACAATTTTATAAAAGTGGTGAATGAGATTTTAATTTAGGAGGATAACATTAATGAAAGAAAAACTGCTCCACACTCCAGAGGGAGTAAGAGATATTTATAACTCAGAATGTAAGAGAAAGTCAGCGGTGGAGAAGCGGATTCATCATATATTAGAGCTTTACGGCTATCAGGATATTGAGACACCAACATTTGAATTTTTTGATATATTTAACAGTGATACAGGAACTGTAAGTTCTGTAGAGATGTTTAAGTTCTTTGATAGAAATAATAATACATTAGTTCTCCGCCCGGATATGACGCCTTCTATTGCAAGAAGTGTGGCAAAGTATTATAGTGCCTGTGAATTTCCACTTCGTCTTTCTTACCGCGGGAATACATTTTTAAATAACAGAAGTTATCAAGGTAAGCTTACCGAGAAGACAGAGATGGGAGCAGAGCTTATTAATGATGATAGTCCGGAAGCAGATGCAGAGGGAATCATCATGATGATTGACTGTTTCCTTGCGGCAGGTCTTACGGATTTTCGTATAGATATCGGGCAGGCAGAGTTTTATAAAGGAATTATGGATGCGTTAGAAGCTTCTGAGGAAGTTAAGGAGCAGATTCACGAATATATCGAGAATAAGAATGCTCTTGGAATGGAAATTCTTTTATCGGATTTATCTATGAAAGATTGTTATCGTAACATTCTGCTTGAGTATAATGATTTATATGGTGATGTTACCATGCTTGAAAAGGCAAAGAAGCTTACGATAAATCCTCGTTGTCAGGCAGCAATTGCCAGACTAGAGGAAGTGTATGAAGTGTTAAAGCTTTACGGTTACGAAAAATATGTAAGTTTTGATCTTGGCATGGTGAACCATTTTGATTATTATACAGGAATTATTTTCCGGGGATATACTTATGGAACTGGAGATGCGATCGGAAAAGGTGGACGTTATGATAACCTTTTAGCGCAGTTTGGTAAGGAAGCAAGTGCTAGCGGATTTACCATTTTGATTGATGATGTACTATCTGCATTAAGCCGTCAGAATATCAGCATTTCCTTAAAAGAATATGCCTATTCTTTACTTCTTTATAAATCAGAGGACAGACAGAATGCGATTCCGTTAGTTGTAAAGTTAAGAGATGCCGGTGTGCGTACAGAACTTGTTTCCGTGGCAGAGGGAAAGGCGTTAGAAGAATATCTGGCTTTTGGAAAGAACCAGGGAGCGGAAGGAATCCTCTATTTAGATGGGGAGAATGTCACTGTTTATGATATGGCTTCCGGAGATCAGGAGACAAAGACATTACAGGAATTCAGGGAGGAATATTAAGATGCGCTATTTAACATTTGCTCTGGCAAAGGGAAGACTTGCCAATAAAACAATGGATATGTTTGAAAAACTTGGTATTACCTGTGATTCCATTCGTGATAAAGAGACAAGAAAGCTTATTTTTGTCAATGAAGATTTAAAGCTTAAGTTTTTCTTAGCGAAGGCTTCTGACGTTCCTACTTATGTAGAGTACGGTGCAGCGGATATCGGTATCGTAGGAGAAGATACGATTCTTGAAGAGGGAAGAAACCTTTACGAAGTAATGGATCTGGGTTTTGGAAAGTGTAAGATGTGTGTCTGTGGACCGGAAAGTGCAAGAGAAAAGTTACAGCATGGTGAGCTGATTCGTGTTGCTTCCAAATATCCAAGCATTGCCAAAGACTATTTCTACAATAAAAAGTTTCAGACCGTAGAGATTATCAAGTTGAATGGTTCGGTTGAGTTAGCTCCGATTGTTGGCCTTTCTGAGGTCATTGTCGATATCGTAGAGACTGGTTCTACATTAAAGGCAAACGGGCTTACAGTCTTAGAGGAAATTTGTGATCTTTCTGCCCGTATGGTAGTAAATCAGGTAAGTCTTAAGATGGAACAGGAGAGAATTCGTAAACTGATTTATGACCTGCGTAAGCTGAAACAGCAATAGGCTAATGACTTTAGATAAGTATCAAATTGATAGAGATAAATATTAGCAGGGGATAGTAAGTAAAAGCCAGTAAATAATATTAGATATTAAAAAATCAATTACTGATAATGATTGGTGATATTTCCAAGAAAAGATAAAAACAAAAATAGAAAAATTCCAGAGGAAAAGAAAATGAGAGTTTTAAAGGTAAATAAAGAAAATACAAAAAATATTTTAAGTGATTTATTAAAAAGAAGCCCTAATAATTACGACCAGTATGCCGGAACCGTGCAGGGCATTTTAGACGAGATTAAGGAAAAAGGAGACGAAGCTCTTTTTGCTTACACAGAAAAGTTTGATAAATGTAAGCTGACAAAAGATACGATTCAGGTAACAGAGGAAGAAATCAAGGCAGCATATGAAAAAGTAGATGATTCTTTAGTAGAAGTTATCCGCAAATCTCTTGTAAATATCCGTGAGTATCATGAGAAACAGAAGAGAAACAGCTGGTTTGATGCCAAACCGGACGGAACAATTCTTGGACAGAAAATGACAGCGTTAGCTTCAGTTGGTGTGTATGTACCAGGTGGAAAAGCTGCTTATCCATCCTCTGTACTTATGAATATTGTACCTGCAAAGGTTGCAGGTGTAGAGAAAATCGTGATGGTAACCCCTCCAAATAAGGAGGGAGAAGTAACACCAGCTACGTTAGTTGCCGCAAATGAAGCTGGTGCAACTCATATTTATAAAGTCGGTGGAGCACAGGCAATCGGTGCATTAGCTTATGGAACAGAGTCTATTGAAAAGGTTGACAAGATTGTAGGCCCTGGAAACATTTATGTTGCCCTTGCGAAAAAGGCGGTATACGGACATGTAAGTATTGATTCCATTGCCGGACCAAGCGAGATTCTTGTTCTTGCAGACGATACTGCAAATCCGCATTTCGTAGCGGCAGACTTACTTTCCCAGGCAGAGCATGACGAACTTGCCAGTGCGATTTTAGTGACAACAAGTAAGACACTTGGCGAAAAAGTACAAGAAGAAATTGAAGGATACTTAAAGAAGTTATCAAGAGCAGAGATTATCGAGAAATCCCTTGAAAACTTTGGTTATATTTTAGAGGCAGAGACTTTAAATGAAGCATTAGAAGTAGTAAATGCGATTGCGTCCGAACATCTTGAAATCGTAACGGCCAATCCATTTGAAGTAATGACAAAGGTAAGAAATGCCGGAGCTATCTTTATCGGAGAGTACAGTTCTGAACCACTTGGAGATTATTTTGCAGGACCAAACCATGTACTTCCAACAAACGGAACTGCGAAGTTCTTCTCCCCATTAAATGTCGATGACTTTGTAAAGAAATCAAGCATCATCTACTATTCAAAAGATGCCTTAAAAGCAATTCACAAAGATATTGAGACATTTGCACAGGCAGAGGGACTGACTGCACACGCAAACTCCATCGCTGTTCGTTTTGAGGAGGAGTAAAAATGGCAGAAAGAAAAGCACATGTAGAGAGAAATACAAGTGAGACAAAGATTATTGTTGACCTGAATTTAGACGGCAGCGGCAAATATGATATTGATACCGGAATCGGTTTCTTTGACCATATGTTAAATAGTTTTGCACGTCATGGCTTTTTTGATCTGGCCTGCAAAGTAGATGGAGATTTAGAGGTCGATTGTCACCATACGATTGAAGATACAGGTATTGTACTTGGACAGGCGATTCGCGAAGCAGTAGGAGATAAAAAAGGAATTCGACGTTTTGGAAACTTCCTGCTTCCAATGGACGAGACTCTTGTACTTGGTGCGGTAGATTTATCCGGAAGACCATATTGCGTGTGTGATTTGCCATTTACCGTAGAAAAAGTCGGTGGGTTTGATACAGAAATGGTACAGGAATTTTTCTATGCAGTTTCTTACAGTGCAGCAATGAATCTGCATTTAAAATTAATACATGGAAGTAACAATCATCATATTATGGAAGCAGCGTTTAAAGCGTTTGCAAAAGCTTTAGATGAAGCTTCTTCCTATGATCCAAGAATTACAGATGTACTTTCTACGAAAGGAGCACTATAAATGAAAAGCACCATTTCTTTTGACGAATTCAAATTAAACAGTGATGGAATGATTCCGGTTATTACACAGGATTATAAGACAAATGAAGTATTGATGCTTGCCTATATGACAAAAGAATCCTTTGAAAAAACATTGGAAACAGGAAGAATGACTTATTTTAGCCGCAGCCGTCAGGAACTTTGGACAAAGGGAGATACTTCTGGACATTATCAGTATGTGAAGTCTTTAGATATTGACTGTGATAAAGATACGATTTTGGCAAAAGTAGAGCAGATCGGAGCAGCCTGTCATACAGGAAACCGTACCTGTTTCTTTACAAGACTTGCGCAAGAGGAGTAAAAAAATACAAACAAGGGAAACATAGAAATTATAAGAAATATAGAAAAAACAGATAAAAATTAAGATAAAAGGAAAGAAGCTGAAAAAGAAGATATGAGCGATTTAGAAGTAAAATATCAGAAATTACTGGATTATTTAAAAGGACTTGAATCAGTAGCAGTTGCTTTTTCCGGAGGAGTAGATTCCACCTTTCTTCTGGCAGCGGCAAAGGAAGCATTGGGGGATAATGTGATTGCGTTAACGGCAAAGTCCTGTCTTTTTCCGGAAAGCGAATCCGGGGAAGCAGAAGAATTTTGTAAAAATATTGGCGTAAAACAGATTGTGCTTGATCTTGGAGATACGGAACTTCCATCATTTCAGCATAATCCGCCAAACCGATGTTACATTTGTAAGAAAGGATTATTTCAGAAGTTTTTAGAAAAAGCGAAAAAAAACCAGATGGTCTGCGTAGCAGAAGGCTCAAACATGGACGATCTTGGAGATTACCGTCCAGGAATGCAGGCAATCACCGAACTTGGCATTAAAAGTCCTCTTAGGGCGGCAGAACTTACTAAAGCAGAAATCAGGGAACTTTCCAAACAGATGAATCTTCCAACATGGAGTAAACCATCCTTTGCCTGCTTAGCCTCCCGTTTCGTTTATGGTGAGACAATAACAAAAGAAAAACTTGCCATGGTAGAACGGGCTGAAGACCTTCTTAGAGAACAGGGATTTCGTCAGTTCCGGGTTCGTATTCATGGAACAAATGCCCGCATCGAACTCCTGCCAGAAGACATTCCAAGAATGTTAGATAGCGAACTTCGAAAAGAAATCGTAGATAAACTCAAAAGATACGGATTTACCTATGTATCTCTTGACCTGGAAGGCTACCGCACAGGAAGCATGAACGAGGTGCTGGCGTAGGAATTTTGACTGACAGACGGAAGTAGAAGGCTCGTCTGTTGTATCCACCGAATTAAATCAGAAAAAGGTTTACAGTTTTTTATGAAATATGGTATACTAATTTCATGTAACCAGAAACCATTTTCAGTATAAGAAGGAGGGCCCATTATGTCGGCTGTATTAAGTGCATTTGTTCAATATATCATAACGTTTATTTTGCTGGTAGCAGCCGCGGCCGGAGGCATTTTTTGTGGAAAGAAGTTAAGAACGAAGAAGAACATGGAAAGCAACACGGCTGGTACTGGAAATACATCAGGTAAATAATTTATATAGCGATATATTTCAGGGTGCTGACGGAGAACCAATTGTTTTCTGGCAGCACCCTTTCATGTCGGTATACCGGCAGCAATATATGAGATACTACAGGAGGACAGAATTTTGAAAAAGTATGGAGTAAATGAACTTCGAAAAATGTATCTGGAGTTTTTTGAGAGCAAGGGACATCTTGCAATGAAGAGTTTCTCACTGGTTCCACATAACGACAACAGTTTATTACTGATCAACGCAGGTATGGCACCACTGAAACCTTATTTTACAGGCCAGGAGATTCCACCAAGAAAAAGAGTAACAACCTGCCAGAAATGTATTCGTACAGGTGATATCGAAAACGTAGGTAAGACAGACCGTCACGGTACTTTCTTTGAGATGCTTGGTAACTTCTCTTTTGGAGATTACTTTAAACATGAGGCAATCGCATGGTCATGGGAGTTCCTTACAGAAGTTGTAGGACTTGATGCAGACAGATTATATCCATCTGTATACTTAGAAGATGACGAGGCATTTGCCATTTGGAGAGATGAGGTTGGAATCGCTCCAGAACGCATTTTCAAGTTTGGTAAAGAAGATAACTTCTGGGAACACGGTGCTGGTCCTTGCGGTCCTTGTTCCGAGATTTATTATGACCGTGGAGAAAAATACGGCTGTGGTAAACCAGGCTGTACAGTAGGTTGTGACTGCGACCGTTATATGGAAGTATGGAACAACGTATTTACTCAGTTTGAGAATGACGGACATAATAATTACACAACATTAAAACAGAAAAATATTGATACAGGTATGGGATTAGAGCGTCTTGCCGTTATCGTTCAGGACGTAGGATCTATCTTTGATGTAGATACAATCCGTTCCCTTCGTGATAAGATCTGTGAAGTAGCAAAGAAAACTTACAAAGAAAATGAGCAGGACGATATTTCTATCCGTCTGATCACAGACCATATCCGTTCCGCTACATTTATGATTTCCGATGGTATCATGCCAAGTAATGAAGGCCGTGGATACGTTCTTCGCCGTATTATCAGAAGAGCAGCCCGTCACGGACGTTTACTCGGAATCGAAGGCAAGTTCTTAGCAGAGCTTAGCAAGACAGTTATCGAAGGTTCTAAAGATGGTTATCCAGAATTAGAAGAAAAGAAAGATTTCATTTACAATGTTATCATTCAGGAAGAAGGCAAGTTTAATAAGACAATCGATCAGGGTCTTGCAATCCTTGCTGATTTAGAAGAATCCATGAAGAAAAAAGGCGTAAAAGAGTTAGATGGACAGGACGCTTTCAAACTTTACGATACTTATGGATTCCCATTAGACCTTACAAAAGAAATCCTTGGAGAAAAAGGATACACTGTAAATGAAGAAGCATTCCAGACTTGCATGAATGAGCAGAAAGAAAAGGCAAGAAGTGCAAGAAAGACAACAAACTACATGGGTGCTGACGTTACAGTTTATGAGTCTATCGACCCATCTGTAACAAGTACTTTCGTTGGATATGAGACACAGGAATGTGATTCTAAGATTACAGTTATGACAACAGACACAGAGCTTACAGAAGCTTTAACTGATGGACAGGCTGGAACAATCTTTGTAGACGAGACACCATTTTATGCGACAGGTGGTGGACAGCACGCTGACAGCGGTGTCATCACATGCAAAGACGGCGAATTCGTTGTAGAAGATGTTGTAAAAATGCTCGGTGGAAAGATTGGCCATATCGGATATGTAACAAAGGGAATGTTCAAAGTTGGTGATACGGTAACATTATCTGTAAATAAAGCACAGAGAGCAGATACAGCTAAAGGGCACAGTGCAACCCATCTTCTTCAGAAATCCTTACGTACCGTTCTTGGAAATCATGTAGAACAGTCCGGTTCTTACGTAGATAAAGACAGACTTCGTTTCGACTTCTCTCACTTCCAGGCATTAACTGCAGAAGAACTTGCAGAAGTTGAAAAAATGGTAAATGAAAAAATCGCTGAAGACCTCACTGTAAGCACAGAAATTATGAGTGTTGACGAAGCAAAGAATACTGGTGCGATGGCATTATTCGGAGAAAAATATGGTGACAAAGTACGAGTTGTTACTATGGGAGATTTCTCCAAAGAATTCTGTGCAGGTACACATGTACCACATACAGGAGTAATCAAAGCATTTAAGATTATTTCTGAAACTGGTGTTGCAGCGGGCATAAGACGTATCGAAGCATTAACTGGTGACGGAGTAATGAAATATTATCTTGATGAGGAAAAAACTCTTCACGAAGCAGCAAAAGCAGCAAAGGCAGAGCCTCATAAGTTAGCAGAAAAGATTCAGTCCATGCTTGACGAAATCAAAGCACTTTCTGCAGAAAATGAGAAATTAAAAGACCAGATTGCCAAGAGCGAAGTTGCTGACGTAATGGATCAGGTAGTAGAAGCAGGCGATTACAAAGTACTTCCAGTATCCGTAAAAGACGTTGACATGAACGCACTCCGTACCTTAGGAGATGACCTCAAAGGCAAGATTGGCAGCGGTGTTGTTATCCTTGCTTCCGATATGGGAGGAAAGGTTAACTTAATCGTAACTGCAACAGACGATGCTGTAAAAGCAGGCGCACATGCAGGAAAGATTATCAAAGAAGCAGCAGCCTTAGTAGGTGGCGGCGGCGGTGGACGTCCAAATATGGCTCAGGCTGGTGGAAAGAATCCAGCAGGAATCAAAGCTGCATTAGAAAAAGCTGTGGAAATCGCGAAAGAACAGTTATAAGATGCAAATTCTGGGGTGTCGCAGGCAAGGGAGACGCTTTCAGTAAATAAACTATATTTGTGACTTTAGTCGCAGCGGTTTGAATACTCGCTTTTACACGCTTGTATCCAAACCTTGCTCTGAGGCCACAAATATAGTTTACTCTACAAATCAAAACGATGTTTCAGATATCCAGTTCTGAATAGTTTCTATAGAAAGATTTACAGCTTTTGCAATCTGTTCCGAAGACATTCCCATTTCAAGAAGGGCAAGAGTAGTTTCTTTCTTGGCCTTTAGTTCACCAGATTGTTCACCTCGCAGAAATCCAAATTGCTCGCCTTCATTATAAATCTCTTCTAATTCCTGACACATTTGATTCACTCCTTCCTCTGTTTCCTTTAGTTGATGTACTCTGGTTGCAAGAATATTACTATACATTTCATCCGCTTCTTCGCAATGTAAGTCATGCATTAAGCGGCCTAATTCGGTATTATCCTGTTTTTTCGAGTTTACATATAAAATATGTTGACCATCTTCAAATATTTCTCCGGTTTCGTTGCTTTGTCTTCTTATGTGGTTGATTGGCAGGTTATATCCAAGGACATCATTTTTAGTAATGAAAATGACGTAAGTTTCTGGCAGACTGTCGAAAGGTTCGCCTGGATTCAGTAGGTTCATATCCAGTAGACCGCAGTGGTATCTGGCTCTTTTTGGAGAAGCACCATCGTTCTCACCTTGAATCTCCACATTAAAAAAATTATTCTCTGCATCCTTTGCCACGCAGTCTAAAATGGCGGAACGCCCCTGGAGATTTTTATAATCTTTCTGTAAAGTCTGGTCGATTACTTTTATGTCTGTTCTATTCATGATAACCTGAAGAATATATTCCGTACATGAGATTTCCTTTAAAACATTCCGCATAAAGATGTCATTCATTATCGTAAAGTGTTTTATCTTTTCTTTATATCTTTCGTAGCGTTGTTCTAAGCCTTCTGGCTGTAAGATTGTGGAATCCGTCATTTACGCTACCTCCAATTATGATATATTAACGATTATTATATGACTATTATATACATAATTTGACATAAAAGTCAATGAGTATTTGAATCGGAATTTTAAACAGACACAGCTAAAGAAAGGTTATGTAGTTGAATTGTATTTTTTCTTTTTTCGTCTACATCAAATCTACAGATTAGAATTCTTTTACCAAAAGTGTCATAAAATCAACCATTTAGACACATCCTATTGAATTTTGGTGAAGAAAATGATACGCTATTTTTAAAATAGTAAAATCTATATTTTAGAGCATGTTTGAAAAATCATCCCTGCAATTTGTACACCCCAATTTGCATTCTTGAATTTACCTTCATGCGGTTGACGTAGGCTGCTATGCCGCCTTCATTCAAGCAAAATCTTCTACAAATTGTAACGGAATCTTCCAGAAAGCATTTTTCAAATATACTCAGGGGGAAAGTGAGGAAAGTCTATGAAAAAACAACGGAAACACATCAACCTATCCCGCATAACAGCATTCATCTTATCCGTAGCAATGCTGGCAGGATTCTGTCCACAGGGAGTCAGCCTTGCGGATATCCCGATAACACTGCCAAAGGTCAATGCGGCAGGGAATATAAGCAATCCAAGAATCGTAAAAGATTCTTCTATGGAAGCCGGACAGAAAGTCACCTGGGATTGCGTGTACTTTGGAAGTTACCCACAGAGTGAGGTGACTTCCAAAGATGGCAGTATTTATAATGCATTGAAAAATGCGACAGGTTGGGATGAAAATAATGATATTACGATTGGGAGAACGAAGTATCGCAGATTAAAGGGGGAAGATGCGACATGTGCTATCAGTAGTAATTCACCTTATAATTATGACTGGAATGGCAATTATAAAACCTACCATTATTTTAAGTATGAACCAATCAAATGGCGTGTTTTAAACAGGAATAGAAATGATGCACTTCTCCTTGCTGATATTGCCTTAGATGACCAGAAATATAATACAAATTATGAAGATGTAACCTGGGAAACAAGCAGTATGCGAAGCTGGCTGAACGGTTATGGGGTATCTGTAAATCAGCCAAAGATAGATTACAGCAGAAAGAACTTTATCAATTCTGCATTCACGTCCACGCAAAGAAATGCTATTAAGACAACAAATGTTGTAAATAACAATAATATTGATTACGGAACAGCAGGAGGAAATAATACTTCCGATAAAGTATTCATCCTCTCCGAATCAGAAGTTTATAACACAGCAACGGCAGAAGGCTATGGATTTGTAAAAGACAGTGAGACAGACGATGAAGCGAGAAGGAGCCGGTGCAGTACCTATGCGTATGCGATGGGTACATATAGAAGTTATGACACAGAGTATACAAAATACAATGGAAATATTTGGTGGTGGTTCCGTTCGCCGGGCTATGATAGTAGTAGTGCGGCTGGAGTAGACAATGATGGCTGTGTCTCTAAGGTTGGTAGTAGTGTCAACAATAATATTGGCGATGTGCGTCCCGCTTTGCATTTGAATCTTTCAGCCTCTAATCTCTACTCCTACGCCGGAACCGTATGCTCCGATGCGATGAAGAATGGGGAGAGTGGAACAGATAATCCTGTAAATCCAGGTGAGTCGGGTAAGCCAGATACCCCAGACCAGCCTACCCAGCCCGATAAACCAGGAACGGCCACAGGAACCAGAACAGAGGAGAGTGATGTTGATATTGAGATTGACGGTGGTGTAGAATTTACGATTCCGGAGAATGTTCCAATTCTTGGTGGTGGGGATGTTTCTATTGATTATGGAACGATTCCAGTTACTTTTAAGAGGGAGGATAATACATACCGGATTGGAATCGGTGTTCAGGATATGAATAAGAAGGATTGGACAACGTTTAAAAAGTTTGTGGAAACGCAAAAAGAATCCTATAGAAAAGGAATGAACTCTCTTTTGGCTTCTAAGTTTGGAACTGCGTCTATGGGGATGAGCGTAGAACCAGAAATGGAGGCTTACGGTTATGTGGAAGGAACAATCACGAAGAAAAACGGAGTCGAATCTGCGGGAGGAAAGCTGGTTGTTGAAATAAAAGGAACGGCAAAGCAGGAATGGCAGACGTTTGTGGTTGTTGTTCCGGTAGTGATTAAAGTAAAGGGAACGGCTGGTACGAAAGCAGATTTCTCTGTAGGATTTGATTTTAATAAGAGTAAAGTATATACCAAAGGGAAAGTAGAGCTTACTCTTCCGAGTGTACGTCTTACCGGAGGTATCGGTGTTTCTTATATTGCAGATATTTCCGTTTATGGAGAAGCAAAGAACCTTGTTACAGTAGAATCAGACGGGAAGGATAATGATATAACAGCCTCTTTAGAGGGAGCGCTGGGAGTTAGTGCAAAGGCATTATGCTTTTCTTATGAAAAAGAGCTTTTGAATGGTTCGTTCGATTATTTGTCCACAAAGAAGAAGTCAAAAGCCAGAGTGTATGCCAGAGCATTGCCAAAGTTAGAACCGGAGGCGAAAGATTATGAAATACAAAGAGTAGATTCTTCTTCGTGGGATGGTTCTGCCGTTGCAGAACAAACAGCGAAGCCACGTTCGATAAAGCGTGCTGCTTCTGCAAAAAATATATCTGGAACAGTGACAACATTGCTGTCTGATGTGTATGCCAGTGCAAAGCCGCAGCTTTTGCAGACAGCAAGTGGAAAGAAGCTCCTTATTTTTACAACGGACATGGGCGACAGAACAACAGGGAATCATACAGCAGTGGTATATTCTATTTATAATGAACGTGGGTGGAGTATACCTAAGCTGATTGATGATGATGGGACGGCAGATTTTGATGCAGTAGCAGCAGTAGATGGAGAAAATGTATATGTTACATGGATAAATGCAAAGCGTACCTTTACAACGGCAGAAGCAGGTGCCGATGATTTTATGACAAAGCTTGCAGCCGAGACGGAAGTTCACGCAGCAAAAATCGCATTAAATGGAAATACAGGAACAGTGACAAAGTATCCGGCTATTACGGATAATACCATTGCGGATTTACATCCGTCTATTACAGTGAAAAATCATGTGCCATATATTGCATGGAACAGCAATAGTGCGAACGATATTTTAAAGGGAACCGGAACAAATACAGTTTACCTTGCATCTTTAAATGGAAATGCATTTACAACAAAGAAGTTATCAGAAGAGAATAAGCCGGTACAGTCCGTTGCTATTGGCAATTTGGATAATGATGTAGTGACAGCCTATACATTGAATTCTGGTACTGAGGAAAATCCGCAGGTACAACTGACGGCGGTTAATGCAAAAGGACGAACAACCATTGCAGCAAATGGACAGAATCTTTCTCCTTCTTTTGCAAAAATAGATGGAAGTTCCGTTCTTTTATGGTATGCACAGGATGCGGAAGGCAGTTCCTTAAACTATATTGATACTATAGATGGAGAGGTAGAAAGCTATATAGAAGACGATGCGGTTATTTCAGCAGACTATACGGTAGTAGATGGTGGGGATAGCCAGCTTCTCATCTGTTCATCGGAGAAAGAAAATGCAGAAGAAACAGGAAGGAATCTGTATGCCTACGTAATACGAGATGGAGAAGTTTACGAACCAGTTACTTTAACAGATTTAGAAGGTTATGCAGCAGTGCCGAGTGGTATCTGGAATGGAACTGCATATGAATATTTATTTACAAGAACCGATGTAAATATTACAGAGAATACTGTAACAGAAAATACAGATTTATGTATCACTTCTGTAGTGCCACAAAGCAAACTTGTCATCGGGGATATTGATTACACGCAAGAAGAAGTAATGCCAGATGCGGATGCTTCTATCACCGTACCAGTGAAAAATAATGGATTAACAAACTGTGGTGAGGGAAAGGTTCAGATTGTCTATAATGGCAACGTCATTGGACAGGCAGACTTGGAAAATGGAATAACATCAGGAGAGACACAAAACGTTACAGTAAATCTCACTGTACCAGAAGATGCAGCAGCGAAAGAAACATTAAAAGTAGAAGCAATCTCTGATAAAAATACAACAGCAGATTCTACAAAAAGTATTCAGTCGGCCGGAAGTGAACTTGCGCTTTCTGTTGAACAAGAAGATGATAATATTACAGCAATAGTAGATAATAACAGTGCCTTTGATACGACAGCAGCACTTACTTTAAAAGCTGGGGATGCTTCTGGTAAAGTATTAAAAACAATAAATCTTGGAAATGTAGAATCCTATGATACGGTAGAAAAAACATTTACCAAAGAAGAACTGAAAAAACTCGGAAGCGATACGGTTTACATGGAAGTTAGCGGAGATGCAGAAGAAAGCATAAAGTCTGATAATACAGCATTTGTTTATGTAGGAACAGAAGAATTAAAAACACTGGATTATCTCACCGCAACAAAGACAAAGGTTACTTATACTAAAGGTGAGAAGCTAAATCTGGATGATTTGGAAGTGACCGCAGTATACACTGATGGAAGCAAGGCAAAAGTAACAGGTTATACAACAAATGTGAAAAATATCGATATGTCTAAAACAGGCAAAAAAGAATTGGAAATTCTTTATGAAGAAGTTGGTATTGGACGAAAAGTTGTTATGCCAATTACGGTAGAAAATGCGAAGCCAAATACACCAAAACCGAATGCTGGTAAAAAACCGTCAAAGAAAGTAAAGGTAACCTCAATCCGCCTTTCCGGCCTCTCCAAACAGATTGCCGCAGGCAAAAAGCTTACTCTAAAAGCGGCTGTTTTACCAAAGACTGCTTCGAATAAAAAGCTACTCTGGAAGTCCAGCAATACAAAAGTTGCAACCGTAACGCAAGGTGGAGTTGTTACACTGAAAAAGAAAACTGGCGGTAAGAAAGTAACGATTACGGCAACAGCAACGGATGGCAGTAAAAAATATGCTTCATGGAAGGTTACATCTATGAAAGGCATTGTAAAGAAAATTAAGATAACAGGAAGTAAGCCAGTAAAAGCAGGCAAGAAACTAAAACTAAAAGCCAAAGTAACTGCCACAAAGAAAGCAAATAAAAAACTTCTCTGGATATCAAGCAATACCAAATATGCCACGGTAAATGCTAAGGGAATTGTAACAACGAAGAAATCAGCCAAAGGAAAAACGGTAAAAATTACTGCAATGGCAACAGATGGAAGCGGAAAGAAGAAGACCGTAAAAATTAAAATGAAATAGCTTCTGATTTGTGAGTCTATGAAACAGACGAACCCGCTGCTATAAGAAAAGTGAAAGCCAGATTGCCCGAAGAATAATTGAAAAGAATCCCTAAAAAATTTATTGATTTGTTCCGTTGTGCTAAACGCTCCATTTTGCCCAATAGTACAGAAACTTCGGAGAAAGCAGTCCGAAGTTTCTATGGTCAAAATTCCACAGCACAAAGTCACAAAATTCAATAAATTTTTTAGGGGTTCTTCCTCGTATTATTTGAGCAATCCGACAGAAAATTTACAGCGGATGACTATTCCAAATCCTACAAATCAGTTGAAAAAGATTTGGAGAAGGGGATAGGAGAAATAGGAATTCTGGCAAATTACTTTTCAAAGAGATTGACACCTAAAATAATATGCTAATCCCCTTGAATCAACCGGAAAAAGGCAGATTTTTATCCACTTGTAATTCAGGTTCTTATCGTAAAATGGTTATGATATTATAACAATATCTTACGCGTCAATCTTTAATATTTTATTGCCCGGAAAGCCACGACCTATTGGTGAATCCCCAAATCCGCTAAGATTAATTCTGATTTTACTTCTACAGCCAACAAACAGCCCGCAGAAAGAGAAATAACCTATATTTGTGGCCTGGGAGCAAAGGTTGGATGCGAGCGGTTAA
>PPYF01544980.1_pt1 | contig 19806 bp, 15 predicted proteins | sample 1559871 | NCBI WGS metagenome assembly PPYF01 (sample SAMN08240021, study PRJNA423297) | Human gut metagenome, whole genome shotgun sequencing project. | reverse complement strand
ACTTCAGATTGTGCTTTAAATAATTGTACGATCGAAGTTCTAGGCAATATTGAAATAAATACGCTGCTTTTTCCTAAAAAGTAATGTGGTGTTTATTATAAATTTTTGATAGGAGGATGACTTAGATGAAAGTTAAAAAGATCATGGTACTTTGTATTTCCGTACTTCTGGTCTGTTCTTTTGTATTGGCGGGTTGTACAAAGCCAAACGACAATGAAAAGAATAACGGAAACGGATCTACGTCTGCAAAAGCGGATGTACCGGCAAACAGATTTAAAGCGGCAGACAGAACAGGAAATAATGCAACGCAGCCGCTCGTATTATCTACGAGTACGCTAGACGGAAAATTAAGTCCTTTCTTTGCAACATCTGCTTATGATGTGGATGTTGAAGGCATGACGCAGCTCGCTCTGCTTTCTTCTGATAAAGATGGGGAGCCGGTTGCAGGGATCAACGAGGCGTCTTTTGCTTATTCTTACACACAGAAAGTCGTGAACCCGGATACAGATAATACGACTTCCGAGTATACAATTATTTTGAAGAATGGTATCACGTTCAGCGACGGGAAACCGGTTACAGCGAAGGATGTACTGTTCTCTATTTATGTTCTGTGTGATCCGCTGTATGATGGAGCTTCTACTTATTACAGCATGAACATCCAGGGAATGGAAGAATACAGAACACAGACGACAAAAGAAGTCAATGAAAAGTATACCGCGCTGGCGGAAAAAATATATAATGCAGGGTTTACGGTCAATGAAGACGGTTCGTTCTCCTATCCTGCAGCCGAGGGTGTGACGGAAGAACAGCAAGCTGAATTTTGGGCTCTTTTGAATGAGGCTGGCGCAAAATTTGCTCAGGAGATTGTCGATTATGTTTATGCAACCTATCCTGACTATATCGGTAGTGAATATTTCCCGGGCTTTGAATTGGGAGATGTTGCGCCGAACGATATGCTAAAAGTTGCATTTGGTATGGCAATGTGGGGATATGGGGAATTAGACAACGATACCAAAGTTTTTACCGACGCATTGGGAAATACGTATGATCTCTCGAAATCCGATACGCAACTTACAACAGCGATTTACTGGGAAAATATTTTGAAGAGCTATGATTCTGATATTACCGCGGTAGATGAACAATCGGCGGGAACCACAATTTATGACTTCCTGCGGAACCTTTATCTGCTGAAAGTCGGCGGAAAAGAAGTTGAAGGCGGAATCCAAAGCATTTCCGGTATTACATCTGGTAAAATAGTCTGTGAAGACGGCGTGGAACGGGAATTTATCAAAATTGTAATCGATGGAGTCGATCCGACAGCGATCTTTAAAATGGGAATCGAAGTAGCACCGTTCCACTATTATACGGAAGGTTACAGCGGGGCACTCAATGATTATGGGGTCGCTCTGAATACACCAGAATTCATGACGCACTTGAAATCTAAAAACGATAAGCCTTTGGGCGCTGGACCGTATAAATTTGTTAGCTATAAGGATAATGTTGTAACATATGAGGCGAACGATGAATTCCTGCTTGGTGCTCCTAAAATTAAAACGCTTCGTTATCAGGTAATCACGCTTGGTTCAGAACTCGACGCTTTGAAAACAGGTACGGTACATTACTCCGATCCTTCCGCAACGGCTGATATTATCAATAATATCACAAAAGGAGAGGGCGATTTTGCGAAATTGGCATATACGTTAGTTGACAACGACGGCTATGGCTATATCGGTATTCAGGCGCAGGCAATTCCGGAATGGAATGTACGGAAAGCAATCGCACATGCGATGAATGTACAGCTTGCGATTGATAATTTCTATCCGAATGGTTTGGGTAGTACGAACTACAGAACGATGACGAAGGTCTGCTGGGCATATCCAGAAGATCCGAAGAATCTGTTCCCATACGATGCAACGGGTGAGGCTTCGAAACAGCTGTTCCTTGATGCCGGATACGAATATGATGCCGCTGCAAACGTAATGAAATACCCGAGTGGACACGAAAAAGCAGGACAGCAGGTAACCTTTAAATTCACACTGCCTTCCGATGCAAAGGACCATCCAGCAGGATCAATTTTCCAGGACACGCAGACCGTTCTTGGAAAAATCGGTGTAAAAGTGGAAATCGAGGTCGATCAGGATGTGCTGAACAAACTGAATACTTCTTATGAATCTGGTATTCAGGTATGGGCAGCTGCTTGGGGCAATGGCGGCGTGGATCCGGACATGTTCCAAATCTGGTGCTCTGGCGATGAGAACCAAACTCCTTCCAGCACGGGACTCCATTGGTTGTATAAAAATGGTTCTGAGGATCAGAAACAGGCTCTTACAAAGCTCAATGAACTGATTAAGGCAGGCAGGACAACGCTCGATATGGAAGAAAGAAAGGCGATTTACAAAGACGCGCTGGAATACTCTACGGGACTTGCTGTAGAAATTCCGACATATCAGAGGAAAAATCTCTTTGTTTACGATAAAAATGTTATTAAAGTTGATTCGCTTCTGAGCGGAGAAGATGTTACACCATTCCAGAGTCCGATTCGACAAATCTGGAACATAGAACTTAACTGACGGAGCAATTCGTTTTATTACAGGACCCGGCGCCTAACCGGGCCCTGTCTTCCATTATATTATCTTTAGCGATGGTTCTTTTTTTATACCTGCGCTGATAGTGCAACGGGGTGCAATTATGGTTCGGTATGTAATCAAAAGGGTTCTTTTGGGAATCGTAATATTATTTGGCGTGTCTCTGATTATTTATGCGCTGGCGATGTTAATGCCTGCGGATTATATCGACACGCAAACGGCTGCAGCAGTTCAAAACGGCGCAATGAAGCCAGACGAGGTAATACGGCTGAAAGAGCTGTACGGACTTGCAGATAAGAGTTTTCTGGGAATTTTAAAAGGATACGGAAAATGGTTGGCAGGCGCATTTACAGGAGACCTTGGCTTTTCATTTTTGTACGGAAAGCCTGTAACTGCTGTCATATCAGAATATGTGTGGATTTCCTTCCTGCTGGCATTTATATCGTATATTTTTGAAATTTTGATTGCGATTCCGCTTGGAATTAAAGCGGCAGTCAAGCAATATAGCGCATATGATTATACAGCTACTGTGCTGGCAATGGCAGGAATTTCGCTTCCCTCCTTCTTCCTTTCCGCCCTCGTGCTGAATGTGTTCTCTATCAAGCTGGGATGGTTCCCGCTCCAGGGGCTTACAACGGCCACAAAAATTTTTGGAGAGGGACAAGTATTTGCCTTATTTTTAGATAAAGCGTGGCATTTGGTACTTCCGCTTTTCGTTTCCGTTATTCTGGGAATCGGAAGCCTAATGAGGTATACTAGAACAAATCTACTTGAAGTTTTAAATTCGGACTATATTCGTACTGCTCGTGCAAAAGGCTTGGACGAGCATACGGTGATATATAAACATGCATTTCGCAATACGCTGATTCCACTAGTGACAACGATCGGCGGAATGATTCCGTCACTATTCGGCGGAATGATGATCCTGGAAACAGTATTTGCGATTCCGGGAATCGGGTATATGGCATATCGTGCTACAGTGGCAGGCGATATCCCGTTTATAATGGGATATAACATGTTCCTGTCTATTTTATCGGTACTTGGCATATTGCTATCCGACTTGCTGTATGTCGTAGTGGATCCGCGCGTGAAATTGAAATAAGGGAGGATACGTTGATGAGTGACGATATAAATAGCGAAAATATGAAATCAGAAAATGAGCGAATCCTCTTTCCGCAAGAACCAATACCGGAAGAACATTTCCATGTAATTTCTCCTGCGCGGATGGTAATGAAGCGCTTTTTTCGAAGCAAGCTTTCTATTGTCGGTCTGACAATGATTATATTTGTATTTATTTTTTCTTTTATCGGCCCCCTGATTGTAGATATAACATGGGGATATGAACAGAATCAAGTGTTTCAGATCGAACGAGAAGCATCGATGCTTTCAAAGGCAGATTTTAAAGGCGCAGATGGCCAAACATATACTTACTATGACTATTCCATCAGTACGGCGACATTCAAAGCCCCGCCCTCTAAAGATCACTGGCTGGGAACGGATACGTCAGGCATGGATATTTTTGTTCGCCTAATGTATGGCGGTCGCATTTCCCTGATGCTTTCTTTTTTAGTAGTAATTATAGAAACTGCTCTTGGCGTTTTACTGGGCGGACTTGCTGGATATTTTGGAGGCTGGGTGGATCAGCTGATCATGCGAATTGTTGATGTATTTTACTGCTTGCCTGGACTTCCCATGCTGCTGATTCTGTCGGCAACGCTGAATTCTATTGATAGCATCCCGGCAGGTCACAGAATTTACTATTTGATGGCGTTCTTGACGTTGATCGGCTGGTCCGGCACGGCACGGCTGGTAAGAGGACAGATCTTGATGCTCCGTGAACAGGAGTATATTATGGCAGCGGAAGCGACGGGACTTCCCACTTCGCGTAAAATATTTAAGCACCTGATTCCGAATGTTATGCCGCAACTGATCGTCAGCATGACGCTTGGGTTGGGCAGCATCATTCTTTATGAATCGACACTTTCGTACCTCGGGCTGGGTGTACCATTCCCGGATGCCGCGTGGGGTTCTATGATCGCAATGGCTGATCCTGCAAAAGGTCAGGAAATTCTGGCGAACTATCCGAATATGTGGGTTCCGGCAGGAATACTGATTATTGTGACAGTGCTTGGCTTTAACTTTATCGGAGACGGACTCAGAGACGCGTTCGATCCGAGGATGAAGAGGTGATTTCATGAGTATTATATCCAGAAAAAAAGATAAAAAGGCAATTTTGGGAGACAGTGAATATCTTACTCTGAAAGAAGAACGCCGTATTGCGAAAGAGAATCTTCAGATCACCAAACATTTTGAGAAACAGAAGCGGAAAAAAATCCCGGAATCGGATTATATTACCCAAATGAGAGATGAAAATAATATAGTGGAATTTGATGACCTGCATACGTTTTTTTATACGGATGTTGGAACGGTACGCGCGGTCAACGGTGTTTCCTATGATATTCCTTCTGGTTCCACCGTGGGGGTCGTAGGGGAATCCGGCTGTGGAAAGTCGGTAACTTCCCTCTCGTTGATGCGGCTCGTACAAGCCCCACAGGGACAGATCGTATCAGGGAGCATCCGTTATCAGTCTCGTGACGGAAAATGTTATGATATCGCAAAAATGCCACCTTCCAAAATGCTGGAAATCCGTGGAAAAGAGATTTCAATGATTTTCCAGGAACCGATGACAAGTTTGAATCCTGTTTTCACGGTCGGTGATCAACTGGACGAAGTTGTTCTGCTTCATGAACCCGGAAGCACGAAAGCAACGGCAAAAAAACGCAGTATTGAGATGCTGTCACTTGTAGGGATTGCAATGGTAGAAAAAGTCTATCATTCTTATCCGCATGAACTTTCCGGTGGAATGCGGCAGCGTGTCATGATTGCGATGGCGTTGGCTTGTAATCCACGCCTGATTATTGCGGATGAACCGACAACTGCATTAGATGTTACAATTCAGGCACAAATTCTAGATTTACTCCGTGATATCCGTAAGAAAATGAACGGAAGCATTTTATTGATCACACATGATCTCGGTGTCATTGCAGAAATGGCAGATTATGTCGTGGTAATGTATGCGGGAAGAATCGTAGAAAAAGGGACGGTGCGGGAAATTTTTCATGATCCGAAACACCCTTATACGATTGGACTGATGAAAAGCAAACCGAGCGTCAGCAATCAGGTAGAACGTCTGTACAGTATCCCCGGACAGGTACCCAACCCAATCAACATGCCGGATTATTGCTATTTTAAAAATAGATGCGAAAAATGCAGAGCCATATGCGACGGAGAATATCCGGAACTGAAAAAGTTTTCAGAGACGCATTTTGCGGCATGCCATCTTTATGACGAGACGGGGGAAGAACACAATGGATGATACAAAAGCAGTTGCTGCGTATGAACAATATCTGCAATCAGAAGAGAATATTCTGGAAGTACGCCACCTGAAAAAATATTTTCCGATCAAGGGAGATCTCGTACTGAAGAAGAATTATGTAAAAGCGGTAGATGACGTCTCCTTTTCCATCAAAAAAGGAACGACAATGGGGCTGGTCGGAGAATCGGGCTGCGGTAAAACCACCGTTGGACGCACCATTTTACGTCTCCACAGTGTAACGGATGGACAGGTGCTTTTCCAGGGCCGTGATCTAGCAACACTGAATAAAAAAGGACTGCGGACATTGCGACCAAAGCTACAGATGATTTTCCAGGATCCATATTCCAGTTTATCCCCGCGAATGCCGGTTGGCGAAATTATCGGAGAAGCGGTAAAGGTACACCATATTGTTCCGAAAAATCAATACCGTGATTATATTTTAAAAATTATGCATGATTGTGGCTTGCAGACACAATATTATTATAGATATCCGCATGAATTTTCCGGTGGACAGAGACAGAGAATCTGTATCGCGCGGGCTGTGGCGCTGAATCCGGATTTGATCATCTGCGATGAACCTGTCAGCGCGCTCGATGTATCGATTCAGGCACAGATTATCAATCTGATGAAAGATTTACAGGAACAGCGTGGTTATACCTATTTATTTATATCGCATGATCTGTCAGTCGTGGAGCATATTTCAGACACGATCGGTGTGATGTATCTTGGAAATCTCGTAGAAACGGGAGACAAAAAACGAATCTTTTCAAATCCGATGCATCCGTATACGCGGGCGTTGCTTTCGGCAGTCCCGATGCCGGATCCGGATTATAAAATGAAGCGAATTATTTTGAAGGGCGATATCCCAAGTCCCGCCAATCCACCGGAAGGCTGCAAATTCTGTACAAGATGTCCGAAATGCATGGAAGTTTGTACAAAAATTAAGCCGGTCTTTAAAGAATACGAGCCAGGACATTTTACAGCGTGCCACCTGTATCCACAGGATTGAGGAGCATAGCGTATGGCAAAGAAAAAACGCAGGGAATATGACGATGACGACGGAAGAGTGATCGCTGATATGTCTGTTGCGGGACTGCCGCGACGTGTCTTAAGGCGGAATGATGAGATTCAATTCAAAGAAAAAAGAAAAAAAACGGCTCTGGATATAGACAAACGCGAAAAAAAAAGTATTATTAAAGGAGTGCTGCTCGCGTATGCCGTTCTGGGCCTTGTTTTGTTTGCCGCAGTGGCACTATTTCTGTTGTTTTGCACGAAAATATGGTTTCGATAGCTTTGGATTGGCGGATGGAGGATTATATGTACGAAAAAGTATCATCAAATTTGAATTTTGTAGAAAGAGAAAAAAAGACAGAGAAATTCTGGGAAGATCATGAGATTTTCCGGAAAAGCATAGAACTTCGCGAAGGTGGGGAAACGTATACATTTTATGACGGACCACCGACGGCGAATGGAAAACCCCACATCGGACATGTTCTTACGCGTGTAATCAAAGATATGATCCCACGGTATAAAACAATGAAGGGCTATCATGTCCTAAGAAAAGCAGGTTGGGACACACATGGTCTTCCCGTAGAGCTTGAAGTTGAGAAACAGCTCGGACTTGACGGCAAAGACCAGATTGAAGCGTACGGACTGGAACCCTTTATCAAAAAGTGTAAAGAAAGTGTCTGGAAATATAAAGGGATGTGGGAGAACTTCTCCAATACGGTAGGATATTGGGCAGATATGGAAAATCCGTATGTCACATATGATAACAACTTTATCGAATCGGAATGGTGGGCACTCAAAAAGATCTGGGAGAAAGGCCTACTATATAAAGGTTTTAAAATCGTTCCTTATTGTCCGCGCTGCGGAACGCCGCTCTCTAGCCATGAAGTGGCGCAAGGATATAAAGATGTGAAAGATAAATCCATTACAGTAAAAATGAAAGTGAAAGGTACTGCGAACACGTATTTCCTCGTATGGACGACGACGCCGTGGACCCTTCCTTCCAATGTGGCACTCTGCGTCAATCCGGATGTAGCATATGTAGAAATCAAGACAGAAACTGCCAATTATATTCTGGCAGAAGAGTTGATTTCTTCTAATATCACGGAAGAATATGAAATTGTTACATCTTATACAGGCAACCAGCTGGAAGGTATGGAATATGAGCCGCTCTTCTCATTTAAAGAACTGGATGGAAAAGCATATTACGTCACATGCGATGGCTATGTTACGACATCGGATGGTACAGGAATTGTACACATCGCACCTGCGTTCGGTGCGGATGACGCACAGGTTGGACGTCGATATGCGCTGCCATTTCTGCAATTAGTTGACAACAAAGGTAAAATGACGGCTGAAACGCCGTGGGCCGGGATGTTCTGTAAAGACGCAGACAAAGAGATCATCCGGGACTTAAATGAAAGAGGATTCTTGTTCAAGGTGATCCCATTCGAACATTCCTATCCATTCTGCTGGAGATGTGACACCCCTCTGATTTACTACGCACGTGATTCCTGGTTTATCAAGATGACAGAGGTTCGGGACGAATTGATTAAAAACAACGACAAAGTCAATTGGATTCCTGAATCGATCGGCAAAGGACGCTTCGGAGATTGGCTTAAAAACGTTCAAGACTGGGGAATCAGCCGTGACCGGTATTGGGGAACGCCTCTGAATATTTGGGAGTGTTCCTGTGGGCATCGACATGCAATCGGATCGATTGCGGAACTGAAATCAATGTCAGATAATTGCCCGGAGAACATCGAGCTACACCGACCTTATATTGACGCTGTTACGATTCGCTGCCCGGAATGCGGAGGGAAAATGACACGTGTCAAAGAGGTGATCGATTGTTGGTTTGATTCCGGTGCGATGCCGTTTGCACAGTGGCACTATCCGTTTGAAAATAAGGAGATCTTTGAGGAAAATTTCCCGGCGGATTTCATCAGCGAGGCCGTCGATCAGACGCGGGGATGGTTTTACTCCCTGATGGCCATTTCTACGTTAATATTTGATGAAACGCCGTATAAGAATGTGATCGTATTAGGGCTTGTACAGGACGAAAACGGGCAGAAAATGTCCAAATCAAAAGGCAACGCCGTAGATCCTTTCGACGCGCTCGAAACGTATGGCGCGGATGCCATCCGTTGGTATTTTTACTCGAATAGCGCTCCCTGGCTACCGAATAAATTTTACGCAAAGGCTGTGACGGAAGGACAGCGGAAATTCCTCGGCACTTTGTGGAATACGTATGCATTTTATGTGCTATATGCAAACATTGATGCGTTTGATCCTACGAAATATCATCTGGAATATGACAAACTTTCCGTAATGGATAAATGGATCATTTCCCGTCTTAATACGGTCGTCAAAACGGTGGATAATAATCTTACAAATTATAAAATTACGGAAACTGCAAAAGTTCTCCAGGACTTTGTAGATGAACTCAGCAACTGGTATGTCAGAAGAAGCAGAGAACGATTCTGGGTTAAAGAAATGCCGCAGGATAAAATAAACGCATATATGACACTCTATACGGTTCTTGTGACTTTTGTTAAAATTTCCGCACCGATGATTCCGTTCATGGCGGACGATATTTATCGCAATCTGGTGTGCAGTGTTGACAAAACTGCGCCGGAGAGCGTGCATCTCTGTGATTTCCCGGCGGTAAACGAAACAATGATTGACAGCAAACTGGAAGAAGAAATGGAACTGGTTCTAGAAATTGTCGTTTTAGGCCGCGCTGCGCGGAACAATGCGAATCTCAAAAACAGGCAGCCGCTTCGTAAAATGTTTGTGAAAGCAGAAAATACGCTTGAAGAATTTTATGCCGCGATTGCTGCAGAAGAGCTTAACGTCAAAGAAATTGAATTCAGCCAGGATGTGCGCGCATTTACTTCTTATTCTTTTAAACCCCAGCTCAAAACGCTCGGTCCAAAATACGGAAAGGATCTTGGTAAAATTCGCACGCTTCTTTCCAATCTAGACGGCAGCGCTGCAATGCAGGAACTTGAGAGCAAAGGCACGCTTACCTTGAACCTTGGCAGTCGGGAAGCAGTGCTGATGCAGGAAGATCTCCTGATCGATACCGCACAGAAAGAAGGTTATGAAGCTGTGTCGGATCGCGGCGTTACGGTTGTAATCGAAACGACGCTTACGCCGGAGCTTATCGAGGAAGGGTTCGTACGGGAGCTCATTAGCAGAATCCAGACAATGCGGAAAGAAGCGGGCTTCGAGGTTGTAGACCATATTGCAGTTTATCAACAGGGGAATGAAGAAATTCGGAATTATATGGTACGGAATGAAGCGCAGATCTGCTCCGAAGTATTGGCGGAGTCGGTTTGCTATGAACAGAAAGAATTTCCCTCCGATGCGTATCAAAAGGAGTGGAATATTAACGGTTTCGATACTACACTAGCAGTCAGGAAGATCGATTAAATAAAACAAATTTGATTGGATCAATTACGGCATACGATTCGGTGAAAGACGGATCGTATGCCTTTTTATAATTTCCACTAAGATATACAGGATCTGCACCTGTGTTAAAATGATTTTTTTTCTTTCGCAGATTTCGCGGCAGGTAAATATTTTGCTTTCTGCAGTGCAAATACGATGATCGGTACCAGAATGATGTGACATATGATGCCCGGAATTGCGTCTAGAAATGCCCCGCTCAGGAACAACTGAAAAGAAAATTTTGTATTTGTAAGCCCCATTAATGCAAAGCGTGCAGCGCCCCACACGATTCTGCCTGCGAGCATCGAGAAGATCAGATTTATGTAGATAAATAAAGGTTTCTTGGGAAAAATTTTATATAATAATCCCGTCATCAGACCATAAACAGCCATTTCGAATGCCATAAAAAGACACCCTGGAAATGGCGGCATAGAAAAGATCAAAAAACGTAGTGGTGCCGCAATCGCGCCTACTACAAGCCCATACTGCCATCCACAGAGAAAGCCACAGAGAAGTACCGGAATGTGCATCGGCGAGAGTTTACTCCCAATTTCCGGAATCTGACCAGTCAGAAATGGAAGCACGAGACAGAGTGAGAGACAGACTGCCGCGTAAATTAATCTTAATGTACCGGAAAGGTATTTTTGTTCCATAATGAATGCTCCTATTCTAAGTAAATTTATGAAATAAAATACCTTCAGGTATTTATGGCCTGCTTCTGCAGGCCGATTTAGAAATTAAATTCTACAAAAAAACGGATGTGGTGTCAAGTATTATCCGAAATATTGTTTGAGCGTACGGAATTCATATCCTTGTGCGTAGGCATAGTCAATGATGTCGCCGAGTGCGTCCGCATTATCTTGGGAAATCGCGTGCAGAAGAAGTACTTCTCCGGGATGCAGACTCTTTGTAACTTTATCAAAAGCATATTCTTTTCCGCGAATTAAGCCTTCCGTATAATCATCATAAGCAAATGACCAGAAAATACTGTGATAGCCGAGGGATGTTACTAGATCCATTGAATTATCGCTGTACGCACCCATAGGATAGCGGAAGTACCGTGTAGAATAACCGAAATGAGTACGCAAATAATTTTCTACCCGCTGGAGCTCGGAAGCCATTCTCGTACGTGAAATCTTGGAGAAGTCTGGATGCTTATCGGAATGATTCCCCACAATATGACCTTCCGCAATCATTCGAGCGGCAAGATCGGGGGCGCTCACCAGATAGTCCATTGTTACGAAAAAGGCAGCAGGTACATTTTTTTCTTTTAATGTGTCCAGGATTTTAATAGTTTGTCCATTTTCGTAACCGCAGTCAAATGTGAGATAAAGAATCTTATCCGTAGTTTTCATGTCTACGGTCAGCGCACTCCAGCCCATTTCTTCGTAATGCTGCTGAAATCTTTTTGGCTGTGCCGGCGTGTCTTTTCCGAACCAATGGCCAACACGTTCTGTGGATCGGTTTTGTTTATTCTCTGGGTCGCAGACTTTAAAACGAATTTGTTTGAGCGGTGTTCTGCCATTGAATGTTTCCGTAACTGTGGGGTCATCAAAATCAATGGGAAGCTCGAAAAATTCTTCGATAATGGTTCCTTGTGTAGGCAGCACTTCGAGCGTTGGCACCGGAGTCGGTACAGGGGTTGGTGCTGGCGTGGGAGAAGGAGTCGGCGTTGCTGTTCCTGTTGCCGCAGAGGACGGAGTTATTACAGGAGAAGCAGATAAATTGCCGGTCGCTTTTGCTTCTGCAGAATATCTTGCGGGCGTAGAAAATATTACGATCCCGGAATTTTTGGGGATGTCTTCTTTATTACAGCCTGCTGCACAAAGACAAATAAATATAACGAACAGACTTAATATGATGAATCTGGTAAAACCAATTTTTTGCTGTTTCACAAGTGCACTCCCCTTTTTCCTTTATAGCTGGAATTTGATAGCTTTATTCTATCACAGCGTCGATATATTATCAAATTCTATTTATAGAAAGACAGTATCCTGAAATATTGTGCTGTTGATAGGAATATAATGAGAATATGCGCGTTAAAATAGATAAAAAAATATACAATATACAAAATAAAAAGTTGGCATAAAGACATTTTACCGATATAATGATATGCATACGGTTACATGTGACCTGATTTAACGCATTTGAAAGGAGAAATCGATTATGGGACTGATAAAAGCCGGCATCGGAGCATTGGGAGGCACGCTTGCAGATCAATGGAAGGAATTTTTCTATTGTGATGCTCTGGCTTCCGATGTTTTAATGACAAAAGGACAGAAACGCACTTCTGGTCGTTCTTCAAATACGAAGGGCGAGGATAACATTATTTCAAACGGATCCGGAATCGCGGTTGCCGATGGGCAATGCATGATCATTGTTGAACAGGGAAAAATCGTGGAGGTTTGTGCGGAACCAGGAGAATTTACATACAATAATTCTACAGAGCCAAGCATCTTCTCCGGTTCTCTAGGGGAAAGCATTAAAGAGACATTTAAAACGATTGGAAAGCGTTTTACTTATGGTGGGGATACCGGCAAAGACCAGCGCGTATATTATTTTAATACGAAAGAAATATTGGATAATAAATTCGGAACGCGCGAACCTGTCCCTTTTCGCGTGGTAGATAAAAATATCGGACTGGACATCGATATTTCGATCCGCTGTAACGGCGTATTTTCTTACAAAATAGCAAATCCACTTGTATTTTACACAAATGTGTGTGGCAATGTTGCGGAGGAATACCGGCGCGATGTTCTCGATACGATGCTGAAGCCGGAGCTTTTGACGCATCTCGGACCTGCATTTGCGAAAATATCTGCGATGGGCGTTCGCTATAGCGCATTGCCCGGACATAATATGGAAATCCGCGATGCTCTGAAGTCTGAGCTTACGGAGGAATGGTTTAACAGACGTGGAATCGAAGTCGTTAATGTTGCGATCAATTCTGCGACGGCTTCCGATGAAGATGAGGATCTGATTAAACAGCTGCAGAGGACTGCTGTGATGCGCGATCCTACGATGGCGGCTGCAACGATTACTGGGGCACAGAGCGATGCAATGCGTGCAGCGGCGGCGAATGAAAATGGGGCGATGATGGGCTTTATGGGTCTCGGTATGGCGCAGCAGGCGGGCGGCGTCAACGCACAGAATCTTTATGCGATGGGACAGCAGCAGACCGCGGGACAGAATCTGTGGATGTGTTCCTGCGGAACGCAAAACAGTGGAAAATTTTGTGAAAACTGCGGAAAGCCGAGATCTGGAGACGGCTGGACTTGTTCCTGCGGAGCACAAAATAAAGGCAAGTTCTGTTCGGAATGCGGCAAACCGAAACCGGAACAACCGGCGTCATATCAGTGCAGGAAATGTGGCTGGATTCCCACAGATCCCGCGAATCCTCCGAAATTCTGTCCGGAGTGTGGCGATCCGTTTCATGAAAACGATAAAAAGCAATAATCGGAGGGCTCCTGGGAATGTCTGAAGCGATGCAATATAAATGCCCGTGCTGCGGCGGTGAAATTGTATTTGACAGCACATCTCAGAAAATGAAGTGTCCCTATTGCGACAATTCATTTGATGTGGAAACATTGCGTGAATATGGGGAGGAAATTGATAAGGTTTCCGATGAGAAAATGGAGTGGGAGCAAACGCAAAATGCCGGATGGAGCGAAACAGAGCAAAACAATATCGTATATTATACGTGTTCTTCCTGCGGCGGCGAGATCATCGGAGATAAAAGTACGGCTGCAACGAGCTGTCCTTATTGCGGAAATCCCGTGGTAATGCAGGAACAGTTTGCCGGCGGCCTGCGTCCTGATTGGGTCATTCCGTTTAAGCTGGATAAAAATGCCGCAAAAGCAGCGCTGCGCCAGCATTTGCAGGGAAAACGCCTGCTTCCAAAGCTTTTCAAGGATCAGAACCGGATTGAAGAAATCAAGGGGATTTATGTTCCGTTCTGGTTGTTTGATTGTGATGCTGCGGCAAATATCCATTATCGCGCCACCAGAACGCGATTCTGGAGTGACCGCAATTATAACTATGTAGAAACGTCACACTTTCTGCTGGTCCGGGAGGGTGATGTTGGTTACACGTGCGTTCCGGTGGATGGTTCCAGCAAAATGCCGGATTCTTTGATGGAAGCAATTGAACCGTATGATTATAAGGATGCCGTGGACTTTCGGACCGCATATTTGTCCGGCTTTTTTGCGGAGCGGTACGATGTTGATTCCGACGATAGCATCAGCAGAGCAAATGACAGGATCCGCAATAGTACAACGGAGGTGTTCCGCGATACGACGGGCGGTTATATGACGTGTGTTCCGCAGAATACGAATATCCGCCTTTCAAATGGTAAAATCCGATATGCGCTTCTTCCGGTGTGGCTCCTAAATACGGTATATAATGGAAAGACATATACATTTGCGATGAACGGGCAGACGGGAAAATTTATTGGGAATCTTCCGCTGGATAAAGGGGCGTTCTGGAGATGGTTCTTAGGGCTCACAGCGGGGATTGGCGCAGCAGCGATGCTGCTGCTTTGCCTGTTGATGTAGGGAGGGGAACACATATGCGAAGAAAGTTGCTTTACATTTTACTGAGTGTCCTCTTTTCTTTCAGCCTGTTCTTCTCTTTTGTACTTGCGGCAGATCTGCATTTCCCAGATAAAGTAGTTGATAATGCCGGATTGCTTACAGATGCTGAGGAAGAAGCTTTGCGTAATCGGATCGCAGAGGTAATCCGCCGTTATGAATGTGATATCGTGATTCTGACGGTTGATTCTACTGACGGGGCATCGGTTCGCGCCTTTGCTGACGATTATTTTGATTATAATGGATATGGGATCGGTAATGACGCCGACGGTATTTTGTTACTGATTTCGATGGAGGAGAGGGACTGGTATATCAGTACAAGTGGTTCCGCTATTCGGGTATTGACTGATTATGGAATTGCATATATTGGCGAGCAGATTACCGACGGGCTGGGCTCGGGAGATTATAAGGGGGCTTTTGATCAATTTGTTTCTTTGTGTGATGCTTTTCTAAAGCAGGCGGACACGGGGAATCCATATGATGTGGGAAATGCATTCAAAGAGCCGAGAACGTTATCGGATTATATATTTTACCTATTTATTTCCGTCGCTATCGGGGCGGTGATCGCTTTTATTATTACATCGTCTATGAAAAGGAAGCTTAAGACCATACTCCCGCAGCATTCTGCGCATGCATATATTAGAGAAGACGGCGTGCGGCTTACGAATTCGAAGGACTTATATCTCTACAGGACGGTCTCTAGAACGGCAAAGCCGAAAAATACAAATGGTGGCGGCAGAGGGGGGAGCAGCACGCATAAGAGTTCGAGTGGCAGATCGCATGGCGGTGGCGGAGGAAAATTCTAAAGATGCGTATTTTGCGGCGGAATATGAAAAATATATGTTGACAACATTTTTATGTGTGTGTATAATAGCAAAGTCGGATTTTGGTTAACATATAAATAACCTTGTAATCCGGCGCAAGCGGGTGTAGTTCAATGGCAGAACATCAGCCTTCCAAGCTGATTGTGAGGGTTCGATTCCCTTCACCCGCTCCATTTGTACCCATAGCTCAGCAGGATAGAGCAACGGCCTTCTAAGCCGTCGGTCGGGGGTTCGAATCCCTTTGGGTACGCCAGAGAAAAAGCCTTTCGTTGAAGCAAAAACGAAAGGCTTTGATTTTTGGGGATTAGTTTAAATAGGTGAAGAATTACGTTAAAATTACGTTATTTTTTCAAAACGCCCGTATTTAGTTAACGTTTTTTGTATCTTGATTGGTTGAAGAATGTTGTGAATCGCGGAGGCTTTTAATACGGGAATCTAACTTTGATGCCGCCTACTGCTTCTGCGAATCTATGATATGACCGTATATATTTATTGTCGAGATAATATATACTTTATATGTTTGTGACGGACAATTTATAATATAAAAAGTCAAGAAATTCACTGCTAATTTGATATAATTACCATTAGTAAGGGAGTGATGAAATGAGTTGGATCTACAAGGTGCAGGAAGCGATTGAATATATTGAAGCTAATCTCTTTAATGATATAACAATAGAATCTATCGGTAAAGCGATTAATTATGCACCATCGTCTTTTCAAAATCTGTTCAGCGCTATCGTTGGGTACTCTATCGGTGAATATATACGCTTTCGCCGTTTGTCCGAAGTGGCTGAAGAGCTTTCTGTAGGAAAAAGTACTGTAACTGAAACGGCGTTTAAGTGCGGTTATGAAAACGTGGAATCGTTTTCAAGAGCGTTTAAGCGGCTGTTTAACTTAAATCCCTCAAGTGCAATAAACTCCAATATAATCAATCACAAATTCACCCCCATACAAATTAATATTAACTTACACGGAGGTTTTTCCATGACAAGAAATATTTTACCGAATTTATGGAAAGTAGATTGGTCGGACACAGGAAGACAGAATGAATTTGTAAACAGCGTTGTTTCAACCTTAAACGCACTGGGCGAAAATCTCACCTATGATTATGTATGCACATTATCCGGCAGCGCGTTCCGCACGTCATTTTCAATGCCGTCATCGCAAGCATGGAATCACGGCAACGATCACGTTATTAACACCCCGATTATTATCGATCACATATTCAAAATGCTCGGATACAAAGCTTCGCACCGTGTCAGAGATAATTATGAAGCCGATAAGAAGGCAATAACGGAAAGCATAGACAGAGGCTTTCCTGTCATTTCGCTTGAGGGCGTTATTAATTGCTTCGACGCTTGCGTGATTTCGGGATATGATAACGGCGGGGATGTGCTTTTGGGTTACAGCCCGTTTATGTACATTAAAGATGATCACAACGAAGCGCATGATGATACGGGTTATTTCAGAAGGTCGAAGTGGTACGACGGATACTGTGCCGAAGGGAGCAAGGTGCGGTTTTTGATCATTGACGCTAAGTGCGAAAAGCCTTCCAAGGATGAAGCCTTTGGTGAAACGTTAAAGCTTATACGGCATTTGATTACCAATGAATCTATTGCTCCCGGTCAATACAACGGGATTGCCGCGCATAAAGCGTTTGCCGATGCCTTGCTCACATATGAGTGGGATGATAATTCTGAACCGTACTTAAATTTAATGTGCAATTATAAGCAATATCTTGATCGCCAATATGCCGTTCCGTTTTTCTATGATAACGGACGAAGTGACCTTGCGCAAATATACGAAAAAATCACAGCGCTTACAAAAGAAATGGCGGTTTTGATTCCTCAGGATTTTTCTGCGGGTGATATGTTCAGCGATAAACAGAAATTAAAGCCGTATTGCGGTATTTTATTGCAAATATGCAATTTGGAAGAACAAGTCGTTGAGTTGCTCAATGCGTAGTACTTGGCTAAATGAGGGTGACTATACTTTAGCCCTCATAAAAAACGGATGTAAACAATATGTCTTTTATAATGCGCTGTCCGGAATGTGCGGTTATCGTTTGTGAATTAACTTCGTAGGCGCAAAAGACCGCCGATGCCGGAAGAATAAGAGAAGCGGAAACGGGAGCACGTACCGCCATTCCAGTGTGTAAATTATAAGCATTATATTCACATCGACAAATTTCTATTGAGCTCCGAGCACACTCCGAAAAGAGTCTGTTTTATAGAGCTATTTTGTGTGCTAATAGAGTTGGATGAAGTTGGATAGTTAATAAAAAAATATCAGTAAATGGAAGTTTGTTTTAGTCATTTTTGAGTAAAAATTTGATCTGAGCACGCTTTAGATTCCATCAAAAAAATCATCATATTCACATTTATATAAGTTCTTCAGTTCTTTTAAAACAGTCACTTTTATGTTAAGTTCACCGGACTCATATTTTGCATATGTAGTTCTGCCAATATCACATTGTCGGCGTTGCAGCTCTACACATAATTTTTCTGTGAGAAACCATTCTTACAGCGAAGTTTTCTTAAGTTATCCCCGATACTTTTATCTTGCCGAATTTTTTGAATCATACATAAACCTACCAAACACGAATTATATTTGAATACAATTGTAGGTTAAGCAATATAATAATATTGTCCGCCATACTGGTCTAAAGTAAAAATTAGATACCCGTAAAAAAATCGTTATATTCACATTGATATACACTTTTTAACGCCTTTAGTACACTAATTTTTATATTTAATTCCCCTGATTCGTATTTGGCATAAGTTGACCGTCCGATATCACAATCTATTCGTTGTAATTCGACACAAAGCTTTTCTTGAGATAACCCGCTCTTCTTTCGCAGCACTCTCAGATTATTGCCGATATTTATATCTTGTCGAATTTTCTGAATCATTTTTTCATCTCGTTGACCAGTATTGGTTGTAATTCAATATTATTTTATGATATACTTCCCAAATATATTGACCGTGATACTGGTCTAAATATAAAAAATATTTATTCAACAAAAAAGGAGAGCCTGCTATGAATTTAGAAGAATTATATTTCATGCTGGATGAGAAAGATGAATGTGAAAACCCATTTATTACTCCGGAATTGACGAGGGCATATCATGCTATGGACCATGAGCTCTCCGCATTATTTCACAAAAACACAGCGTCGCAGGAAGCGGAGCTTGAAGAGCTGCTTGATCAGGTACGTAGTTCCTTGTTAAAAGTAATCGATATGGAAAAGAAGAATTCTTTTATCATTGGCTACAAAACGGCGTTAAACCTCGTACTGATAAAATAAATAGTATCTAACGTTGCGTGTACGCCGAGAAATGGATAGACTGATAATATAGTTCTGCTTATTTAGTACTTGACGTGCGACGGGAATTATAGTAGATTACAAATTGTGACACTACCAAGCGGTAAGGCGGTAAATCCTGCTCCCGGAAGGGGGCGATGCTTATGGAATATATGACATATTTGATAGTAATTTTGCTGTTAATAAGCATGATCCATAAAGATAAAAAAGATTAACCGCCACGTCCTCGAAAAACTTAGCGGTTAATCTTTAATCGAAAAATTTCTTGGGAGCTAACCGCCATATCAGGTGGTGTCACTCTTTTTATATATTTATTTTAACTACAGTTTATGTTTTTGTCAATTCTTTTTATTTATTAATCGCCACTATTGTCCCTTATTTACCAATTAGTATTTTAATTTGATTACTCTGCTGAACTTTGATTCCGCTCATTTTTGAGCGATAGAATAACGAAATAATTACGTTAAAATTACGTTATTTTCTCAAAAATGTCTGAAACAGTCCACTAAAGATCAAATAAGCTAATCACAAAAAAACTTTAAAATAAGCTTTATTTAAAGCAAAAATCCAAAAATTTCAAAACGACAGAAAACCTCAATTTAGTTCTTCTAAGCCGTCGGTCGGGGGGTCGAATCCCTTTGGGT